>Ga0081538_10000449_pt1 | contig 46318 bp, 39 predicted proteins | sample TabmetS5T2R1_FD_71022 | JGI IMG/M metagenome (GOLD analysis project Ga0081538, IMG submission 71022) | Tabebuia heterophylla rhizosphere microbial communities from the University of Puerto Rico - S5T2R1 | ecosystem: Host-associated > Plants > Roots > Rhizosphere ... | reverse complement strand
TGTCGTGGAAGCTCACCCCAAAGGCGCCCAGCTCCGCGAGCTTGTGGACGGCCTCGGCCGGGTCAAGGGGTGGGCGCACGGCCCCACCGAACACGTCCACCCCCTGCCAGCCGACCGTCCACAGCCCGAAGGTGAACTTGTCCTGGCGGGTCGGCGTGAACTCGGCCATGACAGCCTCCTGGGGAAAGATGTCGGTCAGGGGTGGACGAGGACCTTCACCGCCCCGCCGCCGGCCGCGGTCAGGGTCGCGAAGGCCCGGTCGACCTCCTCCAGCGGGAAGCGGTGGGTGACCAGCGGCGCCGGGTCGAGGAGGCCGTCGCCGTAGAGCCCGACGACCCAGCGCCAGGCGTTCCGGGAGGCGGCGAAGCCGCCCTGCAGACGGAGCTGGTTGAGGGCGACCATGTCCGGGTCGATCACCGGCTGGCCGGCGCCGGAGATGCCGAGCAGCAGCGCGCTGCCGCCCCGCCGGAGCAGGGACAGGGCGGTGGCCGGGCCGGCGGGGGCGTTGCTGGCCTCCACCACCGCGTCGAGGCGGCCCGCGAGCCGGTCGAGGGCGGCCCGGTCGCCGGCGGCCACGACCCGGGTGGCGCCGCAGCCGGGCCCGAAGGCGGAGCGGTCGGGCCGGGCCCCGACCAGCACCAGCTCGGCGGGTGCGGCCGTGGCCAGCAGGAGCAGGGCGAGCAGGCCGACCGGCCCGTCGCCGACCACCGCCACCCGCGAGCCCGGCAGCGGCAGCCCCGCCTCCAGCAGCCCGCTGGCCACGCAGGCGGCCGGCTCGAGCAGGGCGGCCGGCTCCACCGGCCGGTCGGCCGGCAGGCGGTGGACCAGGCCGGCGGGGACGACCAGGCGCTCGGCCAGGGCGCCGGGATGGGTGAAGCCGGTCTCGGCGTAGGCGGCCGTGCAGATGTTGGTGCGCCCCTCGGCGCAGCGGTCACAGACCCCGCAGGCCCGCAGCCCCTCGGCGACCACCGGGTCGCCCGGGGCGACGCCGTCGACGCCCGGCCCGGCGGCCAGCACCCGGCCGGCCCACTCGTGGCCGGGGACGACCGGGTAGCAGACGTAGGCGGCCGGGCGCCGGCCGTCGAGCAGCTCCAGGTCCGAGCCGCAGATCCCGGCGGCGGCGACCTCGACCAGCACCTCGCCCGGCCCCGGGGCCGGGTCGGGCACCTCCCTGACGGCGGACACCCCGGGCCGGTCCACCACCAGGGCCCGCATGGCTACGGCCCCGGCCTGGGCTGGGCGTTGGCTCCCGGGTCGGCCCGCAGCTTCTGGGTCCTGGCGGCGCGGTACTCGGCCACCACCAGGTCGGTCAGCTCCTGCACCGACGTCTGCGAGGTCGGCTTGTCGAAGGTGATGGCCCCGTGCTGGAGCAGGTTGATGCGGTCGCAGACCTCCAGGATCTGGCCGTAGTTGTGGGCGATGATGATGATCGAGACGTCGCCCTTGGCCTTGAGGTCGCGGACCAGGTCGAGGATGAGGGCGCCCTCCTTGGCCCCCATGGCCGCCAGCGGCTCGTCCAGGAGCAGGATCCTGGCGTCGCTGTAGACCGAGCGGGCGACCGCGATCGCCTGGCGCTGGCCGCCCGACAGCTTGGCCACCTCGTCCTCGACCGACGGGATGTTCACCCCCATGTCCTCGAGGTGCTCCTGGGCCAGCCGCTTCATGCGGCGGTTGCCGAGCAGCGGCCAGCGCACCAGCTCCCGGTTGAGGAACATGTTGTGGTAGACGCTCAGCTCGTTGACCAGGGCCAGGTCCTGGTAGACGGTGTCGATCCCGAGCGCGCGGGCATGATCGACCGACTTGAGCACGACCTCCTCGCCGCCCACGAAGATCTTGCCGGCGTCGGGCTGGTGGAAGCCGCAGATGATCTTGATCAGGGTCGACTTGCCGGCCCCGTTGTCGCCGATGAGGCCGAGCACCTCGCCCTTGTCCAGGCGCAGGTTGACGTCGCGGAGGGCGGTGACCCCGCCGAAGCGCTTGGCCACGTGCTCGACCCGGAGGGCCTCGCCGTTGGCGGCGCCGGAGGCCATCAGACCCTGCCCGCCCGGCGGAGCCTGGAGAGGTACACGTTGGCGATCATCGAGACGAGGATCGCGACCCCCAGGATGATGAAGTACGGGTTGGCGCTGATCCCGATGAGGTTCATGCCGTCCTGCAGCTCGGCCAGGACCAGCGCGCCCAGGGCCGCCCCGATGACGGTGCCGGACCCGCCGGCCAGGGCGGTGCCCCCGATGACCGCCGCCGAGACGGCGGTGAACATGATCCCGAAGCCGCCGCCCAGGTTGGGGTCGATGGTGTTGATGCGGAACGCGTCCAGGATGCCGGCGAACCCTCCAAGGGTGGACACCATCATGAAGTTGCCGATCTTGATGCGGCCGGCCCGGATCCCGGCCTCGGTGGCGCCGAGCGGGTTGCCGCCGACGGCGATCGTGTGCAGGCCCCAGCGGGTCCGGGTCAGCAGCACGTGGAAGCAGGCCACGATCAGCAGGCACCAGGTGAGGTGGGCCCAGTCCGAGTCGCCGAACCAGGCCCGGATGGTCGGGGTGGCGGCGTCGGGGATCGGCGCCGGGTAGGCGTGCGAGGTCACCAGCACGATGCCGATGACGATGTTGGCGGTACCCAGGGTGGTCACGAACGACGGCACCCTGAAGAACACGGTGATGAAGCCGTTGACGAAGCCGATGAACGCCGAGATGGCCAGGGCCAGGACGATCGCCAGGAGGATCGGCACGTCGTAGTAGTCGACCAGGTAGTGCATGTTGAAGGGGGCCAGCGCGAACACCGCCGCCACCGACAGGTCGATCTCGCCGTTGACCAGCACCAGGACCATGCCGGCGGCGATGATCGCGACCGGCGCGGTCGCCTGGGCGATGTTGACCAGGTTGGGCTGGGTGAGGAAGGCCGGCGAGGCCGAGGCGAAGTAGACGCCGAGGGCGACCGCCACCACCAGGACGCTGGCCTCGCGGCGGCGCAGGAACGCCTCCCCGATCCTGCGCGGCAGGCTGCGGGGGGGCCGGCCGGCCGGAGCCGGCTCGACCCTCCCGACGACCTCGACGGTGTCGCTCAACCTCTCCCTCGCCTACCCGGCGATCGCCCCGGACCGCTCCACCACCTGCTGCTCGGTGCTGGAGCCCTCGAAGCGGGTCTTGGTCTGCAGGTAGGGGTCGACGTTGTCCTTGGTCACGAACAGCAGGCCGGTGTTGGTCTCGGACGGGAAGACCAGGCCCCCTGAGAGCTTGTACATGTACAGGTACAGCACCGGCAGGAACCCCTGCAAGTACGGCTGCTGGTCGATGGTGTAGTCGAGGCTGCCGCTCTTGATCGAGTTCAGCGTGTCGGGCACCAGGTCGAACCCGCCGGCGACCTTCAGGTTCTTGTCGCGCATCGAGTACTTCTGCACCACCTGGCCGACCGACTGGGTCGAGCCGGCGTCCACCGCCAGCATGCCGGCCAGGTCGGGATGACCCTGGGCGTAGGCGTCGATGATCGACAGGCCCTTGGTGACGTCGGCGTTGGTGCCGACCGCGGTGAACTTGATCGACTTGCCGGACTGCTTGATGGCGTCGGAGGCGCCGTCGATCCGCGGCTGGATGTTGAGGGCGCCCGGGGTGGCGATGAAGCCGACCGCCTCGCCGGAGTCGAGCCCCGAGGCGATCGCCCGCTGGCCGAGCTGGAACCCGGAGTCGTACAGGCCCTGGCCGATGTAGGACAGGCGGTTGGTGCCGGGGTCGTCCTTGGCGCCGTCGGCGTTGTAGGAGACGACCGGGATGCCACCCTCCAGCGCCTGGTTGACCGGCTCGTTGAAGGCGTCCTTGTCGACCACCGCCACCGCGATCCCGTCGGCCTTGGCGGAGATCGCGGTGTTCATGGCGTTGACCATCTCGGCAACGATCGAGTCCTTGGACCCGGTCCACTGGAACTCGCAGTTGAGCAGCGCGCAGGCGTCCTGGGCGCCGTACTGGGTGGGCGTGAAGAACGGGTTGGTGGTGACGTGGTTGACGAACACGAACTTCCACTTCGGGGTCGAGGGGAAGTCGCCGGGCGTGGCGGCGGCGGCGTCGCCGCTCTGGTTGTTGTCGTCGTTGCCGGTGCAGGCGGCCAGCAGCGCCGAGGCGGCCAGCGACGCGCTGGTCAGACCGACGCCACCCAGCAGCCGGCGCCGGGTGACCCGGTTGAGGCCAAGGGTGTCGACGGCCTGCTCGACGACGGGATCGACCTTGGACATTGCAACCCTCCTCGCACGGGCGCGGCCCGCTCAGTCGGTGGAGAACCGGTAGACGGTGGTCGTGTCGTACTGCTCACCCGGCCGCAGCACGGTCGACGGGAAGTTCGGGTGGTTGGGGGAGTCCGGGTAGTGCTGGGTCTCGAGGGCGAGCCCGTCGCCCTGGCGGTAGGTCCGGCCGCTGGTCCCGACCAGCGTCCCGTCCAGGAAGTTGCCGGAGTAGAACTGGATGCCCGGCTCCTCGGTGAGCACCTCCAGGACCCGCCCGCTTCCCGGGTCCTTGAGGCGGGCGGCCAGCTCGAGTCCGGAGCCGCGCCGGTTGAGCACCCAGTTGTGGTCGTAGCCCTGGCCGATGAGGATCTGTGGGTGGCTCTCGCGGATGCGCTCACCGATCGTGTGGGTGCGCCGGAAGTCGAACGGAGTCCCGGCCACGCGGGCCAGCTCGCCGGTCGGGATCAGCGTCGGGTCGACCGGCGTGTACCGGTTGGCCTTCAGCTTCAGCTCGTGGCCGTAGATGCTGCCGGAGCCCTCGCCGGCCAGGTTCCAGTAGGCGTGGTTGGTCAGGTTGACGATCGTCGGCTCGGTGGTGGTCGCCTGGTAGCGCATCCGCAGGGCGCTACGGTTGTTCAGGGTGTAGGTGACGGTGGTGTCGAGGGTGCCCGGGTAGTTCTCCTCGCCGTCGGGGCTGACGTAGCGGAACCGCACGCCGACGACGTTGTCGCCGCGGACGACCTCCGCGTCCCACACCCGCTTGTCGAAGCCGACGTTGCCGCCGTGCAGGTGGTTGGGCCCATTGTTCCGCGCCAGCTGGTAGGTGACGCCGTCGAGGGTGAACCTGCCGTTGGCGATGCGGTTGGCGTAGCGGCCGGTGATGCAGCCGAAGTACGGGTTGGCCGGGTTGAGATATCCCTCGAGGGTGCTGAAGCCGAGGGTGACGTTCGCCTTGCGGCCGTGGCGGTCCGGGACCCGGAGCGACTGGATCGCCCCGCCGTAGGTGATCAGCTTCACCTCCATGCCGCGGGCGTTGGTGAGGGTGTAGCGGTGGACCACGGTGCCGTCGGGCATCGTGCCGAACCGCTCGCGCTTGACGTCGAGGTGGCCCTTGTTCGAGCCGGCGTCCGAGGCGCTCACCCCCAGGAGGCCGATCGTCGCGACGGCCAGCAGGACGGCCACGCCGACGCGGGCGGCCCTCCCCCGGCTCCCGGTCCTTGCGGCGGTGGTGTGCATGGACCCTCCTTTCCGCTGCCCTCTCCGGGCCTGAGGCTGCTAGCGCCCGACCTGCGTCCACCCGGCACCCGACGCGGCGCTGCGCTGCACCGCGTCGAGCACCTCCTGCACCTGGAGGCCGTCGGCGAACGACGGCACCGGGTCGTGGCCGTCCGCGATCGCGTGGACGAGGTCGCGCACCTCGTGGGTGAAGGTGTGCTCGTAGCCGATCGTGTGGCCGTCCGGCCACCAGGCCCCGGCGTACGGGTGGCCGGCTCTGGTGACCTGGATCCGCCGGAACCCCTGGGTGGCCGGCTCCCCGGTGGCGTCGAACAGCCGCAGCTCGTTCAGGGCGCCAAGGTCCCAGACGATGCTGCCCAGCTCACCGTTGAGCTCGACCCGCAGCCCCTCGGTGTGGCCGGTGGCGAAGCGGGTGGCCTCGAAGCTGCCCAGGGCGCCGCCGGCGAAGCGGGCGATGAACAGCACCGCGTCGTCCACCGTGACCGGCCCCCGGGCCCCGCCGCCGTCGGTCAGCGGGCGTTCCCGGACGAACGTCTCGGTCAGCGCCGAGACTCCGGCGATCCGGTCGCCGGCCAGGTACTGGGCGAGGTCGACGGCATGCGACCCGAGGTCGCCGAGCGCGCCCGACCCGGCGTGCTCGGCCTGGAGCCGCCAGATCAGCGGGATCGCGGGGTCGAGGAGATGGCTGCCGAGGTAGGCACCCCGGACGTGGCGGAGGGTGCCGAGACGGCCGGCGGCGACCAGCTCCCTGGCCAGCGCGACGGCCGGCACCCGGCGGAAGTTGAAGCCGACCATCGCCCGGACACCGCCGGCGGCCGCCCTGGCCGCGGCGGCGGCCATGGCCCGTGCCTCGTCGACGGTGTTGGCCAGGGGCTTCTCGCACAGGACATGCTTGCCGGCCTCGAGGGCCGCGATCGAGATCTCGGCGTGGCTGGAGCCAGGGGTGCAGACGTCGACCAGGTCGACGTCGTCCCGCTCGACCAGCCGCTTCCAGTCGGTCTCGGTGGCCGCCCAGCCGAGCCGGTCGGCCGCCGCCGCGACCGCGATGGCGTCCCGGCCGCAGATGGCGGACATCCGCGGCGTGAGCGGCAGGTCGAAGAAGCGGCCGACCGTCCGCCAGGCCTGGGAGTGGGCGCGGCCCATGAACGCGTAGCCGACCATCCCGATCCCGAGCAGGCCGCGGTCAGCGGACGTCACGTCGTTCCCACCCCTCCTCCACCAGGTTGAAATGGACGCCGGTCCGCGGGTGCCGGCCGGCCGCCTCGCGGTCCAGCCGGACGCCCAGCCCCGGCCCGGTCGGCAAGGCGAAGCAGCCGTCGGCCGGGTCGACCCGGGGTGCGCCTTCGACGAGCTCCGCGACCCAGGGGTCGGCGAAGTCGTTGAAGTGCTCGAGCACCTTGTGGTTGCCGGTGGCGACCGCCAGGTGCACGTTGGCCGCGGTGCCGACGGGGCCACAGACGTTGTGCGGCGCCAGCAGCAGGTCGTAGGCGCCGGCCCAGCCGGCCAGCTTCCGCAGCCCGGTGAACCCGCCGAAGTGGCTGAGGTCGGCCTGCACGATGTCGACCAGCCCACCCTCGAGCAGCTCCCGGAACTCCGCCAGCACATGGAGCCGCTCCCCGGTGGCCAGCGGCAGCCAGGTGCCGGCCCGGACCTGGCGCAGCCCGGCCGGGTTGTAGGGGGGCACCGGCTCCTCGATCCAGGCCGGCCCGAACCGTTCCAGCGCGCGGGCCACCCGGACCGCGGTGGCCGCGGTGAAGCGGCCGTGCATCTCCACCATCAGCTCGATCCCGGGCCCGACGGCGTCGCGGACGGCGGCGACGATGTCCACCGCCAGCCCCAGCTCGCGGTGGCCGAGCTCGGCGGTGGCGGCCCCGAACGGGTCGATCTTGAGGCCCCGGTACCCGCGCGCGGCCACCTCGGCGGCCAGCCCTGCCACCACCTCGGGGTCGCGGTCGCCCTGGTACCAGCCGTTGGCGTAGGCCGGGACCCGGTCCCGGAAGCGGCCGCCCAGCAGCCGCCACACCGGCTCCCCGGTGGCCTGGCCCATGAGGTCGTGGCAGGCGATGTCGAACGTGGCCAGGGCCGTCTGGGTGACCTCTCCGGCCCGGCCGTACTCGGCCCACTGCGCCTGCCAGGCCAGCCGCTCGAGGTCGAAGGGGTCCATGCCCAACACGTAGCGCTGGGCCAGCTCGTCGACGCAGGCCAGCAGGGTGCTGGTCTTGTTGACCATGCGGGCCTCGCCGATGCCCCGGAGCCCGTCGTCGGTGACCAGCTCGACGAAGGTCAGCTCCCGCCACGGGGTGCCGACGACCACCGTCTCCACGCCGACGACCTTCACGGTGCCCCCATCACGCCGACGCCTCCTGGCCCGGCTCGCCAGGCCCCGCGTCGAGCTGGAGGCCGGTGAGGGTGAAGGCCGCCCGCAGGTCCCGCGCCGTCTGCTCCAGGTGGGCCAGCATCGCCGTTGCCGCACCGGCGGCGTCGCGAGCCTTGACCCGGTCCAGGATCCGCGCGTGCTGCTCGATCACGTCCTCGACGGTCCCGCCGCGGGCCAGGTGGCCGCGCATGCTCCGCATCCGGCTGGCCCGCAGGGGCTCCTCCATCGCCTCGATCAGGAAGCTGAGCAGCTGGTTGCCGGCGCCCGCGGCCAGGCTGGCGTGGAAGCCGATGTCCGTCTCGTGGAGGGCCACCGGGTCGTCGGCGGCCTCCCGCATGGCGGCCAGGGCCAGCTCCATGGCGGAGACGGCCGCCCGGCCCGCCTGGCCGGCGGCCAGCGAGGCGATGTGCACCTCCAGTGCCCGGCGCACCTCGAGCAGGTCGAGCAGCCGGCGCGGGTCCCGCCGCACGGCGGCGGTGAAGAAGCTGCCGATCGGCGCGGCGCTGGGGTGGGCGACCGTGGCCCGCCGGCCGTGTCGCGTCTCGACCAGGCCGCGGGCCTGGAGCGTCCGTGCCGCCTCGCGGACGGTCAGCCGGCTCACGTCGAACTGTGCCGCCAGGTCCGCCTCGGACGGGAGCTCGGCCCCCGGCTCCAGCTCGGTGAGGACAAGGTCCTCGAGCCGCTGCACCACCGTCTCGGTGATGCTGGAGGTCGTCCGGGGGACGGCGGCGCCGGCGTCGTCGGGAGAAGGCTCCATGGCGGAAGCATGCAGCACCTCAGCATATAAGGCAATCACTTATCAGATGAGTTGCTCAGGATCCGCCCTTCGGATGGCCTGCAACGGGCGTCTCGACCGAAACTGGTCGTGGTCTCATCTGATACCTGCTACGCTCCACCTCTGATGGACGACCGCCCCATGGCCGACGCCCGCCGCCACCTGGCGCAGCTGGGACTGCCCGACCGGGACCTGGGCGAGCTGCCGGCCTCGGCCAAACGGTTCCGCGACGGGGCCCAGTACCGCGTCGAGATCCCCTCGGTCGAGGGGCCGGAGCCGTTCCGCGCGGTGGTCGACGCGGCCAAGGAACGCGACCTGCGGGTGCACCGGATCAGCCAGGGCAGCGGCATGATGCTGCTCAGCGACGACGACATCGTCGAGATGCTCGCCCTCGGCCGGGGCCAGGGCATCGAGGTCTGCCTGTTCGTCGGGCCGCGGGCCGCGTGGGACGTTGGCGTGCAGGCCACCAGCCCCGCCGGGCGCGTCGCCGCCGGCAGCCTGCGCGGCGCCGACCAGCTCGTCTACGGCGTGGAGGACGTCCTCCGGGGCTGCCGGCTCGGCGTTCGCAGCATCCTGGTCGCCGACGCCGGGCAGCTCTGGGTGCTGGGCCGGATGAAGCGTTCCGGCGACCTGCCGGACGAGCTCGAGATCAAGGTCTCGATCTCCCTCCCGGTCACCAACCCCGCGACCGCCCGGCTGCTGGAGGACCTGGGCGCGACCACCATCAACCTCCCCGTCGACCTGTCGCTGGCCCAGATCGCCGCCATCCGGCACGCCGTGGCGGTCCCGCTGGACGTCTACGTCGAAGGCTCCGACGACTTCGGCGGCGTCGTCCGGTACTACGAGGCGCCCGAGCTGGTCCGGGTCGCGGCGCCGATCCATCTCAAGTTCACCGTCCGCAACGCCCCCGGCATCTACCCGTCCGGCGAGCACCTGGCCGGCCTGGCCGTCGCCTCGGCGCGGGAGCGGGTCCGGCGGGCCGCGATCGGCATGGCCATGCTGCGGCGGCACTACCCCGGCGCCGTCGCCTCTCCCTAGCGTCCCGTCCACCAGGCATCCCGTCCGCCAAGCGTCCCGTCCTTCCGCAGGAGCGCTGCCAGGGGCCCGCATCTCGACATGAATTCGAATGCATGCCATCGTATGCACGCTGCGCAAGCCGACATGGAGGAGCGTGGGATGAGGAGCCGTCTCAGGTGGCCCGTCATGCTGGCGGCGGCGACGCTGATGCTGGCCGCCTGTAGCCAGGGAACCGACGACACGCCGTCCACCGCCGCCCAGGCCCCGGCCGCCACCACCAGCTGCGCCAGCAACGGCGAACTCACCATGTGGGAGCGCTCGGGTGGCAACAAGCAGATGGTCGACATGCTGGTCGCGGCCTGGAACACCAAGAACCCCAGCTGCAAGATCAAGCTGACCTACATCCCCCACACGGAGATGGTCGGCAAGATCGCCCAGGGGATCGCGTCCGGTGAGGTTCCCGACCTGATGGGCATGGACCTCATCTACGCCCCCCAGTTCGAGGACGCCCAGCAGCTGGTGGACCTGACCGACCGGATCAGCTCCTGGCCGGAGCTGAAGACGGCCAGCAAGGGCCACATGACGGTCGCGACCTACGAGAACCGGCTCTACGGGGTCCCGCTGTACGCGGACGTGTCGGCGCTGTTCTACAACAAGGACCTGTTCAAGAAGGCCGGGCTCGACCCGGAGAAGCCGCCCACCAGCATGGCCGAGATGCGGGAGTACGCCGACAAGATCACCGCCCTCGGCGGCGGTGTCACGGGCTACTACCTGCCGGGCAACTGCGCCGGGTGCAACATCTTCACCGTCGGCCCGCTGATGTGGGCCTCGGGAGCCAAGATCGAGGCCGCCGGCCCGGGCGACGAGCCGCTGGTCGGCGACGGGGTCAAGCAGGTCCTCCAGTTCACCCGGGACATGGTCAAGGCCGGCAACGTCCCCGAGGGCGCCCGGACCGAGAACGGCGAGACCTTCCACCTCCAGTTCGGGTCCGGCAAGGTCGGCATGATGGGCACCGGCAACTTCAACATCACCCTGGCCCGCCAGCAGAACCCGAAGATGGACTTCGGCATCGCCCTGCTGCCCGGCGTGGCCCCGAACTCCACGGCCTCGTTCATCGGCGGCGACCTCGTCGTGGTGCCCAAGGGCAGCGACCGCGTGGACGACGCCGTCAACTTCATGAAGTTCCTGCTCTCGGACGAGGTGCAGGTCGAGGTGTACGCCAAGGCCCTCAACCTGACCACCCGGGCCGACATGGTCGAGAACAAGTACTTCGAGGCCGAGCCGCTGGTCCAGGACGTCGCCAAGGCGCTCACCGTCGGCCGCACGCCGTATACGCTGACCTTCTTCGAGCAGATCAACTCGCCCCAGGGACCGTGGCTGAAGATGCTCCAGCGCGCCTACTACAGCGACGACAACCTCGACACCGTCATCACCGACGCCAAGGCGTCGATGAAGAGCATCGCCAGCCAATAGGCCGCGATCGCCGTGTACTGGACGCGACGGAGCCGGCTGACCGGGATCGCGTACCTGGCGCCGGCCGTGCTCTTCGTGCTCGCCTTCACCGCCTACCCGCTGGCCCGGATGGTGTGGATGTCGTTCCACAGCTGGTCGCTGATCACGCCGCCGTCCTGGGTCGGGGTCGGCAACTACCGGCGGGCGTTCGCCGACGACCAGTTCTGGGTCTCGTTCGTCTTCACGCTCAAGTACACGGCGATCATCACGCCGATCCTGATCGTCGGCGGCTACCTGCTGGCCCTGCTCTGCTCGTCGCCCTCGCCGCTGCGGCGGGTCACCCGGACCCTCGTGTTCGTCCCCGTGGTCATCGGCCTCGGCGTGTCCAGCCTGCTCTGGTACTGGCTCTTCAGCACCGACTTCGGCCTGGTCAACCGGGCCCTGCTCGACCTCGGGGTGATCTCCAAGCCGGTGCTGTGGCTGGGGGTCGACGCCGACCTGTCGAACCTGGCCATCACCACCTCGGTCGTCTGGAAGGTGATCGGGTTCGGGATGATCCTGTTCGTCGGCGCCATCCAGGCCATCCCGACCGAGATCCACGAGGCCAGCCTGGTCGACGGAGCCGGCTACCGGCAGCGGGTGACCCGGGTGATCCTGCCCCTGACCCTGCGCACGGTGCTGGTGGTGACGCTGGTGAGCGTCATCGGGTCGCTGCTCGCCTTCGACCAGTTCTACATCATGACCGCCGGGCAGCCGCAGAACGAGACCGCGACCTCGGTCTTCTACGTCTACCTGAACTCGTTCCCCTACCTGCGGCTCGGCTACGGCGCGGCCCTGTCGATGATCCTGGCCCTGACCATCCTGGTCTTCACCGTCGTGCAGCTGCTGCTGACGCGCCGGAGCCACGCGTGACCGCGATCGCGGAGCGGCGCCGGAGCCGCCGGGCCGTGGCCGTCGGCGGCCGGCAGCGGCCGCGCCGGCGCGGCTACCTGCTGGGCGCCCTGTGCGTGGCCATCTGCACGGTCATGGTCCTGCCGCTGGTCGTGTCCGTGCTGGCCTCGGTGAAGCCGACGGCCGAGGCGGCCGCGTCGCCGCCGACCTACCTGCCGCACGGCCTCAGCCTGGACAGCTACGAGCGGCTCTGGACCTACCAGCAGGGGCTCCCCACCTACCTGTTCAACAGCCTCGGCACGGCCCTGCTGACGATCGCCTTCACGCTGCTGCTGACGGTGCCCGCGGGCTACGCCCTGGCCCGGTTCCCGATCCCCGCCAAGGAGGTCGTCTTCGTCTTCCTGCTGCTGGCCCTGATCGTCCCCTACCAGGCGCTGCTGACGCCGATGTTCCTGATGTTCGCCGAGATCGGGCTGACCAACACCCTGGTCGGCCTGGCCATCCTGCACACCGCCATCCAGCTCCCCCTGAGCCTGTACGTGCTGCGCAACAGCTTCAGCGCCGTCCCCCGGGAGCTGGAGGAGGCGGCCATCACCGACGGCGCCTCGTCCTGGAAGGTGCTGCTGCGGATCTGCATCCCCTCGGCCAAGCCGGCGATCGTCACCGTCGCCCTGTTCGCCTTCATCATGTCCTGGAACGAGTTCCTGGGCGCCCTGGTGCTGATGAGCCGGGGCTCGAGCTTCACCCTGCCGCTGATCCTGGCCGCCGCCCGGACCGAGACCAGCCTCGGCGGGACCGACTGGGGGATGCTGCAGGCCGGCATCACCATCTCGGTCATCCCCTGCGTGCTCTTCTACCTGCTGCTGCAGCGGTACTACGTGTCCGGCCTGATGAGCGGGGCGGTGAAGTGAGCATGGCCGTTCCGGCGCGGGTCAGGATCCTGGACGGGTTCATGGCCGAGCGCCAGCGGGTCAACCGCGAGCGCACCATCCCGCACGGCTTCGGCCAGCTGGAGCGCTCCGGGACCCTCGACAACCTGCGCGTGGCCGCCGGCGCCGACGGGCGCTACCGGGCCCTGGCCGACACCTCGGGCGCCACCTTCCCCTTCCTGGACTCCGACGTCTACAAGTGGCTGGAGGCGGTGGGCTGGGAGCTGGGCCGGGCCGCCGACCCCGGCCTGGCCGCGGCCGCCGACCAGGCCATCGGCCTGGTGGCGGCGGCCCAGCGCCCCGACGGCTACCTCAACAGCTACGTCCAGGCGGCCAGCGACGGGACGCCCCACCGCGACCTCGCCTGGGGCCACGAGTTCTACTGCGTCGGCCACCTGATCCAGGCGGCGGTGGCCTGGCACCGCGAGCTCGGCGACGACCGGCTCCTTGAGGTCGCCGTCCGGGCCGCCGACCGGATCGACAAGGAGTTCGGGCCGGGCGGGCGCGACGGGGTCGACGGCCACCCCGGCATCGAGATGGCCCTGGTCGAGCTGACCCGGGTCACGGGCGACCGGCGCTACCTGACCCTGGCCGCCCGCCAGCTCGACCTGCGCGGCCGGGGGCTGCTCGGCCCGGGGCGCTTCGGCGCCGCCTACTGGCAGGACCATCTGCCCGTCCGGGAGGCCGCGACCGTCGCCGGGCACGCCGTCCGCCAGCTCTACCTCGACTGCGGCGCCGTGGACGTGGCCGTCGAGCTGGAGGACCAGGCCCTGCTCGAGGCCGTGCGGCGCCGCTGGGAGGACCTGGTCGCGACCAGGACGTACCTGACCGGCGGGATGGGCAGCCGGCACCGCGACGAGTCCTTCGGCGACCCGTTCGAGCTCCCGCCCGACCGGGCCTACGCCGAGACGTGCGCGGCCATCGCCAGCGTCATGCTCGGCTGGCGGCTGCTGCTGGCCACCGGCGAGGCCGGCTACGCCGACGCCGTCGAGCGGGCCCTCTTCAACGGCGTCCTGTCCGGCGTCTCCCTTGACGGGACCGGGTTCTTCTATGTCAACCCGCTGCAGCGCCGGACCCGGCGCGCCTGGGAGCCGCCGGGCGACGGCGGGCGCGCCCCCTGGTATCCCTGCGCCTGCTGCCCGCCCAACCTGATGCGGCTGCTGAGCTCCTGGGAGCGGTACGTGGCCAGCGCCGACGCCGGCGGCGTGCGCCTGCACCACCCCGCCACCGCGGACGTCCGGGCGGAGGTGGCCGGGGGGCCGGTGCGGCTGTCGGTCCGTACCGGCTACCCCTGGGAGGGCCGGGTCGCGGTCGAGGTCGCCGAGACGCCGGAACGGCCCTGGACCCTGTCCCTGCGGGTGCCGGGGTGGTGCCGCTCGGCCACCCTGGCCGCCCCCGGCCGCGACGGGCCGGTGGCCGCCGGCGCGGCCGAGGTGACCCGGCGCTGGGCGGCCGGGGACCGGGTCGTGCTCGACCTCGACCTGCCGGTCCGGGTCACCGAGCCCGACCCGCGGGTCGACGCCGTGCGCGGCTGCGTGGCCGTCGAGCGCGGACCGCTCGTCTACTGCGTCGAGGCGGCCGACGCGCCCCCCGGGACCGAGCTGGAGGAGCTGCGCTGGGACCCGGGGCGGGCCCCGGCCGCGGTCCCCCGCCCGGACGTCGGCCCCGGCGTCGTCGGGGTCACCGTGCCGGTCGCCGGCCGCGGGGCGGCGCCGTCGGTGGGCGCGGTCCCCTACTTCGCCTGGGCCAACCGGGGGGCCGGGGCGATGCGGGTCTGGATCCCCCGCTGAGCGTCAGCCGGCGTCGGCCGGCGGCCGGGCGGTCGAGTCGCGCACGATCAGGGTCGGCTTGAAGACCTCGAGGCTGGGCCCGCGGGGGGCCTCCGGGTCCCGGGCCATGGCGATCGCCCGGGCCACGGCGTGGCTGACGATCTCCGGGATCGGCATGCGCAGGGTGGTCAGGGCGGGCACGGTGTGGCTGGCGATCAGGATGTCGTCGTAGCCCACCACCGACAGGCGCCCGGGCACGGAGGCGCCGAGGCGGTGGGCGGCGTGGAGGACGCCGACGGCGACCAGGTCGGTGGAGGTGGCCACGGCCGTCGGCGGCTCGGGCAGCTCCAGCAGGCGCCGCAGGGAGGCGTCGCCCCCGGCCAGGGTGTTCGGGCACCGTTCCAGGTAGCCAGGCGGGACCCCGCCGAAGCGGTCGCCCATCCAGTCGCTGTAGGTGTCCTCCCGTACCCGGTAGTCGACCGGCAGCTCGGCGCTGAGGAAGGCGATCCGCCGGTGCCCGAGGGACTCCAGGTACTCCAGCCCGGCCCGGATGCCGGCCCGGTCGTCGGTGTCGGCCGTGGGGAACTCGAGCGGGCTGGTCCCCTGCCAGAGCCCGACCACGGGCACGCTCGAGCTGCGCAGGTCGTCCAGCAGCCGCGGCTGGACCTGCATGTCGCCGAGCAGGACGATGGCGTCGGTGTGCCGGGTCTCCAGCACCGAGGTCAGCGAGACCGCCTCGTCGAGGCGGCCGTCGACGTGGCCGAGGACCACGTTGTAGCCGTGGGCCATCGACTCCACCACCAGGGCCTCGACCGCCCCGGCGAAGAACGGGTCGCTGAAGTCCCGGACCACGGCGCCGATCAGGTTGGTCGAGGCCCCGCGCAGCCCCCGGGCCAGGGGGTTGGGCCGGTAGCCGAGCCGCCGCGCCGCCTGGAGCACCCGCTCGCGGGTCTCGGGGGCGATCGGCACGCTCGTCGGGGCGCCGCTCAGCACCCGGGAGACGGTGCTCTGCGACACCGAGGCCGCGGCCGCGATGTCACGCATCGTCGCCGGAGGCGACCCGGGGTGGTGCTTGCGGGGCGACATCCCCGTCAGGCTAGCATGAATACGTTTGCACTCGGCCCGGCGCGCGGTCACGCCGGGTCCGGTGGGGCGCCGGGGAGGGAGCGCGGCTGGACGTCCCACCAGACCCAGACGCCGCCCGCCGGCTCGGGGGGCCGGCCGAGCAGGTCGCTGAGGAAGCGGACCATGGCCGCCCGGGTCGCCGGTGGGTCCATGGGGCCGACCACGACCGTCTCCACCCGCCAGCGCACCAGGTCGGCCACGAGCGCCCGGCGCAGCTCGGGGACCATGGTCGGCGTCCGCCAGCCGAGCCGGATCTTGGTCATCCAGCCCGACAGCCGGGTGCCGACGGGGCCGAACTTGGGCCGGCCCCGGGCGTCGGGGCCGACGAAGTAGCCGCCGGGCATGCGGAAGCGCATGCCGGCCATGGCCTGCCAGGTCATCGCCCTCGAGGCCTGGGCGGTGGGGAACGGCGCGACCAGGGCGACGCTGCCGGCGGGAATGCGCCGCACCTCGGCGCCGGTGAAGAACGGCGGCGGGTCCAGCGGCTCGGCCCGCAGCGGCACCTTGGGCAGCAGCGCCGCCAGCGCCGCCCCGACCAGGACCATGGCCAGCAGGCGGCCGCCGATCGGCCAGCGCCGGGCCCGGTCGACGAAGACGGCCAGCAGCAGGCCGAAGAACAGGTTGGCGGTGAGCATGAAGCGGGTCGGGATGGCGCTCTCGACCAGGGGCAGGGACCGCATCGCGGCCCAGGGCAACGGCACGTCGAGGATGCGCCCGTCGACGTGCAGCCGCTCGCCCATCGACAGCAGCGCCATGACCAGGCCGGCGACCACGGCCACCCGGACCACGCCGCTGCGCCACCAGCGGACGGCGGTGAACGCCACCAGGGCGACCAGCGGGATCCCCAGATAGCCGTTGAGCTCGCCCACGCGGCCGATGAAGCGGCCGCTGATCCGCAGGGCGGCCGCCGGGGCGACGGCCATGATCCGGGTCGGGACCACGAACGACCACAGGTCGTTGCCGTTGCGGCTCGACTCCTGGATGTCGCCCACCACCCGCTGCGGGCCGAGGAACTGGAAGGCCAGCGGCCAGGCGGCGAGCACGGCGAAGACGACCGCGGCCGCCCCGATCCCGACCAGGGCCCGGCCGGCCCGCCCGGGGACCTGGCGCGGGAACATCACCACCAGGGCGGCGACCATGGCCGCGGCGGCGATGCCGGTGAAGGCGAGCAGCTCTTCGCCGATCAACAGCTGGGCGGCGGCGAGCGCGCCCAGGCCGGCCCCGGCCAGCAGCGGGTGGTGGCGCTGGCGGACCAGCAGCTCGTCGACACCCAGCAGCAGCAGCGGCGGCAGCACCGCCCCCAGGGTCAGGTGCAGGTGGCTGGAGGACTGGGCGATCATGGCCGGCGAGAAGCCGTAGACCAGCCCACCGAGCAGGGCCGCCGGGTAGCTGGCCACATAGCGGCGGAAGGCGATCGAGGCGAACCAGGCCGACAGGGCCAGGGCGAGGGTGTAGAGGGTGGTGACGGTCACCGCCAGCCCGAGGCGCTCGGTGACCGGGGTCATCAGCGCCGCCGGCAGGGGCAGCGAGGTGTTCCACATCAGGTTCACCCCGTCGGGCACGTTCAGGTGCGTGCCCAGCAGCGGGTTCCGCCCCTCCAGGAGGGCGTAGGGCGTCCAGCGCAGGAACCACAGGAACAGCGCCCCGTCGCCCACCCCGCCGCCGTTGGGCGAGGTCGTCGGGGCCGCCCAGGCCCTGGCGAACACGACCATGGCCAGCCCGCAGCAGACGGCCAGGCCGCCCAGCTCCGGGCGGGCGACGGCCCGCAGCGCCCGGCTCGTCATGCACCGGGTCTTAGCAGCGCCAGGTGACGGGCTGGTGGCCGGCGGGTGAGCGCGGGTTGGACCGGCGCTCGGCGGCTACTGTATGGGCGACGGATGACCGACAGGTTGGAGGCGAGGCCCGTGGTGCTGCAGAGTCGCTCCCCCCAGCGGCCCGGCGACCTGGTGGTCGAGGTCGAGGAGGCCGGCCCGGAGGCCGTCGCCGGGGCGGTCGAACGGGCCCGGGCGGCGGCCGCCGGCTGGGCCGGCGGGTCGGCCCTGGAGCGCTCCTCGGCCCTGGCCGCGGCCGCCGACGCCCTCGCCGGTGCGGCCGGCGAGGTCACCGACCTGGTCGTCCGGGAGGTCGGCAAGCCGCTGACCGAGGCCGGCGCCGAGGTCGGCCGCGGGGTCGGGATCCTGCGCTACTACGCCCAGCAGGCCCTCGACCCCGACGGCGAGACCTACCCGGGGCCGAGCCCGGCCGGGCTGCTGCTGGCCCGGCGGCGGCCCCGCGGGGTGGCCGGGCTGATCACCCCGTGGAACTTCCCGGTGGCGATCCCGCTGTGGAAGGCCGCCCCCGCCCTGGCCTTCGGCAACGCCGTCGTCCTCAAGCCGTCGCCCGAGGCCACCGCCACCGCCCTGCGCCTGGCCGAGCTGCTCGCCCCGGCCCTCGGCGGCGACCTGTTCCAGGTCGTGCCCGGCGGGGCCGAGACCGGCCAGGCGCTGGTGGAGGGGGCCGACTGCGTCTCGTTCACCGGCTCGGTGGCCGTCGGCGGCCAGGTCGCGGTGGCCGCGACCGGGCGCGGCATCCCCAGCCAGGCCGAGATGGGCGGCCTCAACGCCTCGATCGTGCTGCCCGACGCCGACCCGGAGCGGGCGGCGGCCGTGGTCGCCGGGGCGGCCATGGGCTACGCCGGCCAGAAGTGCACCGCCACCAGCCGGGCGATCGTGGTCGGCGACCCCGGCCCGTTCACCGAGGCGCTGGTCGCGGCCGTCGAGGGCCTGGCCGTCGGCGACCCGGCCGAGGAGGCCACGGTCGTCGGCCCGGTCATCACCGAGCAGGCCCGGCGCCGGGTGACGGACGCGGCCGCCGAGGCCCGGGCGGCCGGGGCGCGCCTGCTCACCGGCGGCCAGGCCGCCGGCGCCGACGGCTGGTTCGTCCCCCCGACCCTGGTCGACGGCCTGGCCCCCGACGCCCGCCTGGCCCAGGAGGAGGTGTTCGGCCCGATCGCGGTCGTGCTCGCCGTGCCCGGCGAGGACGAGGCCGTGGCCGTGGCCAACGGGGTCCGCTACGGCCTGGTCGGGTCCGTGTTCACCCGCGACCTGGACCGGGCCCTCGGCCTGGCCGCCCGGCTCGACACCGGCATGATCCGGGTCAACGCCCCGACCTCGGGGGTCGACTACCTGGCCCCGTTCGGGGGCGAGAAGGACTCCAGCTTCGGCCCCCGGGAGCAGGGCAAGGCGGCCCGCGACTTCTACACCTCGACCCGGACCATCACGATCCTGCCGGCGGAGGGGTCCGGGGAACCCCAGGGGGGTGCCCCGGTGAGTCGGGAGGGGTCCGGGGAACCCCAGGGGGGTGCCCCGGTGAGTCGGGAGGGCTGAGCGATGGCGCTGTGGCGGGTGCTGGCCGACGGGCGGCCCCGGCTGGCCCGCGGCCCGGCGGACGAGGGGCCGGCCGAGCTGCTGGACGCCGGGGCGACCGTCGACGGCGTGCTCGGCGGCGACCCCGGCGCCCTCGAGCGGCTGCTCGACGGGCCCGGCGAGCCCGCGCCCGAGGGCCTGGCCGTGCTGGCCCCGGTGGGCGGCCAGCCGGTCTGGGCGGCCGGGGTGACCTTCCTGCGCAGCCGCGACGCCCGCCTGGAGGAGTCCCGCGGCCTTGACGCCTACGACAAGGTCTATGCGGCCGAGCGGCCGGAGCTGTTCCTCAAGGCGCTGCCGGGCACGGCCCGGGGGCCGGGCCAGCCGATCGGCGTGCGGGCCGACTCCGAGTGGGACGTGCCCGAGCCCGAGCTGGCCGTGGTGGCCGACCGGCGCGGCGAGATCGTCGCCTACACCATCGGCGACGACGTCTCCTCCCGCTCCATCGAGGGCGAGAACCCCCTGTACCTGCCCCAGGCCAAGCTGTACGCGGGCAGCTGCGCCGTCGGTCCCTGCCTGGTCCCGGTCGGCGAGGCGCCCGACCCGGCGGCCATGGAGATCACCTTGACGATCGAGCGGGACAGCGACGAGCTGTTCGCCGACGCCTGCGCCGTGGCCGACATGAAGCGGAGCCTCGCCGAGCTGGTCGACTGGCTCTGGCGCGGCCAGGACCTGCCGCTGGGGGCGGTCCTGCTCACCGGCACCTCGATCGTGCCCCCGCCCGAGCTGACCCTGCGGCCCGGCGACCGGGTGACGGTCGCCGTCACCGGCCTCGGCCGGCTCGCCAACCCGGTGGAGCTGGTCGACGCCAGCCCCCTGGCTAGCCGCCGGGGCGGACCAGGATCTTGAGCGCGTCCCCGTCGGGGTCGGCGAGGGCGGCGAACGCCCCGGCGGCCTCCTCGAGGCCGAAGCGGTGCGTGACCAGCGGCGCCGGGTCGAGGACCCCGGCGGCGTAGAGCTCGACGACCCAGCGCCAGGCGGCCCGGGAGGCGGCGAAGCCTCCCTGGACGCGGAGCTGGCCCAGGCTGACCGTGTCCGGGTCGATGGCGGCCCGCCCGAGGCCGGAGATGCCGAGCAGGAGCGCGGTGCCGCCCCGGCGGAGCAGGGCCAGGGCGGCCGCGGCCCCGCTCGGGTGGTTGGTCGCCTCGACCACGGCGTCGAAGCGGCCGCCCAGGGCGGCCAGGCCGTCGCTGTCGCCGGCGGCCACCACCCCGGTGGCGCCGCAGCGGGGGCCGAGGGCGGACCGGCCCGGCCGGCCGCCGACCAGCACCAGCTCGGCCGGGCTGACCGTCCTCAGCAGCAGCAGGGCGAGCAGGCCCAGGGGGCCGTCGCCGACGACCGCGACCCGCTGGCCGGGCAGGGGCATGCCCGTCTCGAGCAGCCCGCTGGCCACGCAGGCGGCCGGCTCCAGCAGGGCGGCCGGCTCCAGCGGCCGGTCCGCCGGCAGGCGGTGGACGAGGCCGGCGGGGACGAGCAGGCGCTCGGCCAGGGCCCCGGGGAGGGTGAAGCCGGTCTCGGCGTAGCCGGCGCCGCACAGGTTGGTCCGGCCCTCGGCGCAGCGGTCGCAGACCCCGCAGGACCGCAGCCCCTCGGCCACCACCGGGTCGCCCGGGGCGAGGCCGGCGACCTCCGGGCCAACGGCCGCGACCCGGCCGGCCCACTCGTGCCCGGGCACCACCGGGTAGCTGACGTAGGCGGCCGGCCGCCGGCCGTCGAGCAGCTCGACGTCGGAGCCGCAGATCCCGGCCGCGTCGACCGCCACCACCACCTCGCCCGGCCCCGGGACGGGCTCGGGGACGTCGGCGACGGCGGCCACCCCGGGCCCCTCGACCACCAGGGCGCGCACTAGGCCCGCGGCGTCGGTCGCGCGTTGCTGGACGGGTCGGGCCGCAGCCGCGAGGTCCGGGCGGCGCGGTACTCGGCCACGACCAGGTCGGTCAGCTCCTGCACCGACGTCTGGGAGCTCGCCTTGTCGAAGGTGATCGAGCCGTGCTGGAGCAGGTTGATCCGGTCGCAGACCTCGAGGATCTGGCCGTAGTTGTGGGCGATGATGATGATCGAGACCTCGCCCCGGTCCTTGAGGTCGCGCACCAGGTCGAGGATGAGGGCGCCCTCCTTGGCCCCCATGGCCGCCAGCGGCTCGTCCAGCAGCAGGATCCTGGCGTCGCTGTAGACCGAGCGGGCGACCGCGATCGCCTGGCGCTGGCCGCCCGACAGCTTGGCCACCTCGTCGTCGACCGACGGGATGTTCACCCCCATGTCCTCCAGGTGCTCCTGGGCCAGCCGCCGCATGCGGCGGTTGCTGAGCAGCGGCCAGCGCACCAGCTCCCGGTTGAGGAACATGTTGTGGTAGACGCTGAGCTCGTTGACCAGGGCCAGGTCCTGGTAGACGGTGTCGATCCCGAGGGTGCGGGCATGGTCGACCGACTTGAGCACGACCTCCTCGCCGCCCACGAAGATCTTGCCGGCGTCGGGCTGGTGGAAGCCGCAGATGATCTTGATCAGGGTCGACTTGCCGGCGCCGTTGTCGCCGATGAGGCCGAGCACCTCGCCCCTGTTCAGGCGCAGGTTGACGTCGCGGAGGGCGGTGACCCCGCCGAAGCGCTTGGCCACGTGCTCGACCCGGAGGGCCTCGCCGTTGGCGCCGCCGGCGGCCATCAGACCCGGCCCGCCCGGCGGAGCCTTGACAGGTACACGTTGGCGATCATCGAGACGACGATCGCCGCCCCCAGGATCAGGAAGTACGGGTTGGCGCTGATGCCGATGAGGTTCATGCCGTTCTGCAGCTCGGCCAGGACCAGCGCGCCCAGGAACGCCCCGATGACGGTGCCGGACCCGCCGGCCAGGGAGGTGCCCCCGATCACGGCGGCCGAGACGGCGGTGAACATGATCCCGAAGCCGCCGCCCAGGTTGGGGTCGATGGTGTTGATGCGGAAGGCGTCCAGGATGCCGGCGAACCCGCCGAGGGTGGCCACCATCATGAAGTTGCCGATCTTGATGCGGCCGGCCCGGATCCCGGCCTCGGTGGCGCCGAGCGGGTTGCCGCCGACGGCGATCGTGTGCAGCCCCCAGCGGGTGCTGGTGAGCAGCACGTGGAAGGAGGCCACGATCAGCAGGCACCAGGTGAGGTGAGCATAGTCCGAGGCGCCGAACCAGGTCCGGATCGTCTCGGTGGCCGCCTCCGGGATCGGCGCCGGGTAGGCGTGCGAGGTCGTCAGCACGATGCCGATGACGATGTAGGCGGTGCCGAGGGTGGTCACGAAGGACGGCACCCGGAACACCACCGTGATGAAGCCGTTGATGAAGCCGATCAGCGCCGAGATGGCCAGGGCGAGGACGATCGCCAGCAGGATCGGCACGCCGTAGTAGTCGGTCAGGTAGTGCATGTTGAACGGGGCCAGGGCGAACACCGCCGCCACCGACAGGTCGATCTCGCCGCAGACCAGCACCAGCACCATGCCGGCGGCGATGATCGCCGCCGGCGCGGTCGCCTGGGCGATGTTGACCAGGTTGGGCTGGGTGAGGAAGGCCTCCGAGGCCGAGGCGAAGTAGACGCCGAGGGCGACCGCGACCACCAGCACGCTGGCCTCGCGCCGGCGCAGGAACGCCTCGCCGATCCGGCGCAGGATGCTCCGGGAGGGCCGGCCGGCCGGAGCCGGCTCGACCCTCTCGGCGACCTCGACGGTGTCGCTCAACCTACCCCTCGCCTAGCCGGAGATCGCTCCGGACCGCTCCACCACCTGCTGCTCGGTGCTGGAGCCCTCGAAGCGGGTCTTGGTCTGCAGATAGGGGTCGACGTTGTCCTTGGTCACGAACAGGAGGCCGGTGTTGGTCTCCGACGGGAAGACCAGGCCTCCCGACAGCTTGTACATGTAGAGGTATAGCACCGGCAGGAACCCCTGCAAGTACGGCTGCTGGTCGATGGTGTAGTCGAGGCTGCCGCCCTTGATGGCGTTCAGCGTCTCCGGGACCAGGTCGAAGCCGCCGGCGACCTTCAGGTTCTTCTCCCGCATCTGGTACTTCTGCACCACCTGGCCGACCGACTGGGTCGAGCCGGCGTCCACCGCCAGCATGCCGGCCAGGTCCGGGTGGCCCTGGGCGTAGGCGTCGATGATCGACAGGCCCTTGGTCACGTCGGCGTTGGTGCCGACCGGGGTGAACTTGAGCGACTTGCCGGACTGCTTGATGGCGTCGGAGGCGCCGTCGATCCGGGGCTGGATGTTGAGCGCCCCCGGGGTGGCGATGAAGCCGACCACGTCCCCGGAGTCCAGGCCCGACGCGATCGCGCGCTGGCCGAGCTGGAACCCGGAGTCGTAGAGGCCCTGGCCGATGTAGGAGAGGCGGTTGGTGCCGGGGTCGTCCTTGGCGCCGTCGGCGTTGTAGGAGACGACCGGGATGCCGGCCGACAGCGCCTGGTCGACCGGGGCGTTGAAGGCGTCCTTGTCGACCACCGCGACGGCGATGCCGTCGGCCTTGGCGGAGATGGCGGTGTTCATGGCGTTGACCATCTCGGCCACGATCGAGTCCTTGGACCCCGTCCACTGGAACTCGCAGTTGAGCAGCGCGCAGGCGTCCTGGGCGCCGTACTGGGTGGGGGTGAAGAACGGGTTGGTGGTGACGTGGTTGACGAACACGAACTTCCACTTCGGGGTCGAGGGGAAGTCGCCGGCGGCGGTCGCGGCCGCGCCGGAGTCGCTGCTCTGATTGTCATTGTTGGTGCAGGCGGCCAGCAGCGCCGAGGCGGCCAGCGACGCGCTGGTCAGCCCGATGCCGCCCAGCAGCCGGCGCCGGGTGACCCGGTTGAGGTCGAGCGTGTCGACGGCCTGCTCGACCGCGGGATCGATCCTGGACATTGCACCCTCCTCGAACGGGCCCCGCCCGCTCAGTCGGTGGAGAACCGGTAGACGCTGGTCGTGTCGTAGCGCTGGCCGGGCCGCAGGACGGTCGACGGGAAGTTCGGGTGGTTGGGCGAGTCCGGGTAGTGCTGGGTCTCCAGGGCGAGGCCGTCGCCCTGCCGGTAGGCGCGGCCGCTGGTCCCGACCAGGGTGCCGTCGAGGAAGTTGCCGGAGTAGAACTGGATGCCGGGCTGGTCGGTGAGGACCTCCAGCACCCGCCCGCTCCGCGGGTCCTTCAGCCTGGCCGCCAGCTCCAGCCCGGAGCCGCGCCGGTCGAGGACCCAGTTGTGGTCGTAGCCGCGGCCGATCTGGAGCTGCTCGAACCCGTAGTCGCGGATGCGCTTGCCGATCCTGGTCGACCGGGTGAAGTCCATCGGCGTCCCGGCCACCGGGTCGATGGCGCCGGTGGGGATCAGGGTGGGGTCGACCGGGGTGTAGTGGCTGGCCCGCAGCAGCAGCTCGTGGTCGTTGATGTCGCCGGAGCCCTCACCGGCCAGGTTCCAGTAGGCGTGGTTGGTCAGGTTGACGATCGTCGGCTCGGTGGTGGTCGCCTGGTAGCGCATGCGCAGGGCGTTGCGGTTGGTGAGGGTGTAGGTGACGGTGGTGTCGAGGGCGCCCGGGTAGTGCTCCTCGTTGTCGGGGCTGACGCGGTGGAACCGCACCCCGACGAAGCCCCGGCCGCGGACGACCTGGGCGTCCCAGACCCGCTTGTCGAAGCCGACGTTGCCGCCGTGCAGGTGATTGGGCGGGTTGTTGATGGCCAGCTGGTAGGTGACGCCGTCCAGGGTGAACCGGCCCCTGGCGATCCGGTTGGCGTAGCGGCCGGTGATGCAGCCGAAGTAGGGGTTGTCCGGGTTGAGGTAGCCCGCCAGGGTGCTGAAGCCGAGGGTGACGTTGGCCCGGCGGCCGTGGCGGTCGGGCACCCGCAGCGACTGGATCGCCCCGCCGTAGGTGATCAGCTTCACCTCCATGCCGCGCGCGTTGGTGAGGGTGTAGCGGTGGACCACGGTGCCGTCGGGCATCGTGCCGAACCGCTCCCGCTTGACGTCGAGGTGGCCCCGGGAGCCGGAGGCGTCCGAGGTGGTCACCCCGAACAGGCCGACCGTGGCGACGGCCAGCAGGACGGCCACGCCGACGCGCGCGGCCCTGCTCCGGATCCCGGTCCTTGCGGCGGTGCTGTACATGGGCCCTCCCTTCCGCTGCCCTCCACAGGCATGGGTTCTACTTCCCGACCTGCGTCCATCCGGCGCCCGACGCGGCGCTGCGCTGCACCGCGTCGAGCACCTCCTGCACCTGGAGGCCGTCGGCGAACGACGGCACCGGGTCGCGGCCGCCGGCGATCGCCTCCAGCAGGTCGCGCACCTCGTGGGTGAAGGTGTGCTCGTAGCCGATGGCGTGGCCCTCCGGCCACCACGCCGCCGCGTAGGGGTGGACGGACCTGGTCACCTGGACCCGCCGGAAGCCCTGGGTGGCCGGGTCCTCGGTGGCGTCGAACAGCCGCAGCTCGTTGAAGGCCCCCAGCTCCCAGACGACGCTGCCCAGCTCGCCGTTGAGCTCCACCCGCAGGCCCTCGGTGTGGCCGGTGGCGAAGCGGGTGGCCTCGAAGCTGCCCAGCGCCCCGCCGCCGAAGCGGGCGATGAACACCGCCGCGTCGTCGACGGTGACCGGCCCGTGGGCCCCGCCGCCGGGCAGGGGCCGCTCCCGCACGAAGGTCTCGGTCAGGGCCGAGACCCCGGCGATCCGGTCCCCGGCCAGGTACTGGGCCAGGTCGACGGCATGGGCGCCGAGGTCGCCCAGGGCGCCCGACCCCGCCTGCTCCGCCTGGAGCCGCCAGACCAGCGGGAACTCGGGGTCGAGGAGGTGGCTGCCGAGGTAGGCGGCGCGGACGTGGCGGATGGCGCCCAGGCGGCCGGCCGCGACCAGCTCCCTGGCCAGGGCGACCGCCGGGGCCCGGCGGAAGTTGAACCCGACCATCGCCCGGACGCCCTGGGCGGCGACCCGCTCCGCCGCGGCCGCCATGGCCCGCGCCTCCTCGACGGTGTTGGCCAGCGGCTTCTCGCACAGCACGTGGCGGCCGGCCTCGAGGGCGGCGATCGAGATCTCGGCGTGGCTGGAGCCCGGGGTGCAGACGTCGACCAGGTCCACGTCGTCGCGCTGGACCAGCCGCTTCCAGTCGGTCTCCCAGGCCGGCCAGCCCAGCCGGGCCGCCGCGGCCGCCACCGCCTCCCGGTCCCGGCCGCAGATGGCGGCCATCCGCGGGCGGCGCGGCAGCTCGAAGAAGCTGGCCACGTTGCGCCAGGCCTGGGAGTGGGCCCGGCCCATGAAGGCGTAGCCGACCATCCCGATCCCGAGGACATCCTGGTCGCGTGCCATCAGGCCTCAGCTTCGCATCCCGGCGCCAGCCGACGAATTTGTCCGTCCACTGGCCAAACTAAGCAGGCAAGGGACCGCATGTCAATGCCCGGTGTAGAGTAGGTCCAGGACCTGGACGAAAGGGCGGGTGTGGGGTGAAGACGGGGGGCTTGCCGGCCAGGCAGGAGGCGCTCCGCCAGCACAACCTGGCCCTGGTGCTCCAGTGCATCGCCGCCGCCGAGCCGGTGTCCCGGGCCGGCATCGCCGCCGCCACCGGGCTCACCAAGACCACCGTGTCCAGCCTGGTCGACGACCTGGTCGGCGCCGGCCTGGTCACCGAGCTGGGCCCGGAGGCCAGCGGCAAGATCGGCCGGCCAGGCAGCGCCCTGGCCCTCAACCGCTCCGGCCTGGTCGGGATCGGGCTGGAGATCAACGTCGACTACCTGGCCGTGTGCGTGGCCAACCTGGTCGGCGAGGTCCGGCTGCTCCGGACCCGGCCGCGGGACAACCGGGGCCAGTCCCCCGCCAGGGTCCTCGGCCGGGCCGTGCGGATGACCAACAACGCGATCGCCTCGGCCAGGGCCGCCGGGCTCACCGTGGCCGGGCTGGCCGTGGCCGTGCCCGGACCGGTCGAGATCGACCGCGGGCTGGTCCGGCTGGCTCCCAACCTGGGCTGGGTGGACGTGCCCGTGGCCGCGATCCTGGCCAGGCGCCTGGCCGCCCCCGACCTGTCGGTCCTGGTGGACAACGAGGCCAACCTGGCCGCCCTGGGCGAGCTGTGGTTCGGCGGCCACGACGACCTCCGGGACTTCGTCCACGTCTCGGGCGAGATCGGCGTCGGCGCCGGCATCGTGATCGACGGCGAGCTGTTCCGCGGGGTCAGGGGCTTCGCCGGCGAGGTGGGCCACGTCACCGTGCAGCCGGACGGCCCCCGCTGCCGCTGCGGCGCCCGCGGCTGCCTGGAGCAGCTCGCCGGCCAGGAGGCGATCCTGCGCGCCGCCGGGGTGGCCGGGGCCGTCGGCACCAGCCTCGGCCAGCCCGGCGGGACGGTGGCCGAGCTGCTGGCCAGGGCGCGGGCCGGGGAGCCGGAGACGCTGCGGGCGGTGGAGTCGGCCGGGCGGGCGCTGGGCCTGGCCCTGTCGGCCACGGTCAACCTGGTCGACCCGAGCACGGTGGTGCTGGGCGGGCTGTACGCCTCCCTGGAGCCGTGGCTCAGGGAGCCGCTGCTGGCCGAGCTGTCGGAGCGGGCGATCACCCAGCGGTGGTCGCCGGCCCGGGTGCTCGCCTCCCGCCTTGGGCCCAACGCGGCCGTGCGGGGCGCCACCGGGGCGGTGGTCAAGCGGGTGCTGTCCGACCCGTCGGCGGTGTTCGCTGCGGCAGGGCATCGCGTCGCTCCCACCCGTCTCTGAACAGGTTGAAGTGGACGCCGGTCCGCGGGTGGCGGGCGACCGCGTCCCGGTCCAGGCGCACCCCCAGCCCCGGCCCGGTCGGCAGGGCGAAGCAGCCGTCGGCCGGGTCGACGGTCGGGGCGCCACCGACCAGGTCCTTGACCCACGGGTCGGCGAAGTCGTTGAAGTGCTCCAGGACCTTGTAGTTGCCGGTGGCGACGGCCAGGTGCAGGTTGGCGGCGGTGCCCACCGGGCCGCAGACGTTGTGCGGGGCCAGCAGCAGCTCGTAGGCGGCCGCCCAGCCGGCCAGCTTGCGCAGGGTGGTGAAGCCGCCGAAGTGGGTCAGGTCGGCCTGGACGACGTCGACCAGGCCGTCCTCGAACAGCTCCCGGAACTCGGCCAGGACGTGCAGGCGCTCCCCGGTGGCCAGGGGCAGCCAGGTCCCGGCCCGGACCTGGTGGAGCCCGGCCGGGTTGTAGGGCGGCACCGGCTCCTCGATCCAGGCCGGCCCGAACGGCTCCAGGGCCCGGGCGACCCGGACGGCGGTGGCGGCCGTGAAGCGGCCGTGCATCTCCACCATCAGCTCGACCTCGGGCCCGACGGCGTCCCGGACGGCGGCGATGATGTCGACGGCCAGCCCCAGCTCGGCCTGGCCGAGCTCGGCCGAGGCGGCGCCGAAGGGGTCGATCTTGAGGCCCCGGTAGCCGCGCCCGACGACCTCGGCGGCGAACCGGGCGACCACCTCGGGGTCACGGTCGCCCTGGTACCAGCCGTTGGCGTAGGCGGGCACCCGGTCGCGGAAGCGCCCGCCGAGCAGCTGCCACACCGGCACCCCGGTGGCCTGCCCGATCAGGTCGTGGCAGGCGACGTCGAGCACGGCCAGCGCCGTCTGGGTGACCTCACCGGCCCGGCCGTACTCGGCCCAGTGGACCTGCCAGGCCAGCCGCTCGACGTCGAAGGGGTCCATGCCGAGGACGTAGCGCCCGGCCAGCTCGTCGATGCAGGCCAGCAGCGTGTCGGTCTTGTTGACCATGCGGGCCTCGCCGACGCCCCGGAGCCCCTCGTCGGTGACCAGCTCCACGAAGGTCAGCTCACGCCACGGCGTGCCGACCACCACCGTCTCGACCCCGACCACCTTCACCGCGCCCCGTCACCCCCCGCGTCCAGGCCGGTGAGCGCGAGCGCGGTCCGCAGGTCGCGGGCGGTCTGCTCCAGGTGGGCGAGCATGGCCGCGGCGGCCCCCCTGGGGTCGCGGGCCTTGATCCGGTCCAGGACACGCGCGTGCTGCTCGATCACGTCCTCGACGGTGCCCCCGCGGGCGAGGTGGCCGCGCAGGCTGCGCATCCGGCTGGCCCGCAGCGGCTCCTCCATCGCCTCGATCAGGAACCGGAGCAGCTGGTTGCCGGCGGCCGCGGCCACGCTGGCGTGGAAGCCGATGTCGCTCTCGTGCAGCGCCATCGGGTCGTCGGCGGCCTCCCGCATGGCGGCCAGGGCCAGCTCCATGGCGGCCACGTCGGTGCGGCTGGCCTGGCCGGCGGCCAGCGAGGCGATGTGCACCTCCAGGGCCCGGCGCACCTCCAGGAGGTCGAGCAGCTGGCGTGGGTCCCGCCGCACGGCGGCGGTGAAGAAGCCGCCGATCGGCCCGGCGTTGGGGTGGGCGACCACCGTGCGCCGGCCCTGGCGGATCTCGACCAGCCCGCGGGCCTGGAGCCAGCGCGCCGCCTCGCGGACGGTCAGCCGGCTGACCTCGAACCGCGCCGCCAGCTCCGCCTCCGAGGGGAGCTCGGCCCCCGGCTCGAGCTCCCCGAGCACCAGGTCCTCCAGCCGCTGCACCACCGTCTCCGTGATGCCGGCCGCCGCCTCGGAGGCGGCGGGACTGCGCAGATCGTCCGCGGGAGCGTCCATCGGAGCAGAGCATGCGGCACCTCAGCGGTCAGGGCAAGTCTCATCTGATGGGTTTCCGGCCGATGGCCGTTCACTCCCGGGCGAACCGGGCTTATCCCCCACCCGGCCTTGCCTGCCTGTCAGATATCTGCCAGGCTCCTCCCACGATGGCGACAGGACCGCTGTCCGAGGCCCGCCGGCACCTGGCCTCCCTGGGCCTGCCCGACCGGGACCTGGGCGAGCTGCCCGGCTCGGCCAGGCGGTTCGGCGACGGCGCCCAGTACCGGATCGAGATCCCCTCGGTCGAGGGCCCCGAGCCGTTCCGGGCCGTCGTCGACGCGGCCAAAGAACGCGAGCTGCGGGTCCACCGGATCAGCCAGGGCAGCGGGATGATGCTGCTCACCGACGACGAGATCGAGGCCATGGTCGCCCTCGGCCACGAGCACGGCATCGAGGTCTGCCTGTTCGTGGGACCGCGGGCCGCCTGGGACGTCGGCGTCCAGGCCACCGCCCCGGCCGGGCGGGTCGTCGCCGGCAGCCTGCGCGGCGCCGACCAGCTGGCCTACGCCGTCGAGGACGTCCTGCGGGGCTGCCAGCTCGGCGTCCGCAGCATCCTGGTCGCCGACAGCGGCCAGCTGTGGGTGCTGGGCCGGCTGAAGCGCGCCGGCGACCTGCCCGCCGACCTCGAGATCAAGATCTCGATCTCCCTGCCGGCCACCAACCCGGCCACGGCCCGGCTGCTGGAGGACCTCGGCGCCACCACCATCAACCTGCCCATCGACCTGTCGCTGGCCCAGATCGCCGCCATCCGCCAGGCCGTCACCGTCCCCCTCGACCTCTACGTCGAGGGGGCCGACGACTTCGGCGGGGCCGTCCGCTACTACGAGGTGCCCGAGCTGGTCAGGGTCGCGGCCCCGGTCCACCTCAAGTTCACCGTCCGCAACGCCCCCGGGATCTACCCGTCCGGCGAGCACCTGGCCGGCCTGGCCGTGGCCTCGGCCCGGGAACGGGTCCGCCGGGCCGCCATCGGCGTGGCCCTGCTGCGACGCCACTACCCGGACGCGGTCGCCTCCACCTGACCGACCACCCCGGAGGAGGCGTGGCATGCGCTTCGCATCTCGACATGAAATCGAATGCATGCCATCGTATGCACCCACCGTCGTCCGAAGGAGCGCGGGATGAGGAGCCGTCCGAGATGGCCCATCCTGGTGGCAGCGGCGGCACTGCTGCTCGCGGCCTGCAGCCAGGGGACCGATACGCCGTCGACCACCGCCCAGGCCCCGGCCGCCACCACGAGCTGTGCCAGCAACGGCGAGCTGACCATGTGGGAGCGCTCGGGCGGCAACAAGCAGATGGTCGACATGCTGGTCGCGGCCTGGAACGCCAAGAACCCCAACTGCAAGATCAAGCTGACCTACATCCCCCACACCGAGATGGTCGGCAAGATCGCCCAGGGCATCGCCTCCGGTGAGGTGCCCGACCTGATGGGCATGGACCTCATCTACGCCCCGCAGTTCGAGGACGCCCAGCAGCTGGTCGACCTCACCGACCGGATCAGCGCCTGGCCGGAGCTGAAGACGGCCAGCAAGGGGCACATGACGGTCGCCACCTTCGAGAACCGGCTCTACGGCGTCCCGCTCTACGCCGACGTGTCGGCGCTGTTCTACAACAAGGACCTCTTCAAGCGGGCCGGCCTCGACCCCGACAAGCCGCCGACGAGCCTGCCCGAGCTGCGCGAGTACGCGGACAAGATCACCGCTCTCGGCGGCGACCTCAAGGGCTACTACCTGCCCGGCAACTGCGCCGGCTGCAACATCTTCACCGTCGGCCCGCTGATGTGGGCCTCGGGGGCCAAGATCGAGGCCGCCGGGCCGGGCGACGAGCCGCTGGTCGGCGACGGGGTCAAGCAGGTCCTCCAGTTCACCCGGGACATGGTCAAGGCCGGCAACGTCCACGAGGGCGACCGGACCGAGAACGGCGAGACGTTCCACCTCCAGTTCGGGTCGGGCAAGGTCGGCATGATGGGCACGGGCAACTTCAACATCACCCTGGCCCGCCAGCAGAACCCGAAGATGGACTTCGGCATCGCCCTCCTGCCCGGGATGGCCCCGAACTCCGCGGCCTCGTTCATCGGCGGGGACCTCGTGGTCGTGCCCAAGGGCAGCAAGCGGGTCGACGACGCCGTCAACTTCATGAAGTTCCTACTCTCGGACGAGGTCCAGGTCGAGGTGTACGCCAAGGCCCTCAACCTGACCACCCGCACCGACATGGTCGACAACAAGTACTTCCGCAAGGAGCCACTGGTCCAGGACGTGGCCAAGGCGCTCGACGTCGGCCGCACCCCGTACACCCTGACCTTCTTCGAGCAGATCAACTCGCCCCAGGGCCCGTGGCTGAAGATGCTCCAGCGCGCCTACTACAGTGACGACAACCTCGACACCGTCATCGCCGACGCCAAGGCGGCGATGAAGACCATCGCCAACCAGTAGGCCACGAGGTCGCCTTGTACCGGAGCCGACGAAGCCGGCTGATCGGGCTCGCCTACCTCGCGCCGGCGCTGCTCTTCGTGCTGGCCTTCACGGCCTGGCCGCTGGCCCAGATGATCTGGATGTCGTTCCACAACTGGTCCCTCATCACCCCGCCGAGGTGGGTGGGGATGGCCAACTACCAGCGGGCGTTCGCCGACGACCAGTTCTGGGTGTCGTTCGCGTTCACGCTCGAGTACACGGCGATCATCACCCCGCTGCTGATCGTCGGCGGCTACCTGCTGGCCCTGCTCACCTCGCCGTCCTCGCCCTCGCGCCGGCTCACCCGGACGATGGTGTTCATCCCGGTGGTGATCGGCCTTGGCGTGTCCAGCCTGCTCTGGTACTGGCTCTTCAGCACCGACTTCGGCCTGGTCAACAGGGCCCTGATGGACCTCGGGCTCATCTCCAAGCCCGTGCTCTGGCTGGGGGTGGACGCCGACCGCTCCAACCTGGCCATCATCGCCTCGGTCACCTGGAAGGTGATCGGGTTCGGGATGATCCTGTTCGTCGGGGCCATCCAGGCCATCCCCACCGAGATCACCGAGGCGAGCCTGGTCGACGGGGCCAGCTACTGGCAGCGGGTGCGGCGGGTCGTCCTGCCCCTGACCCTGCGCACGGTGCTGCTCGTCACCCTGGTCAGCGTCATCGGGTCGCTGCTCGCCTTCGACCAGTTCTACATCATGACCGCCGGGCAGCCGCAGAACGAGACCGCGACCTCGGTCTTCTACGTGTACCTGAACTCCTTCCCCTACCTGCGGCTCGGCTACGGGGCGGCGCTGTCGGTGATCCTGGCCCTGACCATCCTGGTCTTCACCGTCGTGCAGCTGCTCCTGACCCGCCGGAGCCACGCGTGACCGCCACCGTGGAGCTGGGCCGGGCCCGGGCCGTGGCCGCCCGGCGGCGCCTGCGCGGCCGCCGGCGGTCCGGCTACCTGCTCGGCGCCCTGTGCGCCGCCATCTGCGCGGTCATGGTCGCGCCGCTGGTCATGTCGGTGCTGGCCTCGGTGAAGCCGACCGAGGAGGCGGCCGCCTCGCCGCCGACCTACCTGCCCCACGCCCTGAGCCTGGACAGCTTCGAGCGGCTCTGGACCTACCAGCAGGGGCTCCCCACCTACCTGGCCAACAGCCTGGGCACGGCGCTGCTGACGATCGCCTTCACCCTCGTGCTCACCGTGCCCGCGGCCTACGCGCTGGCCCGGTTCCCGATCCCGTTCAAGGAGGTCGTCTTCGTCTTCCTGCTGCTGGCCCTGATCGTGCCCTACCAGGCCCTGCTGACGCCGATGTTCCTGATGTTCGCCCGTATCGGCCTGACCAACACCCTGGTCGGCCTGGCCATTCTCCACACCGTCATCCAGCTGCCGTTCAGCCTGTACATCCTGCGCAACAGCCTCAGCGCCGTTCCCCTGGAGCTGGAGGAGGCGGCCATCACCGACGGCGCGTCGTCCTGGCAGGTCCTGCTCCGGGTCTGCGTCCCGTCGACGGTGCCGGCGATCGTCACCGTGGCCCTGTTCGCCTTCATCATGTCGTGGAACGAGTTCCTCGGCGCCCTGGTGCTCATGAGCAGGGGCTCGAGCTTCACCCTGCCGCTGATCCTGGCCGCGGCCCGGACCGAGACCAGCCTGGGCGGCACCGACTGGGGGATGCTGCAGGCCGGCATCACCATCTCCATCATCCCCTGCGTGCTCGTCTACCTGCTGCTGCAGCGGTACTACGTGTCCGGGCTGATGACCGGGGCGGTGAAGTGAGCGCCGGCCCCGGGCCGTCCACCGAGGCGGGGTGGCGGCGGTCGGCCCTCGGGCCCTCGCGGGCCAGGATCGTCGACGGCTTCCTGGCCGAACGCCAGCGGGTCAACCGGGAGCGCACCATCCCCCACGGCTTCGACCAGCTGCGGCGCTCGGGGACCCTGGACAACCTCAGGCTGGCGGCCGGCGCCGACGGGCGCTACCGGGCCCACGCCGACTCCGCCGGCGCCACCTTCCCCTTCCTGGACTCCGACGTCTACAAGTGGCTCGAGGCGGTCGGCTGGGAGCTCGGGCGAGCCCCCGACCCCACCCTGGCGGCGGCCGCCGACGAGGCGATCGGGCTGGTGGCCGCGGCCCAGCGTCCCGACGGCTACCTCAACAGCTACGTCCAGGTCGTCCGCGGCGGGAGCCCACACACCGATCTCGCCTGGGGCCACGAGTTCTACTGCGTCGGCCACCTGATCCAGGCGGCCGTGGCCTGGCACCGCGCCCTCGGCGACGACCGGCTCCTGGCGGTCGCGGTCGGGGCCGCCGACCGGATCGACAAGGAGTTCGGGGCCACCGGACGGGACGGGGTGGACGGGCACCCCGGCATCGAGATGGCCCTGGTCGAGCTGACCCGGGTGACGGGCGACGGCCGCTACCTGGCCCTGGCGGCCAGGATGCTGGACCTGCGGGGCCGGGGGCTGCTGGGCGAGGGGCGCTTCGGCGCGGCCTACTGGCAGGACCACCAGCCGGTCCGCCAGGCCGCCACCGTCGCCGGCCACGCCGTCCGCCAGCTCTACCTGGACTGCGGCGCCGTGGAGGTGGCCGTCGAGCTCGGCGACCAGGACCTGCTGGCCGCGGTGCGGCGACGCTGGGACGACCTGGCGCGGACCCGGACCTACCTGACGGGCGGGATGGGCAGCCGGCACCGCGACGAGTCCTTCGGCGACCCCTACGAGCTCCCGCCCGACCGGGCCTACGCCGAGACCTGCGCGTCGATCGCCGGGGTCATGCTCGCCTGGCGACTGCTGCTGGCCACCGGCGAGGCCGGCTACGCCGACGCCATCGAGCGGGCCCTCTACAACGGCGTCCTGTCCGGGGTCTCCCTGTCCGGCACCCGGTTCTTCTACGTCAACCCGCTGCAACGCCGGACCGGCCGCGCCTGGGAGCCGCCCGGGCGTGGCGGGCGCGCCCCCTGGTATCCCTGCGCCTGCTGCCCGCCCAACCTGATGCGGACCCTCAGCTCCCTCGAGCGGTACCTGGCCACCAGCGACCACACCGGGGTCCAGCTCCACCAGTACGCCACCGCCGACCTGCACGCGCCGGTCCCCGGCGGCGCCGTCCGGCTGGCCGTCCGCACCGGCTACCCCTGGCACGGGCGGGTCACGGTCGAGGTCGTCGAGACACCCGAGCATCCCTGGACGCTGTCGCTGCGGGTGCCCGGGTGGTGCCGATCGGCGACCCTCAGCGGGCCCGGCGAGGCCCGGCCCCGCCCGGCCGACGCCGGGCGCTACGCCGAGCTGTCGGGGCGCTGGAAGGCCGGCGAGGTGGCCGTCCTGGACCTGGAGCTGCCGGTCCGCGTCACCGAACCCGACCCGCGCGTCGACGCCGTCCGCGGCTGCGTCGCCGTCGAGCGGGGCCCGCTGGTCTACTGCCTGGAATCGGCCGACCTGCCGCCGGGCAGCCGGCTCGAGGACCTGCGGTGGGACCCGCGGCGGGAGCCGGCCCCGGTCCCCCGGCCGGACCTCGGCGAGGCCGTCGTCGGGATCACGGTGCCGGTGGTGCGCCGGCCCGCGGGCGGCCCGGCGACGGCCGGCGGGGCCGACCTGACGGCCGGCGCCGTCCCCTACTTCGCCTGGGCCAACCGGGGGGCCGAGGCGATGCGCGTGTGGATCCCCCGCTGACCCCGAGCGGGCCCGCGGGTCAGCGGTCGCGGCCGGGCGCCGGCGGCCCGGTCGAGTCCCGGACGATCAAGGTCGGCTTGAAGACCTCGAGGCTCGGCCGCCGCGGCGCCTCCGGGTTCCGGGCCAGGGCGACGGCGACGGCGACGGCGTAGCTGACGATCTCGGCGATCGGCATCCGCAGGGTCGTGAGCGCGGGCACGGTGTGGCTGGCGATCAGGATGTCGTCGTAGCCCACCACCGACAGCCGCTCGGGCACGGTGGCGCCGAGCATGTGGGCGGCGTGCAGGGCGCCGACGGCGGCCAGGTCGGTCGAGGTCGCCACCGCCGTGGGCGGCTCGGACAGCGCCAGCAGGCGTCGCAGGGCGGCGTCGCCCCCGGCCAGGGTGTTCGGGCAGCGCTCCAGGTAGCCGGAGGGGACGGCCCCGAACCGGTCGCGCATGAACTCGACGTAGGTGTCCTCCCGGACCCGGTACTCGACCGGCAGCGCGGCGCTCAGGAAGGCGATCCGCCGGTGCCCGAGGGACTCGAGATGCTCGAGCCCGGCCCGGATCCCGGCCCGGTCGTCGGTGTCGGCGGTCGGGAACTCGAGCGGGCTCGTCCCCTGCCAGAGGCCCACCACGGGCACGCTCGAGGATCTGAGATCGGCCAGGAGCCGCGGCTGGACCTGCATGTCGCCGAGCAGGACGATGGCGTCGGTGTGCCGGGTCTCGAGCACCGAGGTCAGGGAGATCGCCTCGTCCAGGCCGCCGTGGGCGTGGCCCAGGACCACGTTGTACCCATGCGCCATCGACTCGAGCACCAGGGCCTCGATCGCTCCGGCGAAGAAGGGGTCGCTGAAGTCCCTGACCACGGCGCCGATCAGGTTCGTCGACGCCCCCCGGAGCCCGCGGGCCAGCGGGTTCGGCCGGTAGCCGAGCTCACGCGACGCCCTGATGACCCGCTCGCGGGTCTCGGGGGCGATCGGCACGCTGGTCGGGGCGCCGCTGAGCACCCGCGACACCGTGCTCTGGGACACCTCGGCCACGGCCGCGATGTCCCGCATGGTCACGGCGGGACGGCGGCCCGACGGCCGCGTTACCGGCTCGATCTCTCCGGGAGCATCGTCCGCCGTCGATCCGGGGCCACGCCTGCTGGTTGGCATCCCTGCGAGGCTAGCATGAATACGATTGCACAGCCGGGCGGCCGGTGCGGCTCAGGGCTCCTTCGGGACGATGATCCACAGGGCCAGGTAGAGCACGATGCCGGAGCCGCCGAGCACGGCCAGGACCACGAACAGCACCCGGATCAGGGTGGCGTCCAGGTTGAAGTACTCGGCCAGGCCACCGCACACCCCGGCCAGCTGACGGTTGGTCTTGCTGCGGTACAACTTCCGGGTTGTGTCCATGGGCACCGCCTCTCTTGAGTGTCCCCGCGTCAGGGGTGACGATGGCCTGAGCCTACGCCGAGGAGGGCAGGCGATGTACCTGATCCGTGAGCGGTTCTTCCGACTGGGCCAGGACTCCGACATCACCGACGAGCACGGCCGGCCCGTGCTCCATGTGGACGGCAAGGTCCTGAGCCTGCGCAACCGCCTGGTCCTGCGCGACCCCGACGGGCGGGAGGTAGCGCAGGTCCAGCGCAAGCTGGTCGCCATGCGCCCGACCTACCAGATCTCGATCGCCGGGCGGCCGACCGCCGAGGTCCGCAAGCGGCTGTTCACGCCGTTCGGGGACCGGTTCACCATCGACGTTCCCGGGCCCGACGACCTGGAGATGACCGGCGACCTCTTCGACCACGAGTTCACCATCGGCCGGGGTGGCCGGGCCGTGGCCACCGTGTCCAAGCGCTGGTTCAGCATGCGCGACACCTACGCGGTGGACATCGCCGCCGACCAGGACGACCTGCTGATCCTGGCCAGCGTCCTGGCCCTGGACCTGGCCGAGGACCAGGAGCGCACCCAGCAGTGAGCCGCCGCCCGGCCGGTCACCCGTGAAGCCCCCTCCAGTGGGCGACGTCGAGGGTGCCGATCGTGCGGACGCCGCGGCCTGGCTCCTGACCGCCGACGAGCGCGGCAACCCGGCGACGGCCATCGACGCCGAGCACGGCGACGGCCAGGCCTGGACGGCCGGCAACCACGTCACCGTGCATGTGGACGGGACCGCCTACTTCACCCGACTGCACGAGCTGCTGTCCGGGCTCGAGGCCGGGGACTGGATGTACCTGACCGACTGGCGGATCGACGCCACCCGCCGGCTGGCCGGTCCGGGCAGCGAGCTGGGGCCGCTGCTGGCCGGGCTGGCCCGCCGCGGGGTGGCCGTCCGCGGGCTGCTGTGGCGCTCCCACCCGGCCCTGGTCCGCTTCAACCAGGACGCCAACCGGGTGCTGAGCACCCTGGTCAACCGGGCCGGCGGCCAGCTGGTGGCCGACCAGCGGGTGCGCCGCTTCGGCAGCCACCACCAGAAGCTGCTGGTCGTCCACCTCCCCAACCGGCCCGGGCGCTGCATCGCGTTCGTGGGCGGGATCGACCTGTCCCGCGGCCGCCGTGACGACCCCGGCCATCTCGGGGACGCCGACCCGGTCCGGATCGACCCCCGGTACGGCCGGCGGCCGCCCTGGCACGACCTGCAGCTGGAGCTGCGCGGCCCGGCCGTGCTGGACGTCGACCTCACCTTCCGGGAGCGCTGGGAGGACCACACGCCCCCCGACCATCGCAACCCGCTGCGGGCCATGTGGCGGCGGCTCAGCCACGAGCCCCGACGCCTGGAGCTGCTGGAGCGGCGGCTGCCGCCACCCCAGGCCGGCGCCCATGCCGTGCAGGTGCTACGCACCTACCCGGCCCGCCGCCGGGTGATCCCGTTCGCGCCCGACGGCGAGCGCAGCATCGCCCGGGCGTACCTGAAGGCGCTGGGGCGGGCGCGCTCGCTGGTCTACATCGAGGACCAGTACCTGTGGGGCACCCTGGTCGCCGACGCCCTCGCGGCCGCCCTGGGCCGCGCTCCCGAGCTGCGCATGCTCATCGTGCTGCCACGCCATCCCGACCGCGACGGGCGGATCTCCGGTCGGGCCGCCCGGGCCGCCCAGTGGCGGGCCATCGACAACCTGGTCGGCGCCGGGGGGCCGCGGGTGGCCGTCTACGACCTGGAGAACGAGCAGGGCACGCCGATCTACGTCCACGCCAAGGCGGTGGTGATCGACGACGTGTGGGCGATGGTCGGCTCGGCCAACCTCAACCGCCGCTCCTGGACCCACGACTCCGAGGTGGCCTGCGCGGTGCTCGATCAGGAGCGCGACCCCCGCCGGCCGGCCGACCCGGGCGGCCTGGGCGACGGGGCCAGGGTGTTCGCCCGCGAGCTCCGGCTGCGGCTGTGGCGGGAGCACCTCGGGCTCAGCGGCGACGCCGACGACGCCCGGCTGCTCGACCCGGTCGCCGGCTTCGAGGCCTGGCGGGCGGCCGCGGCCAGGCTCGAGGCCTGGCACGACGGCCAGCGCGCCGGGCCCAGGCCGCCCGGCCGGGCCCGGCCCCACCGGGTGGAGCTGGCCCCGGCCCTCAAGGCACGTTGGGCGGCGGCGCTGTACCGGGTGGCCATCGACCCCGACGGCCGCCCCCTGCCCCTGCGACGCGACACCTCGCTCTAGCCGCGGCGGTTTGGGAGGCGGGGCAGGGGCAACCCGGGGGCGGATGGTACCTCGGGTGTCGGTCCTCATGCCCGTCTACGAGCAGGCCGCCTTCCTCGGCCGGGCCGTGGCCGGCCTGCTCGCCCAGACCGTGACCGACTGGGAGCTGGTGGTGGTCGACGACGGCTCGCCGGACGCCACGGCGGCGGCCCTGGAGCCGTTCCAGGGCGACCTCCGCGTCCGCTGCCTGCGGCTGCCGGTCAACCGGGGGCTGGGGGCGGCGCTGAACGCCGGTCTGGACGCCTCCAGGGCGCCGCTGGTGGCCTACCTGCCCGCCGACGACCGCTGGGATCCCTGGCATCTGCAGGCCCTCTGCGGGCTGGCCGCGGCGGGGACGGTGCTGGCCTGGTCGGGCTGCCGGCACCACGACGACCAGGTCAGCCTCGGCCCGCCCGATGGGTTCGGCCTCCAGCTCGTCCAGGTCCTGCACCGCCGGACCACAGACCGCTGGGTGGAGCGGGACGAGCTGGAGTCGGACGACCTGGAACGCCTGTACTGGGCGGCGCTGCGCCGGCGCGGGCCGGCGGCCGGCACCGGGATGGTGAGCTGCGAGTGGGTCGACCATCCCGGCCAGCGCCACAAGGCGATCCGCGAGCGCCTGGACGGCGGCCTCAACGTGTTCCGCCGCCGCTACCGGGTCCCCGACCCGCTCCGCTTCCACTCCAGCGACAGCGGCACGGTCGACGAGGTCGCCCTGTACCGGAGGTTCCGGGAGCGGCCGGACACCCCGCCGGCCGCCGACGGGCTGAGGATCCTGCTGGTCGGGGAGCTGGCCTACAACCCCGAGCGGGTCCTGGCCCTGGAGGAGCGGGGCATGCGGCTGTACGGCCTCTGGACCCCCGACGGGCTGGGGGCGAACACGGTCGGGCCGTTGCCGTTCGGTCACGTCACCGACCTGCCGGACGGCGACTGGGCCGGCGCCGTCCGGCGGCTCCGGCCGGACGTGATCTACGCGCTGCTGAACTGGCGGGCGGTGCCCTTCGCCCACGCCGTGCTGGGCGCCCGCCTGGGCGTGCCGTTCGTCTGGCACTTCAAGGAGTCGCCGTTCCGCTGCATCGCCAACGGCACCTGGCCGCGGCTGGTCGACCTGGTCACCGGGGCCGACGCCGCCGTGCTCTCCAGCCCGGAGGAGCTGGCCTGGTTCGACCAGGCCCTCCCCGGGCGGCTCGACCCGGCCCGGACCCTCGCCCTGGACGGCGACCTCCCCAAGGCCGACTGGCTGGGGGTCGCCCCGCCGGGCGGGCCGCGGCTGTCGGACCGGGACGGGGAGCTGCACACCGTCGCCCTCGGCCGCCCCCTCGGCCTGGACCCGGGCATGGCCGCCGCCCTGGCCCGCGCCGGGATCCACCTGCACCTGCACGGCCAGGTCCGGGCGCCCGGCCCCAAGGGCGACTGGGCCGGCTGGATCGGGGAGGCCCGGGCGCTCGCCCCCGGCCACGTCCACCTCCACCCCCACGTCGGCCCCGACCGCTGGATGGAGGTGCTCCCGCGCTATGACGCCGGCTGGCTGCATCACCTGCGCAGCGCCAACGGCGGCGACCTGGGCCGGGCCACCTGGGACGACCTGAACTACCCGGCCCGCATCCCGCCGCTGGTGGCGGCCGGGGTGCCGCCGCTCCAGCAGGCCAGCCCGGGCTGTGTGGTGGCCGCCCAGGAGCTGGTCGGGCGGCTCGGGGTCGGGGTCCTCTACCAGGACCTGGACGACCTGGCCACCCAGCTGGCCGACGCCGCCGCCATGGCCGGCCGGCGGGCCACCGCCGGCGCCGTCCGCCACCGGCTCACCTTCGACCATCACGCCGACCGGCTGATCGCCCTGTTCCGGGAGGTGGCCGGGTGAGCGCCGGGGCCCGGCGGGGGCCGGTGGCGCCGGCCCGGCCGCTGGCCGACCCCGCCACACGCCGGGTCCTGCTGGTGCGGCTCCGGGTCGGGCTGGGCGACCTGCTCGCCTCGGTGCCGGCCCTGCGGGCCCTGCGGGCCGCCCGCCCGGACGCCCAGGTCGTCCTGCTGACGTGGGCGGAGATGGCCCCGGTGGTGGCCCGGATGGGGGCCTACGTGGACGAGCTGCTGGACTTCCCGGGCTGGCCCGGCATCCCCGAGCGCCCCCCGCGGGTGGAGGCGCTGCCCCGGTTCCTGGAAGAGGTCGGGCGGCGCCGCTTCGACCTGGCCGTCCAGATGTACGGGGGGCAGCCGGCCGCCAACCAGGTGACCGAGCGGCTCGGCGCCCGCCGGACGGCCGGGTTCTTCACGCCCGGCCAGTGGGACCCCGACCTGGCCACCCACCTCCCCTACCCGTACCGGGAGCGGGAGGTCCGCCGCCACCTGGAGCTGGTCGAGTTCCTCGGGGTGCCGCCCGGCGGCGAGGACCTCGAGTTCCCGCTGTGGCCGCGGGACCTGGAGGAGGCCGAGGCGCTGGCGCGCCGCCACCGGCTGGACCGGGGCGGCTTCGCCTGCCTGCACCCGGGGGCGACCGCGGCCAGCCGGCGATGGCCGCCCGAGCGGTTCGCCGCCGTGGCCGACGCGCTCGCCGCCCGGGGCCTGCGGCCGGTCCTGGTCGGGGTGCCCGGGGAGGAGCCGGTGGCGGCCGCCGTGGCCGCCACCATGCGGGCCCCGGCCGTCGACCTGACCGGGCGGACCTCCCTGGGCGGGTTCGCGGCCCTGCTCGCCTCGGCCGCCCTGCTGGTCGGCAACGACTCCGGGCCGGCCCAGCTCGCCGCCGCGGTCGGCTGCCCGGCGGTCACGGTGTTCCTGGCCGGCGACCCGGCCCGCTGGTCGCCGCCGGACCCACGGTACCGGCCGCTCCAGGCCGGGGTGCCCTGCCAGCCCTGCGGCCACCAGGTGTGCCCGATCGACTTCCGCTGCGCCCTCGGCCTGGACCCGGGCCGGGTGGCGTCCGAGGCCGCCCGGCTCCTCGACCAGCGCCGGCGGCTTCCCGACCTGGCCGGACAGGGCCGTGGCTAGCCGGCTGCTCATCGTGGGGGCCGGCCCCACCGGCCTGGGCGCCGCCCACCGGCTGGCCGAGCGCGGCCACGACGACTGGGTGGTGCTCGAGGCCGGCGACGGGGTCGGCGGGCTGGCCCGGTCGTTCACCGACGCGGCCGGCTTCACCTACGACATCGGCGGCCACGTCCTGTTCAGCCACTACCCCTACTACAGCGAGGTGGTCGCCCGCGCCCTTGGCGAGGAGCACTCCGAGCTCCAGCGCGAGGCCTGGGTGTTCATGGAGGGCCGCTTCATCCCCTACCCGTTCCAGAACAACATCCGCGACCTGGCCCCCGAGACGGTCTATGAGTGCCTGGTCGGCCTGATCGAGGCCCAACGCCGCCAGCACCACCCGGCCACCTTCGCCGACTGGCTCCAGGCGGTGTTCGGGGACGGCATGGCCCGGCACTTCATGCTCCCCTACAACGAGAAGGTGTGGGCCACCCCGCCCGAGCTGATGGGCTACGGCTGGATCGGGGAACGGGTGCCGGTGGTCGACGTGGCCGCCGTGCTCCGCAACGTCGTCCTCGGCCAGGACCAGGTCGGCTGGGGGCCGAACTCGACCTTCCGCTACCCGCTGCGGGGCGGCACCGGACGGCTGTACAGGGAGATCGCCAAGCCGCTGTCGGACCGGATCGAGCTGAGCCGCCCGGTGGTCGCGGTCGACCCGGACGCCCGGACGGTCACCACGGCCGACGGGCGGGCCTGGTCATACGACGCCCTGCTGTCCACCATGCCCCTGGACGGGCTGGTCGGCGCCTGCCGGGGCGCGCCCGCGGCGGTACGGGCCGCGGCCGGGCGCCTGGCCTTCTCCGGCACCCATGTGGTCGGGGTCGGGCTGGACCGGCCGGCCGGCACCACCCGCAACTGGGTCTACTTCCCCGAGCCGGACGTGCCCTTCTACCGGGTCACCTACCTGTCGAACTACAGCCCCCACATCACGCCCGCGGCCGGCCAGACGCTGCTGCTCACCGAGACCTCCACCTCGGCGCACCGGCCCCAGGGCGGGGCCACCATCGCCGACCGGGTCATCGACGGGCTGGTGACCACCGGCCTGATGCGCCCCGAGGACCGCGGGCGGGTCGTGACCACCTGGCGGTGCTCGCCGGCCAGGACCTACCCGGTGCCGACCCTGGACCGCGACGCCGCCCTGGCCGCCATCGAGCCCTGGCTCCGGCGGCGGCGCATCTGGTCCAGGGGCCGGTTCGGGGCCTGGCGGTACGAGATCGGCAACATGGACCACTCGTTCATGCAGGGCGTGGAGTGGGTGGACCACGTCCTGGACGGCGCCCCCGAGACGGTATGGACGCCGGTGTCCGCCTGACCTTCCTGGTCGACAGCCCGACCTGGGGTGGGGCCGAGACCTATGTGGCCTCGCTGCTGCGCCGGCTGCCCGACCGCTTCACCTGCACGCTGGTCGCCACCCGGCCGATCCCGGCGCCGCTGGTCGCGGCCGCCGAGGCGCGCGGCCGGGTGGTCGCCGTCGCCCCGGACGGGAGCCGCCGGCCGCGGGCGCCGGAACTGGACGACGCGGTGGCGGCCACCCGCCCCGATCTCGTCCACGTCAACCTGATCGACCCTCGCGCCAACCGGGTCCTGCTGGAGGTGGCCGGGGCCGGTCGGGCTCCGGCGGTGGCCACCGCCCACATGATCGGCACGGTCGGGTCGGGCCCGGGCCGGGTCGGGCTCGCCGCCGCCTACGGCCGGCTGGCCGCCGTGATCGCCGTGTCCGCCGAGGTCCGTGAGCTGCTCGCCGGCCGCCTGGGGCTGCCGCCGGGGCTGGTCCGGGTGGTCCGCAACGGGGTCGAGCCGCTCGAGCCGGCTCCGGAGCGGCGGGCCGGCCGGGCCGGTTGGCCACCCACCCCGCTGGTGGTCGGCGGGGTCGGCCGGCTGACCCGGCAGAAGGGCTGGGATCTCCTCGTCGAGGCGACCAGGCGGCTGGTCGCCGAGGGCTGGCGGCTCGAGGTCCGCCTGGCCGGGGCCGGCCGGGAGCGGGACCGGCTGGCCGCGGCCGCGGCCGGCCTCCCCGTCCACCTGGTCGGCTTCACCGGGGACGTGCCCGGCTTCCTGGCCGGGCTGGACCTGTTCTGCCTGCCGTCGCGGGCCGAGGGGCTGCCGCTGGCCCTGCTGGAGGCGATGATGGCCGGGCTGCCGTGTGTGACCACGGCCGTCGGCGAGGTCCCGGCGGCGGCCGCGGACGCCGCCGTGGTCGTCCCGCCGGAGGACGTGGACGCCCTCACCCGGGCGCTGCGGCGGCTGCTCGGCGACCCCCGCCGCCGGGCCGAGCTGGCCGGACGGGCCCGGGCCCTGGCCGTCCGCGACTTCGACGTGGCCGCCATGGTCGAGGCCACCGTGGCCGTCTACGACCAGGCCCTGGCCGGCCGCCGGGGCACGGCTCAGGACGGCTGGGCGATGGCCCGCCGGTAGCAGGCGAGCAGGCAGCGCTGGCAGGGCCGCCCGTCCACATAGAGGCGGTAGTTGGGGCAGACCGGCTTGTAGTCGTGCAGGGTCATGACCACCGGGACCCGGTGGGCCAGGAGGACCTCGACCACCGACAGGCTGAGCCCCTCGAACACGTGGTGGACATGGGGTGGGGGCGGTGCCGGGCTCCCGAACCGCGAACGGCACCGGCTCGTGGCCGCGCTGGCGCAGCAGCGCCTCGGTGGCCAGGAGCACGGCCTCGGCCCCGCCCGGCCCTGGCCGGTAGTGGTTGGCCAGCAGCAGCACCCGCAAGCTAGCCGGCTCCGACCAGGCCGTCGCGGGCGGCACGGGCGGCGGCCAGGGCGATCCGGTGGCTGCGCAGCGCCTCGGCGTACGGCGCCCGGACGGCGGCCGGCTCGCCGCGGACGGCGGCCACGAAGTCGCGGTCGGCGGCGGCCCGCGCGTCCCGGCCGGCCCGAACCACCTGCCGTGACCGTCCGTCGTCGATCGCCAGGGTGGTCTCGGTGAGCTCCAGGGCCAGGCCCTCACAGACCAGCTCGAGGCCGACGCGGTGGCCACGCCGCAGCAGGCAGCTGGAGGAGACCGACCCCACCGCGCCGGAGGCGAAGCGCAGGGTCGCGGTGGACACGTCCAGGACGTCCCCGGACCGTACCTCCGAGCGGCGGGGGAACCGTCCGCCCACGGCGTGGACGCCGGTGACCTCGCCGACCAGGAACCTGGCCAGGTCGAACAGGTGGGTGGTCTGCTCGACCAGCTGGCCGCCGGAGCCGTCCTGCCGCAGCCACCAGTCGGGCCCGGCGGGCTTGTCGAGCCACCAGCCGAGCAGCAGGCGGCAGGGGTCGGCGGCCAGCAGCTCGGCCGCCCGCTCCACGGTGTCCAGGTAGCGCCAGTGGTAGCCGGTGGCGGTGACCACGCCGCGCCGGGCCACCTCGGCGGCGACCGTCTCGGCGGTGGCCAGGTCGATGGTGATCGGCTTCTCCACGAACAGCGGCAGCGCGCGCTCCAGCACGGCCAGCTCTGGCGGGCCGTGCGCGAACGGCGGCACGCACACGTACACCCCGTCCAGCGGCTCGGCCTCCAGCATCCGCCGGTGGTCCGGATAGGCGCGGGCGCCGACCCGCCCGGCCAGGGCCTCGGCCCGGTCCGCCACGGGGTCGGCCACCGCGGCCAGCTCGACCCCGGGGATCGTGGCCAGCGAGCCGGCGTGGAGGCCGGCGGCGAAGCCGGCCCCGATCAGCCCCAGCCGGACCCGTCGGGGCTCGCTCACCGGGGCTCGACCACCGCTCGGTACACCTCCAGGACGCGCCCGGCGAGCGTGTCCCAGGAGAAGGCGGGCGCCCGCCGCCGGGCCGCGTCGCCCAGACGGGCGGCCAGGGGCGGG
>Ga0081538_10000448_pt1 | contig 46350 bp, 45 predicted proteins | sample TabmetS5T2R1_FD_71022 | JGI IMG/M metagenome (GOLD analysis project Ga0081538, IMG submission 71022) | Tabebuia heterophylla rhizosphere microbial communities from the University of Puerto Rico - S5T2R1 | ecosystem: Host-associated > Plants > Roots > Rhizosphere ... | reverse complement strand
CTGCTCGCCAAGGTCCGAAGCATGCCGGGCTACCGATCTTCAACCGACAAGATGATCGGCAGCAGCGGGGTAGCGGTCTCGCAGATTGACAAGTCCGGCGGAGAGATCAAGGTGGATGGCCAGAGCTGGACGGCACGTCCCTATTCCTCAGACGTGGTGATCGAGCAAGGCACCGAGATCGAGGTCTATGAGATCGACGGAGTCATTGCTGTCGTCTACCCCAAGCATGGGCAACTTCCCTAGAGAGAAGGAAAATCGTGGATCTCGCGTCGTTGATCGTCGTCCTGGCCGTCGCGCTGGCGGTGATCTTCTTCATAGGCAACGCAGTCCGAGTGATCCGCCAACAGCGAGTGGGTGTGGTGGAACGGCTCGGGAAATTCAAGCGCACGTTGGAGCCTGGACCCCATCTTGTGGTGCCGTTGTTCGACAAGGTCCGTTACAACATGGACATGCGGGAGAACGTCGTACCGTTCCCACCGCAGGGTGTGATCACCGAGGACAACCTGATGGTCAGCATCGACTCGGTGATTTACTTCCAGATCATCGATCCGGTCCGAGCGGCGTACGAGGCGCAGGACTACATCAAGGCGATCGAGCAGTTGACGATGACCACGCTTCGCAACATCATCGGCGGACTTGATCTGGAAGAGGCGCTGACCAGCCGCGAGGAGATCAACCAAAAGCTCCGGGTGGTCCTCGATGAAGCAACTGGCAAATGGGGAATCAAGGTCAACCGCGTCGAGCTCCGCGCAATCGAGCCTCCGGCCACGATCCGGGACGCCATGGAAAAGGGCGCACGGGCGGAGCGCGACAAGCGGGCTGTCATTCTGCTGGCCGAGGGTCAGCGGCAGTCGCAGATCCTGTCGGCAGGCGGCGAAAAGGAATCTGCCATCCTGCGGGCGCAGGGCGATCGCGAGGCTGCCGTACTGCGCGCCCAGGCCGATCGCCAGGCCGCAATGCTTCGCGCCGAGGGCGAGGCTCAGGCCATTACAACTGTCTTCAATGCCATCCACGCAGGCCAGCCCGACCAGGCGCTGCTTGCCTACCAGTACATGCAGATGCTGCCCGCGATTGCTCGGGGTGACGCCAACAAAGTCTGGGTGGTGCCCAGTGAGCTGAATGACGCGTTGAAGGGTCTCGGCAGCGTGGTGGGCAAGGCCGCGAGCTCAGAAATTCCGAGCACGACTCCTGGGGAGTTCACCGCTCCAGCCAAGATCGATGTGCAGAAAGAGGTCGAAAAGCAGAACGCCGAAGAGGAGGAAGCCTTGCGGCGTACTGTCGAGGAGGCCATCCAGGAGGCGGAGGCGCTTGAGCGTCCGAGGCCCGACAGGCCGCCGGCATTCGGCCCGCCGGAGCCTGCCGCGCTACCTCCGAACGGCCAGTCCGAGGAAGACAGCCAGCCTAATCTGACTCAGTGACCTGGCTTGACCTTCTGGTGCTGCTCGGCGCCGGAGGGCTAGCCGGCCTGATCAATACCGTTGTCGGCTCCGGGACGCTGATCACCTTTCCTACGCTGCTTGCCCTGGGTGTGCCACCGGTGCTCGCAAACGTTTCCAATACTGTGGGATTGGCCCCAGGCTCGCTGTCGGGCGCGTGGGCAACGCGGCGGGAGCTCGACGGTCAGCGGCGGCGCGTGCTCTGGTTGGGATCGGCCTCACTGCTGGGCGGAATCGCTGGCGCGTTGTTGCTGCTTTGGTTGCCATCGAAGGCTTTCGACGCCATCGTTCCGATCTTGATCGGTCTGGGCTGTGTGCTGGTCGTTTTGCAGCCCTTCATTACTACTCGACTGGCTTACCGCCGCGCTCGGCTCGGCACGGAAGCGTCGGCGCCGGTGTTTGGCTCCGTGCTGCTTTGGCTGGCGATCGCACTTGTTGGCGTCTATGGCGGTTACTTTGGAGCTGCGCAAGGCGTGTTGTTGATCGCGATCTTGGGCATCGGTTTTGCCGAATCCTTGGCCCGCATCAACGCGGTCAAGAACGTCTTGGCAACGATTACAAACATGATCGCCGGCGTGGTGTTCGTGATCGTTAGCGAAGTGAACTGGCCTGCGGCGATCGCAATCGCTGTGGGATCAGTGATCGGCGCCCAAGTCGGTGGCAAGGTGAGCCGTCGGCTGCCGGCAGTGGTCTACCGCGTGATCATCGTTGCGGTTGGTCTCGTCGCAATCGTTAGTCTGCTGACCTGAGCGCGATCGCCAAGATCTCCGCATTCGGTAGGTTAGCCGCAGAGATCCCTGGCATGGCGATCTTGCTGCCACGAATTCCACTGCCGACAACGATCATGTCCAGTCCTGCGACCACTTCGTCAACCAGGATGGGCCAGGTGTGCGGAAGGCCGATCGGAGTAATGCCGCCGTATTCCATGCCGGACTGGCGTACCGCTTCCTCCATTCCGGCAAAAGAGATCTTGCGCACATCGAGCCGCCTTCGGATGACTCGGTTGACATCGGCTCTATCGGTGGCGCATACCAAACAGGCCGCCATTACGGACAATTCGGCACGCCGCCCAGCCACGACGACACAGTTCGCAGAAACTTCCAACGGCACTTTGTACGCCGCACAGAACTCAGCCGTATCAGCTCGGTCGGGGTCGATGGCAGCGACGAAGCATTCCAGCCTCAGCTCCGCAATTGCGTCTTTGACGCGTGGGGCCAGGAGTTCGGGATGGTCGAGTGCCGGTTGCCAGTCCAGTGTTCCGACGATGTGCATCAGGGGATGATCATAGTGAGGCTGAGCATCACTGATGCCAAAGACCCGCGTCTGGCCGATTATGTACGGCTACGAGAGACGTCACTTCGTCGGCACCTTGAGACAGAGCAAGGACTCTTTATCGCTGAGGGTGAGAAGGTCATCCGACGCGCCGTCGAAGCTGGCTACCGGCCGCGGTCGTTCCTGCTTGCTGAGCGCTGGCTCAGCGGTCTGGATGAGGTGCTCGAGCGGTGGCCTGAGGTGCCCGTCTTTGTCATCACCGAGCAGCTGGCAGAGCAGGTAACAGGCTTCCACGTCCATCGCGGCGCATTGGCTTCGCTATACCGCGAGCAACGGCATCACGTCGAAGACCTTCTCACCATGCGTCGTCTAATCGTTTTAGAGGACATCGTTGACCACACCAACGTCGGCGCAATCCTTCGCAATGCATCGGGCCTGGGATGGGACGGCGCTCTGCTTTCGCCCCGGACGGCCGATCCGCTGTATCGCCGATCGATCAAAGTGAGCATGGGTGCGGTGTTTTCACTTCCCTGGGCACGGCTGGAGGACTGGCGTGGAGTGCCGGAGCTACTCGGCGGGAGCGGCTTTTTGACCGTGGCGCTCACTCTGGCGCCGGACGCAGTCGAACTCAGTCAGCTGGTCGCCCGCATTACCTCCGAAACTCAGATCGCAGTCATGCTGGGCACCGAGGGCGCCGGTCTCTCACAGCGCTGGTCCGAGGGTGCTGCAGTACGAGCACGCATTCCGATGTTCGCAGGCATTGATTCGCTCAACGTGGCCGCGGCGACGGCCATCGCTTGCTACGCGCTGTCGGCGCGAGGGGTCACTGGCCAATCATCCGGATAGAGGTCGGCAGCGTCTTCGTGTAGCGCGTACAGCTTCTTGCGAGCCCGTCCGGAGAGCCGGTCGCCGAACACGACCCCGTTGAGATGGTCGGTCTCGTGCTGCAGACACCGAGCCAGCAGGCCAGTGCCAACTACCTCGACTTTCTCGCCGTTATGGTCCAACCCGCGACATATGGTGTGGTCGGGCCGGGCCAGCTCGATGTAGGCGCCTGGCAGCGACAGGCATCCTTCGTCGGCGGAGTGCAGTTTGCGGTCCTTGCCTTCCGGCAATGTGACCTCCGCGTTACAGATCACACCCACGTGCCTGATGTGTTCCTCGTCGGGACAGTCGAAGACGAACACGGCCAGATCCGCACCTACCTGAGTGGCGGCCAGGCCGACACCTTCGGCCGCGTACATGGTGGCAAACATGTTCCGTACCAGTTCCAACAGCTCATCATCGAACACAGTCACGGGACGGGTGGGCCGGTGCAAGATCGGGTTTCCCCAGCGGACGATCGGCAAGACAGTGCCGCCGGTCCTCAGCTCGTCGACTGTGCTGGTCTGAGATGGCACGCCGGTGAGGCTACCGCGTGGCGCGCTTGGAATGCGCGCTCGGCTGTTTGAGAGTGGTCACGTGGCCGAGACCGGCTTGCCGTCGCAGTTTGAAGAGCTGTTAGCTGGCTACCTTCGGCATTTGCGAAGCCAACGCAACCTGGCCGAGCACACGGTACGCGCCTACCGCACGGATCTGCTGAATCTCTTTACCCATCTCGACCGGCTCGGCATGGCCTCGTTGAACGAGGTCGATCTGAGATCGTTGCGCAGCTGGCTTGCGAAGCAGCACACGCTCGGACACGCCCGTACCACCCTGCAGCGGCGAGCAGCCGCGGTCCGAGTGTTCTTCGCCTGGGCTCAGGAGAGCGGCCACGTGACAACAGATCCAGCAGCCAACCTGCGCTCGCCCAAGACCACTCGGCTGCTGCCGCCCAGCCTGGAGCGCACCACGGCAGCCCAGATGCTCGATGAGGCGATCACCACTGCGCGAGAAACGGGGGGACCAGTCGCCGCCCGCGACGTAGCCGTCCTGGAGGTCTTGTACTCCACCGGAATCCGAGTCTCGGAGCTGTGTGGTCTCGACCTAAATGATCTTGATCGGGACCGCCGGGTGATCCGCGTGTTCGGCAAGGGCAGCAAAGAGCGAACCGTTCCACTCGGTGCTCCAGCCTTCCGTGGCATCGATGCCTGGCTAGCGGACGCACGGCCTCGGCTTGCCACTGATCAGTCGGGCCAGGCGATGTTCATTGGGGAGCGCGGCAAGCGGATCGACCCTCGAGTGGTACGCCGGATCGTTCATCGGTCCCTCAGATTGACTGAGGGGGCGCCCGACCTCGGACCCCATGGGCTCCGGCACGCGATGGCGACCCATTTGTTGGAGGGGGGTGCCGATCTCCGCAGCGTGCAGGAAATCCTCGGCCACGCGTCGCTTGCCACGACCCAGATCTATACACATGTAACAGACGAACGGCTGCGATCGGCCTTCGAACAGGCTCACCCGCGGGCCTGAAAGCCTCTGCAAGCCGCGTCATAGCCAGTTCATGGGGTTGCTCAGTCGTCCGTTGAGCCACAGCATCAGGTGCAGGTGACATCCGGTCGAGAGACCGGTGCTTCCCACTACACCGATCACCTGGCCGCGCCTGACATGCTGACCTGGCCGGACCTGGTAGCGGGCGGCGTGGTTGAAGGCGGTTTCGACCCGTACGCCGTCAACAGCGCCATGACTGAGAAAGAGCCGGTTGCCGTAGGCGGGGTTGAAGTAGGCCCGCGTAACGACTCCGGCATAGGGGGCACGAATCGGCGTGCCGCACGGAACGCCGAAGTCAGTGCCGTCGTGCAGCTTCTTGATCTTAAGGACCGGGTGCACCCGGATGCCAAAGGCGGAGGTCACCCGGCCTGCAACCGGATGGAGGAAACCATGACTTCCGGGGCGTCCTGCTGAGCTGGGAATTGCCCCCGTCGGAGTCGCCGCCGCCCGGGCTTGAGCTTCGCGCTTTACCACCTCTCGTTGTGTTGCCGCTACCAGCCGAAGCTGCCCACCTCCGTTGCCTATCAGGAGCAGGGGGTCCAGGTACTTCTTACCTTCTCGTAGCCCCCAATGCAGGCAAGTGTTGATCTTGGGCGCGCTGCAGTGCCCGCCACTGGCAAGCTCACCGATCACCTGACCCAAAGCCACCCGATCACCGCTGTGCAAAGTACTGACTACCGGCTCGTATGTAGTGCGGACTTCGCCATGATCAATGCTGATCACCGGCTTGCCGGCAATCGATCCCACAAACGCCACTGTGCCGCTGGCGGCCGCGAGAATTGTCTCCCCTTGCTTGGCGACAAGATCGATTCCGCGATGACCAGGTCCAAAGGCAACCGTGGGAGGATCGAAACCGCGCTGTACCGCAGGGGGGTTAGCAAGCGGCCAGCCAGCGGGTATCGGCAACCCAAAGCCCGCAACAGCGGGGGCTGGAATCGCGAGCATGCATAGGCAGACGGCGACGAAGAGTGGCAGCCGGAGGCATCGGCGAAGGGCTCGCATGCGCGGAGTCTCGGGATCCCGAGCCCGATCGTGCGGTCATTCACAAATCTGTGGACGCGACTCGAAGGCCCAGTCCGGCTGTTGACAAACGCGGCAAAGAGCTCGCGACCGCGGTATTAACAAGGTGGGGGATCCGTAAAGCGCATAGACTCACCTGTGCAGATCTGTCATCAGGTCTGACTTCGCATGCTTGCCTGCCGGTCAAAGGCCGGGCGACACAATCGGTCTCGAACTGAACTCAGGACGAGCGCGGGTCGCGCAAGCATCAGGCAGCGCCGAAGGGTTCGGTGCTGATCAACCGAACGCCGGTGCAGGTACGCCGGCAAGGAAGGAACACGGCCATGGCCGTCGTCACGACGCGACAGCTCTTGGAGAGCGGTGTCCACTTCGGACACCAAACCCGCCGTTGGAACCCGAAGATGAAGCGGTTTATCTTCACCGAACGCAACGGCATCTACATCATCGATCTGCAGCAGTCACTGACCTACATTGACCGCGCGTACGCCTTCGTCAAAGACACAGTCGCCCGTGGCGGCCAGGTGCTGTTCGTTGGCACCAAGAAGCAGGCCCAGGAGGCTATCGCCGAACAGGCGACCAGAGTCGGCATGCCCTATGTCAATCAGCGTTGGCTAGGTGGGATGCTGACCAACTTTCACACCGTCATCAAGCGCATCCAGCGGCTCAAGGAGTTGGAAGGGCTGGACTTCGACGACATCGCAGCATCAGGACTGACGAAGAAGGAACTGCTCGGACTGCGTAGAGAAAAGGAGAAGCTGGAGCGGACCCTGGGCGGCATTCGGGACATGACCAGGCCTCCACAGGCCGTCTGGATCGTCGACACGAAGAAAGAGCACCTGGCGGTCGACGAGGCTCGCAAGCTACGGATCCCCGTCATCGGCATCTTGGACACGAACTGTGATCCTGATGAGGTCGACTTCGCGATCCCCGGTAACGATGACGCGATTCGTTCGGTTTCACTGCTTACTCGTGTAATCGCAGATGCCGTCGCCGATGGTCTTATGGCGCGTTCCGGTGTCCAAACCGGGGCTGAGGCTGAACTGGAGCCAATGCCGGACTGGGAGCGTGAGCTCCTTGCCGCTTCCCAAGAGGTTGCGCCGTCGACGCCGCACGAGTCGCCGCCGCCCGATGCTGCGCCGGTGCCGGGTGAGGAGCAGCCGGAGGAGGCTGCCATCGAGGCGGAAGAGGCAGCCGACAAGGAACTCGATTTGGAGCTGCAGTCCGACAATCCAGATCCTGAGAACGTCTACAACCCGACCACTGGATCAACCCATAGCTGAGATTTCCCACTAAGACGAAAACGAGGACCATCCAAACCCATGGCAACGATTTCCGCTGCTGATGTTAAGAAGCTTCGCGACAGTACAGGCGCAGGCATGATGGATTGCAAGCGCGCGCTGACTGAAGCCGATGGCGACTTCGACCAGGCGATTGAGATTCTGCGGGTTAGCGGCCAGGCCAAGGCGGCCAAGCGCGGCGCAGAACGGTCGGCAAGTAACGGGCTAGTCGCCTCCATTGACGGCGCCTTGCTTCAGCTAGGGGCCGAGACCGATTTCGTGGCAAAGAACCAGGAGTTCCAGGCCTTGGCGGCCAACGCAGTGAAAGCGGTAGCGGCAAGCAAGGCAGACAGTGTTGAGGCTGCGAATGCTGCCGTTTTGCCGTCGGGTCAGACCGTCAGCGAGGCGGTCGGTGAGCTTGCGGCCAAGATCGGCGAGAAGCTGGAGGTAAGTGCCGCCGCCTACTTCCATGGTCAAACCGCGGTATATCTGCACCGCCGGGCCTCCGACCTTCCTCCGCAGGTTGGGGTACTGGTCGAATACGAGGGATCTGACGCGTCGGCAGCTCGGGGCGCCGCCATGCAGATCGCAGCGATGCGCCCGCAGTACATCAGCCGTGATGATGTTCCAACCGAGTTGGTGGAGAACGAGCGGCGGATCGCAGAGGCGACGGCAAAGGAGGAGGGTAAGCCCGAGCAAGCCGTTCCCAGGATCGTCGAGGGCCGCCTGAACGCCTATTTCAAAGACGTTGCGCTGCTCGATCAGCCCTCGGTGATGGACAACAAGATCTCCTTTGGCAAGCAGCTCGATGAAGCTGGGATCAAGGTGCTGCGCTTTGTACGGTTCGAGGCCTCCGGCACGTGAGCAACCCCTGCGGGCTGGCGCCTACTGCCGAGCTGCGAGCGTCGGCATTGCGCGAGCGGCTCTTGCAACAGCTGCGAGCGTCGGCATTGCGCGAGCAGCTCTCGCAACAGCTGCGAGCGTCGGCATTGCGCGAGCAGCTCTCGCAACAGCTGCGAGCGTCGGCATTGCGCGAGCAGCTTCCACAAGAGAGGGGACCCCACGGGTGAATGGTCCGTACAAGCGCGTGATGCTCAAGCTCTCGGGTGAGGTTTTCGGTGGCGGGAAGGTTGGCGTCGATCCGGATGTCGTCGCCGGACTTGCCAAGCAGATCGGCATTGTTGTTCAGATGGGCGTACAGGTCGCGGTTGTGGTCGGCGGCGGCAACTTCTTCCGTGGGGCAGAACTGCAACAGCATGGCATGGAACGCGACCGAGCCGACTATATGGGCATGCTTGGCACGGTGATGAACTGCCTGGCCCTCCAGGACTTCTTGGAGAAGGTCGGAGTACAAACACGCGTACAGACCGCGATCACCATGGGACAAGTAGCCGAGCCCTACATCCCGCGCCGCGCGGAGCGGCACCTCGAGAAGGGCCGAGTCGTCATCTTCGGTGCCGGCTCGGGCATGCCCTACTTCTCAACCGACACGGTAGCGGCACAGCGAGCACTGGAAATCAGCGCCGAGGTGCTGCTGATGGGCAAGCAAGGCGTCGACGGAGTCTATTCGGCTGATCCTCGCAAACATCCGGACGCGATCAAGTTCGACGAGCTCACCTACGACGAGTACCTAGCGCGAAATCTCAAGGTTGCTGATGCGACGGCGATCAGCATGGCCCGTGATTACAAACTCCCGATGATCTTTTTCAGTCTCGATACTGACGGCACAATCGTCCGCGTGGTGTCAGGTGAGAAGATCGGAACGATCGTCCACGCCTAAGGAGAAGACACCTGTGATCGCCGACATCATGCGCGAAGCCGAGATCAAGATGGCGAACGCGGTCGAGTATGCCAAGGAGGAGTTCGCAACAATTCGCACCGGTCGAGCTCACCCGGCGATCTTCGCCAAGCTGACCGCTGACTACTACGGAGCGCCTACTCCGCTCCAGCAACTGGCAACCTTCCACGCCCAAGACGCCCGGGTCATGCTGATCACTCCATACGACAAGTCCGCGATGAGCAGCATCGAGAAGTCCATCCGCAACTCAGATCTCGGCGTAAATCCCTCTAACGACGGCACATCGATCAGGATCGTTCTGCCGGAGCTCACCGAAGAACGGCGAAAGGAGTACATCAAGCTCGCCAGGCACAAGGCCGAAGAGGCCCGGGTCTCAGTCCGGACCGCCCGCCGCTCCGCTAAGGAGGCGCTGGACCGCATGGTCAAGGACAAGGAAGTCGGCGAGGACGAGGTGGTACGCGCTGAAAAACAACTCGACGCCGTCACCCGGAAGCACACCGACGCCATCGACGATGTCCTCAAGCACAAGGAAGCCGAATTACTCGAGGTGTGATGACTGAGTCCCCGGCCGCGCCGGCGAATGCGCACGGCCGTGCCGGCCGTAACCTGCCGGCCGCCATCGGCATCGGAGTCGGACTCGGCGCGTACGTCGTGCTCAGCCTGCTCTACCTCAAGCCTGCCTTCGTTGTGATCGTCGCGGTTGCCTTGGTGCTGGCTTCTGTGGAACTGCACGAGGCGCTGAAGAAGCAGGGCATGACATCGGCAATCGTTCCGATTGCTGTCGGCAGCGTTGCCATCTCATTTGGCTCCTACTTTGCAGGTCGTCAGGAGCCGGTGATCTTTTCGACGACCAGCGTGCTGCTAGCGTCGCTGGCTCTGACGGTGCTGGCCAGCCTGATCTGGCGGATCCCGAAGGGCGTAGCCGGCTATGTGCGCGATGCCGCCGCGAGCCTGCTGATCATTGCCTACGTGCCACTGCTCGGCTCGTTCGCCGCCTTGATGCTTGCCGAAGGACAAGGTGCGGCCCGCGTGGTGACCTTTCTCCTGATCGTGGTGATGAGTGACACCGGGGGTTATATCGCGGGAGTCCTGTTCGGCAAGCACCCCATGGCGCCCAAGATCAGTCCGAAGAAGTCATGGGAGGGCGCTGCCGGCTCGCTGATCTTGGGTACCGCAGCCGCCGTCTGTATGGCGATCTTCGCCTTGGATGTGCCGTTCTGGGTGGGCATCATTCTCGGAGTCAGTCTGGTGGCTGTGGGCATCTGCGGCGACCTGATCGAATCGATCATCAAAAGAGACCTCGGGATCAAGGACATGAGCTCTTTCCTGCCGGGCCATGGCGGGGTAATGGATCGGCTTGACTCCCTGCTGGTAGCCGCGCCCATAGCGTGGCTCATCATGTATCTCTTCGTGCCGGGTGGATAAACCGTTCTCTGCCGCGCGGCTCCTGCTCGGGAATCCCCGACAGCGCATCCGGGAGTTCGCCGCTTGACACGTGTGATGCCTGCCAAGATTGGCGCCGTGACAGAACTCGACCCCACTCTCTACGATCTGGCTCAGGCATTCGGCGTCGCTACCGAGTACTGGGACTGGCAAGGTCACCACGTTCCGGCCAGTCGTGAGACGGTGGTCGCCGTTCTCGCTGCTCTCGATGTTGACGCGTCTACACCAGAAGCCGCGGCTGCCGCCTTGGCCAACCATCACCGCCTCCCGTGGACGCAGATGCTGCCGCCCTGCATGGTGATCCGGGAGCGCCGTACCGCCTCGGTGTGGGTGCACGTGCCGCACGGGAATCCAGTTTCTGTCTGGATCGAGCTTGAGACAGGCGAGAGCCGACACCAGCTACGGCAACTCGAAAACTGGACTCCTCCACGGCAGATCGAGGAGGGTTGGGTTGGCGAGGCCTCCTTCGAGATACCTGACGATCTGCCACTTGGTTACCACACTCTGAAGGCGGTCAGCGGCGATCAGCAGGCGTCCATGCCGTTGATCATTACGCCGCTGTGGGTGGGTTTTCCGGAACGGATGGGCGAGCATCGCGGCTGGGGATTCGCCACTCAGCTGTATAGCGTCCGATCCGAGCAGTCCTGGGGAGTCGGCGACCTCACCGATCTTGAGGACCTCGCAGTATGGTCGGCCGCCGAGCACCAGGCAGACTTTGTGCTGATCAATCCGCTGCATGCTGCCGAGCCGGTGCCGCCGATGGAGCCGTCGCCATACCTGCCGAGCAGCCGCCGCTTCTCCAACCCGCTCTATCTACGACTGGAACGAATTCCGGAGTATGCGGTCGCCAGCCCGGAGCAGCGAGAACAGCTCGAGAAGATCAGAACCCGGCTGCTCGCCGATCTTGCTGGCTGGAGTCAAATCGATCGTGATCGATCATGGAACGCCAGGCGGGAAGCTCTCGAGATCATCTTCTCCGTGCCTCGGACCCCCGGCCGGCAGACTTCCCTGGCGGCATATCGCCGTCGAGAGGGGCCTGGCCTAGCGAGATACGCCGTGTGGGCCGCACTGGCCGAGGAGTATGGCCCCAACTTCAAAGACTGGCCACCCGAGCTACAGGATCCGAGATCCCCAGCAGTCATTGCCTTCTCTGCTGCGAATGCCGACAAGATCGACTTTCACTGCTGGCTGCAGTGGCTGATGGAAGAACAGCTGGCAGGTACTCAGCAGGCGGCCCTGCGGGCCGGCATGGCGCTTGGGGTGATGCACGATCTTGCGGTTGGAGTAAGTGCCCGCGGTGTGGATGCCTGGAGTCTGCAAGACAGTTACGCGAGGAACGTCTCGGTCGGCTGCCCGCCGGATCCTTTCAACCAGCAAGGACAGACCTGGAATCAGCCGCCGTGGCGCCCTGATCGCCTCGCCGCCACGGCGTACCAGCCGTTCCGAGAAATGGTCTCTACCATCTTGCGACATGCCGGTGGTCTACGGGTTGATCATGTGATCGGCCTGTTCCGGCTGTGGTGGATTCCCGACGGTGTCCATCCCACCCAGGGCACTTACGTTCGTTACGACCACGAGGCCATGATCGGCATTCTGGCGTTGGAGGCCCATCGGGCAGGGGCTGTGATCGTTGGTGAGGACCTCGGCACGGTAGAGCCATGGGTTCGTGACTACTTGCGGGAACGCGGCATTTTGGGAACGTCGATCTTGTGGTTCGAGTTTGACTGGGACGGCGACGGAGGGCCGCTGCCGCCGGAGAGGTGGCGGGAATATTGCCTAGCGTCCGTCACCACTCATGATCTTCCGCCTACTGCGGGTTATCTTCTCGGTGATCATGTCCGGCTTCGTGATCAGCTGGGCATTTTGACTCGCTCATTGGACCAGGAACTCGAGGCCGACGAAGCAGACCGCCAGGCCTGGTTGGACAACCTTCGTCGTCGCGAAGCGCTGCAGCCGGACGCGGACGTCGAGGAAACTGTTGAAGCCCTGCACCGCTATTTGACCTGGACGCCGGCGCGGCTGCTTTGCCTTTCGCTTGCCGACGCTGTCGGCGAGCGCCAATTGCAGAATCAGCCCGGAACCATCGACGAGTATCCAAATTGGCGAGTGCCGCTAACCGGGCCTGACGGTGCACTGGTGATGTTGGAAGACATCTTCCGCAACCAGCGCACCGCGAACCTCGCCAAGATCATGAGCGGCAGTCACTAGTCCAGGCTTGTGGTCAGCGTCCGAGGTTGTTGAAGCTCTGGTTGAGCGCTTGCCGCACCGCGTCCGCCTCGGCCTGTGTCAATAGGCCGGCTTGCACTGCAGCGTCTAGTTGCTCGTTCACGGCGGCTGCCCATTCGTCCCCGTAGGTCACTCGGACTTCCTCCAGCATCGCCTTGAGCGTCTCTGTGTCGATGCCCAGCACCCTGGACAGCTCTTCGATGAGGGCGTCCTCGCTCGAGTCAGGATAGGGATTGCCGGGTTCCACCGGTGGCTGATAGGGATTACGCGGTTCGCCCGGTTGCTGATACGGATTGCGCGGTTCGCCCGGTTGCTGATAGGGATTGCCGGGTTCCACCGGTGGCTGAGTCTCCGGCGAAGGAATGTCACTCGGTGCGCTTGTTGGGTTTGGTGCGGGTGCGATGGTATCCGCGTTTGCGACAGTTGCCACTCCGACGCCGGCGCCAACTGCGAGCACTCCTGAGGCTATTGCCACTGCGGTCTTCGGCCAGGCCACGTCTGCATTGCTCCTTGTCATTGGACCGCCTGGATTGGCGGTACGGTGCAGCACAGGCTGGCGCTGCTAGCTGTCAGCAAGCTGAGCGGCACCTGGCAGGAGCCTGGCAATGCCACCAGTTCACTCCTGCATCAAGTCAGCTGGAGGAACCTGGTCCACATAGGTGGAACCTGCGCGTGCTGCGCGTCTTGAGCTGGTGAGAGACGGCCGACTAAACGCTGGTGTCTGACCTGTCACACTTGCCCCGTGCGTGACGTGGTGATCCTGGGCAGTACTGGCTCGATCGGAACTCAGGCCCTCGAGGTTGTCGCCGAACATCCAGATCAGTTTCGTGTGGTGGGACTGGCTGCTGGCGGGTCACAGATTCCGTTACTCGCCCGGCAAGCGCTGGACAGCGGCGCGCAGACGATTGCGGTCAGCCGAGCGACGAGCGTACAGGACCTTCAACTGGCTCTTTACGCCGAAGCCAGCCGACGCGGATGGGCGCAAGGAAAGGTGCAGCTACCCCGCATCCTGGCCGGCCCGGATGCGGTCGCCGAACTCGCCGCAATGCCCTGCGACGTGGTACTCAACGGCATCACTGGCTCAACGGGCCTAGCCGCTACGCTGGCCGCGCTGCAAGCTGGCCGGATCCTGGCGCTGGCCAACAAAGAATCTTTGGTGGTCGGCGGTTCACTCGTCACCCGAGCCGCAGGGCCGGATCAGATCGTTGCCGTCGACTCCGAGCACTCGGCATTGGCGCAGTGCCTTCGCGGTGGTGCCGCCAATGAGGTCGACCGCCTCATCCTGACAGCAAGCGGCGGGCCGTTTAGAGGGCTGACCCGCGAGCAGATGAGGAACGTCACACCGGCCCAGGCGCTAGCGCATCCGACCTGGCAGATGGGCAGGGTTATTACGACCAACTCTGCGACGCTGGTGAACAAAGGGTTGGAGCTGCTGGAGGCGCACCTGCTGTACGACGTGGAGCTCGACCGGATCGATGTCGTCGTCCATCCGCAGTCGATTGTGCACTCGATGGTGCAGTTTATTGACGGATCTACCCTCGCACAGTGCTCCCCGCCAGACATGAAACTTCCAATAGCGCTCGGCCTTAGCTGGCCAGCTCGGCTGCGCGGAGTAGCCCGGGCATGTGATTGGAGTACCGCATCGAGTTGGACGTTCGAGCCGTTGGACGAGTCAGCCTTTCCTGCGGTTGAGCTGGCTCGCCAGGCTGGGCGGCTGAGTGGGACAGCTCCGGCGGTGTACAACGCCGCGAACGAGGTCTGTGTAGATGCCTTTCACGACGGACGGATCGGCTTCACTCAGATACTCGAGATCGTCGCGCTGGTGTTGCAAGAACACGCCAGTTCGGATTCCGACGTAGGCTCGGGGCTGGTTGTCAGTGATCAGCTCACGCTTGAGGTGGTGCTGGCGGCGGATGCCTGGGCGCGGGCCCGGGCCACAGACCTCACCCACGCTATGGAGCCCACGCGCTAGATGGACCTCGTGATCTACATCGCCGGTGCCATTGTCTTCTTCGGATTGGTGATGGCCTCGATTGGCTTGCACGAGATCGGCCATCTGGTGCCGGGCAAGCTTTTCAACGTCAAGACCACCGAGTACTTCGTCGGCTTCGGTCGAACCTTGTGGTCACGGCGCCAAGGCGAGACAGAGTACGGCATCAAGGCGGTTCCGGTGGGTGGCTATGTCCGCCTGGTTGGCATGTTTCCACCGGCAAAGGACCGTCCTGGCCAGATTCGCACGTACAGCACCGGGCCGTTTCGGGCGCTGGCAGACAATGCAAGGGCTGCGGAATGGTCGACCATACGTCCCGAGGACGAGGGCCGGCTCTTCTTTCAGAAGCCGTTCTGGCAGAAGTTGATCATCATGGCCAGTGGCCCGACGATGAACATCCTGCTGGCCTTCGCGATCTTGCTCGGGGTTTCGCTTAGCTACGGCGTCTACCGCTCCCAGCTGACGATCAGCAAGGTCCAGGACTGCATTGTCGCGGCAAACGCCCCTGACAAGAGCTGTGAGGGCAAACCGCTGACTCCCGCGGCGCAGTCTGGAATCCAGCCCGGGGACAAGATCGTGGCGTTCAATGGAATTCCGGTCTCATCCTGGGATGACGTTTCACGGCTGATCCGGGCCAACTTGGATCGACCTGCTCTGGTCACCGTCGAGCGGGGCGGTCAGCGGCTCGACCTCAAGCCGGTCAATACGGTCATCACCGGCGTACCTGATCGATATGACCCATCGAAGCGCGTTGCTGCCGGATTCTTTGGCGTCGAACCCGAGGTCGTCCGGGAGCGCGGCGGGCCGGTAGCGGTCATCGGAGATATGTGGCAGATGACCAAGCAGACCGCTGTAGCGCTCGCTTATTTTCCGGTCAAGGTGTACTACACGGCATACAACTTAGTAACTGGGAAGCCGAGAGACATTTACGGACCCATGTCGATCGTGGGGGCAAGTCGAGCGGCAGGCGAAATCGCCTCAACAGACCAGATTGGTGCTGCTGCCAAGGTCGCGAGCTTGTTCACCGTGCTTGGCGCCGTCAACCTGTTCGTCGCGCTCTTCAACTTCGTGCCGCTGCTGCCCTTGGATGGAGGGCATGTAGCTGCGGCGTTTTACGAGGCGGTAAGACGGGCCATAGCCCGCCTCCTCGGACGGCCTGATCCCGGACCAGTGGACACCGCGAAGCTGCTGCCTGTGGCATACGTTGTGGGTGGCGTGATCTTGATTGCCGGCGTTGTGTTGATCTTGGCCGACATCATCGATCCGATTCGGCTCTTCTGAGCTGTGGTGGCTGCCCGGCCCTCTGGGAGTGGCCGCCTGGCTTGCGGCCGGCCCCACGGGTTGGACTGGGGTGTTTCTTCGCACAGGCTGGCGAATGTAGTGGCTCGGGGGCCGATTGGCGTGCGTTTTTCCGCATACGGCCTTGAATGTGGTGGAATGTGTGGCTCGGCGGCTGATGGGATGTCCGATTGTTCACTCCCAGCGGCTCGAACCTCACGTTAGGCTGGAGCGTTGGCGAGACCCTGAAGAATGGTTTCGCCGCACCTTGCAATGAAAGGCCTTATGAGCATCGACCTGGGTCTGCCCACCCTTCCTCCACCAACCCTCGCACCGCGCCGCAAGAGCCGCCAGATCAAGGTTGGCAAGGTCGCAGTCGGCGGTGATGCGCCGATCAGTGTGCAGTCGATGACAACTACGCTGACCGCCGACATCAATGCCACGCTGCAGCAGATCGCCGAACTGACCGCGACAGGTTGTGACATTGTACGGGTCGCGGTGCCCAGCCAGGATGACGCCGATGCGTTGCCGATCATTGCGAAGAAGTCCCAGATCCCGGTGATCGCCGATATCCACTTCCAGCCCAGATATGTCTTTGCGGCGATCGACGCGGGTTGCGCTGCGGTACGTGTCAATCCTGGCAATATCCGGGCGTTCGATGATCAAGTGAAGGAGATTGCGCGGGCTGCGGCGGATGCCGGATGCTCCATCAGGATTGGTGTCAATGCCGGGTCGCTCGACAAGCGTCTGCTCGCCAAATATGGCAAGGCAACTCCGGAAGCTTTGGTGGAGTCAGCCCTCTGGGAAGCCAGTCTCTTTGAGGAGCACGGCTTCCGCGACTTCAAGATCTCCGTCAAGCACCACGATCCGGTAGTCATGGTGCGCGCGTACGAGCTGCTGGCCGAGGCTTGCGACTATCCGCTGCATCTTGGCGTTACCGAAGCCGGGCCGGCGTTCCAGGGGACCATCAAGTCTGCGGTCGCCTTCGGTGCACTGCTGTCTAAGGGAATTGGTGACACCATCCGGGTCTCCTTGTCGGCGCCCCCGGTAGAAGAGGTCAAGGTCGGGATCAAGATCTTGGAATCTTTAAACCTGCGTCCGCGGCATCTTGAGATCGTTTCTTGTCCATCGTGTGGTCGAGCCCAAGTGGATGTTTACAAGCTGGCCGACGAGGTCACTGCTGGATTGGAAGGGCTGGAGGTCCCGCTTCGAGTGGCGGTCATGGGTTGCGTGGTCAACGGGCCCGGTGAGGCACGCGAGGCGGACCTTGGCGTCGCCTCTGGAAATGGCAAAGGCCAGATCTTTGTTCGCGGCGAGGTGATCAAGACGGTTAGGGAGGCCGACATCGTTGAAACCCTCATCGAGGAGGCGATGCGGCTCGCGGAAGAAATGGGTGAATCCATGCCCGCCGGTCATGGCGCGCCCGAGGTCAGCGTGCACTGAGCATGCGCAAGGTCGCCAGCACGCTAACGTCGCGCAGGGCCCGCGAGGGTTCGGTGCGCGTGCTGAACCGTAGCGACCTACCGGCAGCAATTCGGCTGCTCTCGGCGAACCCGATCGAGAACGTCTTCGTCGCCTCCCGAGTACGTGCGGCAGGACTTGAACAGGCAAGCCTTGGTTGTCCCGTCTGGGGATATGAGCGAGGTGGTTTGCTTCGGGCACTGTGCCATGCCGGATCCAACCTGGTGCCGGTCAACGCCGACGAACAAGCCCTCAACGCGTGGACCGAGTTCGCAGGCCCGGATCGGATATGTGCGTCGATCATTGGGCCCTCGCATGTGGCGCTTGAGCTATGGAACAAACTCTCTGAGCGCTGGGGCGGGGCCTGGAGCGAGGTTCGGGAGGTGCGGCCGCGCCAGCCTGTGATGGCGATCAGCTCGCCGCCAGCCGTGCCAGCCGACCGGCGGGTGCGGCGGGTCACCCTCGATCAATGGGATGCCTACACAGACGCGGCGGTCAAGATGTACACCGAGGAGATCGGCGTCTCACCGGTGCAGGGCAATTCGGCCGGCTACCGCTTCTACGTCCGGCAACTAATCGCCTCTGGTCGCGCGTTCGGCATCTTCGACGGTAGTCGGGTGGTGTTCAAGGCCGATCTCGGCTCGGTCTCCGGGTCGGTCTGCCAAGTGCAGGGGGTCTGGCTGGAACCGGAGCTACGTGGACGGGGATTGGCGGCTGCGGCAATGGCGGCGGTCGTCCAACTGGCGCGTACGGTCGTGCCTACCGTGTCGCTGTACGTCAATGATTACAACTTGCCCGCGCGCGCGACGTACGCCAAAGTGGGGTTCACCGAGGTAGGAGAGTTCGCCACGGTTCACTTTTGAGGATCTGATTGATGCGGCTGGCAGCAGTCTGGTTCGGCCTGTTGATCATGCTGTCCGGATGCGCCACTGACCAGGCGTCGGCAGATCCCCAGCTGCTGGCAAACCCAGGCCCGCCACCACAGGAGAGCGTCACAGTGGTGATGAACGGTGACCTGCTGTGGCACAACACCTTGTGGTACGGCGCGCGGGAAGACGGACGGCGCGGCGGAAAAGGCGGCTATGACTTCGCGCCACTGCTGGCGGGCATGAAGCCGGTGATCTCATCGGCCGACCTGGCGATCTGCCACGAGGAGGTACCGCTAGCTCCTGCGGGTGGGCCGTACCGGAACTATCCGCTGTTCGCGGCGCCACCACATGTAGTACGAGGCATCGCCGCGACTGGCTACGACGTGTGCACGACCGCTTCCAACCACAGCCTCGACCAGGGCTTTAACGGCCTGAAGCGCACGCTCGATGATCTTGATCGGGCCAAGATCGGCCACGCTGGCACGGCTCGTACCAAAGCCGAGTCAGAGCGCCCGACGATCTTCACTACTCGGCAGGGAATCAAGATCGGCATTCTCGCCGCCACGGCCAGCCTGAACGGCCTTCCTATGCCGGAAGGCAAACCGTGGGCAGTGCATCGCGCGAGTCCCGGCGGGCTGCTGCGTCAGGCGCGCCGCGCCCGGGCTGCCGGAGCAGACATCGTGATCGCGGCAGTGCACATCGGAACTGAGTACTCCACGACGGAGAATGCGCAGCAGGTGGCGCTCGCTCGCGCGCTGACCGCGTCGCCAGATGTTGATCTTGTCTACATGCATCATCCGCACGTCGTGCAGCCGTGGACCACCATGAACAAAAAGTGGGTGCTCTATGGAGTGGGGAACACCGTGGCGCAGCACGCCAGCAATGTGCCTCGTGGTGCCGAAGGCGCGACCGGGCGGTTCACGTTCACGCGCCTGGAGAATGGACGATTTACAGTGACGAAGGCTGAATTCATCCCGACTCTGGTCACCCACTATGCGCCCGGAAAGCCCGCGAGGTTGTATCAGGTTTCGGTAGCACTGAAGACGGCGAAGGGATCGTTCCGCAGCCGACTGCTGGATGCCCAGCGGCGTACCACTGCTGTCGTGATGAAGAAGCATCCGAAGGGCCTGACACGGGGATAGCTCTGATAGATGTCGCGTCCCACGCTGGTGATCGTGAGTGGACCTGCCGGGTCAGGCAAGACAACGTTGGCGCACCGGTTGGCCGCGATGATCGGCTGCCCCGCCCTCTGCCGGGACGAGATCAAAGAAGGCATGGTTGCAGCTGCCCCAGACTTCGTTCCTGGGCCGTCGGATCCGTTGACAGTCAGGAGCTACGGTCTGTTCTTCGCCACGATCCGGTTGTTCTTGGAGCATGGCGTTACCCACGTTGCTGAGGCAGCGTTTCAGCATGCGAACTGGGTGCGCGGACTTGAACCCCTGCGGCCGCTGGCACGACTGCGGATTGTGCGCTGTCACATTGAGCCGGCAATCGCGCGGGCGCGGGCCGAGCAACGGCGAGGGGAGCAACACAGCCGTGCGGCGCACGACGACATTGAGCACTTCAGTGTGGATCGGCCATTCGAACCGATCCACCTGGACGTACCAACCCTGGATGTCGACACGGCCGACGGTTACCGGCCAGACCTTGATGCCATTGCAGCGTTCGCTCGCACTCTGTAGCCGCACCTCATTCCGCTTGAGCTATTAAAGTGCTCGGGTGATCACCCGAATGTCGGAGCTGTTCGTCCGCACCTTGCGCGAGGACCCGGCCGATGCCGAGGTGCCCAGCCATCGCTGGCTGGTACGTGCCGGCTACATCCGCCGCGCCGGGCCAGGGCTCTATAGCTGGCTGCCGCTGGGCTACCGCGTGCTGCGCAACATCGAGCGCATCGTACGCGAGGAGATGAACGCAATCGGTGCTCAAGAGGTGCACTTTCCGGCACTGCTGCCAAAGGAACCGTACGAGGCCACTGGACGCTGGACCGACTATGGAGAGGCCATCTTCCGGCTGCGGGACAGGAAGGGTGCGGAATACCTTTTGGGTCCCACTCACGAGGAAATGTTCACCCTGTTGGTGAAGGACATGTATTCCTCGTATAAGGATTTGCCGCTCTCGCTATACCAGATCCAGACGAAGTACCGCGACGAGCCACGTCCGCGTGCCGGGTTGCTGCGCGGCCGTGAGTTCGTGATGAAGGACTCCTACTCCTTCGACATAGACGATGAAGGCTTGGCCAAGTCGTATGCGGCCCATCGCGACGCGTACGTCAAGATCTTCAATCGACTCGGCTTCGAATACGTGATCGTGCACGCCATGTCAGGGGCGATGGGCGGGTCGGCGAGCGAGGAGTTCTTGGCCATTGCCGAGAACGGCGAGGACACCTTCGTACGCTCACCCGGCGGTTACGCGGCCAATGTGGAGGCGGTACAGATCACACCTCCCGAGCCGCTGCCGTACGACGATGCGCCCGCTGCGCATGTTGAAGACACCCCTGACACTCCCACAATCGCGACGCTGGTCGATCTGGCGAACGCGCGCTTTCCTCGGGCTGACCGGCCGTGGCAGGCGAGCGACACGTTGAAGAATGTAGTGCTGATGATCACCGAGATCGACGGCACCCGTCATCCGCTGGTGATCGGAGTCCCTGGGGATCGCGAGGTTGACATGAGACGCCTTGCGGCGCAGCTGGCTCCGGCCGAAGTGGAGCCGTTCGAGGATGAGGATTTCCCGGCCCACCCACAGCTCGTCAAGGGCTATCTGGGACCGGTTCGGTTCGCTGAAGAGCCGGAAGCATTGCTTGGCGAGGAATCCATGACCAAGATCAGATATCTAGTCGATCCGCGAATCGTTGCAGGCACTCGCTGGGTGACTGGAGCCAACGAGCCGGGGCGGCATGTTTTCGATCTTGTTTCTGGGCGAGACTTCACACCGGACGGCGTTATCGAGGCGGCTGAGATCCGAGAAGGCGATGCTGCTCCGGACGGCTCCGGACCACTCACACTGGCCCGTGGCATCGAGATGGGACACATCTTCCAGCTAGGTCGCAAGTACGCTGAGGCGCTCGGACTCAAGGTGCTTGATCAAAACGGAAAGCTCGTTACGGTCACCATGGGCTCCTACGGCGTGGGCATCTCGCGTGCAGTCGCGGCGGTGGCAGAGGGCACATGCGATGAGAAGGGCCTGTGCTGGCCGCGCGAACTAGCGCCGTTTGATGTGCACGTTGTGGCAGCCGGCAAGGAAGACGTGGTCGGTATGGCTGCGGCCGACCTCGCCGTACAGCTCGACGAAGCGGGGGTCTCCGTGCTGCTGGATGACCGGTCGGTAAGTCCAGGTGTCAAGTTTGCGGACTCCGAGATCATGGGCATGCCGACCATCGTGGTAGTGGGCCGCGGCCTGGCCAACGGTGTGGTCGAGGTACGTGATCGAAAGACTGGTGAGCAGGTCGAGGTCGTCGTTGAGGATGCGCTGACAGAGATTCTCGCGGCCGTGCACGGCGCCTGAGATCTTGGATGCGTTGGATGATCTTTCCACCCTGTCGCTGATCGCGCTGCTTGTCGCCGCCTTTGTCGCCGGGTGGGTTGATGCGGTGGTCGGTGGCGGTGGCTTGATTCAATTGCCGGCCTTGTTGATCGGCTTGCCTAGCAACACTCCGCCAGCTGTGATCTTGGGCACGAACAAGATCTCTTCATTCTGCGGGACCGCCACCAGCTCGTTGACCTATGCGCTCCGAGTTCCACTCGAGTGGCGGACCGTGGCGCCGTTGGTCGTCGCCTCAGCTATCGGATCGGCATTGGGCGCCTTTCTGGCCCGGCTGTTGCCCAAGGATGCGTTCACTCCGATCGTGTTGGCGGCACTAATCGGGGTTGGCATTTATGTTTGGCGCCGGCCGCAGCTGGGTGCGGTCTCCGTGCGGAAGCATGTAGGGCGGGGACATTACGGACGAACTGCGCTGATCGGGTTGGGCGTCGGCGCGTACGACGGATTCCTGGGGCCCGGCACGGGTTCATTCTTTGTGATCTTGCTCGTTGCCATACTGGGCTACGGATTTCTGGAGGCAAGTGCCAACGCCAAGGTCGCCAATTTGGTCACTAACTTGGCCGCAATTGTCGTCTTCGGACTGTCGGGCTCGGTGCTGTGGGCGTTGGGCCTGATGATGGGTGCGGCCAATCTGATGGGGGGTTATCTCGGTGCCCGGACTGCCATCAGCCGTGGGAATTCGTTCATCCGTAGGGTTTTCTTGATCGTGCTGACCGGATTGATCATCAAACTGGCATACGACGTCGTGGTCCAGCTCAGGCCATGATCAACAGTTCAGGTAGTGATCAACTGCTCCAACCGGGCCAGGCGGTCAGCGGGGCGCCCCAGGAGCGGGCAGTCTTCATGGCAGCGCCCAGCGCGGTAAGCGCTTGCTCTCGGTCTGCCTGGCTGCTGGCAGCAGCCAGCCAAAGCCCGCAGAAAGGTTGCAGCGCGGTCTGCATCTGCATGATCAACTTTCCGGCCGTCGCTGGGTTGCGTGGAATGACCGAGGGCACATACGCCGGCTCAGCAGCCGGAACCTCCGCGGAGCGCTTCCTCAACCAGGCGATAAGCCGATCCCTGAAGATGCGCTGGTTGAGCAACTCCCGCTCCGCCTTGGGTCGCTGGCTGCTCAGCACCTTCATCTTGCCGATTGCCAGCTGGTACCCGTACACCATCGCGTGCAGCTGACGAACCAGTTCCTGGACAGCGGCAACCTCGGAAAGCACTTCGGTCGGTTTCCGATTGGCCACCGGACGGGTAGCGGGTGGGTTAGCGGAACCGAGTGCAGCAGCGAAGCTTGCGGCCGAAAGTGACAAGGAGCCCCAGAGCAGTGCGTCTAGTCCCTTGCCCTGCAGCGCGGCCTTTCGATAGCGGCCGGCGGCCGCATTCTCCCGACGCGCCAGTAATGCCAGCGAACTGCTCAATGACTGTCCGCCAATCTCGACGGGCGCTTGGCTTAGTAGCGGATTAGCTATTGCCCGAGCGTGTGCCGTGTGTGCGTTTCTCAGGAAGGTCAGAAAGTTGCGGCCGTCTTTGGAGAGCTGTCTACGCTGCGGCCCGACTAAGATGGCGGCAGCCAAGGCGGCCAACGCCTGCTCCGGCGCCGCCGCCACGGCCGACGGATCCGGCTGGACAGCCGTTGCGCTGGCACTCGGCATCGGGGCTGCGGGACTGGATTCGGGAGCCGCGGGCGGTGTGACTGCAGGAGCATCGGTACCCAGGTCGTTGCTGCATCCGGCAAGCCAAGGCACTGCCAGCGTCGGGGCCGCGAGACCCAGACCAATGATCATGCGGCGCGACAATTGGGCCGGCTGAACTGCCGGAGCTGCTACGTCGCACTCAGCCACCCGCCGACGGTACCTCACCCGGGCGGTATGCTGCCGGACACGCGCAGCAGGATGTTTTCCATGTTGGGGTCGTCACAACCGAAGGACCTAATCGGATCGAAGGACAGCGCAATGAAAGAGAGCCAGATCGCTGGTGTGCTGACCCCGGTCCTCGCCCAGTTCGGCCTGGAGCTGGAAGCGGTGGAAATCATTCCGGCTGGCAAACGCCGGTTGCTGCGTGTGGTGGTCGATGGCGATGGACCGCAGGGCACTGGCCCTCTGCTGGATGACATTGCCGAGGCGAGCAAGGCGGCATCGGCAGCGCTGGACCGAGCCGATGTGGCCGGGAACGCCGCGTACACCTTCGAAGTGACCTCACGCGGAATAAGCCGGCCGCTCGAACTGCCCCGACATTGGCGCCGGAATACCGGACGCCTGGTCGCGGTGCGATTGGCTGAAGGGGACACAATTACCGGCCGGATCGTTTCCAACAGTGAAGAGGATGTGCGGCTCAACATCGACGGGGAAGACCGTGATGTCCGGTTCGCCGATGTCGAGCGCGCGCTAGTCCAGGTGGAGCTCAATCGGCCGAGTGTTGCCCGCAGCGACGACGAGGAGGAGTGAGATGGACATCGACATCTCCGTGCTGCGGCTGATGGAGCGTGAGAAGGATCTCCCGTTCGAGGTTCTGGCCAGTGCGATTGAGGACGCCCTGCTCACCGCGTACGAGAAGACCGAGGGTGCGGTCCACGGCGCTCGTGTCGAGCTCAACCGCAAGACCGGACACGTCACCGTGCTGGCGCCGGAGTATGACGAGAACGGTCGACAGATCGGGGAGTACGACAACACACCGCACGGGTTTGGGCGAGTAGCCGCCTCGACGGCCCGTCAGGTGATCATGCAGCGGCTCCGAGACGCCGAGGACGAGCAGAAGTACGGGCACTTCTCCGGGGTTGAGGGTGACATTGTTTCTGGAGTTGTGCAGCAAGGCAGTGACAGCCGTACGGTGCTGGTCGACCTGGGCAAGATCGAGGCGATCATGCCGTTGAGTGAGCAGGTGCCTGGTGAGCACTACACGCACGGGACTCGGATCCGGGTCTATGTGGTTTCGGTTCGCAAGGAACTTCGCGGACCGCAGGTGATCGTTTCGCGTACTCATCCTGGGCTCGTGGAGAAGTTGTTCAAGCTTGAGGTGCCCGAGATCGCGGACGGGACCGTGGAGATCAAAGCAGTGGCGCGCGAGGCCGGTCACCGCAGCAAGATCGCGGTCATGAGCCACAACCCGGACGTCAGTGCCAAGGGCGCCTGCATCGGACCCATGGGGCAGCGAGTGCGGGCTGTGATGCATGAGCTCAACGAAGAGAAGATCGACATCATCGATTTCTCTCCCGACCCTGCCACCTTTGTTGCCCAAGCTTTGTCGCCGGCCAAGGTGACCTCGGTCACTGTGGTTGATGAGAACTTGCGGGCCGCGCGGGTTGTGGTGCCGGACTATCAGCTCTCGCTTGCGATCGGTCGGGAAGGTCAGAATGCGCGGCTGGCTGCCCGACTTACGGGTTGGCGCATCGATATCCGCTCTGATACGGCACCGGCCTAGCGCTTCTTTCTCGCGTTCATCACTCGGGTCACGTTTGCCATCTCGAGATGGCTGGCGAGTGTCGCAGACGGTAAATCAACCCTCGCGAGCCGTCTGGGGACGGCTCGCGTTAGCGGGCGGGAATGTGCAGCCGCCACTCTGGCTTGAAGGTCCGGCGAATTCCGACGGCGCCACACTCGAGCAGCGCATCTCGTACGCGTTCCAGCGTTCGCAATGGCTCTTGGTAAATGCCTTCTGAGGTGACGATCACGAGCCGCCAGCGCATCTGGTCGAGTTCCTCACGGCGGAAGATGTCGGTTAGCCATTGCTGAGTGTCTTCGGCGTGCTGGCGGCCGTCGTACTCAATGATCAGCCGAAGATGCTGATAACCGAGGTCGTAACGTCTGCGCCAGCTGCCGTCACGCCCACGAATGATCAGATTGACGCAAGGCTCGGGAAGACCCGCAAGCACGAGAAGGAGCCGTAGCCGGGTTTCCTGCGGTGAGTCCACCCCTTTGCGGGCCAAAGAGGCCGCTCTGCGCGCCACCCTGCATCCTCGACCACCCCACTGCGCGGCAACCTCCATGAGTCGCTCCGGTGAGGCATGCCCGGCCTTGATCATGCCGTCAGCTACCACGACGAGGTCGACCAACCCGACTCCGACGGCGGCTAAATCCAAGAAGGTTTGATCGGGAGTGGAAACGGGCACGCCCTTGCGAAGCACAGTCTGCGCCGGGTGTTTGCGATAGTGCGAGCGCACTCCTTGGCGAACTTGGCGTCGATGGGCCGACGGCAACGTGACATGCGTCGCCGCATCGGCAGGCACTGCCGCGCCCCACAACTCGGCCGCGGTGTGGTGACTGATATACGACCCACTCGGCACGAGTCTGATAACAGCCTTCGCTTTTAGCAACGGCGTAATGGGCACGTCACGGGAGACATAGGCATCCCAAAAGATCTTGTGAAACCGTTTGCCAAGCAGCATTTCCGGAGTCAGACCAGCCGCTCGAGCCTCTGCTCGACTGAATGGCCGGCGTGGATCGAATACATCGTCGGTCTGTGCGGGTAGAAACATGAGCACGATCCTGAGTGCTCCAGCAGGCGCCGCCACAGTTATCAACAGAGTTTGTGGAACGTCGTCCGGTTGCCGCTGGACCACACGAGTCGTCTCAGGACGTCTAACAGGTGTCATTTATGCGATTTGGACCCTCGCGAGACGTCTCGAGACGGCAAACGCCGCTTGAGAGGGGAGCAGCGCGACACGAGATGGCGCTGCACTTGGAATATGCCGTACGCCGGACGGCGTTAGCCTGTTGCGGTGCCCGCCCCCGTACGCACCTGCATTGGGTGTCGGATCAGGGACGAGAAGGCTCGACTCCTCCGGATCGTTACCAGCGACGGAGCAGTAGCTATTGACTTTCAGCAGACTCAGCCAGGCCGCGGTGCTTACCTTCACCCACGCCTCGAATGTCTTGAGCGGGCGCTCAAGCGACGTAGCCTAGGGAGGGCTCTACGGTCAGAGATTGATGGGAAACAGGCCGCAGTCACAATCCGGCAGTTCCTCAGCGCGCTCACTTAGACAGGTACGCGCGGCTGGGCATAGAGTCTCCAATGCATCCGCTCCACCTGGAGCGGCTGAGATGAGCAAGCACTCGCGTACGCGAGAGCCGAACCAGAAAGTGGGCACCAGCTCATGACCGCTCGATGAGAACCGCTCAGTGAGCATGATCGACAACTAACTGGTCCGGACATCTAGACCCGGACCGCCAACAAGGAGAGCAGTGGCAAAGGTCCGTGTCTACGAGCTTGCGAAAGAGCTCGGAGTCGAAAGCAAGACTGTCCTCAGCATGCTGAAGGACATGGGGGAGTTCGTACGATCGGCTTCCTCAACCGTTGAGGCGCCGGTCGAGAGGCGTCTCAAGGAGAAGCTGGCTAGCGAGCCGCCCCCGGTCAAGAAGACGACAACAAAGAAGGCAGCCGCCGCGAAGACAGCCGACGGTGAGCAGGCAGCACCCGCTCCGACTCCTGTCGAGGTGCCCGCCGAGGCACCGGCGACGACTCCACCCGTCACACCGGCAGCGACCACACCAGCCGCACCAGCCGCGGCCGCGTCGGCTGCGCCTTCGGCACCGGCTGCGCCAGTAGCGCGGGCGACCGAACAGCCAGCGCCCCCACAGCCGACGCCGGTTCCCCGTCCAGGAGTGCCGCGCGCCCCAGGCCAGGTGGCACCAGCCGCTAGGAGCGGCGACGGTCCGGCGGTCCCGCCGCGACCGCGTCCTGGTTCTACTGGAGGACTTCCTGGTACGCCGGGTCCGACTGCCCGACGCCCTGGCACGCCCCGCCCTGGCAACAACCCGTTCGCTCCCTCGCAGGGAATGGGCCAACCGCGGGCGCCCCGTCCGGGCCCAGATGGTGGCAGGCCCGCTGCACCCCGTCCGCCTGCTGGCCGCGGCGGCCCGATGCCGGGCGGCGCTCGGTCCGGGCTGCCCGGCATGCCACGACCCAATCCGGCGATGATGCCCAAGCAGAGCACCGGGCAGCTTGGCGGAGCACCTGGTGGACCGGGTACTCGGGGGCGAGGTGCACCACCTGGTGGCCGGCGCGCAGGAGCAGGAGCTCCCGGACGTGGTGGTCCTGGCGGCGGCCCTGGTGGCCCACCGCCCAGCGGACGCGGTGGCCGCGGTGGCCGCGGTGGCACCCAGGGTGCATTCGGCCGGGCCGGCGGGCCAACGCGGCGCGGCCGCAAGTCGAAGAAGCAGCGTCGCCAAGAGTTCGATCAGATGGAGGCGCCATCGATCGGTGGCATCCGGGTCAAGCAAGGCGACGGACAGAAGGTCCGGCTCGCTCGGGGAGCGTCTTTGACCGATTTGGCAGAAAAGATCGGCGCAGACGCAGCGTCCTTGGTCCAGGTGCTGTTCCATCTTGGCGAGATGGTGACCGCGACCCAGTCCGTAAGTGACGACACGCTGCAGGTGTTGGGTGCTGAGCTCAACTACGACATCGAGGTGGTCTCACCGGAGGATGAAGATCGCGAGCTGCTGGAAAGCTTCGACATCGAGTTCGGTGAGAACACCGGTGACGAGGAGGATCTTGAGGCTCGGCCGCCGGTCGTCACTGTTATGGGCCATGTTGATCATGGCAAGACCAAGCTGCTTGATGCCGTCCGCAAGACCAATGTGGTGGCCCGTGAGGCAGGCGGCATAACCCAGGCCATTGGTGCTTACCAGGTGTCAACCGAAGTGGAGGACGAGGAACGCAACATCACCTTCATCGACACCCCTGGTCACGAGGCCTTTACCGCAATGCGGGCCCGTGGTGCCAAATCGACCGACATCGCGGTTCTCGTGGTAGCTGCCGACGACGGTGTGATGCCGCAGACCATTGAGGCGCTGAACCACGCCCTGGCAGCCGAAGTCCCCGTTGTGGTGGCGGTGAACAAGATCGACAAGGTGGGAGCCGATCCGACGAAGGTCCGTGGTCAGCTCACCGAGTATGGCTTGGTGCCTGAGGAGTACGGCGGCGACACTATGTTCGTCGATGTCTCTGCGGTCACTGGCCAGGGCCTTGACTCGCTGCTGGAAGCGGTCATCCTTACCGCCGACGCGGCGCTGGACTTGCGAGCCAATCCAGACATGGATGCGCAGGGCGTAGCCATCGAAGCGCATCTGGACAAGGGGCGAGGTCCAGTAGCCACAGTCCTCGTACAGCGCGGCACTCTCAAGGTCGGCGACTCGATCGTCGCCGGCCCGGCGCACGGTCGGGTACGCGCGCTGCTCGATGATCATGGCGACAATGTCACCGAGGCGCCACCGTCGTTCCCGGTTCAGGTTCTCGGTCTGACGGCGGTCCCAGGCGCTGGGGACAGCTTCCTGGTGGTCGATGACGATCGCATGGCACGGCAGATCGCCGAGCGGCGGGCGGCCCGGCTGCGCATGGCGGCTCAGGCCGCTGGCGCTCGGCGCAAGACTCTCGACCAGCTGTTCGAGCAGCTTGAGAAGGGCGAGACGCAGGAGCTGCGGCTTATCCTCAAGGGCGACAATGCTGGCTCGGTAGAGGCGCTGGAGGACGCGCTGTCCAAGATCGATGTCGGCGACGAGGTCAGCCTGCGGGTGATCGACCGTGGCGTTGGCGCGATTACCGAGACCAACGTCTCGCTGGCCGCGGCATCGGATGCCGTCATCGTCGGCTTCAACGTCCGGCCGCAAGGCAAGGCGTCGGAGCTCGCCGAGCGTGAAGGCGTGGATATCCGCTACTACTCGGTGATCTACGCAGCGATTGACGAGATCGAGGCCGCGCTGAAGGGCATGCTGAAGCCGATCTACGAGGAGGTCATCCTCGGCCAGGCCGAGATCCGGGAGATCTTCCGCTCGTCCAAGGCGGGGATCATCGCCGGCTGTATGGTCGTCAGCGGCACCATTCGCCGAAACGCCAAGGCGCGTCTGCTTCGCGAGGGCGTGGTCGTTAACGAGAGCACCATCGCCTCGCTGCGGCGGGAAAAGGATGATGTCACCGAGGTGCGTGAAGGGTATGAGTGCGGCATGACGCTCGCCAATTACTCCGACATCAGGATCGGCGACATCATCGAGACTTACGAGCTGCGGGAGAAGCCACGCTCGTAGAGCGCTGATTAAGCGCTGACTTGTCAAAACCCAGTTGAGCTATCGCTCCACAGGGTTCTGACAAGCCAGCGTGAAGGAGGGGACATGGCCTCGCCGCGGGTGGACAAGCTGGCTGACCAGATCAAGGTGATCGTGGCGGAGATGCTGGAGCGCCGGATCAAGGATCCGCGGCTCGGTTTCATCACGGTCACTGACGTGCGGCTGTCCGGAGACAGTCGCGACGCCACGGTGTTTTATACCGTGCTCGGCTCGGAGGAGGAACAAGCCAGTACGGCGGCCGCACTGCGTTCGGCGACCGGCCTCATTCGCGCTCAGGTTGGCAAACAGCTGGGCTTGAGGTTTACTCCGACACTGACGTTCGTGCTAGACGCTGTACCGGAGAGCGCTCGGCAGATCGACGATCTGCTGGCTCAGGCTAGGTCGATTGACGCGAAGGTTGCCGAGCAGGCCGCCGGCGCGACATATGCCGGGGAGGCCGACCCATACAAGCACGACGAGGATGACGACGAGCGGCCCTGAAGCTGTCCAGTCCCCGTCCGGGATCGTGGTGATCGATAAGCCGGCAGGCTGGACCTCTCACCAGGTGGTTGGCAAGATCCGTCGGCTCGCTGGCACACGCAAGGTCGGTCACGCCGGCACATTGGATCCGATGGCCACTGGCGTTCTGGTGATCGGAATTGGCAAAGCAACGCGCTTGCTTGGCTATCTGGCGCTGACGGAGAAGGCGTACGAGGCGACTATCCGCCTCGGAATCTCAACGGTGACCGATGACGCCGAGGGCGAGGTGATCGCAAGCGTCGGTGCGCGCGGCGTGACTGATGATCAAATTAAAACTGCTCTCGGCCCGCTTCGCGGTGAGCTCATGCAGGTACCATCCGCGGTCTCGGCGATCAAGATCGAGGGCGTTCGCTCGTACGCCAAGGTGCGTGCCGGTCAGGATGTTGCTCTTGCGCCGCGGCCCGTGATCATTCACCGTTTAGAGGTCGTTGGTCGGCATGATCACGAAGCTGATGGCCTCACAGTTGTTGATCTTGATGTCGTGGTCGAATGCTCGTCGGGCACCTATGTGCGGGCACTCGCCCGAGATCTTGGGATCACGCTTGGAACGGGCGCACACCTGACCGCGCTACGTCGCACGCGTGTAGGGGCATTCACTCTGGAGCAGGCCCAGACCATCGATCAGACCGAGGAGGGCCTCAAGATCCTGCCGCTGGAAGACGTCGTCCGCTGCAGCTTTGCAACGCTGACACTCAACGACACCCAGGTGAACTACGTCCGAAATGGCCGGCGGTTGACAGGTGTGATCTTGCCGAACCGCACAACGGCCTTGTTGGACAACGCCGGGTCCTTCTTAGCGCTCTACCGCCAAGAAGGAGCGGATGCAGTCGCGGAGGCCGTTCTAGCGATGCCGTGACGTATCTATTCCGCCGGAGGCTGTTCGAAGGTCTTGGAAACATCCAAGGGGAAACATGCTTGCCGCGCGCCAGCACCGCCAGTGGCCGGATTTGTCGGATCCACGTGGACAACCACCGACATGGTGCCCTCATCGACCGGCACAAACGGCACCGTGGTCTTGTCGTAGGCCATGCCCTCTTGATCAGGTACAAAACTGAACCAAACTTCGGTTGCCGCGCTTATTTCTGCGACAGTCTCGCTAGCCGGCTCCAGCGTCCCGTCCAGCATCGTCTTTGGGAAGGCCTTGCCGTAGTAGTGGACGTCATGGTTGTAATGCGGTCCAGCTTTACCGCCGGGTGCCGTCGTTGGAGTCGCCGTAGGGTTGCCGAAGTCGCCCTCTTCGCACTTACCGGTGTGGAGGTGGGAGCCCAGCGGTTTGACCGGTTGCGAGAAATCAACCTCGGACACGTCAATTCCGGTGATCCGTACGCTGAAAGTGGTGGTGTTGTCCGTTCCCTTGTCGATTGTGATCTTCGCCTTGGCAGCGTCCAAGGCCACATACGACTTATGGACATCGTTGGAGTCGCGGTGGACCTTAAGTATGTCCAATAGCTCTCCGCTCGCCACGCCTGTTCCGCCCAGAACCAGCGCGCAGCCTGCAAGGCCGCCAAGCGCAGCTTTAGTAATACGCCTCACTGTTCCCCCGAGAAATCAGAATGCTTGCGTGTGCTCGGACAGTTTCGCATAACCCGCGCTTCTTTGTGTTCGTTTGTTGCAATGGTGAGTCGCTCGGCATCCCGCTACCTGATTCGGCCGTCTGCTTAACTGTTCGACGTTGCGTGGAGTGAGGCAGGAGGCGCGTCGAAATGAGCCGGCCGACGGTGGTAGTGATCGGCAACTTCGACGGTGTCCATAGAGGCCACGTCGAGCTCATCCGCACCGCCCGAGCGTCCGAGCCCGGAGCGCGCCTCGTTGCGGTGACGTTCTGGCCGCATCCGATGTCAGTGATTCGGCCCGACCAGGCGCCGCTCCTGCTTACCTCACTGGAGCACCGCAAGGAATTGCTGCGCAATGCCGGCGTCGATGAGATCGTGGTCGTTCACTTCACCGCTGAAGTCGCCAGCTGGAGCCCGGCTCAGTTCGTCGATGCCGTGCTCCGGCCACTGCATCCCACTCGGATCGTTGTGGGCGAGAACTTCCGCTTCGGGTTCCGAGCTGCCGGCGATGTCTCTACGCTGGCGGAGCTTGGGGCCGGAGACTTCAAGGTTCAGGCGCTTCCATTAGTCACTGATGGCACCCAGCCGAGCTCATCGACGCTGATCCGCCACGCGGTTGCGGAGGGCGATTTCGGCAGGGTTCGGGAGCTCAGCGATAACGTCTTCCGCTTTGCGGGGGTCGTCATCCGCGGCGATCGGCGGGGTCACGAACTCGGCTTCCCGACAGCAAATGTGCCCGTGCCGCCTGGGATGGCAGTCCCGGCCGATGGCGTTTACGCCGGCTGGGTCACCCGGCTCGATATCCCATCCGCAGAGCGCTGGCCCGCCGCTATTTCGGTCGGTACCAATCCCACCTTCGATGGCGTGGAACGCCGGGTGGAGGCCTACGTACTAGATCGCGATGATCTTGAGTTGTACGACGTAGAGATCGCCATTGATTTCTACGCCCGCCTGCGTGGGCAGGTGAAGTACGCCGGGAAGGAAGCGCTGATCAAACAAATGCATGCCGATGTAGAACAGGCGCGGCATCTGTTGCACGCGGCTTGATCGACATGTGCCAGGTGCCCCGAGCGGTGAGAAACATCCGCGGTGGAGCGGGGTTTGATTGATGGACTGGGCGGGCTGGGCGGTTTTCGGTGTTGCCGCGACTGCCGCATTAACAGCGTTGCTTATCGTCGCGCAGATGGCAGGGCTTACCCGTCTGGATATCCCGCTGCTACTTGGCACTTTTCTTACCGAGGACCCGGACCGGGCGCGGGTTTACGGGTTCTTTCTTCACCTTGGGTTTGGGCAGCTGTTCGCGCTGGGATACGCCTTGGGCTTCGCGATTCTGGGCACAGCGACGTGGTGGCTGGGCGCGATTTTCGGCTTGCTCCACGTAGGTTTGGCGCTCACCGCGCTAATTCCTCTGCTCCCCGGTGTGCATCCACGCATGTCCTCCGAGAGGGCAGGCTTGGAGAGCCGAACCGTTCTCGAGCCGCCAGGCCTACTCGTGCTGAATTATGGCCGGGAGACGCCGCTCGTGGCGACGGTCGCGCACATCATCTATGGCGTGGTCCTGGGACTGCTGATCAATCCGTCATGACTCGGATTGAGGAATATGCGCTTCTCGGCGATACCCGATCCGCCGCGTTGGTCTCACCCTACGGCTCGATTGACTGGTGGTGTCTGCCTCGCTTCGACGGCGAGCCGGTGTGCGGGCGGCTTCTTGGTAAAGAGGACGCGGGACAGCTGGTCATCGGCCCGGTGCTGCCCATGGACGTGATTGAGCGCGATTATCTGCCGGGCGCTCCGGTGTTGCGGACGACGTGGCGCAGCCCGACAGGGCAGCTGACTCTTACCGAAGGAATGGTGTCTTCGGTTATCGGCAGGTTGATGCCCTCGACCCTCATGGTGCGCCGTATCGAAGCCGTGGGTGGTCCAGCTCGGGTCCAAGTGAGGTTCGCTCCACGCCAAGAATGGCGAGGCGATCGTTTGCGGCTGCAGTATGCCGAAGGTCGTGTGATCGCACGCCTGGGCGGGCTAGCGGTGGCAATGCTGTCGGACCCGCCCATCCGGCTGGAAAACCAGGAGTCGCTGAAGATCGACGTACGCCCGTCCGAGCCACTTACTCTCGCCGTGACTGCTGCTTGGCGGGAACCGCTGGTCTATGTGTCACCGCAACGTGCGTGGCAGGAGCTCTGCGAAGACGCCGATCGTTGGCGGGCTTGGAGCCAGGATGTGCCGGCCGATGTGCCGTTCCGAAGTGCGGTTCAGCGGACGCTGCTCGTACTGCGCCTCCTCACGTACTCACCGTCCGGTGCCCCAATAGGAGCGGTGACCACCTCGCTGCCCGAGGAGATTGGAGGAGTTCGCAACTGGGACTACCGCCTTACTTGGCCACGTGACGCCGGCATCGGAGTGGCGGCATTTCTGGGTCTTGGCAAGACCGCCGAGGCGAGGATGTTCTTCCATTGGCTGTTGCACGCGAGTCGACTGGACCGTCCCCGTCTGCCCGCGCTGTTCACTCTCGCTGGTCGGCGGGTTCCGCACGAACAACTCCTCGACGACTGGCCTGGATACCAGGAAAGCCGTCCGGTGCGGACGGGTAATGCGGCGCGCAATCAGCATCAGCTGGACGGGTACGGCTGGCTCGTCGATGCAATGTCGATCTACGCCGAACGACAGGGACCGATCAGGGGGGAGGCCTGGCGTGCGGTCTCACGTTTCGTTGACTATGTCGCGAAACGCTGGCCCGATCCGGACGCCGGAATTTGGGAAGAGCGGCATTCCCCGGCGCAGCACACTCACTCCAAACTCATGGCTTGGCTGGCGCTGGATCGTGCCCTGCGCCTCGCGGAGACGCATCGGACACGTCAGACCAAGATCGGGCGGTGGCGGGACGCTCGCGATGCGATCGCTACAGAAGTCCGAAGCCGCGGGTTCAATTCCGATCTCGGTAGCTATACGAGAACCTACGGGAGTAACGATGTCGACGGTTCGCTGCTAGTACTACCTCTGCTGGGCCTAGAGCCACCCGACTCACCTCGCGTCACGGGAACAATCGACGCAGTTTGTCAGCAACTCTCGGCCGGGGGTCCGTTCTTGTATCGGTATCCGCCAGGCACGGACGGATTGCCCGGCGGTGAGGGCGCATTCCTGCCCTGCTCGTTCTGGCTCGTACAAGCATTGGCGCGGACCGGCCAGGCAGAGAGGGCCCTAAGCGTCATGCAAGGTCTCCTGGACTTGGCCCCGCTGGGGCTTTTCTCCGAAGAGATCGATCCCACCACTGGGCGGCTGCTCGGCAACTTCCCTCAGGCGCTCACCCACGCCTCAATGCTGCAGGCCGTTTTGGCGCTCCGAGACGCCGGCATCCATGAATAGTGAAACCTCGCATCTTGGCCCTACGTATTGGACCGCGATGATCTTGAGTTGTACGACGGGGAGATCACCATCGTCACGCATTTGCGATCCTGCTTGACTAGCCGTGGGTGTCAATCGACTGGGCTGGCCGCCGGCTCTTCGCGAAGTCGCCGAAGGAGATCTCGGATCGAATCTTCACGACCGCAGTCTTTACCGATCTGTGTGGGTCGACCGAGATGCTCATCCGGCTTGGCGACGCCCGGTGGCGCCTGTTGCTCGCGGAACACAATGAGGCCGTGCGAGCCGAGATTGAGCGCTTCGGCGGCCGCGAGGCGAAGACCACAGGAGACGGCTTCCTTGTCCTGTTCCCCAGCCCGGCGCGTGCGGTGCGGGCTGCGGCGGCCATGATCGACGCCGCCACGGCCCATGGCCTCACCACTCGCGTCGCGGTCCACGCGGGTGAGGTGGAGCTTCAAGGGGACGAGGTGCGAGGGATCGCGGTCCATGCCGCCGCACGCATTCTTGGTGTGGCGCAGCCGGGCGAAGTCCTAGTCTCGACCACTGTCCGCGATCTGCTATCCGGCTCTGGGCTTGCATTTGCAGACCGCGGTGAGTTCGAGCTGCGCGGCCTGGACGGGCGTCGCGGCCTAGCCGCATTGGTTCGGCAGGCACTGCCGTAATTCGCTGGCAGGTACCAAGCGCTGGTAGATTAGCCGCGCCGTTTGACCGGCCGCGGGCCTTCAAGAGCTCCCAACTCACGCCGCGTGAAAGATCCCGACCAGGGCATCCGGGGGCGCCGCGCAACGGGAAACCGAGAGGAGAACGTCAGTGTCGATCGATGCTGAAACCAAGAAGAAGATCATTGACGAGTTCGCAACCAGCGACGGTGACACGGGTTCTCCGGAGGTCCAAGTCGCAATTCTTACCAAGCGGATCGCGCATCTCACTGAGCACCTCAAAGAGCACAAGCACGACCACCACAGCAGGCGCGGCCTCATGCTGCTGGTCGGTCAACGGCGCCGGCTGCTCAACTACGTAGCCAAGACCGACATCGAGCGATACAGGTCACTCATCGAACGTTTAGGCCTGCGTCGCTGATCACAACTCAATAGACCACCATTACGTTCGAGATCGCATCTCGATCGGCTGATGCTCGACGAGGGGAGAGACTCGGTCCTCGGTAGTGGTTTTCGGGAGGAGTACCTTGCTCTGGCCCGCGGACCTCGATCGAAGACCGGCCTCCACAGCTCGGGGACTGCCGCGGGCACACTCCCGCGTCGCGTCGAGCTCATCCGCGGATGCGATCCACATTCGGCATTGGCATACGTCAGCGCCACAGAAAGGATTCCCGTGGAGGGACCAGATCTTCAGTTCAGCGAAGCTGTCATCGACAACGGCGATTTTGGCCGCCATGTCATCCGGTTCGAATCCGGCCTGCTAGCCCGGCAGGCGGCAGGCTCGGCGACGGTCTATCTAGACGACGACACCATGGTTTTGTCGGCCACGACGGCGCAGAGCAAGCCGCGTGAGGTTCTTGACTTCTTCCCGCTGACCGTTGATGTCGAGGAGCGCATGTACGCCCTCGGTCGAATTCCAGGCTCCTTCTTCCGCCGTGAAGGCCGCCCTTCAGAAGGCGCGATCCTGACCTGCCGACTCATTGACCGGCCGCTGCGTCCCTGCTTTGTCAAAGGCCTACGCAATGAGGTTCAGGTCATTGTCACCATCATGGCTTTGAACCCGAACAAGCTCTACGACGTGATCGCCATCAACGCCGCTTCGCTCTCCACCCAGCTCGCGGGGCTGCCGTTCAGCGGACCGGTTGGCGGGGTCCGCGTCGCACTGATCGAAGACCGCTGGATCGGCTTTCCCGACGTTGATCAGCTGGAGAATGCCACCTTCGACATGGTGGTCGCCGGCCGGGTAACCGATGCCGGTGACGTCGCGATTTCCATGGTGGAGGCTGAGTCAACAGAGCACACCTGGGATCTGGTGCAGGGTGGCAGAACCGCACCCACCGAAGATGTCGTGGCCAGCGGCCTGGAGGCGGCCAAGCCGTTCATCCGTGCATTGTGCGAGGCTCAGGTAGAGCTGGCGGCAAAGTTCCCCAAGGCCACCGCTGACTTCCCGGTTTTCGTCGACTATGGCGACGATGTCTACGACGCCGTCGCGGAAACGGCCACTGCGGAACTGTCCGAGGTTATGGCGATCGCCAACAAGCACGCCCGCGACCAGGCCGCCGACACCTTGAAGAACTCAATTCTCGAGCGTCTGGCACCCCAGTTCGAGGGTCGCGAGAAGGAGATCACTGGGGCGTTCCGTGCACTGACCAAGAAGATCGTCAGGCAGCGGATCTTGACCGACAAGATACGCATCGACGGCCGCGGGGTCCGAGACATCCGAACCCTGTCCTCCGAGGTCGGCGTCGTACCCCGCGTACATGGCTCTGCGCTCTTCCAACGCGGGGAAACTCAGATTCTCGGCGTCTCGACACTGAACATGCTGGGCATGGAGCAGAAGCTCGACACACTCGCTCCGGAGACCACTAAGCGTTACATGCACAACTACAACTTCCCGCCGTACTCCACCGGTGAGACCGGCCGCGTCGGGTCGCCCAAGCGGCGTGAGATCGGCCATGGTGCGCTGGCTGAGCGGGCGCTGGTGCCAGTGCTGCCGACCCGAGAGGAGTTCCCGTACGCGATCCGGCAGGTTTCGGAAGCTCTCGGCTCAAACGGTTCCACCTCGATGGGTTCGGTGTGCGCTTCAACACTGGCCCTGCTCAACGCCGGCGTGCCGCTGCGTGCGCCGGTTGCCGGTATAGCGATGGGCTTGGTCTCGGACACAGTCGAGGGTCAGACCCGTTATGTCGCGCTGACCGACATTCTCGGCGCCGAGGACGCCTACGGCGACATGGATTTCAAGGTGGCAGGTACCCGTGATTTCATTACGGCTCTGCAGCTTGACACCAAGCTGGACGGGATTCCGGCCTCGGTATTGGGAGAAGCGCTAAATCAGGCAAAGGACGCCCGTAACACGTTGCTTGACGTCATGCAGGAGGCCATTGACGGCCCTGACGAGATGAGCATCTACGCTCCGCGGATCATCACCATGAGGATCCCGGTCGACAAGATCGGCGAGGTGATCGGCCCTAAGGGGAAGGTGATCAACCAGATCCAGGACGACACTGGTGCGGAGATCACTATCGAGGACGACGGCACTATCTATGTAGGTGCGGAGCGCGCTGACCAGGCCGAGGCTGCTCGTGCCATGATCAACGCCATTGCGAATCCCACAGCGCCCGAGAAGGGAGAGCGCTACCTCGGCACGGTTGTCAAGATCACCACTTTTGGCGCTTTCATATCGCTGCTGCCGGGCAAGGATGGTCTGTTGCACATCTCGAAGATGCGCCCACTGTCCGGAGGGCAGCGAGTTGAGAACGTAGAGGACGTGCTGAGCGTCGGACAGAAGGTCCAGGTAGAGATCAACGAGATCGATGATCGCGGCAAGCTGTCACTGATTCCGGTGGTTGAGGAGACGGTGTCTGCGTAGCGGTCTGGCGCACCTTCGACCAACACCAATGCCTCTAGTCCCGCGTAGCCGTCCAGGCCGACGAATTCCTCAATTGGACGGTGCCGTGCGACGTACGGTATTGCCCGGTGGCCTCCGAGTGGTCACTGAAGATCTCCGATCCACCAACACCTACTCGCTCGGCATCTTTGCCTCAGTCGGCTCGCGGCACGAGACTGAGCGACTCCACGGCGCCTCACACTTCCTGGAACACCTGCTTTTCAAGGGCACCTCAAGGCGCAGTGCAGAGCAGATCTCGGCCGCGATCGAGTCGGTGGGTGGGGAACTCAACGCGTACACAGCGAAGGAGCACACCTGCTTCTACGCCCGAGTACTGCACAGCGACGCGGAGCTGGCTCTTGATGTCCTGACCGACATGATCACCAATTCGCTGATCACGGCCGAGGACATAGACGCTGAGCGCGCAGTGATCTTGGACGAAATCTCCATGCACGCCGACGATCCCACCGAAATGGCCGCTGAAGCGGCAGCGGTCGCAATCTTCGGTAAGTCCGGGCTGGGCCTGTCGGTTATCGGATCACGTGCCTCGGTCGCCGCCCTTAGCCAGCCACAAATCACACAGCATTGGAGACGACACTACGGTCCCCGCTCACTGGTCATCGCCGCCGCCGGCAAAGTTGATCATGACCGGTTGGTGGAGCGGCTTGCTGCGCTGGATTCGCATCCAGCTGCTCCGGAGTCGCGGCTCCCAAGTTCCACCATGATCAACGGCAACGGGATCAACGGCAAGGGGATCAACGGCAAGGGCGGGCTGAGCATGCACCGACTCCCGCTGGAGCAGTGCAGCGCGGTGCTGGCGTTTCCGAGTCCCGGTGTCTTCAACGCGCGGCGCTATCCGCTTGGCCTGCTCTCACTGATCGTCGGAGGCGGCATGGCCTCGCGGTTGTTCGTCGAAGTACGCGAACGACGGGGGCTGACCTACACCATCGATGCCGGTGAAACCGCCTATTCCGACGCCGGTTTGTGGAGCGTGGAATGGCAGTGCGCGCCCGGCAAGCTGGCTGCGATTCTGAAGTTGGTGCGGGCAACCCTTGCCGACGTAGCGGAGCACGGCATCACTAAAGAGGAGTTGACTCGAGCCAAGGGTCAGATGCGCGGCCAGACAGCGCTCTCTTACGAGGGCGCGGGTAGCCGAATGAGCCGTCTGGGCATCAACACCGTGCTTGGCGACGACCGCACTCTAGGCGACCTGCTGCGCTACTTCGAGCAGGTAACCGCAGACCAGGTACGCGCCGAGGCACAGGTTCTTTTTAGCCACCCGCCTACGCTCGCTATCGCCGGGGCTCGATTACCGGCTCGAGGAATCGAGTCGATCCTTTCCCGGTGGTAGAAGATCGAGTTGTCAGCATTTCAGCTGCGGGTTGTCAGCTTCTCAGCTGCCTATAGCCTGCTGAGAAGCTGACAAGTCGGAAGGTGGTCGCCGATGACCAGGGTCGGAGTTTTCGGATGCCGTGGCCGCATGGGTGCCGAAGTCTGCCGTGCGGTGGAGTCCGCTGAGAACCTGGAACTGGTCGCCGCAATCGATCTAGGAGATGACCGAACAGCCGCCGAGAAGGCAGAGGTAATCGTCGACTTCACCCACCCTGACGCGGTAATGGACAACATCTCGTGGTGTATCGATCACGGCATCCATGTCGTCGTCGGCACGACTGGTTTCACCGATGAGCGATTGGATCAACTACGCAGGAGTCTTGCCAACCATGACGGCGTCGGCGTGGTGGTCGCCCCCAACTTCTCAATCGGAGCGGTTCTGATGATGCGGTTCGCTGAGCAGGCGGCTCCCTTCTACGAGAGCGCCGAAGTCATTGAGCTTCATCACCCAGGTAAGGCTGACGCCCCGTCAGGCACCGCGGCGAACACAGCTCGCAAGATCGCCGCTGCACGTACCGCGGCGGCACTCGCCCAGCCACCAGATGCAACAGTCCAAGAGCTTCCCGGGGCTCGGGGCGCCCAGGTCGACGGCATCCGCGTCCATGGCATCCGGCTACGCGGTCTAGTCGCTCACCAGGAGGTCTTGCTCGGCGCCGAAGGTGAGACCTTGACCATCCGGCATGATTCCCTCGATCGAGTGTCGTTCATGCCGGGCGTCATTGCCGCAATCCGTGCGGTCACCAGCCGGCCTGGGCTAACCGTAGGAATCGAACCCATTCTTGGGATCGGGTGAGGTGAACGTGTTGCGGCCTCGCCTTGGACTGGCCTCCCCATGGGTCACCATCTTGATCATCATCCTAGGCATTGCGCTGCTGGGCACTGGGCTCTACTTCGGTGATCGCTTCGCCCAGCATCGCGCTGAGCAGCGGGCCGCGGCGGCTCTGCAGCCACGTTTGGGAACCCCGCAGCCGCCTCAGGTGGACATCGAAGGTTTTCCGTTCCTCACTCAAGTCGCGTCTCGTTCCATCGACCGTGTCCACATCCTGGCTGATCAAATCGGCGCGACGAATGAGGCGCTACTTGCCCTGGCACACGCTGATCTTGTTCTTACCGACGTAGTGACCTCGGACTGGTTCGAGACAATGACGATCAGACATGCCGAGGGTCCGGCTTTGCTCGACTACGCCACACTCTCCGCGCTCGCTGGGGCACCGATGACCTTCGCCAACGATGGCCGCGTGGAGCTTGTCATCAAGACCACGGTCTTCGGTCGGGACGTGGAAGCGGTGATCAGCGGCACGCCACGTCTCGACACAAAAGATCAGACCATGACACTGAGCGATGCAAAGATCTCCGTCGCGGGCGTCAACCTGCCTGAGTTCACCGCTCAAGCTCTGTTGGCAGCGCTGCTCAACCCGATCCCACTCAAGGGCATGCCGCTCGGCATGACGGTGACCAGGATTACCGTCGCCGAAGATGGCGCACATCTCGATCTCGTGGGCGACAATCTGGCAGTGACGGCGTAGCTGTTGGCATTAGCGCCCGAGGTCTGTATGGAGTCGGACCTGCTTGAGGCGCACCGATTCGTCCTCTGAGCCGATCTCCCGGGTCGCCCCGTCCGCCGCCCAACCGGCAGCGGCGAGAAAGCCCTGGAGTCTGTTGTCGCGAGCATTCACCCAGCAGGTGGCTCGGACGAAACCATCGGCGCGCAGTGTGTCGGCGCAGGCGTTTAACAACCGGGACCCGTGACCTTGGTGTTGGGCCGGCGGATCCACGACAAACGCCTCGATCGCACCGTCATTGCTCCGGTCGGCGTCCTCATCCTGACTGGGCATGGTGGTGGCGAAGCCGACAACCCGTTTGCCGTCCGTTGCGACAAGCACGCGGAATCTGGCCTCTGGTGGTCGTTCGATCGCTGTGTGCCAGGATTCGACCATCTCCGCCAGCGACACCGAGCTGAGCATCGACTCCGCCAGATCCGCTGGCCATTGCGTCGCCCACGAGCGGCGCTGCAACTCGGCGATGCTTGAGGCCTCGGCAGGCCACGCCAGGCGTACCGAGGCAGCGATTGGTTCATCGGAGGCTGCTCCCACGGCCGCGATGCTATCTGGCGGTACCCTTTCCTCCCGTGGCCGCCGGTAGTTTGCAGATCCCGCCTTTGCTGGCTCCGAACGCCATGCGCATTGTCTCGTTGGGCGGCCTGGGCGATGTTGGCCGCAACATGGCCGTAGTGGAGTTCGACGGTCAGTTACTGCTGATCGACTGCGGAGTGTTGTTCCCCGAAGACGATCATCCTGGCGTAGACCTGATCTTGCCGGGCTTCGATGCGATCAGCGAGCGCCTCGGCGATGTCATCGGTCTGGTGCTCACCCACGGCCACGAGGATCACATCGGCGCTGTGCCGTACCTGCTACGCCAGCGGCCCGATATCCCCATCATCGGCTCAAAGTTGACTCTGGCGCTGTTGGCGGAAAAGCTACGCGAGCACCAACTCCGGAACGTCCCACAACGCCGTGTCTCCGACGGTGACAAGATCACCGTTGGCAAGTTTGAGTGCGAGTTCATTGCTGTCAATCACTCGATCCCTGACGCCCTGGCTGTTGCCGTCCGCACCTCCGCTGGCCTGATCTTGCATACCGGCGACTTCAAGATGGATCAGTTGCCGTTGGACGGACGAGTCACCGATTTGCGCGCCTTCGCCCGACTAGGTGAAGAGGGCGTCGACCTGCTCATGATCGACTCCACCAATGCTGAAGTGCCCGGCTTTACAACGCCTGAGCGGGACATCAGCCCAGCTCTGGAGCGGGTGTTCGCGGCCAGCAGGCAGCGAGTAATTGTTGCCTGTTTCGCGTCTCACGTGCACCGAGTGCAGCAGGTCCTGGATGCGGCTGTTGCGCACCAGCGCAAAGTGGTCTACGTCGGACGATCGATGGTGCGCAATATGACGGTCGCTCGGGAACTCGGCTATCTCAGGATTCCTCGCAATACCTTGATCGAGCAGCGCGAGATCGAGGATTATCCACCCGAAGATGTCGTGATCATCTCCACCGGATCGCAAGGGGAGCCGCTGTCGGCACTATCTCGGATGGCGAATCGCGAGCATCCGGTGATTCAGTTGAAGAGCGGCGACACCGTGGTGCTGGCCAGTTCACTGATTCCAGGCAATGAGAGCGCGATCTATCGAGTGATCAACGGATTAACCCGACTCGGTGCACACGTTGTGCACCGTGGGAATGCGCTGGTCCATGTGTCCGGACACGCCAGCGCCGGCGAGCTGCTGGTCTGCTACAACATCGTCCGACCGCGGAACGTGATGCCGGTGCATGGTGAGATCCGGCACTTGACGGCCAACGGTGATCTGGCAATCGCTACCGGTGTGCCTGCCGAGCAGACGATCATCGCCGAGGACGGCGTAGTCGTCGATCTTGAGGGCGGAAAGGCGAGGATCGTTGGCAAGGTAGACGCCGGTTATGTCTTCGTCGACGGCACCACGATCGGCGACATCTCTGTGCTGTCGTTAAGCGATCGGCGGATTCTCGGTGAGGAGGGCTTCATTTCGGTGGTCGCAGTCGTGAACACTCACGCCTCCAAGATCATAAGTGGCCCGGACATTCATGCCCGCGGCTTCGTCGAGGACGATTCGGTGTTCGATGATGTACGCCCACTGATCGTTGCCGCATTGGAAGCGGCGCTGCAGGAGGGAGTAGATGACTCCTATCGACTGCAGCAGGTGATCAGGCGTCAGCTTGGCAAGTGGGTAAGCGACACCCACCGCCGGCGGCCCATGATCATCCCCGTCGTCATCCAAGCCTGAGTATGTGTGCCCTGAGCTCGTCGAAGGGTACGCGACACGACACTGTGCCCTGAGCTCGTCGAAGGGCACCGAGCCTGAACGCTTAGCTCAGCGATTGACCTTGCCAGCCTTGATGCAAGAGGCGCAGACGTTCAGCCGCTTCGGTGTGCCCGACACCACCGCGTGCACCCGCTGAATATTGGGGTTCCAGCGCCGATTGGTCTTCTTCTTTGACCAGGGGACGTTGTGGCCGAATCCGGGCCTTTTGCCGCAAATGTCACATACTGCAGCCACTGGAATCCGCTCCCAAATACGTCGATACAGAGGAAGTGCCCAAAGTTGGGCAACCGGAAAAGAGTACCTGACTAGGTCCAGCGCAGGCCAATCGCTGCGGGTCTGGATTACTGTTGGCCCGTGTCAGCCCAGCTAGGGGAGCAGGCGCCCACGCTGTGGGTGGCCTATGACAGTTGGCTGCGCCGAGCGACCACGGTCATCAGCGTCTCTGCAGACGCGTTAAACGCAATGAACGTCTTCCCAATTCCGGACGCCGACACAGGGTCCAATCTCAAGCTGACTATGACGGGAATTGCCCAAGCTGTCCCCAACCTCGGGCAGTCCAGCGCCGATGCGGCCGTTCAAGCTGCCATCTTGTGCGCACACGGGAACTCTGGCGCCATAGTCGCCGAGATGTTCGTAAGTGTTTGTCGGGCGCTCGAGTACGACTCGCCAACTTTTCAGGCAATGCCGCCTGGCACCATGGTCGCCACGCTGGTGCGGATAGCGGCTGTCGCCGCGCGACGGGCGGTTGCCCGGCCGGTGGCGGGCACCATTCTGACAGTCGCCGATGATGCAGCGGGCGCCGCGGAAGCGGCAGCGGGCAGCCACCCTGACGGCGCTTTGGCGGTAGCGGAAGCGGCCCAGCGCGCCGCTCGCGACAGCCTGGCTCGTACGCCCGAACAGCTCGACGTTCTAGCCTCAGCCCATGTGGTAGATGCCGGCGGCCAGGCCTACCTGCTGCTCATTGATGTGCTCGTCGAAATGCTCGGAGGTGCGCCCGCGCAGCCGTTGACGGCTGCCCCGATTCCGTTACGAGGTGTGTCATCCCAGGCGCCAAGGCCGACAACTGAGTACGAGGTGATGTACGCGCTCCGCGGCGCTCAGCCGGCTGACCTGGACGCGTTGCGTGAGCAGCTGTCAGAGCTCGGCCATAGCGTTGTCATTGTGGGTGACCAGGCAATTGCGCAGGTACATGTCCACCTTGACGAGGCGGGCGCGGCAGTGGAGGCTGCGCTGCCGCTAGGGGAGTTGAGCCAGGTCCGGATTACTGCCCTTCGACAGGCTCAGGACGGCGCCCTACCGTCGAATCCTGCGGTCGGCCGACGCAGCGTCGTCGCAGTGGTTGCCGGCCCTGGGCTGGCCAATGCGGTTGCCTCGCTCGGCGGTATACCTGTGCTAGCTACCGACGGTGACGTCACGGTCAGCCAGCTCAGCGCCGCCGCGGATCAGGTCTGTGGTGATCTGGTGATCTTGCCGAACGGCACCGAGAACCTGAAGCGGGCTGCGGACCTGGCTAGGGAGCTGCGACGGGCAGGTCGACGGGTCGGTGTCATCCCCACCGTTGCCCAGGTGCAAGGGCTGGCCGCCATGGCGGTGCATGAGCCGTCGGCGGACTTTGAGTCAGCAGTCGTCGCTATGAGCACTGCTGCCGGTCATGCCCGACATGGCGCTGTCACGGTTGCGGAGACTGCTGCGGTGACCATGGCTGGGCGCTGCAAGCCGGGCGACGTGCTCGGTGCTGTCGAGGGTGACGTCGTCATCATCGGAACATCGATGACCGAGGTCGCATGGCAAGTAGTGCAGCGATTGATCAGCGCCGGCGGGGAGCTGCTGACCTTGGTGCGCGGCACCGATGCCGACGACGACTTGGTGACGGATCTCAAGACTCGAGTGCGGCAGCGATTCGGCACTCTGGACCTCGAGGTGGTGGACGGTGGCCAACCGCGCTACCCCCTCTTGCTCGGACTTGAATGACCACACTTAAGCTCGTCGGCTCACCGTGGCGCACCGATACGTTTCGCCGGCTGATGACTCCCCTCGAGAACGTCGTCGGCTCGAAGACTGCCAAG
>Ga0081538_10000447_pt1 | contig 46384 bp, 48 predicted proteins | sample TabmetS5T2R1_FD_71022 | JGI IMG/M metagenome (GOLD analysis project Ga0081538, IMG submission 71022) | Tabebuia heterophylla rhizosphere microbial communities from the University of Puerto Rico - S5T2R1 | ecosystem: Host-associated > Plants > Roots > Rhizosphere ... | reverse complement strand
GCCAGCTCCGCGGCTGGAGGTGCTCGTAGGGGCCGTAGCGGCCCGAGCCGCTTCGGCCGTAGTGGCCGGCGTAGAGCGCCTTCGCGCCGGTCCAGCCGTCGCCGCGCATCGTCTGCATGTCCTCGCCGAACCTGCCGCCGACGCGCTGCATCGCCCGGTCGCCCAACATCACGCCGGCGAACACGATGGGGAACTTGCGGCCGGACCCGTGGCCGCCGTGGGCCGCCCAGCCTGGATGGCCGCGGCGCTTCAGCCCGTGGAGGTCGATCCCGTACTGCGTCAGGTAGACGAGCAGGGCTTCCTTCTGCCGCTGCGTGTAGTTCAGCGTGAGCAGTAGGCCCGCGGTGCCGACGGCGCGCGCGATCTCGCGCGAGTAGTCGGGCATGTAGTCGACCGGCGAGTCGAAGTTGAACATGAGGTTGTCGACCCACGGCCGCCGGAAGTGCTGCTCGTACTCGGCGAGCGACGGCGTCTCGCCGACGCGCCTGAGGCGCGGCAGGAGGTTCCGCTTCAGGTTCCGGGAGAGGTAGATCGGGCCTCGGCCGGCGTAGGACGGCCGGAACGCGTCCGCGGGCAGCGGGCGCCGCACGCTGGTGAGGATCGAGATCGATCGCACGGGGCTGTCGGCCGAGCTGTCGAAGAGCCACCGCCGCGTCGAGCCGACACGGTCGGCGCTGATCGAGGACACGAGCGAGTCGCCGGGGGCGAGGCTCACCGGCAACCGCACGCTCAGGCGCGACTCGTACCGGTTCGCCTCCGTCCGGCTGTCGAAGCCCGTCTCGTCGTCCTCGGCCGGCACGTTCTTCACCGAGCCGTTTCGGCCATTCGCGGGCGCCGGGCTGATCGCCGTGACGGTGACCGGGCCGACGACGTACGGGTCGCCGGTCACGAAGCGGCCGACTTGCGTCGGGCGCGCGAACGTCCACGTGATGCCGTCCTTCGCGACGCTCGTCCGGCGCGGGAGCTGGCGCGGAGCCCGGGGCGGGCGCTTCTTCGTGTAGATCGGGACGGCGGTCGGCGCGGCCGCGATCCGGCTCGACGATTCCGCGACCGTGGCAGGCCCGGAACCGGCAAGCAGGAGCGCGCATGCGACTGCGAGGGCGACGCGCATCGCGGCAGGGTAACGGCGATCGCGGCCGATACGCTTTCCACAGGGCGGTTAGCTCAGTTGGGAGAGCGCCTGGTTTACACCCAGGAGGTCGCTGGTTCGAGCCCGGCACCGCCCATCGGATACCTGCGGAAAATCCGGACGAGTCGCGCTTTACTTACGTTCACGCCGCCGGCCGCTCTCCGTCAAGAAGCTGGCGAACGCGTTCAAGCGCGTTTGCGACATTCGGTGGGTCGTGCGCAAGGTCCGCCTGAACCGCTCCCAAGATGTCGGTGAGCGCAGCCGCATAGAACCGTTGAATCCGGTACGCCTGCTCACGCGCGTCCGCTTCACTCGTCTGGAGCGCCGCTTCGAGGTTGCGCACGCGGGCCTCGAACGCCTGCGTCGTCTTCCGGTGCTCCCGTTCGAGAGCCACCAGACGGCTACGGAGATCGACGATGACCTCTCCACGCGTCTCCGCGAGCGCCATCGCCTCATCTCGAGCCGCGTTCGCATCCGATCGGCCTACGAAGTAGAGGTACGCGAAAAACGTTCCGACGGCAGCCGCAGCGGACGCCGCAGTGATCGCGGTTGTCGTGGCGGTCGCAACAAGAGCCATTGCGCAGGTTGCGGGCGCTAGCGCCCCCGGCTTTGTGCGCCGAGAGGCAGTTGGGACCCCAGCTTTAGAAGGAGGTTCGGCTGCCAGAGTCGGCGCCTGGAAGACGTAGTGCGTTGTGCGGCCCCCCGACCCTCCTTCGTTTCGTCGGGCTACCCCTGCCCGCAGGAGCGGCCGCTGCCCGGTTGCCAGGGCTATCTATTGTCGTCAAGGTTAGCGAAAAGTCCCTGCTTCGCGTCAGGTTTTGCCTACCTGGCGACCCGCGCAACACGCCGGAGCGGGCACTCCGGCGTCCACACCAGGTCGGACGGTGCTCCCACGGTGTGCCGCGTCATCTCGTACTCGATTTCGCCCTCCCAGAGTCGGCTGGGGCATAGGGCCCGATCATGCACGTCAGGTCTTGCTCGGCAGGCTGCTGTCGCGGCACCCGTCCGCCGTTGCCGCTATGTTCCCCGGCTTGCCCAGGCGGACGACCCTCACTGCGGGGGTACTGCTCAGCGCCCTCGCTCTTCTTCTTCTCTCGCCCGGCCCAGCGGCGGCCCGCCCGTCGGGAAAGCTCGTTCCGAGCCGTGGCGCCCATTTCGGGGCGTACGTCAACCCGACCATGCGCTGGGGCGGAGACATGACCGGGCGGGGCGAGGTGAAGCAGCTGGAGGCGGCGCTGGGCCGGAGGCTGGACCTCGTCCACACCTACCACAAGTGGGACGAGAAGTTCCCGAGGCAGCTCGAACGGTGGAGCGTCGCCGGCGGCCGCATTCCGGTCGTCTCGTGGGAGGGGACGAGCCTGGACCGCGTTCTCAACGGAAGCCAGGACCGGTTGATACGCGTGCGTGCCCGCGCCGTGAAGCGCCTCAAGCGCGCCATCTTCATCCGGTGGGGCTGGGAGATGAACGGCACGTGGAACCCATGGTCCGGCGCAGCCAACGGACGGAACCCGGGGCGATACGTGGCCGCGTGGCGAAGGATCCACGGGATCTTCCGCGAGGAGCGCGCGACGAACGCCGTGTGGGTGTGGTGTCCGAACGGCGAAAGCGTTCCGGGCGAGCCGTGGAACCACTGGCGCAACTACTACCCCGGTGACCGCTATGTCGACTGGGTCGGGATCGACATGTTCAACTGGGGCAGCCGGCGCTCATGGTCGTCATGGCGGTCGTTCGCGTCGCTCTTCGCGCCCGTGTACTCGGACTACGCGAGGCGGAAGCCGATCATGATCGCCGAGACCGGGTCGGTCGAGGCAGGCGGCTCGAAGGCACGCTGGATCGACGATGCCCGACGCAGCATCAAGCGGGCCTTCCCGTCGATCGGTGCATTCGTCTGGTTCCACGCCAACTACGTCGAGGACTGGCGCGTCGACAGCTCTGCCGACGCCTTCGCCGCCTTCCGGCGGATGGGGAAGGATCCGTACTTCCACCGCCGCGGCGGCCGCTAGACCGCGGTTGGCCGGACGCAGAAGCGGAAACAGGTGAGCAGTGCCGCAGCGGACCCCCTCTGCCTCGTCGTCCCCCGGGCGCGGCCGTGCGTTCCGAGGGCTGACCCTCGTCTTCTTCCTGTCCTTCCTGAACCTCGCCGGGGTGATCCTGACGGTCGCCGCGCTCGGCGGCGTTGCGCCCTGGACGCGCTGGCAGTTCATCGGGCTGTTCGGCCTGATCGAGATGGCGTCCGGCCTGGCGAACGTCATCACCCCGAACATCTGGCGGCTTCCCGTCGCCGAGCTCCAGACGAGCGAGCGGACCGAGGTCAGGTTCGCGGCGTCGACGCTCCTGCTCCCGCACTGGGGCGGTCTCGCGAGGTGCGCCGCGGGCCTCGTCTGCCTCGTCCTCGCGGCCTGGCAGGAGGGCATCGGCCCGGCGACGGTCGGTCTCGTGCCCCTGCTGCTGGCGCTTGCCTGGATCGTCCTCGCCGTCTCGGCGGTCCTCGCCTGGGCCGGTGTGGAACGGCCCGACGTCGACGTGGTGCAGTTCGTCGTTCGCTGGGGCGGAAAGGAGCGCGAGCTCCCGCCGCTCAGCATCGGCGCGTCGGTGCTCCAGTTCTTCCTGGGTATCGCCACGATCCCGGCGGTGAAGCTGCTTCCGCCCTCCGCGCTCTACCAGCCGGAGCTCGGCCCTTCCGCCGAGGCGCTGCTGATCTCGTTCGCCGTATCGGCCGCGCTCGCCGCGCTCGTCTATGCGCTCTGGTCAGGACGAATCGACGTCAAGGCGCCTCCGGAGCAACAGCGCGAGGCGGAAGAGCACGCCTGAAAGTGGTAGGGGCGGCGCATCGGTTCCTGAATCGACGCGCCGCCCCGGCGGTTTTTCGCGATGCGTAACCGTCTTAGAGAAGGAAGATGATCAGCAGGATGATGAGGATAAGCAGGAGTACGCCTCCACCGATGTACATCTGCACGCTCCCTTCGGTCGCAGTGAACAACCGGGCAGTACCCGTTTCCGCGCCGAAATCAACCCTCGATCCCTCGAATGAGGCTGCAGCAGGAGCGCCGTAGCGCCGAAGATTGGCTCAGCCCCGGCGGATTGGCCGCAGATCCGTCCGGGGCGTTTCTTTTTTCGCCGGACCGTTAGGCCCGCGCGAGGTCGCTGAAGTCCAGCGCGACCTCGCAGCGGTCGATCGCCTGGATCTCGCCGCCGTACGGGCCGACCGCCTCCGATCGCAGCCGGCTCGCCTGCACCTCGCTGGCCTCGAACGACCTTCTGTCTTCCCAGAGCGTGACCGTGATCGCGGTGCAGTTGTCGCGATCGACGAGGAGGTACCCGCCCGCGTTCCCCTCGATCTGTCGGAGCTTGTCGACGGCGACCCTGAATCCCTGCATCGCATCGTCAAGGGTCTCCTCGGGGATCCGGTACCGGGCAACACGCGCGAACATCTCCTGGCCTCCTTGGTGCTGACGGCGTTGGCACGCCGAATCGTCCCACATCCGCGGCCACTAAGCTCCGCGCCCGTGGGTGCGCTCGACGGGAAGAGAGCGATCGTGACCGGCGCGTCCAGCGGGATCGGAGCGGCGACGGCCCGCGCGCTGGCTCGTGAAGGAGCGCAGGTCGCGGTCGGCGCCCGGCGTCTCGACCGGCTGGCCGAGCTCGGTGAGGGCTTCGTCGCGCTCGAGCTCGACGTGCGCGACCCGGAGAGTTGTGCGAGCTTCGTCACGAGCGCGACCCACCGGCTCGGCGGGCTCGACATCCTCGTGAACAACGCCGGCCTCGCGCTCGGCCGTGACCTCTTCGACGAGAGCACGGAGGAGGACGAGGCGACCCAGATCGAGACGAACGTCCAGGGGCTCGTGCGGATGACCCGCCTGTGCCTGCCGCACCTCGGCGACGGCGGCCACATCGTCAACCTCGGCTCGATCGCGGGACGGCAGGCCTACGAGAAGGGCGCCCTCTACGTGACGACGAAGTTTGCGGTGCGCGGCTTCACGTACGCGCTCCGCGAGGACCTGCTCGGCCGCCCGATCCGGCTGACGCTCGTCGACCCCGGACTCGTGGAGACGGATTTCTCGAAGGTGCGCTTCCGCGGTGACGAGGAGACGGCCGGAAAGGTCTACCAGGGTGTCGAGGCGATGACGCCCGAGGACATCGCCGAGTGCATCGTCTTCGCCGTCACCCGCCCGCAGCACGTGAACGTGGACGAGATCGTCGTCAAGGCGCTGGCGCAGAGCTCGGGCGGACGCATCCTCCGCGACACGTAGTCATGGCCATCACCATCCTCGAAGGCTCGACCTTCTGCATCTGCGATGACGTGGGCGACGTCGGCGCCTGGACGACGAGCGGCCTCTTCGCCGAAGACACGCGCTTCCTCTCGATCCTGAAGCTGACGATCGACGGGAAGCGCCCTCTGCTCCTGACGTCGGACAAGGTGGACTACTTCTCGGCGGCCTTCTACCTGCGGAATCCGCCGACGGACGGCCTCGATCCCGACGAGGTCTCGATCATCCGCGAGCGGTTCATCGGGGAGGCGATGCAGGACCGAATCGTCCTCCAGAACCAGGGGATGCGGCCGGTCTCGCTCGAGCTCGCCCTGGAGGTCGGCTGCGACTTCGCGGACATCTTCGCCGTGAAGGACTACGACTTCGCCCTCGGCGACCCGAAGCACGCCGAGCCGCTTCCCCCGCTCGTCCCGGCCACGTACGACGACGAGCACAACCAGTTCGTTCTCGTCGATCAGAGCGGCGTCCCGGCGCAGACGCAGGTGATCATGTCGCGGAGGGGCGAGATCGACGGCGGCCGGGTGTGCTACCGCATCGAGCTCGAGCCGCGCGAGCGGTGGGACCTTCGGCTCGACATCGTCCCGGCGCTGGACGGCCAGCAGGTCGTCCCGCGGGTTGCCGAGCGACGGTTCGGCGACGAGCTCGCGCGGGTGCGGGAGTCGCTCGCCGCCTGGCAGCTGCGCGTGCCTCAGCTTCGGGCGACCTGGGACGACCTCGCGCACTCGTTCGGCCGGTCGGTCTCCGACCTGGCGTCGCTGCGGATGCACGGGCGGGAGAACGGCGTGGGCAAGCTCCCCGCGGCCGGCATGCCCTGGTTCATGACCGTGTTCGGCCGCGACACGATCATCACGTGCCTCCAGACGCTGCTCTTCGGGCCCGAGCTCGCGGTCACCGCGCTCGAGGTCCTGGGCGACCTGCAGGCGACGGTCGACGATCCGCAGCGCGACGCCGAGCCAGGCAAGATCGTCCACGAGCTCCGGCGAGGCAAGGCCGCGCGGACGTGGCACGGGACGTACTACGGCACCGTGGACGCCACGCCGCTCTACTTGATCCTGCTGTCGGAGGTCTGGCGCTGGACGGACGACTCCGGGCTCGTCGAGAGGCTCAAGGAGCCTGCCATGAACGCGCTCGAGTGGATCGACAAGCGCGGCGATCTCGACGGCGACGGCTTCGTCGAGTACCTGAAGCGGAGCCGCCGCGGCCTCGACAACCAGTCCTGGAAGGACTCCCACGACTCGCAGCGCTTCGCCGACGGGCGGCTCGCCGAGCCGCCGATCGCGCCCTGCGAGGTTCAGGGGTACGTCTACGACGCGAAGCTCCGCACGGCCGAGCTCGCGCGCGAGGTGTGGCGCGACCGGGAGCTGGCCGACCGGCTCGAGCGCGAGGCGGCCGAGCTCCGCGACCGCTTCAACGAGGCGTTCTGGACCGAGGAGCGAGGCGGCTACTACGTGCTGGGGCTTGACGCCGAGAAGAACCAGGTCGACTCCCTCTGCTCGAACGTGGGTCACCTGCTCTGGAGCGGGATCGTGCCGCCGGAGCGGGTCGACCTCCTGGTCGACCTGCTGATGGGCGACGCGCTCTGGTCCGGCTGGGGCATCAGGACGATGTCGACGCTCGACCGCGGCTACAACCCGCTCGCGTACCACAACGGCACCGTCTGGCCGCACGACAACTCCCTCGTCGCGTGGGGGCTCGCGCGGTACGACCGCTGGCCCGAGGCGCATCGGATCGTCCGTCAGATGCTGACCGCCGCGCGGCACTTCGACTACCAGCTGCCGGAGGTCTTCGCCGGCCTGCCGCGGACCGAGACGCGGTTTCCGATCGCCTACCCGACGGCGGCGCGGCCGCAGGCCTGGGCGGCCGGCACGCCGGTGCTCCTGCTTCAGCTCCTGCTCGGGCTCGTCCCCGACCGCCAGCACTACTCGCTGGTGTCCGTGGCGCCGCCCGAGCTCCCGGCCTGGGCGGGTTCCCTCAGGCTGTCCAGCGTGAGAGCATTCGACAAGCTCTGGGAAGTTCGGCTGGAGGAGGGACAGGCGAGGGTGAGCGCGGCATGAACGAGGAACGGCTCAGGATCGCGATCATCAGCCCGGCGTGGTTCCCGGTGCCCCCGAGCGGCTACGGCGGCATCGAGTGGGTCGTCGCCCTGCTCGCCGACGGGCTGGTCGAGGCGGGCCACGACGTCACCCTCTTCGCGTCGGGCGACTCGCGGACGAAGGCGAAGCTGTCGTCGGTCTTCGAGACAGCACCGAGCGAGTGGATCGGCCGCTCCCACTTCGAGCTCCTCCACGCGCTGCCGGCCTACGAGCACGCCGATGAGTTCGACGTCATCAACGAGCACACGGGGATGATGGGGATCGTCCTTTCGGGTCTCGTCGACACGCCGGTCGTCCACACCGTCCACGGGCCGCTGACCGGCGAGCCGGGGGAGATGTACGCGGCGCTGCACCGGCTCGTCCCGAGCCTGCACCTGATCTCGATCTCGATCAACCAGCGGCGGCCGAAGCAGGGCCTGCCCTGGATCGCGAACTGTCCGAACGCGCTCGACCTCTCGGTCTATCCGTGCAAGCCGCACCCGGGCGACTACCTGCTCTTCCTGGGCCGGATGAGCCCGGACAAGGGGTGTCACCGGGCGATCGCCGTCGCCATGGAGCTGGAGATGCCGCTGAAGATCGCCGGCAAGAAGCAGGAGCCGAAGGAGGAGCAGTACTTCGCCGAGTTCGTCGAGCCGCATCTCGGGATCCACGGGATCGAGTACCTCGGCGAGGTCTCGCACGGCACGAAGGTGGAGCTGCTCCAGGACGCGCGCGCCACGCTGTTCCCGATCGAGTGGGAGGAGCCGTTCGGCCTGGTGATGATCGAGTCGATGGCGTGCGGCACTCCGGTGATCGCCACGAACCGCGGAGCGGTGCCGGAGGTGATCGAGCACGGGCGCTCGGGGATCATCGTCGAGCACTACCGCGAGATGGCGGCCGCGCTCGAGGACGCGGAGAGGCTGGACCCGCTCGAATGCCGTCGCTATGTCGAGGAGCGGTTCTCGCCCGAGCGGATGGTCGCGGACTACGTTCGCGCCTACCGCGAGGCGATGGTCGAATCGCCCGTCGGGGCGAGCTTGTCCCAGTAGCGGCGCAGGCCGGCGTAGGACTGCCAGAGCGGCATCGCCCGCTCGTAGACCTCCGGGTCCTGGCTCGCCGCGGCGCGCTCGGCCTCGCGGCGGCGCAGCCACCCGTCCTCCGAGAGATCCTCCGCGGCCCACTCGCGGAGGCGCTTTCGGAGTTGGTCGAGGTGCGGGCCCGGGTCTTCGGCGACGCCGAAGTGGATCAGGGCCAGGCGCTCTGGCGCGCGGCGCTCGATCTCGTCGATCGTCCGGAGCCAGGTCTCGAGGTCGAACTCCGGCGGCGGCGTGGGCGGGCAGACGTAGGCGTCGGGCTGGATCCGGACTCCGGCTGCGTCGCCGGCGTAGAGCGTCCCGTCCGGTGCGAGGTAGCAGGCGTGGTGGCTGGCGTGGCCGGGCGTCGGGAAGGCCTCGAGGCCGAGGACCTCGTCCTCCAACAGCGCGATGTTCCCCTCCGGAACCGGCGCGAGCTCTCCCCAGAGCTCGTCGAACGCCTCGCCGTAGAGCCGGCGGGCGCTGCGCTCCAGGCGCGATGGGTCGACGAGGTGCGGTGCCCCGATCTCGGAGACGTGAACCATGAGCCGCGGGTTCTCGCGCACGAGGGCGCCGGCGGCCCCCGCGTGGTCGAGGTGGATGTGGCTCAGGAGCAGGTGGCCGATGTCCTGCAGGGACATGCCCCGCTCGCCGAGACCTCGTTCGAGCGCCGGCACGCAGACGGCGGGGCCGCAGTCGTTGAGGGCCAGCCCGTCGTCCGTTTCCAGGAGGTAACAGCCGATGACGCGCTCGCCGCCTCGGTAGTGCAGATCGATCGGTTCCGTCGAAGGCATCGGGGCGATCGTACGTCGTGTGTTTGGGCGGTCCGCGGGCGCGGGGAGGTGAAGAGGGACCCCAAAACGAGGAGGTGTGTCCTATGGCGACCACGCCACTCTGGACCTACAGGGGAGTCGAGGCGGAGCTCGACCTGACCGGATACGAGGTCGAGGCACGCGACGGCTCCGTTGGAACGGTGGAGGCGGCGACAAGGCAGGCCGGCGCCGGCTACCTCGTCGTCGACACCGGCACATGGATCTTCGGTCGAACGGTTCTCCTTCCCGCGGGCCTCGTTGACCGAGTGGACCCGGGTTCTCGCAGGATCTTCCTCAACAGGTCCCGCGACGAGATCAAGAACGCGCCGGAGTACGACCAGGCCGGACCGACAGAGACCCACCGCGCACAGGTCGGTATGTACTACGGCGCCCTGGTCGAGTCGGCTCCGGCGCCGCGCGCGGCACGCACGCGGCAGACGTCGAGCGGACGGCGGACGGGCGGCGGGAGCCGCTCCAGTAGCCGGAGAAGCTCGACGAGGTCGTCGTCCTCGAGCAGCCGCAGGCGCTCGCGTGCGCGGCAGTCGAACGACGGGCCCACCCGGGACGAGCTCTACGAGCAGGCGAAGCGCCTCGGGATCGAGGGCCGCTCGAAGATGAACAAGGCGCAGCTCGCGCGCGCCGTCGGCCGCAAGCGCGGCGGCTCGAGCTCGTCGCAGAGCAGGCGGTCGACGTCGTCCAGCCGCGGCCGGAAGGCAAATCCGGTCGAGGTGCAGAAGTTCCTCGACGGAGTCTCGTACCCGACCCGCAGGGGCGACCTGATCCGTGAGGCCGAGCGCAAAGGAGCTAGCCAGAAGGTTCGCTCGACGCTCGAGCGCCTTCCCGACCGGCGGTTCAAGGACCCGACCGAGGTGAGCGAGGCCGTCGGCAAGGCCCGCTAGTCGGACGTGGCGAAACCGGGGGCGGCGTAGTCCGCCCCCGGTTTCGACGTCGTCGCTCAGGCGGGGGCGGGGTGGGTGCGTCGACGCACCAGAAGCGCCGTCGCGCCGACGAACAGCAATGCGAAGACCAAGAGGCTGACGGTGGTCGTCGGGAACGACGAGTCGTCCGACGGGCCGGACGCCGCGGTCTCGGGCAGGCCGGCGGCGACGAGCGTCTCCTTCAGATCCGGGCCGGCCTGGAACCAGCCGCCTCGCGTCTCCATGTCGAAGATCGGCTGGCCCGGCGCCAGGTAGGTGACGGGGCCGGCCGTCGCGTACGGATAGATGTCCTGCCGGATCGTGTACGTGTCGTTATACGGACCGGGCACGGTGTAGGTGACCATGTACTTCGGGCCGAGGTCGCCGTCCGGGCGGGCGGCGAGCATCGGATTCTCCGTCTGCTCGAAGACGGCGGCGAACCAGCCGGACTGCTCCGTCAGCGCGCCGAGCGGGCCCGATCCCTCGTCGCCGCCGAACGTGATGCGACCGCCGCCCGGGCCGTCCATCGTCGCGGCGCTCGGGCCCTTGCCGAGCGCCGATGCGGGCAGCGCGAGGGCGGCGATCGCCATGAGCGTGAGCAGGAATTTCATGTCGCAGGCTCCTTTCTCGGGCGGCGCCGTATCAGCACAATGGTCGCGGCCACGAGGGACATGGCCGCAAGCAGCAGCAGGCTTGCGCCGATCGTCGGGATCGAAAAGCCGTCGGAAGGCGGCGCCGAAGCGCGTGGAGCAGCCGGCAGCCCGGCGGCAACGAGTGTCTCGGTCAGCTGCGGGCCGCCGCGGAACCAGCCTCCGCGGCTCCTCTCCCGGTCGAAGACCTGCTGCCCTGGACGCGTGTAGGTCAAGGCGCCCGGCGTCGCGAAGGGATAGACGTCCTGGATGACCACGTGCTCGGGGCCGATCTCGTACCTCATCGTGTACCTGGGGCCCAGATCTCCTTCGGGACGGCCCGGGAGCATCTGACCCGCCGCCCCTCCGAAGACCGTCGCGAAGAACCCCGCGTGCTGCGTGATGTGCGTGAGGTTCGGCTCGGGCCCCTGGTAGCTGCTGAACGTGATCCCGCCCGTGCCGGGACCGGTCAGCGTTGCGCTCGTCGGGCCCTTGCCGAACGCAGCCGTCGGGAGGACCAGCGCCGCGGCGGCGACGATCACCAGGAGACGCTTCGGGCGGACCTCTTGCACACCGCCTCTACACCGCGGCAGCGCGATACGTTCCGGACCCGTGGAGGAGTTACGACCGCTCTTCGCCGTCTCCGGCGCGACCGGCGTCGGCAAGACGACCGCCACGGCACGGCTGCCGGCGATCGTCCCGGACGTGATCCGGCTGGACGGCGACCTGCTCTGGCGGAACGAGTACTTCGACCGGCCCGAGAGCGTCGACGACTTCTACGCGACCTGGCTGAACGTCGCGGCCGCGATCGGTGAGAACGGCCGGTCGCTCGTCTTCTGCGGCGTCGTGATGCCGGACCGCTGGGAGGCGCTGCCGCAGCGCGAGCGCGTCGGCGAGATCCACTACCTCGCGCTCGTGTGCGATCCGGAGGTGCACGAGGAGCGGCTTCGCAGCCGGGGACCGGGCTCGCAGGACCACCGCTTCCCCGACTTCCTGGCGCACAACCGCTGGCTCCGCGAGAACGGCGGCGCGACCGAGCCGCCCATGCACGTGCTCGACACGACGCACCAGAGCCCCGACGAGACGACCGACGCCGTCGCCGCGTGGGTACGTAAGCGTCTCTAGGCGCCGGCCGCGGCGGGCGAGCGGACGAGCGCCAGCTCGAGATCCTGGATCAGGTCGTTCGCAGACTCGATCCCGACCGAGAGGCGGATGAGGTTGCCCGGCACCGCGAACGGCGCGTCTGCTGTTGATGCGTGCGTCATGCGGGTGGGGTGCTCGATGAGGCTCTCCACGCCGCCGAGGCTCTCGGCGAGCTGGAAGACCTTCGTCCGCGCGACGAGGTCGACGGCCTCCTCCTCCGACGGGACGAGGAACGAGACCATCCCGCCGAAGTCGTCCATCTGCCGGGCGGCGATCTCGTGCCCCGGATGCCCCGGCAGACCGGGATAGAGCACGCGCTCGACCAGCGCGTGCGACTCCAGATACTCCGCGACCTTGCGTGCGTTCTCGGAGTGCTTCTGCATGCGGAGCGCCAGCGTCTTCACGCCGCGCAGTACGAGCCACGAGTCCATCGGGCCGGGAATCGCGCCGAGCGACTTCTGCAGGAAGTAGAGCCGCTCCGCGACCGTGGGATCGTTCGTCGCGACGAAGCCGCCGACCGTGTCGGAGTGGCCGCCGAGGTACTTCGTCGTCGAGTGGAGCACGATGTCGGCGCCGAGATCGAGCGGGCGCTGGAGGTACGGCGTCGCGAAGGTGTTGTCGACGACGACCATGGCGCCGACCTCGTGCGCCGCCTTCGCCGCTGCTGCGATGTCCACGACGTTGAGCAGCGGGTTCGTCGGCGTCTCGAGCCAGACGATCCGAGTCTGCTCGTCAATGTGGTCGGCGAGTGACGTGTTGATCGTGTCCACGTCGAGGAACTCGAACGAGTAGCCCTTCGGCTCGTAGACCTGCGTGAAGAGCCGGTAGACCCCGCCGTAGACGTCGTTGACGGACACGACCTTCTCGCTCGGGTGCACGAGGTGCATCAGCGTCGTGGTCGCCCCGATCCCTGACGAGTACGCGGCGCCGAACTCGGCGTTCTCGAGCGACGCGAGGCAGAGCTGGAGCGCCGTCCGCGTCGGGTTCGCGACCCGCGCGTAGTCGTAGCCCTTGTGGACGCCGACCGCCTCCTGGACGAAGGTCGACGTTTGGTAGATCGGGACCGTGACCGAGCCGGTCGCCGGGTCCGGCTCCTGCCCCTCGTGGATCGCTTTCGTCTCGAAGTCCACTACGTGGTGATGCTATCCGCGCCGAGCCACGTTGCGAGCGAGCGGAGCGGCTCGTCGAGCGGGACCTCGCGCTTGCCCGGCTCCCACCAGACGCCCGCGACGCGCAGCGTGCCGGTCTTGCGGTCGAATACAGGCTCGATCCGGCCCACGATGTCGTCGCCGTGGAGGATCGGCAGCACGTAGTAGCCGTATTCCCGCTTCGCCTTCGGGACGTACATCTCGAGGCGGTAGTAGAAGCCCCAGATCGCCTCGGCGCGCGCGCGGTCGTGAACCAGGCGGTCGAAGGGGGAGAGGAAGGTGACGCGGTCGCCCACGGGCCGGGAGTCGGCGTCCGGGTGCGCGAGCAGCCGTCCCCGCTCGAGCTTCACGCCGAGCGAGCGGAAGCGCTTCTCGGCGCGGACGCGGCGCGCGGCGGCGGCCGGAACCGTCTCGGCCTTCGGGTACACCCGCTCGGCGAGGTCCCACAGCCGGTGGGTCCCGTCCCGTCCGGCCACGGCGATGCGCCCACGCTGGTGCAGGAGCTCGAGCATCCACATCAGCTGAGCGCGCGTGCCCCACCAGACGGTCCGCTCGTTGAACTTCGCGCTGCTGTGCTCGAGGTCGCGTGAGGGCAGCGGGCCGCGCTCCTTGAGCTCACGCAGGACGTACCGACGAAGCCCCGACTGCTCGCGGAGGAAGTCACGAGCCCACTGATCGCGCTTCGTTGGGCCCCAGCGCTCCCGCATCCCCGCCTGGATGAGCGGGAGATCCTCACGCGGCCAGATGAACGCGTCCCACTCGTAGAGCTTCCGCTGCCGCAGGAGGCGGTCGAGCTCGGTGCGGTCGTACGGCCCGAGGCGGCTCCAGAGGACGAGGTACTGCGGCGGCGCGACCGTCGAGATCGGGTCGATCTGGAGGAAGCCGAGGTGACGGACGGTGTCGAGGACGCCGGTCGCCGAGCCCTCGAGCAGCTGCGCGCGAACGGCGATTCTCCGCGCCTCCTCTTGCGTAACCTCGACCCCGTTGGCGCCGCCCATCGACTTCGTACTCTCGCAACTGCCGCCGCCGCCATGTCGGGTGCTCGAGGTCGGCTGCGGCGACGGCGCGCTCGCCCGTGCGCTCGCCGTCGACGGCTACGAGGTCGTCGCGGTCGACCCCGAGGCGCCCGAGGGCTCGATCTTCCGCCGGACGACGATCGAGGCGTTCGACGAACCGGGGCCCTTCGACGCCGTCGTTGCGAGCCTCTCGCTCCACCACGTCCACGATCTCGGCGGCGTGTTCGACAAGCTCGTCCGGTTGTCGTCGGGGCCGCTCGTGGTGAACGAGTTCGCGTGGGACCGGTACGAGCCGATCACGCCGGAATGGGAGGAGGAGCACGAAGGGCTCCACACCTACGGCGTGATGCGCGCCGAGCTCGACGCGCGGTTCGAGGAGCGGTTCTTCGAGTGGCGCCCGTACCCGGTAGACGGCGAGGAGGTGCCGGGCCTCGGCTTCTGGTACGTCGGCGTTCCGCGCTAGACCGGGAGGAAGAAACGCGATGCGGCGTCCGGGTGGGGCATGCCGCTCGCCTCGATCGCGGCGAGGACGGCCGCTCGGTCGTACGGCACCCGGCGGAACTCGAAACCGACCGACCCGTCGACGGAGACGATCGCGTACTCGGCGTGCGGGTCGGCGCGGAAGGTTTCCTCCGGCTGATGGTGGTCGTAGGCGAGGCCGACGCTGCCCGGGTTGACGTAGTAGCGCTCGCCGAGGCGGCGAGCCCACTGCTGGTGCGTGTGCCCGCCGGCCAGGAGAGTCGCGGTCTCGCCCTCGAACGGCGCCCGGAACTCGGCCTCGGGCATCCACGGGCCGACGATCTCCTCCGGCGACCGCGGCGTCCCATGGAAGGCGAGGAGCGATCGCCCGTCGCCGAGGTCGAGCTCGACGGTCAGCTCGAAGCGGCGGTGGAACTCGAGCAGTTCTTCCGACAGCTGGGCCTGCGACCATCGCGCGGTCTCGAGCTGCTGCTCGGTGACCGGCTCCGTGCCGGGATCCAGTGTGAGCAGGAAGTCGTCGGAGTTGCCCATGACCGCTGGGGCGCCGAGCTCGCGCAGGAGCCGCAGAGACTCCGCCGGCTGGGGTCCGCCCTGCGCGTGGTCGCCCAGGCAGACGACCCCGTCGACATCCTGCTGCTCCAGGTCCGCGAGGAACGCCTCGAACGCGACCGCGTTGCCGTGGACGTCGGAAAAGAGTGCGACGCGCAACTAGCGGTTGTGCGCCAGGTACTCGAGCAGGTCGGTGCGCGTCAGCACTCCGACCGGCTTCCCGTCGCGCGCGACGAGCACGGCGTTCCGCTGCCCGGTGAGCGTCGCGAATACCTCGTCGAGCGGGTCGGAGACGTCGATCGCTGCCAACGGTGCCTGCATCGCCGCCGCCACGTCCTCGTGCAGGGAGTCGGCGTTCTTGAACACGCGGTCGAGCAGGTCGCGGTCCTGGAGCGAGCCGATCACGTCCGCGAGCGACTCGACCTCGCCGTCCCGGATCACCGGCAGCTGCGAGATCGAGTACTGCTGCATCAGGTTGATCGCCTCTCCGACCTTCTGGTTGGCGGCGATCGTGATGAGCGCCGGAACGTTGGGCTCCTCGGTGTCCTTCGACCGGAGCACCTGCTCGACGGTCGGCACCGGCGCCCGGCGCTCGAGGAAGCCGTGGTCGAGCATCCAGTTGTCGTCGTAGAACTTCGACAGGTAGTTGCGGCCGCTGTCAGGGATCATCGTGAGGATCCGCGCCTCGGGCCCGAACCGCTTGGCCACTTCGAGCATGGCCCAGACGGACGTACCGCCCGAGCCGCCCGCGAGAAGCCCTTCCTCGCGCGCGAGCCGCCTGGCCATGACGAACGAGTCCCGGTCGGACACCCGGATCCACTCGTCGACGACGTCCTTGGCCATCGTCTTCGGCCACGTGTCCTTGCCGATCCCCTCGACGAGGTACGGGTGGATGTCAGTGTCCTCTAGGGCCGTGTAGACCGACCCTTCCGGGTCGGCGCCGACGATGAGGATCTCCGGGTTCCGCTCCTTGAGGTAGCGGCCGGCGCCGGAGATCGTCCCGCCGGTGCCGACCGAGACCACGAAGGCTTCGATCTCGCCGCCGGTCTGCTCCCAGATCTCCGGCCCGGTCACGTCGTAGTGGGCGTCGGGGTTGGCCATGTTCGAGTACTGGTCCGGCTTGAACGCGCCGGGGATCTCCTCGGCGAGGCGGTCGGAGACGGAGTAGTAGCTCTCCGGCGAGTCGTGGTCGACGGCGGTCGGGCAGATCACGACCTCGGCGCCGTAGGCGCGCAGGAGCGCGATCTTCTCCTGGCTCATCTTGTCCGGCATCACGAAGATGCAGCGGTAGCCCTTGATCGCTGCGGCGATGGCGAGGCCGACGCCGGTGTTGCCCGAGGTCGGCTCGACGATCGTCCCGCCCGGTTTCAGGTGCCCGTCGCGCTCGGCGGCCTCGATCAGCGGGAGGCCGATCCGGTCCTTCACGGAGCCGCCGGGGTTGAGGTACTCGAGCTTCGCGAGGAGCTGCGGGCCGCCGGGCGGCGCGAGCTTCTGGAGCCGGACGATCGGTGTCTTGCCGACAAGTTCGAGCGCAGTGGGGTACTCGCGGGACATCGCGCGAAGCCTAGCCCTGGAGGAAGGCCAGAAGCTCGCGGTCGTACCGCGCGATCAGTTCGAGCGACTCCTGCTCGAGGACGCCGCCCACGAAGGTTTCGACGTGGCGCCGGATGTACGGAATAGTCTCGATCACCCGCGCGCCGATGCCTCCTCCGCGGTCGTGGGCCGCGAAGACCACGTGTGGGACGTCCGCCATCACGACCGCGCCGAGGCACATCGGACATGGCTCCACGGTGGTGTAGAGGACGCAGTCGGCGTGTCGCGACCAGGCCGCCTCGCCGCCTTCGTAGAGCGCCTCGAGCTCCGCGTGGGCTAGCTGGGTGCGCCGCTCGAGGTGCCGATTCTGCCCGCGCGAGACGACCTCGCCTTCGAGGACGAGCACGGCGCCGATCGGCAGTTGCCCTGCCTCGCCCGCGGCCTCCGCCTCCGCGAGCGCCTCGCGCATGAACCGCTCGCGTATGGGGTCAGACCCCGTCACGACTTGCGTGCAAGAAGTGGAACAAGAATGTGACGGCCGAGAGCATGAACCGCATGGTTGAGCGGGCGGCCATGGCCGTCCGGTGGACATCGCGTCACGCTTTCGTGGCGGGGTCTGACCCCAACGAAGCGGCGGTGCGTCAATGGCGGAAGTGGCGTCGGTGCGTGAACACCATCGCGCCGCCCGCGGCCTCGACTGCCGCGACGACCTCCTCGTCGCGCTTCGCGCCGCCCGGCTGGATGATCGCCGCGATCCCGGCGCCGAGCGCCTCCTCGGCGCCGTCCGCGAACGGGATGAAGGCGTCGGAGGCGAGCACGGCGCCGTTGAGGTCGTGCCCGTGTCGGTGCGCCTTCTCCACCGCGATTCGGACCGAGTCCACGCGACTTGTCTGGCCGCCGCCGATGCCGATCGTCTGCAGGTCCTTGGCGAGGACGATCGCGTTCGAGGCAACGTGCTTGGCCACCCGCCACGCGAAGAGCAGGTCGCCCCAGACCGCCTCGCTCGCCTCGCCGCACACGAGCTCCATCCCACTGCGGTCGTCGACCTCCCGGTCGCCGTCCTGGACGAGCAGGCCGCCGATCACGCGCTTGTAGTCCCGCTCACCGAGATCGCCGCGCCGCCGCTCCCGGTCCTGCAGGATCCTGATCGCCGGCTTCTTGCGCAGCGCCTCGAGCGCGCCGTCCTCGTACTCCGGTGCGATCACGAGCTCGATGAACCGCTCCGACAGCTCCTGCGCGAGCTCGGCGGGCACCGGCCGGTTGAGCGCGAGCACCATCCCGTACGCGGACACCGGGTCGGCGTCGTGGGCTCGCCGGAAGGCATCCTCCAGCGTGCGCGCGACCGCGACGCCGGCCGGGTTCGCGTGCTTCACGACCACCGCCGCCGGGAGCTGGAACTCGCCGATCAGCCGCCGCGCCGCGGAGAGGTCGTTCAGGTTGTTGAACGAGAGCTGCTTCCCATGCAGCTGGTCGATGCGCGAGAGGAGATGACGCCGGACGCCCTCCTCCGCGTAGTACGCCGCCCGCTGGTGCGGGTTCTCTCCGTAGGAGAGGTCGGCGACCTTGGTGAAGCTCGGGATGAAGCGCTCCGGGAACGCCTCGCGGCCCATGAACCAGCTCGCGATCGCGGTCTCGTACGCCGCGGTCGTCGCGAACGCCTCGGCCGCGAGCCTGCGCCGCGTGTCCGGGGAGAGACGGCCGGTGGTCCGAAGCTCCTCGAGGACCTCCGGATAGCGGGCCGGGGAGCACACGGGCGCGACGTGCGCGAAGTTCTTCGCCGCAGCGCGAAGCATCGACGGCCCGCCGATGTCGATCATCTCGACCGCGTCCGCCTCCGTGACCCCGTGGCGCGACGCGATTTGCGTGAACGGGTAGAAGCCGACGCAGACGAGGTCGATCGGCTCGATCCCGTGGTCGTCGAGAGCCGCGAGGTCGTCGGGATGGTCGCGCCGCGCGAGGATCGCCGCGTGGATCCTCGGGTGGAGCGTCTTCACGCGGCCACCGAGCATCTCGGGGATCTCGGTGAGCTCCTCGACCGGCGTCGCGTGGATCCCGCTCTCGGCGAGATGCTCCGCCGTGCCGCCGCTGGCGATGAGGTCGACGCCCAGGTCCCGAAGGCCCTGCGCGAACTCGATCAGCCCGGTCTTGTCCCAGGCGGACAGGAGGGCGCGGCGGATCACTCGATCAGGCTGCGGACGGTGGCGGGAAGGAGGCGGTGCTCGACCGCCTGGACCCGCGCGCGGAGGGTCTCGACCGTGTCGTCCTCGTGGACCGGAACGGGCTCGGCGACGATCACCGCCCCCGTGTCGACTCCCTCGTCGACGTAATGCACGGTCGCGGCCGTCTGACGGACGCCGGCGGCGAGGACGTCCTCGATCGGATGCGCACCGGGGAAGTCCGGCAGCGGCGCGGAGTGCGTGTTCACGATCCGGCCGGCGAAGCGGTCGAGGAACGGCCTGCGGAGGAGGTGCATGTACCCGGCGCAGACGACGAACGTCGCGCCCTGATCTTCGAGCCACGCGCCCATCGCGTCGTCTCGCTCGTCGCGGGTCTCGTACTCCTCGAGGCGGAAGCTCCGTGCCGCGACGCCGGCCCGACGGGCCCGGTCGAGCGCCGGGGCCCCGGGCTTGTTCGACGCAACGCAGACCACCGGGAGCCCCGCATCCAGGAGCGCTTGCAGATTCGTGCCCTCGCCGGAGACGAGCACGCCGATCATGCCGCGACGATCCGGCCGATCACCTGGGCGCCGCCCCCGTCCGGCACGACCGCGCAGTAGCCGATGCCGAGGTTGAATACCCGCCGTAGCTCGTCCTCCTCGACGTGGCGCGCGAGCCACTCGAACACCGGCGGCCGCTCCCAGCTCTGCCAGTCGAGCTCGGCCCGGAGACCCTGCGGGACGATCCGTGCGAGGTTCCCCTCGATCCCGCCGCCCGTGATGTGCGCAAGGCCGTGCACCTCGTCCAACGCGCGCACGTCGTCGAGGTAGAGCCTGGTCGGCGCGAGCAGGTCCTCGCCGTCGTAGTCGTCCGCCGCAAGCACCCGGCGGACGAGCGTGAAGCCGTTCGCGTGCACGCCGGCGGAGGGGAAGCCGACGACCACGTCGCCCTCCCGGATCGCCGACCCGTCGACGAGTCGGTCGCGCTCGACGATTCCCACGCAGGTTCCGGCGAAGTCGAGCTCCGCGTCGCGGTAGATGCCCGGCAGCTCTGCCGTCTCGCCGCCGAGCAGCGCGACGCCGGCGTCGCGGCACACCCCCGCGGCGCCGTCGACGAGCTCTGCGACCTCGTCCAGGTCGATCCGGTTCGCCGCCACGTAGTCGAGGAGGAAGAGCGGCTCGGCCCCCGTCGTGAGCACGTCGTTGATGCAGTGCGCCGCGAGGTCGGCGCCGCACGACCGCAGCGCGCCCTGCTCACGCGCCAGGATGAGCTTCGTGCCGACCCCGTCGGTCGAGGCGGCGAGGAAGCGGCGCTCGTCGAGCGGGTAGAGCCCCGCGAAGGCTCCGAACCCCAGCCCGCCGGTGGATTCGACGGCCGCCCGCAAGCGCTCGACGACCGAATCGGCAGTCGCGAGCGAGACACCGGCGGCCGCGTACGTCCGTCCCTCCACCTGCGGGCGAGTCTAATAAGCAGATCGGCCCTCTAACGCAGTGATGCCTGAGCCGCCGTGCCGCGCTGGACGCCGCGAGGCAGCGTCCTCAGTCGCGTCGATATCTCTGGATATCGACGCTCCCTGCGTCCTTTCCTCGCACCGCCCATCGCACCACGGCGACGAGGCCTCACTACGTTAGAGGGCCCATGACGAGTTTGACCGCCCTCCTCCCGCTCGCCGTCGTCGCGGTCATGTACTGGACGCGGGCGCGGACGCTGGCCGCGCGCGGGACGCCGGTCGAGCTCTGGCGCCAGGCGAGCTTCGCGTTCGGTGTCCTGCTCGCCGGGGGCGCCCAGATCCTGCCGTGGGAGGACGAGCTGTTCTTCGTCCACATGCTCCAGCACGTCATGCTCGGCGACCTCGCGGCGCTCGCGATCGTGCTGGGCCTGACCGGGCCGCTGCTCAGGCCGATCCTGGCCGTGCCGTGGCTCGCGCCCCTCCGGCACCTCGCGCACCCGCTCGTCGCCCTGCCGCTCTGGGCGGCCAGCCTGTACCTGTGGCACCTCCCGCCGCTCTACGAGGCTGCGGTCGAGTACGACGCCGTGCACGCGCTCGAGCATCTCTGCTTCTTGGGCACCGGGGTCCTCATGTGGGCGGCCGTGGTGGAGGTGCTCCCCGGCCCGGAGTGGTTCGGCACCGGCGCGAAGTTCGGGTACGTCATCGCCGTCCGCCTGATCGAGACGGTGCTCGGCAACGTGTTCATCTGGTCGGGTGACGTGATCTACGGCGTCTACGACCACGGCGAGGAGCATTTCGGTGTCGGCGCGCTCCAGGATCAGGGCCTCGCGGGCACGATCATGATGGTCGAGGGCTCGGTGGTGACGATCGGCGCGCTCGCGTGGTTGTTCCTGAAGCTCGCGCGGGAAGGGGAGTTGCGTCAGCGGCTGCTCGAGGAGGGCTTCGATCCGCGGGCCGTGCGGCGTGCCGTTCGCTACGGGCGCGGGGAGGAGCTGGAATCGACCCGCTGAACTCCTGCCCCACAGTCGAAAGGAGCAGCGATGACCACCCCAGACCAGCCGACCCAGCAGCAGGCGGCTCCGCCACCACCTCGGCCGACGGGCATGACGATCGACGTCGCGCGGCTGCCCATTCCGGGCAATGCCGAGTTCGCGCTCTACCTCGCTTCGCTGATCGTCGCCTGGCTCGTCGTCTGGCCGTCCGACAGCCTCGACGCCTCGTCGTGGTTCCAGTTCTTCCTCTTCACGACGGTGGCGTACATCCTCTCGCGCGGGATCGCCAAGGCGAGCCGCGTGCTCGAGCAGTAGTCAGACTCCGGCGGTCTCGAACCTGAGCTTCGCAAGCGTCCGGCCCGCGGGCACGCGGGTCGGATACTTGCGCGTGAAGCAGGCCCGGCAGAACTCGTTGTCCGGCCGGCGGGTGGCGGCCTGGACGCCCTCGAGGCTCAGGTGGGCCAGCGAGGTTGCACCGATCTCCTCCCGCGTCTCCTCGATCGTCTGGTCGGAGGCGACGAGCTGGCGGTCGTCCCCGAAGTCGATCCCGTAGAAGCACGGCGAGACGATCGGCGGCGACGAGATGCGCACGTGCACCTCGCTGGCGCCGCGCTCGAACAGCATCGCGACGAGCTGGCGCATCGTCGTCCCGCGCACGATCGAGTCGTCCACGACCACCACGCGCTTGCCCTTCACCTCGTCGAGCGGGTTGAACTTCAGCTTGATCCCCTGCTCGCGGAGGCCCTGATCAGGCTGGATGAACGTGCGGCCGACGTAGCGGTTCTTGATCAGCCCCTCGTTGAACGGGATCCCGGAAGCGCGGGCGAACCCGACCGCCGCCGGCGTCCCCGAGTCGGGTACGGGCATGACGAGGTCGGCGTCGACCGGCGCCTCGGCTGCCAGGCGCTCGCCCATCCGGACACGGGCCTTGTGGATCTCCACGCCCTCGAGTCGGGAGTCGGGTCGGGCGAGGTAGATGAACTCGAAGAGGCAGAGGGCCTGCTCGGGATGCACGACCTGCTGCGCTCGAACGCCCTCGCCGATGACGACCAGCTCGCCGGCGCGCACCTCGCGCTCGAGCTCTGCGCCGACGAGGTCGAGCGCGCAGCTCTCGGAGGCGAGCACCCAGTCGTCGCCGAGCCGTCCGAGGACGAGCGGCCGGAAGCCCTGCGGGTCCCGGAAGCCGACGAGCTTCCCTTCGGTGAGCGCGACGCCCGTCGTCGCACCGTCGACCCGCTCGAGCGTGTGCGCGATGGCCTCGTCCAGCGGCGACGGGTCGTTCGCGATCAGCGCGGCGATCACCTCCGAGTCCGAGCTCGAGCCGAGCTTCACGCCGTCGGCCTCCAGCTCCTCGCGAAGCTCTTCGGCGTTGGTGAGGTTCCCGTTGTGGCCGAGGGCGACCGTTCTGGCCCGGCCGTGATGGACGAGCGGCTGCGCGTTCGCCCAGCGCGTCGAGCCGGTCGTCGAGTAGCGGGTGTGCCCGATCGCGAGCTGGCCGTCGAGACCGTGGAGCGTCTGCTCGGAGAAGACCTGCGCCACGAGGCCCATGTCGCGGACGACCGTCAGCCGGCCCTGGTCGGACACCGCGATGCCGGCCGACTCCTGGCCGCGGTGCTGGAGCGCGAAGAGCCCGAAGTAGGTGACGCGTGAGACGTCACGCCCCGGCGCCCGGATCCCGAAGAGCCCGCACATCTAGACCTGTCCCACCTCCTCGGCGAAGTCCGGGACGTGGTCCCCGGCGAGGACGAATCGGACCGTATTCGGATCGGCGATGTCAAGGTCCGCCCCGACGCCGCTCCATTCGGCCATCTCCCGAAGGGCAACCTCCGGGCCGCCGTCGGACACGTCGTGGACGAGCGACAGCCCCGGAGCCGCGCGCCAGATCAGCCTGATCAGCTCCGCCTCGCGCGCCAGGTCGAACCCGTCCGCTCGCACGACGCTCACCAGGTCTCCTCGATACCACCCGCGCGGGACCCGGGTGACATCGGCGACGAGGCCGACGCAGCCGACGACCGGCGTCGGCGGGATCGAGCGCCCGTCCGTGTCGTTGTAGAGCGAGACATTGCCGCTGACGACAGGGATGCCGAGCGCTTCGGCCGCCTGCGCGATGCCCTCGATCGCCTGCTCGAGCTCCCAGCCGATCTCCGGCTTCTCCGGGTTGCCGAAGTTGAGGCAGTCGGTGAGCCCGATCGGCTCGCCCCCGACGCACGCGACGTTTCGGGCCGCGTCCAGGACCGCCAGCGCGCCGGCCCGCCACGGATCGCGCTCGCCCACAGGCGGCCCGTCGAGCGAGACGGCGAGCCCGCGGCCGCCGTCCAGCCGCAGCACCGCAGCATCGAGCCCTGGCCGTCGAACCGTCCGCGAGCCCACAAGCTGGTCGTAGCGCTCGTAGATCCAGCGCCTGCTCGTGAGGTTCGACTCTGCAACCTCCGCCGAGCGAGTCTCCGCCGGACGCGTCTCCACTGCGTTACGCGGGCACTCGTCCGTGAGCAGCGCGGCCGAGATCTCGCCGACCACCTCGCCGCCGTGGAAGGCGCGCAGCTCGCCGGTGTCCGTCACCTCGCCGATCACCGCGTGCGCCAGCTCCCAGCGGCGGCAGACGGCCAGGACGTCCTCGAGCCGGTCGGGGCGCACCACGGCGACCATCCGCTCCTGGCTCTCGGAGACCATGATCTCCCACGCCTCCATCCCGTCCTCGCGCAGCGGCACCCGGTCGAGATCGACGTCCACGCCCGCGCCATCCCGCGCCATCTCGGCGAGTGACGACGCCAGCCCGGCGGCGCCGCAGTCCTGCAGCGACTCGACGAGACCGCGCTCGGTCAGCTCGAGGCTCGCCTCGATCAGCTTCTTGCCCGTGAACGGATCGCCGATCTGGACGGTCGGCCGCTTGTCCGCGTCCGCCTCTCCGAGCTCCGCGCTCGCGAGGACGCTGGCGCCGCCGATCCCGTCCCGCCCGGTCGTCGCGCCGTAGAGGACGACGAGCCCGCCCGTGAGCGTCGCCCGCGCCCGCAGCAGCCGCTCGACCGGCAGCAGCCCGACGCACATCGCGTTCACGAGACAGTTTCCGGCGTACGCCTGGTCGAAGACCGCCTCGCCGCCGACGGTCGGCACGCCGACGCAGTTCCCGTAGTGGCCGATGCCCTCGACGGCACGCTCGAACATCCAGCCCGGCTCGCCGAACCGGAGCCCGTCGAGCAGTGCGATCGGGCGGGCGCCCATCGCGATGACGTCACGGAGGATCCCGCCGACGCCGGTCGCCGCGCCCTGGAACGGCTCGACCGCCGAGGGATGGTTGTGGCTCTCGACCTTGAACGCAACCGCCTCCCCGCCGCCGAGGTCGAGCACCCCGGCGTTCTCTCCGGGACCTTGAAGTACCCGTTCACCCGTCGACGGCAGCCGCTTCAGCAGCAGCGCCGAATGCTTGTAGCCGCAGTGCTCCGACCAGAGCAGCGAGAAGACCGCAAGCTCGAAGTCGTTCGGGTCGCGCTCCAGCAGATCGCGGATTCGCTCGAACTCCCCGTCCGTGAGCCCGAGCGCGCGGTGGAGAGGCTGTTCGGCGACCCTCGTCAGGGACCGGAGAATAGACCCTGGAGCGGACGCGTTACCTTGGACCAGTGCGTCGCGGTTACGTCCCGAGCCTGCTGCTGCTCGCCCTTATCTGGGGCTCGTCGTTCATGTTCATCGAGTTCGCGCTCGACGACCTCTCGCCGGCGGCCACCATGGCGGGACGGCTGCTCTTCGCGTCGGCGGCGCTCGGCGGGGTCCTCGTCGCCCGGCGCGGCTTCGGCCAGGCCGTCCGCTGCCTCAAGGAGTTCGGTCGGGCCGGGGTCGTCCTCGGGGTCATCAGCACGGCGCTGCCGTTCTGGCTGATCGCCTGGGGGCAGACGCGCATCGACTCCGGGATCGCGGCGATCGGGAACGCGTCGATGCCGATCTTCGTCGCCCTGCTCGCGATCCGGTTCATGCCGAACGAGCGCGTGACCGGGCAGCGAGCCCTCGGGCTCGCGCTCGGCATCGTCGGCGTCGGCGTGCTCGTCGGCGTCGACCCGGCCGGCGGCTGGGCCGGCGCGGTCGGCACGCTCGCGGTCATCCTCGCGGCGATCTCTTATGCCGCCGGCTCGCTCTACAGCCAGCACAAGCTGGACAACGCCTCCGGCCTGCTCGTCTCGACGGCGTCGGTGCTCTGGGGGACCGTCGCGATCCTCCCGTTCGGAGTCGCACAGGGCCCGACGTCCATGCCCGGCTGGCAGGCGATCCTCTCCGTTGCCGTGCTCGGCCTGCTGGGGACGGCGGTCGGCCTGCTGATGTACCTGCGGTTGCTGGAGGACCACGGCTCGTCGAAGGCGAGCCTCGTCGTGTACCTCCTGCCCGTGATTGCGCTCGTCTACGGCGCCGTCTTCCTCGACGAGCCGATCCGGGTCACGGCGCTCGTCGGGCTGGCGCTCATCCTCGGCGGCGTGGCGCTGGCCTCGGGGCTCGTCAGGCCGCTGCGCCGGCAAGAGCCGGTTCCCGCGCCCAGTCCGTGAGCGTCGTCGAAGGCGACGGCCTGCGGCTGCGCCGTGCGACCGAGGAGGACGTGGACTTCGTCGTCGGCCTCCTGAACGACGACGAGACGTCGCCCTTCCTCGCCGCCTCGCGTCCACGCGACGCGACGGCCGTGCTCGAGGACGTGAAGGCGTCCACCGACGAGCCGGCCGACTTCGGCCTCTTCGTCATCGAGGTTCCCGTGGAGGACGGCTGGGCCTCCGCCGGGATGATGGAGTTCTCCGTCGCGAACCGCCGAAGCCGCATCGCCCATCTCGGCGGCCTGGCCGTCCACCCGGACCACCGCGGCCGCCGGCTCGCGGACGACGCCGCCCGTCTCTTCCAGAGGCACCTGCTCTTCGACCTCGACTTCCACCGGCTCGAGCTCGAGTGCTACGGATTCAACGAGCGCGCGATCGCCCACGCTGAGCGTGCCGGCTTCGTCCGCGAGGGCGTGAAGCGCCGCGCGTACCGGCGCCACGGCGACTGGGTGGACGGGATCCTCTTCGGCCTGCTTCGCGAAGACCTCGAGCGCTAGAGCCCGTGTGACGGGCTTGACATGCCGCGTGTCACCCGCACCAACGACCCGGCGGGCGCGGCGGCGTAGCCTCGCTCCATGGCAGCGACATGGAGGAAGGAGACCACGCCATGACCGACGCAGCTGTCGAACTCAGAGGCTGGAGCGCAAGCCGACCCCGTCGGCGGGCGAAACCGCGCGACCCGTTCGTGCCGGGCTACTGGGAGCGCCGCCGGCAGAGCCCAGAGCTGGCGAAGGCGCTCGCATTCGTGCAGCGCTACGTGTCCGAAGCGCGAGCGTTGCTCTATCTCGACGACGACCAGGCGCCCCTCCGGACCGCGCAGGCGCGCGAGCACCTTCGAGATCTCCTGAACCGAGACGTGGACAAGCTCTCGATCGACTCCGCCTGGGAGCTCGCGAACGAGCTCAAGCGGCACCTGCTCGTCCTCGGGGACATTTCGTATGTCTGGGCGCAGCTCGAGTACGAAGCGGAGCGCGACAAGAAGCCGGGCAAGTGGCACCGGTGGAGTGAGCACCTGCCCACGAGCAAGCTGGGTGCGCTCATCGCGGCACGCGAGCAGGGGACGATCGACAGGGCCGTTCATCTCGACGCCGTGCGGTCGTTGAGAATGCTCTACGAGCTGCGTGCGGAAGAGGGGCTCGACCGGCGCGCACGCGCAGCCCAGAAGTGCCGCTACCTGAACGCGTTGATCGTCTTTCTCCTGCTCTCGCTCGTTGCGCTCTCCGCGAGCATTCACGAGGTCGGCCGAACCGGCGTCTGGAAGAGCCTCGTGCTCGCCGCCAGCGCCGGCGCCCTCGGAGCGGTCCTGAGCGGAACCTTCCGCGTGCGCGATCGCCTCGTCGAGCTGGACGATCTCCGGTCGTTCTGGCCCGCCATGCGCATTCAGCCGCTGATCGGTGCGACAGCCGGGCTCGTCACGCTGCTCGTGCTGGAGACCGGCGCCGTCGACCTAGGACCCGAGGCGGCGGCTCCGTGGGCCGCGATCGCGCTCTTCACGTTCGCGTCCGGCTTTTCGGAGCCGTTCTTCCTGGGCCTCGTCGAGCGGGTCGCCGTCGTGCCCGACAAGCACAAGTCGTAGCCGCGGCTACGCGCGAGGCGCGAAACGGCGGACCGCGCGGTCTAGCCGCGCCCAGCGCGCGTCCACGCCACGCCTTCCCGACGGCGGGAACCAGGCGACGAGCAGGTTCCGCTGGTAGACCGTCACGGCGATCCAGCCGCCGGCGCGATCGGAGACCCAGTGGATCCCCCGGGCATCGCGCCTGACCCCGTGCGTGAAGGTTCGACGCATGCGCTCGAGCTTCAAGGGGTTCAGAACGAACAGCTGGAAGGTCCCGAATCGCTCCGTCCGATAGGGGCTCGTTCGCAACGAGGCCGCGTCCGGCGTCGAGGCCGCGTGGAACGTGACGAGACGGACACCTGTCTCGGCCCGGAACGCGGCCTTGGCCTGCGGCACGGTGTACGACCGCATTGCGCTCTGATGGGTCAGCCCGAGCAGCGAGGCCGGCAGGACGAGAAGGACGGCCACGAGGGCGGACACGCTCAGATAGTAGGCCGGTCTCCGCCGGCCAGCGCGGCGCCAACTGCTCCCGCATCGGCGCCGAGCACTGCGGGAACGATCTCGATCGCGTGGAGCGGAGCGACTTGGCCGGCTCGGCGGATCACCTCTGCCCGGAGCGGTCCGAGGAGCAGCTCCCCGGCCTCGGCAACGCCGCCCCCGATGACGATTCGCTGGGGCGTGAGGAAGATCGTCAGGTTCGCGATTGCGGTGCCGATGTATGCGCTGGCGCGCCGAAGCGCCTCGCGGGATCGCTCGTCGCCCGCCCGCGCCGCCGAGACGACGTCGTCGAAAGAACGTTGGCCCGCGGCTCTCGCGATCGCGCGCGCGCCGGCCAGCGTCTCCAGGCAACCGCGGTTACCGCACCCGCAGAGCGGGCCGTCGGGAACGACCGTGTGGTGACCGATTTCGCCGGCGCGGTCCTCGACCCCGAGGTGAAGGCGGCCTCCGAGGACGAGGCCGCCGCCGATCCCCGTCCCGCAGACAACGCAGAGGACGTCGTCCGCGCCGCGGGCCGCTCCCAGTCGGGCCTCGGCGAGGGCGAAGGCATGGCCGTCGTTCACCAGGTGCACCGGTCGGCCGAGCGTCTCTTGGAGCGGCTTCGCGATGGGCTGTCCGGCCCAGTCGCCGTAGAGGTTCGGCAGCAGGATGGCGTTCCCGTGCCGATCGAAGAGGCCCGGGAGCGCCACGCCCACGGAATCCACGTCGCCGGCCGCACGCGCGAGACCGGCGAGGCGGTCGAGAACCGCGCCGACACCGTCCTCCGACCTGGTCGGCTCGGAGCCCCGCTCGACGACACGGTCGTGCTCGACGACGACGCGCTTGATGTTCGTGCCGCCGACGTCGAGCCCGAGCAGCCTCAATGGGCGGTCCAGCCTCCGTCCACGGTCAGGACGGCGCCGGTGACGAACGGCGCAGTCGCGAGGTAGACGACCGCCTGAGCGACGTCCTCGGGCCGACCGAAGGCCCCGGTCAGGGGCTGGAGTTCGGGAAGCCGAGCCCGGATGCGGTCGTCCTCCTGCGAACGGCTGCTCATCGGCGTCTCGATGAGCGCCGGGCAGACGACGTTGCAACGGATCCCGTCCCGGGCGTACGTCACTGCCATCGCGCGTGTCAGCGAGATCACGCCGCCCTTGGATGCCGCGTAGGCGTGCGTGGCGAAGTCGTCGTCGCCGCCGACCAGGCCGAGGACCGAGGAGACGGTGACGATCGCGCCCCCTCCTGTCGCCCGCAGCAGGGGCACGGCGAGCTTGCAGTACACAAAAACGGAGCGAAGATTGGCCTCGAGCACGGTGTCCCACGCTTCCTCCGTGCACGTGTCGACGGGGCCGTCGCCTAGGTGGCGGCCGCTGATCCCGTGTGCACAGACGAGGGCGTCCAGTCGGTCGAGGTGCTCGAGGATCGCGGCCGCGTCGTCGTCTGCCTCGATGCCATGGACGGTGAATCCCGCCGACGCGAGCGCGCTCACGGTCGCCGAACCGATGCCGCCATGGGAGCCGGTGACGACGGCGACGGTCACGCGCTCGCAGGGAAGATGAGGCTCATGACTGGAGCCATGTCGGCGGTCGATCGTATCCGGGCCGAACGCGTTGTCGCCGTCGTGCGTCGTGTGCCGGAGGTCGACGCCGTGGTCGAACGGCTCGTGGCGGGCGGCATCCGCATCGTCGAGATCACGCTCGACTCCGACGATGCCCTAGCAACGATTGCGAGTTTGCGGGCGAGTCGCCAGGTGACCGTCCTTGCCGGGACCGTGCGTACGCCGGACGACGCAGAGGCGGCAGTCGCCGCCGGCGCCGAAGCGTGCGTGGCGCCCGCGCTCGTCCCTGCAACGGTCGAGCGGTGCCTCGAGCTGGGAGTGCCCGCAATCCCGGGCGCGTTCACTCCTTCGGAGGTCGAGGCTGCTCGCCTTCTCGGCGCGGAGCTCGTGAAGCTGTTCCCTGCCGGGTTGGCGGGGCCAGGCTACGTTCGCGACCTGCTCGCCCCGCTCGCCGGAGTACCACTTGTCGTCTCCGGGGGCGTTGACGCATCCAACGCCCGCGAGTTCCTCGCCGCAGGAGCGGTCGCCGTGGGTGTCGGGTCGGCCCTGACCGAAAGCTCGGAGGTCACGGCGGAGGCCGAGAGGCTCGTCGCTGCGGTGCGGGGTTGAGCCTTAGCTCGCCGTCGTGACGACCTCGCTGAACTCCCCGGTCGCCTCGTCCTTCACGATCAGCTTGAGCCGCCCGTCGGGCATCTGCTCCTGCTTGATCAGCGTCTTGCCGTCCCACCGCCGCCTGGTGGGCTCGATGCGGCTCACGCCCGCTCCGCGCCATTGCTCCAACCGGACCGGTTCCCACCGGCGGGATTCAGCCGAGCGGTAGCACGCGTCCATGACCGCGTTGACGACGTAGCCGTCGTAAAAGGTCTCCGTCGGCTCCCGGCCGGCGTCCATCGCGTCGAACATGTCCGCGAACATGTCTACGTACCCCAGCTCGGCGACCTCGTCGCCAACGGGGAACAGCCAGCCACTGGTCGTCTCCGCCTTCTCCGCGATGTATCCGGCGCCCTCGCCGGACGAGAACATCTCGAAGCCGGTGCGCAGGAAGTGATTCGTCCAGATCGTGCCCTCGGTGCCTGCCACTTCGTCGCGCAAGTCCATGCCGCCTCGAAACGTCCACGAGACCTCGAACTGTCCGATCGCACCGCTCTCGAACCGGATCAGCGCAATCGCGTTGTCCTCGGCCTCGATCGGATGGACGAGCGTGTCGAGCCAGCACATGACCTCGACGGGCCGGTTTTCCTTGCCGACGAAGCTCCGGATGATCTCGATGCAATGGCACCCGAGATCGACGATCGCCCCGCCCCCGGCCTGCTTCGCATCCCAGAACCACGCGCTGTGCGGCCCGGGATGGGTCTCCCGTGAACGGGCCCACGTCACCTCGCCGATCTGACCGTCGCGAACGGCTTTCACCGCCTTCAGCGTCTTCGGGGTATAGACGAGGTCCTCCAGGTATCCGGCGAAGATCCCCGCGTCCTCGACGACGTCGAGGATGCGCTTCGCCTCTTCGCCGCTCCGAGCGAGCGGTTTGGTGCAGAGCACGGACTTGCCGTGGGCAGCGCACGCCTCGACCGCTTCGAGATGCAGGTGGTTCGGCACGCCGATGAGGACCGTGTCGGTCTCGGGATCGGCGATCGCCTCCTGGAGATCGGTCGACCAGCGCGGGACACCCAGCTGCCCGGCGAAGTCCTTCGCGCGCTCCGCGGAACGGGAGTACACGTGCTCGACTCGGTCTCGCCCGCGCTTCCCATGCAGGGTCTGCGTGTAGAAGAGCCCGATCAGTCCGGTTCCGAGCATCGTCACCTTGTGAGCGCTCATCCCATGCCTCCTCCGGCTTGACGGCGTTCCGGCCGCGCACTAGCGTCGTGCCTGTCTAAACGTCTATACAGGTTGATGCAGGCGGACTCTACTTCCACGTCGTCCGGGGAGCAGGTGAGTCGCTTCCTCGAGGCGGCGGCCGCTCTGTTGACCCGCATCGAGAAGACCCAGGCGGCTGCGCTGTCGGAAGCCGCGCGGCTCTGCGCCGACGCGATCGGCGCCGGACGACTCGTGCATCTCTTCGGGTCGGGCCACTCCCGCATCCCTGTGGAGGAGATGTTCCCACGGTACGGCTCGTATCCGGGCTTCAACCCGATCGTCGAGCTCTCGATGACGTTCCACACGCAGGTCGTCGGCGCCAACGGGCAGCGCCAAGCGATGTACATCGAGCGGACCGAGGGGCTCGCGGAGCAGATCCTGGCGAACTACGACCTCGAGCCGCCGGACGTGATGGTCGTGTTCAGCGCCGGCGGGCTCACCGCCGTTCCGATCGAGATGGCGCTGGGAGCGCGACGCCGTGGGCTCCCGGTGATCACAGTGACCTCGGTGGAGCACTCGCTGGCGGGCACGCCCTCCCACTCTTCCGGCACACGGCTTCTCGACCACGCCGACGTCGTCGTCGACCTGTGCACGCCGCCGGGAGACGCGCTTGTCGCGATCGATGGGCTCGAGACGCGCGTCGGTCCCGGGTCCACGGTCGCCGCCGTGGGGATTGCAAACGAGCTGAAGGCACGCACCGCCGCACTGCTCGTCGAGCGCGAGGCCATGCCCCCGGTGCTGACCAGCGCGACGGTCGTCGGGTCGACCCGGTCGGCCGAGCTCTTCGACCGCGCGTACGCCGAGCACGCCCGGCGCGTCACACGAGTCTTGCGTGGCGCTAACCCGATGTAGGAACATGGCGAAAGCGCTCTTGGACGCGGAAAGGAAGCGCGGCAAGGAAAGGGTCGAGGCGGCGGAGGGGGTCGCCGTCCAGCGAAGGACAGGAGGGAGTGACTAGATGAGTAGAAGTGCGAGACGTCGAGGCTTCGTGCGGGTCGGCGTCGCGCTCGCAGCCTTGGGCCTCGTCGCGGCCGGCTTGCTGGCCACGACCGGACAGGCGAAAAGCCAGAAGGGCGAGCAGACGCGTTACACGATCGGAATCTCGAACACGCTTGTGGGAAACGGGTGGCGTGAGGGCATGATCTGCTCGATCAAGGCGCAGGCCTTGAAGAGCGGGCGTGTGTCATCGCTCCGCATCGCCCACCGTCAGACGGACACGGCCGGGCAGATCGCAGACATTCGCACGATGATCTCGGCGGGCGTCAACGCGCTGATCATCAACCCGTCGAACGCGAATGCGCTCAAGCCGATCGCTCAACAGGCACGGGCGCGCGGGATCAGGGTCGTGTTCATCGACCAGTACGTGAACGCACCGGGCGTCTACAACGCCACGAATGATCAGGTCGCGTACGGCCGCATCGGTGCCGAGTGGCTCTTCAGGAAGCTCCGTGGCCGCGGCAACGTCGTCGAGATGCGCGGCATCGCGGGCGTGCCTGCGGACACCGACCGCCACAGGGGCTTCCAACAGGCTCTGCGGAAGTACCCGCGGATCAGGGTCGTGAGGTCCGTCTTCACCGGCTGGCAGTTCGCGCCGGGCGCGAGGCAGATGCTCGACATCCTGAACTCGGGCACACGGGTAGACGGCGTCTGGACGTCGGGCATCGACTACTCGGTGGTCAACGCGTTCAGGACCGCGAGGAAGCGGTACGTCCCGATCGTCGGCGCGGACAACTACGGCTTCATTCGACAGGTCAAGGGCCGCTATCCCTCGCTCCAGGGAGCAGCCGTCACGAACCCGTCGTCGATCGGCGGCGTCGGCGTCACGGTCGCGCTGAGGGCGCTGCAGGGACAGTCGGTGCCGAGGTGGGTCAAGCTGAAGCCGGACGTGTGGACCTGGCCCGCCGACCGGGCCAAGATCAACCGGTTCAGCAGCCGACCGCTTCAGCCTGACGCGAGCGCTCAGCTGCAGATCCCGGGATGGACGACCTACAGCCTCGCCCAGTATCGGGCGTGCAAGGGGCCGTAAGTCTCTATCAGGCGGCGTGGAGGGGGCGGGATGCCGCCCCCTCCGCTGCGCTTCCGGAGCCGTGAGCGACGAAGCGCCGGCGCTTCTCGAGGCGCGGGGAGTCGCGAAGCACTACGGCCCGGTCGTCGCGCTCCGCGCGGCGGATTTGTCCGTAGCCTCGGGCGAGGTGCACGCGCTGCTCGGCGCGAACGGCGCCGGGAAGAGCACGCTCGTCAAGTGTCTGACCGGGGTGATCCGGCCTGACGGCGGGTCGATCGCGATCTCCGGCAAACAGGTCCGTGCGCGCTCGCCGATGCGCGCCGCGCGCCTTGGGCTCTCGCCGGTGTTCCAGGACCCCGCGCTCGTTCCCGACCTCACGGTCGCTCAGAACCTTCGCCTGACCGGCGCCTCCGTCGACGCGGTCCGCGCGCAGCTGTCAGACATGGATCTGCGCGTCAGCTTCCGCGAGCTGGTCGGCGACCTCCCGCTACCGATCCTCCGGATGCTCGACCTCGCTCGCGCGCTGACCCACGATCCGCAGCTGCTGATCCTCGACGAGATTACGGCCGCCCTTCCCTCGGACCTCGCCGAGCGTGTCTTCGACGTCATGCGGCGACGGCGCGAGCAGGGGCGATCCGTCCTCTTCATCACGCACCGCCTCGCGGAAGTGATCGCCACCTCCGACCGCGCCACCATCCTCCGCGACGGCAGTGACGTCGGGACGATGGTCCCCAAGGAAGGCGGCGAGGCCAGGATCGTCGAGATGATGCTCGGGCCCGAGGCGGCTCGCGCGGAGGTGGCGGCATCCGAGCGGGATGAAGAGGACGTTCCCGTGGGGGCTGCCGCAGCGGCCACCACGGCCGAGGAGAGGCCGATGGTGCTCGAGGTGAGCGAGCTTCGGGTCGGCGGCGTGCAGGACATCTCGCTCCAGCTCCGTCGCGGCGAGGTGCTCGGCATTGCGGCGCTCGAGGGCCAGGGCCAGGACGAGCTCTTCGAGGCGCTCGCCGGCCAGCGTAAGGCGGAGAGCGGAGTACTTCGGGTCAGCGGAAAGGCCTTCCGCCCGCGACATCCCTACGACGCCATACGCCGCAAAGTGGTGCTCGTTCCGCCGGACCGGCTGCTCGCGCTGCTCCCGCAGCGGCCGGTGCGCGAGAACGTCGCGGCGCCGCTCTACAACTCACCGCTTCGCTGGGGCCCGATCAACATGCGCGCCGAGACCAGGCGTGTGCGCCGGGCCGTCGAGGCGCTGCAGATCGACATGCGGGCGGCGCGCCAGGTCCGTCGGCTCTCCGGCGGCAACCAGCAGAAGGTGACGATCGCCCGGTGGCTCGCGGCCGGCTTCGCGGTCCTGCTCTGCAACGATCCCACGCGCGGGATCGACGTCGGCACGAAGCGCCAGGTCTACGGATTGCTTCGCGAGCTGGCGGACGACGGTGCCGCGATCTTGTTCTTCAGCTCCGAGCTCGCCGAGTTTCCGCTCGTCTGCGACCGCGTGCTCGCGGTCTACGGCGGACGCGTGACCGCGGAGGTTCCCGGCGCTGCCGCCGACGAGGCGACGCTCCTCCAGGCCATGCACGGCCTCGATCTCGACGAGGCCGTCGCATGAGCACGGCATCGGCCGCGCCCACGCTCGAGTTCCGCGGCGCCGCGCCGTGGAGGCGCGCGATCCGCCAGCACGGTTGGACGATCGCCGTGTGGCTGATCCTCATCGCGATGGTCCCGTACTGGCGCTCACTCTCGCAGCAGGACTTCAAGTTCGACATCCAGGCGCTTGCGATCGACGCGCTGCCCCTCTGCTTCGCCGCGATGGCGCAAGCGGTCATCGTCATCTCGGGTGGCATCGATCTCTCGATCGGGTCGCTGATGGGCGTCATAAACGTCCTCTCCGCGCGCGAGATGGTCGACATGGGCTTCCGCCAGGCGATCGCGTTCTCATTTCTCGTGTTGCTCCTAGCCGTGCTGGCGAGTGGCTTCACGGGGCTGATCATCACCCTCACCCGGATCCCCGACATCGTCGTGACCCTCGGGATGCTCTTCGTGTGGCAAGGCGTCGCGCTTTGGATCATGGAGATTCCGGGCGGCGGCGTCCCGCTCCAGTATTCAGACCTCGCGATCGGCGATGTCGGGTCGACCGGGATTCCGAACGCCGCCGTGGCCGTGTTCGCCGCGCTGCTCATCGTCTGGGTGCCGCTGCGCTGGCTGCGCCCGGGGCTCGCGCTGTACGCGGTCGGCTCGAATCGCAACTCTGCGTACCTCAGCGGGATCAACGTTGCCCGGACCCGCGTCGGTGCCTACATGCTCGCCGGGGTCTTCACGGGCCTGGGTGGGCTGGCCCTCTCCGCGTCGTCGGCGATCGGGGACCCGAACTCCGGCGCGACGTACACGCTGAACAGCGTCGCCGCCGTGGTCCTCGGCGGCGTTTCGCTGTTGGGCGGCGTCGGAGGCCTGATCGGCGTCATCGCCGCCGCGTACGTGCTCACGCTCTCGAAGATCATCCTGCTCCTGCGTGGGACCGATCCGAACTACGCGAACGTCTATCAGGGGGCGCTGATCATCCTCGTCGTCGTGATCGGCGGCCTGCTCACGAGGAAGACGCGTTCATGACGGCGGCGCCGGAGGCAATCGAGCGCGAGAGCCGTCTCCGTGCGACTCAGCGCTTCCTCGTCGACAACCCGGTCGTGGTCCTGATCGGGATACTCGTCCTGCTGTTCGTGCTCACGGACCTCGTGAATCGGAACGAGGCGGGTGAGCCGTTCGTCACGTGGAACCAGCTGTCGACGACGTTTCTGGTCGCCGCACCGCTCGGCATGATCGCCGCCGGCCAGACACTGGTGATGCTCACCGGCGGCGTCGACCTCTCCGTGGCCTTCACCGCTACTGCCGCGGCCTTCGCGACCTCGTGGCAGGGCGGCGACGGAACGGTGCAAGGGATCGCCGCCGGGCTCGCCGTCGGTCTCGGAATCGGCCTTGCCAACGGCATCGGCGTCGGCGTCTTCCGTGTGAACCCGCTGATCATGACCCTCGGCACCTCGTCGATCACGTTCGGGCTGCTCTCCATCTACGCCGGCCGGTCCTTCGAGAAGGTGATCCCGGACCTCGTCTCGACCCTCGGCTCGGACCGGTTCTTCGACTATCTGCCGGCGAACCTGATCCTCTGGGCGGCACTCGCGGCGGTTCTCATACTCGGACTCCGCTACACGGGCTACGGGCGCATGCTCTACGCGGTCGGGGACAACGAGGTGGCCGCCCGGCTCGCCGGCGTGCGGGTGTGGCAGGTCCTCGTGGCCGTCTACGCCCTCTGCGGGTTGTTCAGCGCCATCGGCGGCCTGCTGCTCGTCGGGTTCACGAACAACCCGGACCTCGGGCTCGCAAGCCCGTACCTGCTTCAGTCGGTGGCTGCGGTGGTCATCGGCGGGACCTCGATCTTCGGCGGCTGGGGCAGCTACAGCGGCACGATCGTGGGGGTGCTGATCCTCACGGTGCTCGGATCGCTGCTGACGCTGCTGGACGCCGCAGAATGGCAGCGGCAGGTGATCTACGGCTCGATCATCATCGTGCTGACGGCGATCTACGCCCGCGTCTCCGGCTCGGAGTGACTCCGGAGATCCTGACGGTCGGCCGGGTCTCGGTCGACCTCTATCCCGAGCAGGTCGGCGTCCCTCTCACTGATGTGCGCACGTTTCGGAAGATGCTCGGCGGCAGCCCGACCAACGTCGCCGTCGCAGCCGCAAGGCTCGGGAGACGAACCGCGGTGGTGACGAAGGTCGGCGACGATCCGTTCGGCGCCTACGTGCGTCGGGCTCTCGACGAGTTCGGCGTCGATGCCTCCTTCGTCGGCACGCATCCGGGCCTGCGGACGCCACTCGCCTTCTGCGAGATCTTCCCGCCGGACCGGTTTCCGCTTCTCTTCTATCGGGAGCCGAAGGCGCCGGACCTCGAGCTCGAGGAGGCGGATGTGGGCCCTGCTGCTTCCGACACAGCGCTCCTCTGGACGACAGGCACAGGACTGTCGGCCGAGCCGAGCCGCTCCACGACGATGGCTGCGCTTCGCGGACGTGGGCGGCGGCCCGTCGTCATCCACGATCTGGATTACCGACCCGTGTTCTGGTCGTCTACGGCAGAGGCCGGTCGGCGGAACCGCGAAGCGCTCGAGTTCGCGACGGTCGTCGTCGGAAACGCCGAGGAGGTTGCGGTCGCATTGGATCGCGAGCTCGAGACCGAGCACGCGGCCAGGGCGCTGCTGGAGCTCGGTCCGACGCTCGCGATCGTCAAGCGCGGCCGGGAAGGCGTCGTCGCCGCAACGCGCGAGCAGACGCTTGCGGTCCCACCTGTCGAGATCGACGTCGTGAACGGCCTCGGCGCCGGTGACGCGTTCGGCGGCGCTCTCTGCCACGGGCTCCTCGCCGGCTGGCCTGTGGAGCGAACGCTTCGCTACGCGAACGCGGCCGGCGCGCTCGTCGCGTCGCGCCTCGGTTGCGCGGACGACATGCCGACGCCGGACGAGGTCGAGGAGCTTCTCTGCGCGGCCTGACGAAGCTCGCGCCCGGCATTGGCAACGTCGCGCTCAGCGACCGGCCGGACCCCAGGCCCGAGGCCGACCACGTCGTCCTCGAGGTGCTCGGCGCCGGGATCTGTGGGACCGACCTTCACATCGCCGACGGTGAGTACGAGACCTTGACCCCAGTGACCATGGGCCACGAGGTCGCCGGCGTCGTCGTCGAGCTTGGCGAGGGGGTCGACGAAGTCTGGCGAGGAGCGCGCGTTGCGAGTGAGACCTATTACTCGACGTGCGGCGCGTGCGTCAATTGCCGTGCGGGCCGGATCAACCTGTGCCCTGAGCGGCGCTCGATCGGGACGCACGTGGACGGCGCGTTCGCGCCTCGCCTGGCCGTCCCGGTGAGGAACCTCCACCGCATCCCGGAATGGCTGGATCCGCCGACCGCGTCGCTGCTCGAACCGCTGGCTTGCGTCTGCCACGCCGTGCTCGAACCGGAGCCAGCGGTCGGCGAAGGCGACGACGTTCTCGTCGTCGGTCCCGGGACGGTCGGCCTCCTCGCCGCGCAGGTTGCCCGAGCCGTGGGCGCCCGTGTCCACATCCGTGGGACGCCGCGTGACGACAGACGCCTCGCGGCCGCCCGCGAGCTAGGGATCGAGACGAGCACGACCGCCGACCAGCCGGGTGAGGCGGACGTCGTGATCGAGTGCTCGGGCAGCGAGGCCGGCATGGCCGAGGGCCTCTCGATGGTGCGGCGCGGGGGTCGCTACGTGCAGATCGGGCTCGCTGGGAAGCCGGTCACGCTCCCGTTCGACCGCGTCTGCTTCCACGAGCTCACGATCTCGTCGGGGTTCGCGAGCACGCCCACGTCGTGGCGCACGGCTCTGGCGCTCGTGAACGAACGGCGAGTGGAGCTCGACCCGCTCCTCACGGCCGTCATCCCCCTCGACCGTTGGGAGCATGCCTTCGAAGCCACGCGGGCCGCCGAGGGGATCAAGTACGTCCTGAATCCTCAGACCATGTAGGGCCGCAGAGCGTCGCGCGCAAGGAGGAAGCCACGTTTCACGAGCTCTTCGTCGCCCTCGAAGCGGCGGTCCTCGTGCTCGATCGAGAGCACATGGTCGTACCCAACGGCGTACAGCGCGGCGGCGAATCTGTCCCAGCGCACCTCGCCGAGCCCCGGCAGCCGGGGAACCTGCCAGCCGATCCCGCCGGAGAACGTGCCGTGGCGGTAGAGACCGTCGCGCCTGACCTCGAGGTCCTTGGCGTGCGCGTGAAAGATCCGCTCGGCGTAGTCGTAGACGACCCGCTCGTAGTCGATCATCAACCAGACCAGGTGTGAGGGGTCGATGTTGAGGCCGAAGTTCTCCGACGGAATCGCGGAAAACATCTCGTCCCAGATCGCCGGCGCCCACGCGAGGTTGTTCCCGCCCGGCCACTCGTCGTAGCTGAAGATCATCGGGCAGTTCTCGATCGCGATCTTCACGCCGCGCTCGCCGGCGTAGTCGACGAGGGGAGGCCAAATCTGTCGGAAGCGCTCGAGGTTCTCGGGCAGCGGACGATCCTTGTCGGCCCCGACGAAGGTGCCGACGATCCCCACTTCGAGTCGTTGCGCCGCTGCGATCACCTTCCGGAGGTGACCGTTGACCGCTTCGCGATGGGCATCGTCGGGGTGAAGGTTGTTGGGGTAGTACGCAAGCGACGAGATCGTGAGCCCGTACCGGTCCATGAGCTCTCGCACGGCGTCGGGATCGAAGTCGTCCACGTCGATGTGCGTGACCCCCGCGTAGCGGCGCCGCTCCCCACCGCCGGCGGGCCAGCATGCGATCTCGAGCGCCTCGAAGCCTTCGCCGGCGGCCCAGCCGGCGACCTCCTCGAGCGTCAGGTCGGGAAAGGCTGCCGTTAGGAGACCGAGCTTCACGTCGTCACCTCCACCCATCGTCCCTCACGGTTGCTCGCCGAGACGGCGTCGCCCAGGACGTTCTCCCAGTGGCCGTCGGCGAACGTCGGATAGTCGGGCTGCTCGGGCGGACCGCCGGCGGCAACCGCGGCGTAGACAGCCCGGTAGAGCTCCTTGAAGGTCTCTGCGAAGCCTTCGGCGTGGCCGGCCGGCAAGCTCGTGCGGTCGGCTGCCTCGGGCGCCAGCAGCGACGGATCGCGGACGAGCAGCTCGTTCGGCTTCCCACGGTGACCGAGCCACAGCTCCTCCGGGCGCTCGGAGTCCCAGGCGAGTGCGCCGTGGGCGCCGTCGACCTCGAACCGGAGCGCGTTTCGACGACCGGCGCTCACCTGCGAGACGACGACCGAGCCCCGGCTTCCGCCGTGGAAGCGGAGCACGACGTGCGCGAGGTCCTCGGTTGTCATCTGCGCGGCCTCACGTTCGACGTCCTCCGCCTCGGCGAAGGTCTCGACCTCCCCGGTCGGTCTCTGTCGAACGGGAATCGTCGTCGCCATGTCGGCGAGGAGGCTCTCGACCCGGTTCCCGGTTACGAACTGGACGAGGTCGAGCCAGTGCGAGCCGATGTCGGCGACCGCCCGCAGCTCGCCGCCCTTCTCGGGCTCGAGCCGCCAGTTCCAGTCGGTGGGGAGGAGGAGCCAGTCCTGGAGGTAGCCGCCGTGGACGTTCCAGACCGGGCCGAGGGCGCCGTCGGCGATCAGCGCGCGAGCCTGCTGCACCTGCGGGTAGAAACGGATGTTGAAGTTCGTGCAGTGGACGAGACCGGTCCCCTCCGCGAGCTGGGCGAGCTCGGCGGAGTGCTCCGACGTCATTGCGAGCGGCTTTTCGCAGACGACGTGTTTTCCGGCCGCGAGCGCCTGCTTGACCTGCGGGTAATGCAGGTGGTTCGGGGTCGTCAGGTGGACCACGTCGACGCTAGCGTCCGCCAGAAGCTCCTCATAGCTCTCGATCACGGGCGCCAGCGCCTTCGCGGCGGCCCGTTGCGGCGACGAGCCGACCACGCCGACGATGCGGACGCCGAGCCGCCTGAGCGCCTCGAGGTGCACGGCGCCGATGAAACCGGTTCCGACGACGCCTGCTCCGATCTGCTGGTACTCCCTGCTCACCGCACCTCCTCGAACCTGACGACGATTCTCGTGCTTCGCTCCTCGCCGGGCGCGAGGAACGGCAGTCGCCCTTCGACCCGGTCGTGTGCCCTCCCGAGGACGGAGCAGTTCGCAGGCTCGAGGGCGAGTGCGTAGACGCCCGGACTCGGGTCGATCCACTGCCAGAGTCGCGGGAGGTCGAACTCGAGCACGACTCCGAGGCCGAGTGCGGCGTTGACCACCGATGCCCGCTTCGCGCCGACGTGCTCCCAGACCCGCTCCGGCTGGTCGGCCGGCGCGGGCGGCGCCGACCTCGGGTCGTGCGGCTCCGCTTCGGTGTCTCGCGCGCGAACGGACGCCGCGTCCGATTCCACCAGCGCGGCGGCGTCCCACAGCGGCCAGCCCAGGTTGACGTGATACAGGACCGGCGCCTCGAGCGCTCGGTCCTCCCGGTTCACGGTCCGGTCGACGAGCTCGACCGTTCCCGGTGTCGTCCGGATCTCCCGCCGCACGTGGAGCCCGCGGGGATCCCGAACGTTCCCACGGATGACTACCTCGAACGCCGACCGCTCGATCTCGACGTCGGTCGCAGGCTGAAAGGTGTACGTCCCATGGAGTCCGATCCCCTCGGAGGGCGCGCCGACGTTGTCGAGCCCGCAGGTCGTCACCAGCCCGCCGCCCCAGGACGCGCGCCAGTCGCCGCGGTCGCTTCCGCCCTCCCCGGCGGGGCCGATCCAGGCGAGCGGCGTGCTCCGGAACCACGCGGCGCCGATATCGAGGCCGCGCCGCGGGTGGATGCGCAGCTCGGGCCCTCCCAGCACCCGCACGTCGATCGCCGGGCGGTCGCTGGCCAGCGCCACCTGGTCCAAGTGACCCAGGTACGGCTCGGCGGTCACCCCCGCGGCAGCTCCACGTCGAACTCGACGTCGATCCCGTAGCGGGAGCCGACGTAACGGCTCTCCGTCCACTCGAGCGGTCTGCCGTCCTGGTCTCGGATCAGGCGTCTCTCCACGAGCAGCGGTGCTCCCTTGCGGACCTGCAGGAGGCGCGCATCGCCGGCCGTCGCGGCCTCGGCCGCCAGCGCCGCAATCCCTCTCGTCGGGACGAGACCGGCGGCGACGAGCGTACGGAAGAGGGACTCCCGATCGAGATCCGTCTCGAGCGCGGACTCCACGCGGTCGGCCGGAAACACCGCCCGCTCGACGGCGAGAGGCTTTCCGTCAGCGAGCCTCACTCGGCGGAGAACGAGGACGTCAGTCGCTCGGAGTCGGCGCCGCTCCTCCTCGGTGGCCCGCCGTCGGCGCCGCTCGATCACGCGCGAGCTCGGCGCTCGGCCTTTCCGTCGCATTTCGTCCGAGAACGACAGGATGTGGCTTGCCGTCCGGTTCGCTCCGATCGCGGCGACGAAGGTTCCCCGGCCCGGCACCCGGTAGACAAGTCCGTCCTGGACGAGGCGCTGGACGGCTGCCCGGGCCGTCATTCGCGAGACGCCGAACTCCTCGCAGAGCTGCGACTCCGACGGCAGGGGTGCATCCGGCTCGAGGTCGGCGACGCGCGCGCGCAGCGATTGCTCGATCTCGTAGTACCGAGGAGTGAAGTCGGTCATGCGTCGGCGCCCCAGCTGGCCGGATAGTGGAGCGGCACGCCTCTCAATCGCGTCTTCACGAGCGCGAGATGCCACCGGCCCAGGTTTGCCGCGACCAGGACGTCGAGCTCCTGCCCGGCGAAGCAGACGTTCGTTGGCGCCGAAAGGAGCGTGCCCTGCGGGTCTTCGGCGACCACTTCGACCGTTCCCGAGCCGTCGAGGAACACGATGCGATCCGGCCGGTAGAGGGAGATCACCACGCCGCCGTCCTGGGTGAACGCGAGGCCGTCGGGGACGGTGCCTTCGAGGCGAGTGACCTCTTCGAGGTCGCCGGTCTCGAGGTCGAATCGGTTCACGGTCGGCGTGTGGCTCTCGACGACCCACAGATAGCGGCCGTCGGGCGTCACTGCGCAGCCGTTCGGGAAGTCGCTGAGCTCCGTCGACAAGACGTCGAGATCGCCCTCGGATGAGAGCCGAAGCACCCGCCCGTCGTCGGCTCCCCAGGAACCGGACTCGGAGAAGTAGAGGGTGCCATCCGGCGCGAAGGCCGGGAAGTTCGGGTACGAGAGACCGTCGCGAACCGTCCGCACGGAACCGTCCTCGAGCATGCAGAGGGCGCCGACGTCCGAGCAGCACAGAACGAGCCGTCCGTGACCGTCGACCGCCAGCCCGAGGACGAAGCCGGGAGCCCGAGCGACCTCCTCGGCCGTCTGCTCTTCGAGATCCAGCCGGTACACCTGGCCCGCTTCCCCGCCTGCCCAGAGGACACGCGCGCGGGGATCCCAGCAAACGCCCTCGGGATGATCGAGTCCGTCGACGAGCGTCTCAATCACGCCGATGACCGACGGCGCCGTTGATGGTGAGCCCGCCGTCCACGACGAGCTCCTGGCCCGTGACGTAGCGCGCAGCGTCCGACGCCAGGAACACCACGACGTCCGCGATCTCGTCCGGTTCGCCGATCCGCCGTAGCGGGATCCGCTCCTCGTACGTCTTTCGGACGTCCGGGGTGTACGCCCGGGCGTTCAGCGGCGTGTCCACCGCCCCCGGGGCGACGGCGTTGACGGTGATCCCGGCTTCGGCAACCTCGAGTGCAAGCGTCCGCGTCAGCTGGACGATCGCACCCTTCGCGGCGGTATAGGCGCCGAGCCCAGGCACGGCGAGCACGTCGGCTGCCGAGCTCACGTTCACGATGCGGCCGCCCGTGCCCTGCTGAAGCATCTGCCGGGCGGCGGTCCGGCAGCCGTAGAAGTAGCCGTGGAGGTTGCCACGGAGGAGGCCGTGCCAGTCGTCGTCGCTCGTCTCGGCGATCGGTCGCACCAGCAACCGGGCGGCGTTGTTGACCCACACGTCGATTCCGCCCCACTCGTCTGCGACCTGCTGCGCGAAAGCCTCGACGGCTTCGCGATCGCCGACGTCGCCGTGCACGAAGATCCCGTCCGCCGGCGGATCGCCGTCGAGAGAGATGCCCGCGATGCGTGCGCCCGCACGCTCGAACGCCTTCGCGACTCCCTCTCCGATGCCACTGGAGGCGCCCGTGACGACCACGCGTCGATCGCGCACGTCGAAAGCGGCGGACACGCCAACGACTGTATAGCTGTCTAGACGGGACGGCAATAACATAGGCCGGCCCGTGCCTCACGAGCCCCTTCGTACCACCGTCGTCGGTAGCTACCCGTTTCCCGGCTGGCTCGAGCTCGCAGGGCATCAGCTCCATGAGCTGGGTCCGGATGATCGCGAAGAGGCGATCCGGGATGCCGTCTGGGCGGCGGTCGGCGACCAGCTCCGCGCTGGAGTCGACGTGATCACGGACGGCGAGCAGACGCGCTTCGACTTCAATCTGTCGTTCTACGCCTTTCTCGAGGGTGTCGAGCTTGATCACGAGCCGCGTCGCCGCCTGGGCCCGCCCGCTCATGACCAGCGTGCGCGTCACCGCATCGTGGGAGAGCTCGCCGCGCCGGACGGCCTCGGCGTTCTGGCTGAATGGCACCGCCTCCGCGAGCTTGCTCCGAGCGGCACCCGGCTGAAGGCGAGTGTTCCGGGTCCGTACACGCTGGCGGGGCGGCTGGAGCCCAGCGCTGACTACCCCGACCGCTGGGCGGTCACGGAGGCGCTGGTCGCGGTCGTCGGCGCAGAGCTCGAGGGCCTCGTCGAGGCGGGCTGCGAGATGCTGACGGTCGACGAGCCGTCCATGAGTTGCTACGCCGACCGTGAGGACCCGGACCGCCTGGTCGACATCTTCAACCGGACCGTTGAGCCTGTTGCGGGACGGGCGTACGTCGGCACGCACCTGTGCTTCGGGAACTACAAGGGACGGGCGATCGGCAAGCGCCGGTACGCGCCGATGTTCCCGGCCTTCCGCGGGCTGGCCGCCGACGAGCTCCATCTCGAGATGGCGAGCCGAGAGTTCGCCGAGCTCGAGCTGATCGAGCAGGTCGCCGAGCGACACGACGTCGGTGTCGGCGTCGTCGACGTGAAGAGCTACTACATCGAGACGCCGGAGGACGTGGAGGAGCGAATCCGGGCGTGTCTTCGCTACGTGCCGCCGGAGCGGCTGAGCGTCAGCCCGGATTGCGGCCTTTCGCAGACGGCCCGCTGGGCCGCAAGGCAGAAGCTCGAGAACATGGTGGCCGGCGCCAGGCGGGTGCGCGACGCGCTCGGCTAGCGCGGCGCGAAGGCGAAGGCGCGGGCGGGGTTCGCGACGAAGATCTGGTTCGCGAGGTCGCGCCCGAGCTCCCGCTCGAGCCGCGGCTTGAAGCGGGCGAAGACGTAGTCGAGGCCGGGCCCGCCGCCGTATGAGCGAAACGACGACCGGCGCCCGGTGTCGCCGCCCAGGAGCAGACGGTCGGCGAAGCCGCGCTCCACGAACTCCGCTATCAACGCAAGGATCGTCGAGTCGGGCCAGTACTTCGTGCGGCCCGGCCCATCCAGCTGCAACCACGCGCCCGTGCCTGCCGTCTCCGCGTGCTCTCCGGGGTCGGGGTTCCGATCGAGGTGGGCGAGCACGACGCGCGAAGGCGGGACGCCGTTCGCCTCCAGGCGCTCGACGATCGCCAAACCCATTGTCCCGTGCTCGGTGTGGACACACACCGGGGCACCGGTGCGGCCGTGCGCCGCCGCAGCCGCAGCGAACGCCTTGGCCTCGAACGGCGTGATGGTGTGGTAGCTCGCCCCGATCTTGACGATTCCGCAGCGGTCCAGATCGGCGACGAAGCGGTCCGCGAGCGCCTCGTCGGTCTCCGCCCGCAACGGATCATCGGGCGCGTAGTGGGCGTCGCGGTGAAGGCCCGTGGCGCCGATGATGTGCAGACCTGTCGCCTCGGACACGGCTCGCAGTCCATCCAGGTCGCGGCCAAGCCCGATCGGCGTCCAGTCCACGAGTGCGTCGGCGCCGGCGTCGCGGAGCGCTCCAGCCTCTTCGATCGCCTTCGAGACGTCCGAGAACTCATCTCCCGGCTGCGCCGGCGTGACGAGGAAGAGGTGCTCGTGGGCGTCGCACGCGCCGAGCGCATCCGGAGTGATGTCGCCGCGGACCGTGCGGATGATGTCGCCGCCGGAATTCATTCTCCACTTCCACGTTAGATAGGCCGGTGCCGGTGCGGCTCGTTCCTCTGTCCCAGCGTCACGTGACGGCGCTCGACCGCGCGCTCGAGGATCGCGACATCGTCGCGAACACGCGCGTCCCGGAGCCGACGCCGCCGGGCTTCGGCGCGACCTGGGTCTCGCGCTACGAGGAGGGTCGGCGGGACGGCACGCGCGAGGGGTTCGCGCTCGAGGACGAGGACGGCACGTTCCTCGGCCTCGGCGTCCTGCCCCGCATCGACCGCGAGGAGCTCACGGCCGAGCTCGGCTACGTCGTCGTACCGGAGGCACGCGGCCGCGGC
>Ga0081538_10000446_pt1 | contig 46420 bp, 44 predicted proteins | sample TabmetS5T2R1_FD_71022 | JGI IMG/M metagenome (GOLD analysis project Ga0081538, IMG submission 71022) | Tabebuia heterophylla rhizosphere microbial communities from the University of Puerto Rico - S5T2R1 | ecosystem: Host-associated > Plants > Roots > Rhizosphere ... | reverse complement strand
GGCTTATGACAAATTGGCGCGGGGGGGGCCGGGTTTGAGGGGGGTGCCCGCCCCCCGCCGAGACGATCCAGAACGTGTGGGAGTGCCCATCGCTGATCTTCTCGCGGGTACCTACGGAGCGTACGGGGTTCTCGCAGCACTGCACGAGCGAAGCCGCACTGGCCGCGGCCAGATCGTGCGGACATCACTGCTGGCAGCCGTCGTAGCCTCGCACGGCTATCAAGGTTCAGCCTGGACTGTTGCAGGTGTCCGAGGCGAGGCCCGGGGCAACCATCACCCATCGATTGCGCCGTACGGGTTGTTCCGGTGTGGCGACGGCGCAATCCAGATCGCCTGCGGGAACGACGCGCAGTGGCAGAAGCTCTGCACAGAGTTCGGCTTAGACGTTGACGCCGGACTGGCGACCAACCGGCAACGAGTCGAACGGCGTACCGATGTCATCAAGATCCTCGAAAGCGCCTTCTCCGCGCGTGCCACGCCAGAAATTCTCAGTCGTCTAGAAACGGCAGGTGTCCCAGCCGGACGGGTGCGGAGCATCGACGAGGTTTACACGTGGGACCAGACCATGTCGCAGGGGCTGATCATCAATGTGCAACACACGTCGCTAGGACCGATCCAGTTGCCGGGGCCGCCACTCCGCTTCTTCATGATCAACGGCGCCGAGGAAGTGGAAACCACACTCCGGCACCACCAGCCGCCGCCAGTATTGGGAGCGGACAACACCAAGGTGGACGCGTGGCTGGGTATCGACGCCTCACCCAGCTGATCAGAGAAGTCCAGAGATCATCAATCCGAGCCGCCGAGGACGCAGACGAACTCCTCAGGTCACTTCGAAGGTTGCAGTGAGTTCGGCCGTCGAGTTACCACCAACCCAGATGTCGAACACCGAGCTGTCGAGCACCCAGTCTCGCGTGGTGGTGCTCCAGTACCGTCGGGCATCTGGACCGACCACGAACTCAACATCCCGCGAGGATTGTGCCGGTACGGTCACGCGCTGGAACCCCTTGAGCTCACGGACAGGACGAGAAGCAGAGCCGTAGCGCTGGTGGAGGTAGAGCTGCACGACCTCAGTGGCTTCGCGGTCTGAGCTGTTGTTGATCTTGACCGTGGCGGTGACTGTCCCATCGGAGGCGATCGAGGTTTGATCAACGGTGAGGTCGGAATAGCTGAAACTGGCGTAACTCAACCCATAGCCAAAGGGGAACAGCGGTGTGCTCGCCTCATCCCAGTAGCGCCGGCCCTGGTTCCGCGGCTCATGAGAACGGGTGTGTGAGTAGATCATCGGTACCTGCCCGACCGTACGCGGCCAGGTGAACGGCAACTTGCCCGCAGGTGCCACAGTGCCGAACAGCAAGTTGGCAGCGGCGACACCGCCTTGGCTGCCGGGGTACCAGATATCAAGGATCGCTGGCACATTGTCGGCGGCCCAGCGCAGATCGAGGGGCCGTCCGTTCATCACCAGCAACACTGTCGACGTGCCGGTCCCTACTACGGCCTGCAATAGCTCTAGCTGGCGCCCGGGCAACTCCAGTGAGGACCGAGACGCCGCCTCGCCGATCATGTTTTGCCACTCTCCGAGTACCACAACCGCGATGTCGGCGCTGGCGGCAATCTGCACGGCGCGCTGGAACTCGGCGTTCTCGTCGAAGCCCTCCGGGTCCGCCGGCCGGTTTCTGCCGAACATGTCGAACATGGAGGGATACACGCGCTGTACGACCGGAATGCCCTGCGCGTACTCCACTCGCACGCTATCCCCAACCTTGCGCCGAATGCCCTGCAAGACGGTGACGGTCTCGTCGAGGTCGAAGTCGAAGACCCAAGGGCCGAGGGTGTCACGACGAGAGTCAGCCAGCGGCCCGATCACTGCGATGGAGCTGAGCTGTTCGAGATCGAGCGGTAACAGAGTGCTTTCGTTGCGGAGCAGCACGGCAGATCGCTCCGCGGCGACTCGAGCCACCTCCCGGTGTTGCGGATCGGCCAGCACCTCCCGCGCCTGCTCCTCATCCACGTACGGGTTGTCAAACAGGCCCAGCCGGACCTTCGCCTCCAGAACGCGCCGCACGCTGACGTCGATCGCCTCAGCGCTCACCGCACCGGCTTCGAGCGCCTCGGGCAGATGCTCATACGCCGGATCGGTCATTGCCATCTCCATGTCCACGCCAGCCGTGATAGCGCGGGCTCCCGCGTCGGCTAGATCACCCGCGAATTCGTGGGTCACCATATTTCGGACGGCATTGGCGTCGCTGACCGCGAATCCCTGGAAGCCCCAGGTTTCGCGGAGCACCTCGGTGAACAGCCAGCGGTTGCCTGTCGCCGGGACACCGTTGAGAGGCATGTACGCGGTCATGACGTTGCCCGCCCCGGCTGATACGGCAGCTTGGAACGGCGGAAAGTAGACGTTCCAGAGCTCGTATTCGGAGATGTTGACCTCGTCGTAGTCCCGGCCACCCAACGCGGCGCCGTATCCGGCCAAGTGCTTCGGTCCGGCGATGACGCGGTCCGGCTGACCTATCGCACCGCCCTGGAAGCCGCGGACCTGGGCTGCGGCGACTGCGGCACCCAGGAACGGGTCTTCACCTGCTCCTTCGATGATCCGGCCCCAGCGCGGATCTCGGGCTATGTCGATCATCGGCGCAAAGGCCCAGTGGATACCAACCGCGCGCGCCTCCCGGGCTGCCACCGCTTGACCCCGCTCGATGGTTTCCAGATCCCAGGAGGCCGCCATCGCGATTGGGACCGGCAGGATGGTCCGCAGACCGTGGATCACATCGAACCCGAACAGCAGCGGGATGTTGAGGCGGTTGCCATCGATGGCGAGCCGCTGCAGCCGGTTGATCTCAGCGGGATCAGTGACGAACAACAACGACCCTACGCCGCTTCGCTGCAAGGCCTGCTCCACCGATCGAGGCTGTTCCTCCCTGTCCACGGCCAGGGCCGGTTCCACCTCGGCGCCGGCCGGCAGCTTGAAGTAGAAGTATTGAGTCAGCTGGCCGGCCTTCTCTGCCGGCGTCATCTGGCTCAGCAGCTCATCGACTCGGGCCTGGATCTCCTCCTGGTCGGCGCGAACCTGCGTATCACTCATTTGATCCTCCTCAAGCAAACGTGAGCGGTCGAACAAGCGGTCCTGACTTTGCGTGCCTGAAATGATCTTTTCTGGCCACTGAAAGCGAGCCGACGCCGAGAACCGGTTCCGACGATAGCGAGGCGACCATCCGTCGCCGACAGCAGGTGCAATCAGAAACGCAGCTCCGTACGCCCGGGTCGGGGCTGCGTTTGTGGCTTGTGCGGAAGGACGCGAGATCGAGACTGTGGTCGAGTGGAGTTACGAGTCGTCGGCAGGTTGCACTACCAGCGTCATCCGGCTGATCGCCTCGATGATCTGGGCCTCGCGTTTTAGCGGCTGCCGGGCGAAGAAGAGCAGGTCGAGCGGATACCACAGACCGACCCAGGCGATGACGAGGAAGACTCCGTTGCCGAGCAGGTTCTGCCAGAACGCGGGAATGTCCGGCTCCAAGAACCCCGAGGAGAGCAACAGCCCGACCATGAACAAGATCGACCCGCTGCCCAATGAGCGGAGGCCCTGGCGCCAGGCCACCTCTGTCTGACGCTGGACCCGCGCCAGCCGGGCCTCGCAATATCGTCGAAGCGCAGTGCGCAGTGTCTCGGCGATACCAGGGGTGATCTGGTCCGCGGGCAGCGTCACGACGATGCGGGCCCGCCGCTGCACCCGCGAACGACCAAGCAGCTCGCTGATGATCTCATCGGCCCCAGGCTCGATCCGCGCCTCGCGCTCCAGCATCGCTTCGGGCGTGACGCTCAACAGCTCGGCGGGGCTGTTGAGCGCGACGATAACGTCATCGCCGATCTGCCGCGGATGGGCCTTGGCGCTGGCGCTCACGTCGCCCACCGCCGGTCCGCGGTGAACGTCACGACGACCGAGCGCTCGTACCCCAGTGTTTCCAGCTGATCATGCAGGTCCTGGCGTACCGCGTCAGCGTCGGCGATGGTCCGAACCGGGGACTCAGCACCGACGACGAAGTCAATCTCGATGTCCATTCGGTCTCCCACCTTCGACGCTCGTAGAAAGGACTCGGAGAACGCGTACTTCTCTTCAACGGCCGCGATCCGGGCACGGAGCTGGTCGAGTACGTCTGCCTCGGGCGCCATTGACATGATCTCGCGCAGGCTGGAGATGATCAGCTTGATCGGAACCCAGAGGAAAGCCAGCGACACCAGCGTGACCATGCCGGGGTCGACGTAGGCAGCCAGGTCGGCGCGGCCCGCTGCCACGAGGACATAGGCAACGAGGAAGCCGATCAGTACGCCGAACGACAGCAGTGTGTCACCCAGCCACTCGGCGGCCTCGGCTCGAACCAGATCGGAGCCCTCACCACGGGTGGCCCGCCGTAGCACTAGCCCTACCACCAGTCCTCCGAGGGTGGCCACCAGCGCGTATACGACTGCCGAGCCGACCGCGATCTCCCGGCCGCCGTTGACGAGGTCGAGGATCCCGCCAATCGCGGCATATGCGCATAGCGCACCAAGGCTGGCCGCCTTGATCACGACTACCAGCGGTTCGGCCGCCTCACGTCCCCACGGGAAGCGCTCGTCGGCGCCGCGCCGGGAAAACCGCAGCGCAAGCACAGCAAGTACCGACAGCCCGATGCTGACGAATGAGTAAAGCCCGTCGAAGACGATCATGCTCGACCCGCTGAGAATCCCCCACACAGAGGCAAGCACCGCGAAGCCGGCCGACGCCCAGATGGAAAACATCAGCAACCGCTGATCGCGTGCCGTCTTCGCGTCGTCCATGATCGAAGGCTCTCATCCGAAGCAGCCCGAAGCCACGAGAACGCGCTGGTGGGTGCTCGTCAGCACGCGACGGCCACGGCACCCTCACCCACGCTGACCGGCGACGTCAGTGTTGTCGGTCCACCGCTTGGTCCTTGGCCGCCTCCTCGACGGTGAGCTCGGCCGCCGGGTCTGCCTCAAGGCGTTCGTCCGGGATAGGGGCGCCGCTGCGGACGGAGCGACCGTAGCTGCCATCTTGGACCCGCTGGAGAGCCCGATCGAGCGCCGCGAGCCGGCTCCGCAGGCGGGCGGCCACAGCATCGTCGACGCCCTGTTGTGCCAGTGGCTGCGCCGGATATGCCGCATCGCGTTCGGCCTCATGATCATCCGTTCTAGCCATATCGAGATCGGCCAGCAGCCGTTCCACCTGCGCACGCTCCGCGTCCAGCAACGATCGAGCCCGTTCCATTTCCATCGCCGAACCTCCGTTTCGTCAGTGACCGGAATCCAGGGCTGGGACGGACGCGAGGAAGCGTTGACGATCGACTATGGCCCGGTCGATCTCCCCGGCCGCGATGACCGCCCCCGAGCCGTCGACTGCCTCGACATGGAAGGTCAGGCGGCTGCCAGCGACGTCACGCGGCGGTGTTGCAGTGACTTCGACGCTGGCTCCCACCGGAGTCGCTCGACGGTGTTCTATGCGGATCGCGGTGCCGACCGTCGTCTGGCCCCTCCCGAGCAAGGCGGTCACGGCACCGACGGTTGCCGCCTCCATCCATGCGATCAACCGCGGTGTCGCGAGCACGGGAACATCACCACTGCCCAGCGCCACGGCGGTGTCGGTGTCGGTGACCTCATGACGCATCCGTACAGACTAGGCCTGTGCGACAGCTATCAACACGAGGTTAGGCGCGCAGATGGGTGGACGACTGTGTTTGAGGATTTAGCAGGTCAGGTTGCGGTGATCACGGGCGGAGCTCGTGGACTCGGGCTCAGCATGGCTCAAGCACTTGCGAAGTGGAAAGCCAAGATCGCTCTGCTCGATGTGCTCGCGGACGTCAAGGGCAGTGCGGAAACGGTCCAGCGCGAGTTGCAGGTGGAAAGCCTGGGTGTGGTAGCGGACGTCACTGATGACCGCAGCGTCGCTGCGGCGTTCACCGAAGTCAGTGGCACGCTCGGGCCGCCGAGCATTTTGATCAATGCGGCCGGCATCACAGTCTGGGAAGACAGCATTGATGCCCCTAGGGAGTCCTGGCAGCGGGTGATCGACATCAATTTGACGGGTACGTTCCTGTGCTGTCAGGCGCTGGCGCGAGCCTGTAAGGCAGCCGAGCAGGGAGGCGTGATCGTCAATGTCTCGTCGATGTCGGCACGAGTTGTGAACCTCCCCCAACATCAAGCGTCGTATCACGCATCGAAGGCTGGCGTGGAGATGCTGACAAAGGCGCTGGCCGTGGAATGGGCGCCACTAGGGATTCGCGTCAATGCCATTGCACCCGGCTACATGCTGTCAGAGATGACGCGGCAGTTCACGACAGCCAATCCCGAGCTCGCCGAGCGGTGGAAGAACATGATTCCGGCTCGACGTATGGGTGAGCCCAGTGATCTTGAGGCGCTAGTGGTCTTCTTGTGTTCTGACAAATCTTCGTATCTTTTGGGCCAAAGCATTGTCATCGATGGTGCCTATACCGCTGTCTGACTTTCGATGAGCAGCTACGTAACCGTCGACCTTGGCGCTACCAGCGGCAGAGTCGTCGTGGGAAGACTGGAGCGCGGTCGCCTTGACCTGGCGGAGGTGCACCGATTTCGCAACGAGCCATCAGGATCCGGCCGGGAGCAGCATTGGAACGCTGAGCAGCTCTTTGAACAGACCGTCGTTGGTCTGCAACGTGCTGCAGCTCAGTTGGACGGTGCTGTTGCCAGCATGGGCGTGACCGCCTGGGGTGTGGATGTCGGGCTGCTGGACACCAACAACAAGCTGCTGGCTCCAATTCAGCACTACCGCGCTGCGAGCCCGGAGGATGCGCACCCGTTGCTCCAGCGTCTGGGGGCTGAGGAGCTCTTTGCGCGTACCGGCGTGCTTCCACAGCAGATCAACACCGTGTTTCGCATCCGCAAGATCGTGGATTCAGCCGGCGCCGCTGCCAAATCGGAGGGGGTCAGAGCGTTACTTGTGCCTGACCTTTGGTGTGCGCTGTTGACCGATGTCCGTACGGCCGAGCGATCGATAGCCAGCACTACCGGCCTGGTCTCGCTTCACACCGGCACTTGGGATATGGGCTTGTTGGATGCTGTCGGAGTCCACGCATCAGTTCTCCCACCGATCATGGACAACGGCCATATGATCGCTGAGCTCCGCAAGGAGATTAGAGCGAAGATCGGTGCCCGGAATCAATGGCCCTTTGTGCTCGTGGCATCGCATGACACCGCTTCGGCGGTGGCAGCAATCTCTCCTCGCCCCAGCGCAGATAGACACAGAACTGCCTTCGTCTCGTCCGGCACTTGGTCGCTGGCGGGCGTCGAGCTGGATGCGCCAATCGTCACGCGCGACGCGCTAGCTGCTGGCTTCACGAACGAGGCGGGATTAGGTGCGACGACGCTCTTCATGCGCAATCTCACCGGACTGTGGTTGCTCGAACAAGCCATGCGTCAGTGGCAGGGCCAGGGCAACAGCGTCACCATTGGAAGCCTCTTACATGACGCAGCGAGTGTTGGTCCGCTACCAGCTGCCTTCGACGTCAGCTCCCCGGAGCTCGTCTCCAGCGAGGACGTCTTAGCTACGGTTCGGATGCAATGCATAGCTGCGGGCCTGGCGCCCGCAGAGACACCCGCCGAAGTCACCCGCTGCATCCTGCAGAGTCTCGCGCTGACGTACCGACGCACAATTGATCTTTGCGAGCAGCTCACCGACAAACAGGTGGCGGAAGTCCACATGATCGGTGGCGGGTCGCTGAACCCTCTACTGCGCCAGCTCACCGCTGATGCCTGCGGACGCCCACTGCGTTTCGGCCCTGTGGAGGCGACATCCCTGGGCAGCATCGCCGCTCAAGCTATTGCGGTCGGAGATCTGTCCGATGAGGCCGACGCACGGGCGGTATTGCAGCAAAGCTCCGATGCGGGACTGCTGCCGCCTTCCACCGACCAAGCCGTACGACGCCTCTGGGAGCAGCTAGACAGCAGCGTCCCCACTCCCGGGAGCAATGCATGACTTCGGCACACGACCTGGCGGATCTAGTACAGCTATCCCGCACACTCGGTGAACCCTGGCGCCGATTGGCGATCTTGGCCGAAGGCAATACCTCCCAGCGAATCGCCGAAGATCAACTTGCGGTCAAGGCCACCGGGCGTTCGCTCGCAGACGCCTCGGCGGAGGACTTTGTGGTGGTCAGTTTGAGACGGTTGTCTGACATCGTCGACGATCCGCACGCCGGGGACGCAGACGTGGCGCGTTACTTCGACGAAGTGGAGATCGAGCAAGGCAAGCGCCCATCGGTGGAGGCCCTGCTGCATGTTGTGTGTGTTGTGGACGCTGGTGCCACGACGGTGGCCCACACGCACCCGGAATCTGTGAACGCGCTGCTGTGCTCCGATCGCGCGGAGGTGCTTGCCGGACCGCCGATCTTTCCCGATCAGGTGGTAGTGATCGGGCGTCGTGGATTGCTCGTGCCCTATGCGGACCCCGGCGTAGTGCTGGCACGAGAAGTTCGCCTACGGCTTGCAGAACATGCTCGCGAGTGGGGTAGACCGCGCGTCATCTACCTGCAGAACCATGGTCTGGTTGTGCTCGGCTCTGGCGCGGTTCAGGCCCTGCAGCTGACGGAGATGGCCGACAAGGTGAGTCGTGTATTAGGGGCGACACTCGCGTTGGGAAGCGTTGTTCCCATGACAGATGAGAGTGTGGAACGTATCGACACTCGTGACGATGAGCAGATACGCCGGGCCGCCCTGGCGCGCACCAGGTGGCGGCAGCCCGGGTGACGATCAGTCGTCCTCCCAGCATCCGGTCTGTACACCCAATCGGAAGACATAGGCCCACAACGCCTCGGTCACATTGGGAAGGTCAGCTACTTCCTTGGCCAGTTCCAGAAGTTTGGCGCAGTCCTTGGCCATGCCCGCCGCATCGATCTCTTCTTTAAGGTGTGGGCGGTACTTTTCCCAGTCGATTGTTGCTTCTGCTATCGCATCTCCGTCGGACCAGGTGCCCGAGCTGGTGCTGTTGCCGCCGTAGTGGCCACGAAAGACGATCGTTCCACCGCAAGGCGGACCGTCGTCGGTGCCGGGCCCCTCTTCTTCTGCGCCGATAAAATCGAATAACTCCACATAACCGCTGTCGTCGGTCTGGGTGCTGTCCACGAACCGGTTGGCCCAAGCGCTGTCTGGGCCGTCGGTCAGGCGGTATTCCATGCGAACGGTGCGACCTGCATAACCCAGGTACCGCATGGAGGTCCACGATGCCCGCAGCAGCGGTGCCGCGCCCTCGACCGCCTCACCGCAGATATAAGGCTCGTTGGTGAACTCCATCCAATCCGTGGCGCCCTTGTACTTGAACAGGGTGCGACGCAGCAGCACCAGCGAGCCGGCATTCGACTCGTCCAAATCCCATACTCCCGGGATTCCGGCCGAGGAGTCGTTCACCTTCAGCTTGACCGGAATCTCATCGCCAGCCACCGCGTTGGAGGTCGGCACCTTTACCGAGACGCGGTCGGTGTCCTTACCGGCTGCCGCTTCCTCAGCGGTGAAGGTGCCTGCAGCGCTGAAGTAGCCGTTGTAGACGCGCCAGGTGTCCCCGGCCTCAACGGTGCAGCCGGTGGGCGCCTTGATGGTGACGGTGCGGACGGCTTCGGAGAGTCCGACTACAGCTCGGTGGGGGCCTGCCTGCTAGCGAGCCGGGTTTGCGATGGCCCAGCTCCAAGCGTTTCCGTCGTCACACGGTGCGCCGGTCAGCGCCGCTGCGGGACCTGCCGCCAGAGCGACGCCCCCAAGCGTCAGGGCCAAGCCTGTGGCCACGGCGATCAATCGCCTCATCATGTGTTCGAGACCCCCGAGTTTTGCCGTGATTAGACCTATATGGCGAAATGAGCAAGGCCAGATAAAGGTAGTCCAAAGTACGAGCCGAGAATCCCGATTGTGCTGAATTGCTGGTCTGCGGTTCCTAGCTATTTGAATGCGCTGGCATGGCCACGGCGGGCGGCGTTGCTAGATCTCCTGATTGATCGGGAGCATGACGAGGTCACGGATATTGATGTGGCGCGGCAGTGTCAGCATGTACAAGACCGCATCCGCCACATCCTCCGACGTCAGCCCCGTTCCAGCAGCAACGCCATCGGCGACCGCCGAGGCGTCAGTGACCTGCCAAAGATCGTTTAGCACCACGCCGGGCGCGATGGCGCCAATTCGCACGCCGGTTCCGATGAGTTGCCGACGAAGGCCGTGGGTCAACGCCTGCACGGCATGCTTTGATGCCGAGTAGACCGGCTCCCAATGGATTGCTTGGTGTCCAGAGACGGAGCTGGTGACGACAATGTCGCCCGTTCCGGCGGCGATCATGTGCTTCAGCGTCGCGTGGATGGTACGGAGCACGCCGCCAACATTGGTGTCAATAAGTCGCAACAATTGCGACGGGTCATTTGCGACGAAATCGCCTCCGGCGTAAATACCGGCATTGGCGATCAGAATGTCGATACGTCCATGCAGTTCAATCGTCTTATCGAGAAGGTCATCGACTTCCTTTGTCGATGTGACATCGGCGGCTATAGCTGTAGCCGCGCCGTTCAAGTCGCGCGCCGCCTGCTCGAGTCTTTCGGTCGACCGGGCAGCTATGACGAGGACGGCGCCAGCATCGGCAAGTGCCCGGGCCGTGGCAAGTCCGATTCCAGAGGAGGCGCCGGTGACCACCGCCACCTTTCCAGAAAGTGATCTATCCATCGTCCGAGTCCCACCTAATGCGCTCTGAGCTCCTAATGCGCCCTGAGCTTGTCGAAGGGCACACTCCGATAAGCTCAGCGCGCATTTACTTTTTCAGATCAGCAGCTGGACTTGTAGATGGCGGCAGCTCCCTCGCCGTCGACATTGTCCCTGGTGATGATCTCGAACCCGGTTTGCACCCTGGGCGTCGGAGTACCGCCTTCCAGGGCGGTCACAGCAGCGTCTACGCCGTATTGCCCAATCAACGCCGGCTGCTGTGCTACCAGGGCCTGAACAGTTCCCTCTTTGAGAGCTTCAACCTGGTTTGGGCCGGCGTCGAAGCCCACGATCTTGACCTGCTCCTGTTTACCGGCCTGGCGAACACCGGTGGCGGTGCCTTCTGCGGAGAACAGGTTGGCGGCGAAGACACCGACGAGGTCGGGGTCCTTTTGCAGTGCGGCGCCGATCAGCCTGGCGGCCTCAGCCGGTTCATTTTTGGAGTACTGGACGCCAAGGTACTGGAAGCTTGAGTCTTCCTTAACGGCGTCTTCAAAGCCTTTCGCTCGCGCATCGGTAGTCGAAATGCCGGGATTCACCGACATCACCATCACCTTGCCGCCGCTCGGGTTGAGCTGCTTGATGGCCTCAAAGGCCGCCCGACCGCCGCCCTCGTTATCCGATGCGATCGCCGAAACGGCAATCGAAGGATCTTCCAACGTGGTGTCGACAAGGACGATCTTGGTACCTCCCTCAGCTGCTGCATTGAGTGGCGCTTGCATCGCCGTCACGTCCGTAGGTGCGATCAGAATGGCGTCCGGTTTGCCAGCGGCAACTGAGTCGAGAATCGGCTTCTGCAGCGTGGGGTCAAACTCCTGTGCGCCTTGAGTCTTGACCGAGACGCCGAGCTTGGCGGCCTCAGCCTGCATGCCACATTGCATAGTGATGTAGAACTCGTCGCCAGCAACACCCTGGATGAACTGCAAGTTGTAGTTCTTACTCGCCTTTGCCGGTGCCGCCATAGACGATGCGAGTTCGGTCGGCGCGGCGGTCGGGGCGGGGGCGCCGCCTTGCTGTGCAGGTTCTGCAGGTTTGGAACTTGTGCATGCTGCCAGGGGCAGTGCCACGAGGAGCAGCCCGGCCGCGGTGAGGGCGGTAGTGCGTTTCACTGGGTTTCCTTTCACTTGTTCGATGCTTCGGTGTTGCGACGGAACAGGGCGAGGATTGGGTTGACGTGCGCGCCGCCACGTAAGGCTGCGGCACGACGGGACTGGTCCACCCAGACTGCCGCAATCAGTACGGCGCCAACGGCAACTCCCTGCCAGAAGGGCTGCACGCCGATGATCACGAATCCGGCCTGGAGGACAGCGGGGATGAACAGGCCGACGACAGTGCCGAAGATGGAGCCCTCACCACCAAAAATTGACGTGCCGCCGATAACAACTGCTGCGATGACGTTGAGGTTCGTCAGTGACTGCCCGGCGATCGTGGTAGTGCCGAATTGAGCCAGGGCGAGAACGGCGCCTAGTCCGGCGAGTATTCCCATCAGCGCGTAAACCATGATCAGGTGGCGTGAGACATGGACACCGACACGACGGGCGGATTCCTCATTGGATCCAATGGCGTAGGTGTAGCGGCCGAACCTGGTCTTATGCAGCACGATTCCGCCGAGGATCACCACCACGAGTGCGACAAACGGAAGCGCTGGGATGCCCAGGATCTTGATGTAGGTGTTGAAGTCGGTCATCGCCTCCGGCACCGCCCGGATGTCAATGCCACCGGTGATCACCTGAGCCAGCCCGAGAGCTATCGAGAGAGTTCCCAGCGTGACGATCAGGGGTGGGATCTTCGCCTTGGCCACCAAGACCCCGTTTATCAGTCCCCAGAGGACGCCGGTTACAAGTGCGGCAAGGATGCCGATGGCTGCAGTTCCCCAACCTTCGCCGCCGATCCTCTGCATCACCATTGCTGAGACAACTGAGGAGAAGACGAGCACCGAGCCAATCGACAGGTCGATACCGGAGGTGATGATGATAAAGGTCATGCCTACTCCGAGAACGGCCCACACGGCAACGTTCTGAGAGATGAGCGAGAAGTTGCTGGTAGAGAAAAACCTCTCGCCTGCGGCGACGCTGAAGAACGCAACGATTATCACCAGGACGCCGAGGATCCACACCGATTGCAGGCTGGTTATCCGCTTGATCAGCGATTGCTGGCCCTCATCTGTAACATCGACGGCCGCATCGTCTGGGGGAGTGATAACGCTCATGCGAGTTCCTCCTTGCTGAAGTCCAAGGCGCCGGTCATGGCGCCTACCAACTGTTCGACCGTGGTGCCCTCAGCGGGCAGCGTTACCACTCGAGTGCCCAGTCGCATGACCTGAATTCGGTCAGCCACCTCCAGCACTTCGGGCATTGAATGGGAGATCAAGACGACCGCGATGCCCTTGTCGCGTACCCGCTTGATGGTCTCGAGAACGTTTTTGGTCTGCACCACACCCAGAGCAGCGGTGGGCTCATCGAGGAACACGAGTCTGCTGGCCCAACTAATCGCGCGGACGATGGCGATTTGCTGACGTTGCCCTCCGGACATCGAACCTACCGGAGCCGTAAATGACCGGACCGTACCTCCGAGTTCCTCGAAGCCAGTCTTCGCTTTTTCCCGCATGGCCTTTTCGTCCATGAATCCGAGTGGGCCGAGAATGCCCTTTCGAGGGATCTCCCGGCCTAGAAACATGTTTTGGACGGGATTGAGGTGTGGGGCCAGCGCCAGGTCTTGATAGACAACCTCCATGCCCATCGCCGATGCTTGCTCGGGGCTGGTGATCGTCGCAGGCTTACCCTCGAAAAACAGCTCTCCGGAATCGAGTTCAAGGTTGCCGGTCAAGGCCTTCACCATGGTGGATTTGCCTGCACCGTTGTCGCCGATGAGTGCGACAACCTCACCCTGGTAGACGTCGAAGTCGGCATTGTTCAAGGCACGCACGTGACCGAAGCTTCGATTCAATCCGCGGGCTTCCAGGATTGGTGTATCTGTTCGCGGTGTTGCCTTTTGCGGGGTTGTACTAGGTGTCGTCACGGATGTCAGACCCCCTCAATAGCTGAGGACAAATGCCGGTGAACGGAGTGCACCCTGGAACTCCGCGGACGGGCTGGCGCATGCAATGGCCTGCGTCTTGGTGTCATGCTTTCGCTTCCCTCGGGCGTTGTGTCAAGGGACGATGACGATCCTGTGCATGGCAGGGCCGGATCGTTATATCGCTGCGAAATAAGTCGAATTAGAGCCCACATGCCGCACCTGGCTCAGTGCGCCTCACTTCGTGGCCTCGGTCCAGGGGCGGGCGCGCTCGTTGGCCACGGCCACAAGCTCGTCCAGGCGAGGACGTGCGAGGTTGTCTAAGAAGCGTTGACGTTCCATGCCTTTAAGCGGAAGCGCCTCCCGCCAGACTGACCGGCCGGCGATGAACCCTGAGGCTCCGCCCTCGTCGAACGCGATCTTGAGGACGTCACTGAACTGTTCGAAGGGGACGCCGGCCGATAGCACCGCCCATGGGCGGTGCAGAACCTCAGCCAGGCGGCGGCATCCGTCGGGTGATCCGGGGTACTCGAGCTTGAGGAGATCAATATCGACCTCGTCGAGCGCGGCGGCAGCGTTGATGATCGCATCCTCGCGCGCCCTTCCGGAGAGCTGTTCGCCCGGAAGCGCGTAGACGAGGTTCTCGATTACGGATGGCAAGCCTGCGGCCGCGCAATCCGTAACGATCTGCTGGCAGACATCCAATACCTCAGCGGCAAGATCGGGCTCACCTGGCTTCCCGACAGACCGATCCGCGCGTAGCTGCACGAGGAATTTCAGCGCGTCGCCACCCTGCTCGGAGACCCAGCGCGCGTCGAGTTCCGGGTCGCGGCGGGTACGAGGTTCGCCGTTGTAGCTGTCTCGGCTGGACGGTTCGGCAGCTACGAGCAGACCGCAGCCGGGGGCGAGGGCCTTGGCTTCGGTTACGGCGGGAACGCCGTAGGTCGGGTCGAGCAGCATGCCACTCGCCGCCGGCGTTAGGGCGCGGGCAACGTCGGCCTTCGCGGTACGCAGGTCGCCTTCGCTGGCCTCGACATCAACGGCTGCAAACATGCGTCTCAGGGTGTTTCGCTGATCCATGGCGATGATGGCGAACACGCCATCTGCTAAGGCGATGTCTGCAAGCGTCTTTCGATTTTTCGTCTCTGTAGTCATGCGATGGCTCCTAGCGACCTAGGCCGTCGATGGTAGGGCGAAGTCAGCTCTTAGCTGCATGACGATCGAGCGAACAATTTGTTCCACTGAACCGACAGCGTGGATAGGAAGGTGCGGACCGACTGGCGGTGCTAGGTCGAGCTGATCGATAAATCGTTGCTCTTTATTGAGCTTGGCCTGGTCCCGCTTCGCCCCGCGGGCACGCATCCGCTGCAGTAATTCCTCGCGATTGAGATAGAGCCAGACCATTATCACGGCTCTACCACCTGCTTGGTGAAGTCGACGATAGAGAGCTTCCCAGGCGTCGAGCTTCTTCCGTTCCTCAGTGAAAGGTGCAACAAGCAGCACAGTGTGCCCTAAGCGGAGGTTTTCTTCGCCCAGGCAGGTGATGGTTTCGTACCGGGCAGCGCGGGTGAGCGTCGCCAGCCGTGGATCGTCGATGTCATTGACGTTGACGAGTGATCTGATCACGCCGAGCAAAGGCTCCGTGGCAACGTCCAGGTCGATCAGGGTTGCTCCAAGGGTCCTTGCAAGTGACGCCCCAACCATGCTTTTTCCAGACGCTGGCGCGCCGGCAATAAGGACTGCTGCTGGCCGGGCGTCCTCTTTATCCATAAGAGAATGCTGTACCCATACTGAAATGCCATGTGCCCTGAGCCCTTCGACAGGCTCAGGACGGCGCCTGTCGAAGGGCACACAGGCTGACTACCGCTGGCAACCGCTGGGCCCTGGGGGCGTTGCTGCTGGTTTGGTGGGAAACGTACGCCTTGGGGCCGGTTGAGTCGGACGTTTCTGCTGGTTTGGTGGGAAACGTACGCTATCGGGCCGGTTGACATCGGAGATCGCCGCAACCCGTCCACGTAAGTTCAGAACGTGGGACTTCTTGTTGGGCTTGACGTGGGGACCTCGTCGGCAAAAGCGGTCGTTTTCACCGATCAAGGTGAAGTAGTCGGCGAGGGGCGCGCCCGTACCCCGTGGATCACTACCTCGAACGGGGTAGAACTTGCCGCTGAGGAACTGCTCAATGCTGCGATCGGAGCACTCGGGTCGGCACTGGACGCGACCCCCGGTGCAACCACAGTGACGGCCGTTGGCATTACCAGCATGGGTGAGTCGGGCGTCCTGATCGACAGGGACGGAACCCCTGTTGCGCCGGTCATCGCGTGGCATGACAGCCGCGACAATGAGGAGGTCGAGGCGCTGCGCCGCGACATCGCTCCAGACACGTTCACCGCAACCACCGGCAAGCCGTTACGCGGACAGTGGGCCATTACCAAGCATCGTTGGCTGCTGCGTCATGTCCCTTCAGCGGCGGCTGCAGTACGCCGGTTCAACATCGCGGAATGGATGGTGCGCGGCTTGGGCGGCGATGAGGCAACCGAGCTTGCGCTCGCGTGCCGCACCGGCTGGTTCGACCTGTCCCGCCGTGACTGGTGGCCGGACGGCCTGGCCTATTCCGGAGCTACACCCGATCTCATGCCGCCCCTGGTGGAGGCTGGCATGCCAGTCGGCCACATCACCCGCTCTGACACCCACCCACGGTTGCGAGGTGCCGTGCTCACAGTTGTCGGTCACGACCACCAAGCCGCCGCCGTAGGCGTCGGTGCCACCGGTGAAGGCGACGAGGTTGATTCCTGTGGCACAGCTGAGGCCATAGTCCGAACCATCCCGGCATATCTGAAAGGCGAACAAGTCCGTGATCTAGCTCGTGCCGGAATTACGACTGACTGGAGCATCCAGCCTGGGCGCTGGTCGCTGCTCGCCGGTACAGAAGGTGGACTCGCCATGCAACGCGTACTTAATGCGATCGGTGTCGACCAGGGCGGCTTCACTGCACTTGACGCGGCGGCCCTCGACGCGCCTGAAGGGCGGGTCAAGGTGGAGGGCATTGGAACCGATGCGGTTCATCTGGAGAACCTCGGCGACGGCGTTACACCCGGCGAGGTATGGCGTGCCGTCGTCGAGGCGGCCACCGAGGAGGTAACCAAGCTGCACAACTCCATGACCGACATCGTTGGGGAGCACCAAGACATCGTCGTTACGGGTGGGTGGTCGCGCAGCGCCGCCCTAATGGCTGCCAAGCGTCGCAGGCTCGGCGCCATCCGACTCTCGGCCGTTCAGGAGGCGGGAGCCCGAGGAGCAGCTATATACGCCGGCCGCGCCGCGGGCATTTTCCCCCCAGATGGGGTCTTTCCGGATCCGATGGTGTCCGTATGATCGTGACGCTCACGCCCAATCCCAGCGTGGACCGCACCCTGGTTCTTGACACCTTCATCCGCGGCGCGGTGAACCGGTGCACTGCGACGCTCGCCGAGCCGAGCGGCAAAGGCATCAATGTTGCTCTGGCGCTGCACAACCATGGTGTCCCGGTGCTAGCCGTGCTCCCGGTAGGTGGTCCGGCAGGAGAGCAACTGATTCAACTGCTTGACGCGGCGGGCCTGCCGTACCGGGCTGTGACCATTACCGGCACTATCCGTACCAACGTCTCGATGATCGAGGCGGACGGCACGAGTAGCAAACTCAATGAACCCGGTCCAACGTTGACCTCCGAGGAGGTTGCGGACCTGCTCCGAGCCACCCTCGATTCGTGCAGTACTGCCGACTGGCTGGCAATTTGTGGAACTCTGGCGAGCGGATTCTCCGAACGCCACCTAGGTGAAGCGGTTAGAGCAGCGCGTACCGCAGGTCTGCGGGTGGTGGTGGATACCTCCGGATCGACACTTCGAGCAGTACTCAGCGCCACTCCGCACGTTGTAAAACCCAACGCGCACGAGTTGGCTGAGGTAACCGGTCGTCTGATCAACACAGTCGGTGATGTCACGGCCGCTGCAGAGCTGCTCCGGGCGAAAGGGCTGAGCACGGTCTTGGTCAGCCTCGGCCGGGACGGCGCAGTCCTAGTCGACGGCAACGGCGCATTGCATGGCCGTACCGCGGCAGTTACTGCCATTAACACTGTTGGTGCAGGTGATGCATTTCTGGCGGGCTACTTGGCGGCGGATGCCAACGCCTCTCAACCGGCAGATCGGCTTGCCTCGGCGTTGCGGTGGGGCGCGACAGCAGTCCAACAGCAGGGAACGCTGTTGTCTCGGATAGATGACCGCATTCCGGTCCACGTCACTGCGGCGGACCCCAATGTCAGGCTTAGCGAGCCCGCGACGCCGTGACAAGGACGCAATGTCGCGATCGGATTTAGCGGCTGGAGTAGCCGCCGTCTATGGGCAGTGATACGCCGGTGATCATCGAGGCGGCATCGCTAAGCAGGAACACAATGGGAGCAGCGATTTCGGCCTCGGTTGCCCAACGTCCTAACGGCATCTGCTCCAGGAACGGCCCCCCGATATCCTCCCGACCCCAATACCACGCCGACATTGGTGTCATGACCACGGTGGGATTGACCGCGTTCACACGGATCTTGTACTTGCCTAATTCCAAAGCCGACACCCGGGTGATGCTGTCCAGGGCCGCTTTGGAGGCTCCGTACGAAATGTGGCCCGGCAATGCGACCAGGCTCGCTTGGCTTGAGACATTGACGATCGATCCGCCCCAACCAAGACGAATCATCGACCGGGCGGCGTACTTGGTGACGAGTAGCGCGCCTCGGGTGTTGATGGCAATGACTTTGTCGAAGATCTCGATGTCGGTGTCCATTGGAGTAGCGATCTCGCCGCCGAAACCAGCGCAGTTGACTACCCCGTAAAGATCGAGTCCTTCCAGAGCATCGCGGACGCCCTCCTCCGATGTCACGTCGAATGCCAGCGTTCTCACGCCTGCTTGATCTCCGACATCCTTCAAGGCCTCCTGCGACTGTCCGCTCGCGATCACATCAGCTCCGGCAGTAATGAGCTGTCGAACGGTCTCACCACCAATGCCGCCTGTGGCACCAGTCACGAGCACGGGTCTGTGGTTGAAGTCGATCACCGCTCCACTCTCTCACTCAGACCGCTGGCCGCTGAGACCATTGCCGGCTTGATCATCAGTCGAAGCCTGCCGCGGCCAGCTCGGTGGCCCAGCGGCCCGCCTCCTCCGTGTCAGGTCGCTTCCCCTCGAGGCTGGACGCAGCGAACCGTGCTGCGAGCCGAGTCGCCCGCCGAATGCCAGTGCCTTGTGCAAGGCCGTAGAGGAGTCCAGCGGTGGCGGCATCGCCGGCTCCGGTCGTGTTGACTACGCGCCTCGGTTCAGCGGCCGGTACCCATTCGGCCGTAGAACTCCAGGCAGACCGTACGGACGCGAGCGCGGAACCGGCCGCCGCCAGGCGATCGGCGCCAGCGCTGACCGAGAACGCTCCTCGGGCACCCGCCGACACGGTGGCCACGGCACATCCATCCTCAATCAGACGATGGGCACATTCCTCGACCAGATCGTCGTCGGGTGTTCGAGCGATGGCCAGTGCCGACGTTAGGTCGTCGATACTCGGACTAGCGATGTCGACGTAGGGCATGATCTTGGCGAAGATCTTGCGCCAGTCCACCTCGGCGGCACTGGACCGCGGATCCACTACGGCCAGATCGAGAGCGGTCGTGATCTGTCGGCTGCGTGCTTCCTTGAGCAGATTAAGCAGGGGCGCAGCGTCGTCGGCCAGCAGAGCTGGCAGCAGCGGCGGGTAGCCGAGATGCAGGATGTCCACTCCGTCCAGCTTCACTTCCCGGCCGGTGAACGCGGCGTTGGCACCGGGGTGATGCCAGAACGTCCGGTCGCGTCCAGGCGATTGCAACACGATCGTGTATGAAGTCGCCGCTCCTGCCGTGGTCGTGATTCCCTCAAGGTCGACTCCCTGCTCGGTGAGCAAGCGGCGCGCAATCTCACCCAACGGGTCATTGCCAACCCTGGAGCAGACGCGGGTAGATATCCCTGCGGTGGCGAGGGCGAGTCCGGTGTTTGCAACACATCCACCGAGCGTGAGCTGTGCCGAGCCAATCTCGTAGAGCTGGCCCGGCACCAGTTCGGGAACACTTTTGAGCTCAGGAGTGATGTCGATGCACAGGTGCCCGGCAACTAGTACTGAGTGCCCAGCAACCATCTGCCCAGCAATCATCTGCGCACCCGTACCACCTCACCGCTCCCATGCGACTTGATCGCCGCGTGGTAGATCTCATGCGTCAAGGCGGCCTCCTTCGGTGTCGCGCAACCAAACCGATCGCCCAGGGCCTCCTCCCGCTCAGCCAGGAACGCAGCCAACATCTGCAAGATGGCGTCGGAAAAGCCCGACTCGAAATTCGGGCCGGTCACAGTCGGCCACACCGACTGGCTGCCCGCATCCACCGAGGACCAGACCTGCTCACGGCTACCACCGGGCACGTCGGCGACCGAAAATACCTTCACCCGCTTCGGATTCTTGGTTGAGAATCGCACCCCACCGTCCAGGCCAAGTGCTTCGAATTCCCAGGTGTTTTTCTCCCCGGGGTCGATTCGCTTCATCGCTGTCGTTAGTGGGAACGAGTAGCTATCCATGCTCACCCAACCGTGCAGGACTGCGTTGTCCCAGGTGTCGCAGCGCTCGCGGCCTCCGTTCGGTGCCGGCCGCTCGGTCACGATGTCTTGCAGTACGGCGAAGATCCGGTCCGGGGCCCAGCCGAGTCGTAACGGCACGTGCCACACATGCAGCCCGAGGTCGTTCATAACGCCGGCATCGCCGCAGTACCGCGCCTGCCGCTTCCAGTTGATCGGCTTGTTGACGTCGAGGTCGCTGGCGTGGAGGAAGGCGCAGCGGGCCTCGATGATGCGGCCCAGAGCACCTGACCGCACATAGTTGAGGGCAACCTGCGCGCCTGGGAAGAATGGCATCTCGCTGGAGCACCGCACGAATGACTGCGGGTTTGTCGCTGCAGCAGCCATGACGGCTGCTGCGGCAGATGCGTCGATGCCGAACGGCTTCTCGGCAAGCAGGCTCTTGCCGGCCTGGATGGTGTCGACGTAGAGCTGTTCGTGCAGGTCGTGCCGCACAGCGATATAGAGCACATCGATCGAGTCATCGCCGAGGAGGTCGGTGTAGGTCGTTACCTTCCGCGTGACGGTGGGTATCTGGTCGAACCAGTCCAGGGCTGCCGGGTTGATGTCGCAGACCGCTGTCAGCCGTGGAAGCACCGGGTGATCGATTAGCGCAGGCCAACGCTGTAGGGCCGCGGCGATCTCCCGTCCCATAAGCCCGCCACCCACGATGGCGACGTTCACGATCTTGGTCACCGCGGTTCTCCCGTGAGCGCTGAGCCTGTCGAAGCGCGCCCTTCGACAGGCTCAGGGCGCATTGCCAGGCGCAAAGCGTCGTCGACGCTGGCCTTGTCGTGGAGCACCGCCATCAGCGCTCGGACGATTCCAGACGGATTCTCGTGCTGGATCACGTTCCGGCCGTACACGATGCCGCGGGCTCCCTGCGCTAGCACCGCCGCCGTCCGCTCGAGCAGAGTGCGATCATCGACGCGTCCGCCGCCGCGTACCAGGACCGGAACGTCGCCGGCGACTTCGATCACCTTGTGGTAGTCCTCGACATTGTCCGTAGGGTCGGCCTTGATCAGATCCGCACCCAGTTCCCGAGCCTGACGGACCAGGGTCATGATCTTGTCGGTATCTCCGTCGACCATGTATCCGCCTCCAGCAGCGGTATTGTCCTGCATCACCAGCGGTTCGATCATCAGCGGCATCGCGTACCTGGTGGCCTCGGCCCGCAGCGCCATGATCGAGGAGATGTTGGACTCCCGGATCTCTGGGCGCCCGGGCAACTGCATGAGATTTGCGCAGATCGCCACGGCATCAACGCGGACGGCCTCCTCGATGGCGTTCGGGACGTGGTGGCTGAACAGGTGCTCGTCTAGTGGGTTCCCGTAGACGTTTGCGACATCACTCCGCAAGACCAGGACCGGCTTCTGCTTTCCCGGAACCGCTTGGAGTAGGCGGGCATGGCCCAAAGTCAGCTGCACGGCATCGGGATTCGCTGCTACCAAGGTGCGAACCACCGCATCCATGTCCTCGATGCCAGTCAAGAAGGACCGCTCACCGAAGAAGCCATGGTCCACAGCCACGTCGAGCGCTCGCCCCGATTGTGGGTTAAACAGGCGGTTCAGGCGATAAACAGACATGGTGTGTCAAACCCTCCTCGCCCGGCTGATGCTTCAGCCTAAGGGCAGTACGCGGTGGGGCAGACACCTTGTGGGGTCACGGTTCCAGCGTGAGGTCGTAAGGCCCTTTGTGCTAGCGATCCAAGGATGATCACGTCTGGTTATCGGCGTACTTTCGTCAATTTGGCGAAGACGACGACGTTGTCCAGATACCTGCTTTGGGCCGCGTCGTAGCTGCCGCCACAGGTGATCAAGCGGAGTCCGGCATGGTTGATTGGGTCGTACACTGCCTGGGTCGGGAACCGCGATTTGGAGTATTGGTCCACCTTGGTGACGGTGAAGATCGCGGTGTTCCCATCCTTTCGGATAACGCTCACCTGATCGCCGCGCCGCAGGGTGTCGAGGCGGTGAAAGACCCCCAGGGCTCCGTTCCATCTGACGTGTCCGGCGATCACGGCCGGCCCGAGGGCACCGGGTGAAGGCGCTCGGGTGAACCATCCGGGGTCGGCGGCACGGTTGGGCACCTGCATTGTTCCGTTGTCCTCGAGCCCTAGTTCGATCAGTTTGGCTCGGACATCGAGCTTGGGTATGGAGATGGTGATTGGGTCTGATTCGGGCAGTACCAGCCCGGTGGTCTGGTCGCGAAGGTCGCTTTGATCTGCTGACCGGGTCCGTGGTTTCTGGGTTGGCTGAGTCGTGCTGGGAGCCGTCGCCGAGGTGCTGGGTTCATTCGGCGCCGGAGCCAGGGCCGCGTCGGGAGTAGACGACCTTGGCAGCGCTGCCCAAATCAGCACCGCGCCGATAATCGCCAGCCCGACGGCGATGCAAACCCGGACTAGTCGGCTCGGATGCCAGCCGGAACTGAACACCAGCGTCGATCCCCCTTGTGATCAGCGGTCGAGACAAACTCTTCGGACGGCATGCAGGCGCGCATCAGATGTTGCCGGAGCGTACCGATTATCCAGATCCTCGAAGCCCGGCCTCCAGAACCTGGAACCGTATTGGCACTGCGCGCTGTGGACAAAATTCAGCTACGGCTTCATCGCGGTTTTAGGATAATGACCGTCGATGGCACGCACGAGAAATTGGGGAGTCTCATGCCGGCCTGCACGCAGCCAAAATGTATCGGCACGATCGTCGATGGTTACTGCGACGTCTGCGGTAGTCCCGCGGGCGCAGTCCCGTTCGTTCCAGCAGCAGCTTCGGCGGCGTCACCCGCCCATGCCGGCGAGGCTGGCCTAACAGCGATTCATCGGGAGCCGGGAGTTCCCCCGAAGCCGAGAAGCGGCAATCTCACGACGGCTTGTACGCAGCCGGGCTGTACCGGCACGATCGTCGACGGTTACTGCGACGTCTGCGGTAGTCCCGCGGGCGCAGTCCCGCTTGTTCCAGCAGCAGCTTCGGCGGCGTCACCCGCCCATGCCGGCGAGGCTGGCCTAACGGCAATCCATCGAGGGCCGGGAGTTCCCCCGAAGCCGAGAAGCGGCAATCTCACGACGGCTTGTACGCAGCCGGGCTGTACCGGCACGATCCTCGACGGTTACTGCGACGTCTGCGGTAGTCCAGCGGCCGCAGTCCCGTTTGTTCAAACAGCGACATTGGCGGCTGCGGCGCCTTCAGCGGCTGAGGACAGCGGCAGGTTTGAAGAGCGCGCCCAGGGCAAGCCCAACGCCGCCGCCAAGGAATATCGGTCGCGAGTCGAGCAGGCTCAGCTACCCGACGAGGTACGGGTGGCGGCGCTGCGCGAAGTCGACAAGCTTGAACGAACCATCGCCCAGAGTCCCGAGTGCGTCGATATCCGGATCTGGCTCGACACGATTCTGGACCTGCCGTGGGGCACCAAGACCACGGACCTGATAGATGACATTCAGGGGTCACGCGAAGTCGAGGCGACACTGCAGGGGTTGATTAAGCCAGCGGCGGCCGATGCTGAGCGGCCCGACACCGCGGAGGCTGAGTCGGCGGTTGCCGATACCGAGACGCCCGACGCGGTGGACGTTGAGCCAGCGGTTGTCGACGTCGACAGCGAGGAGCCCGACACGGTTGACCTTGCGCCGGCGGTTACCGAAGCTGACACCGAGGAGGGCGATACCGCAGAGGTTGAGCCGGCTACTGCCGAGGTTGAGGAGCCCGAGACCGCAGAGGTTCAGCCGGCGGAGACCGAGGTTGAGGAGCCCGATACCGCAGAGGTTGAGCCGGCGGAGGCCGAGGTTGAGGAGCCCGATACTGCAGAGGTTGAGCCGGCGGAGGCCGAGGTCGAGCTGGTGGAGCTCGACGTCCAGAAGCCCGACACCGCGACGGTTGAGCCGGCGGCTGTCGCGGTCCAGATGCCCGACATCGCGAAGGTTGAGCCAGGGGCTGTCGACGTTGAGAAGCCCGACCGAGCACCCGGGGGCCCACGCGCTGACGACACAGTAGAGACGCCCGCAGTCCATGCGACACCTAGCGCAGGTCCGCAACCAGGTCCTCAACTCCCGGAGCAGCGGGTCGTCGAACCTGTGCAGGTTCAGGCCCCGGCAAAGAAGAGGCAGCGCTCCGGACTTCTAGCGCTAGCCGCCGTCGCCCTGGTGGCGGTGCTTATCGGCGCGTTCTTCGTTGCGACTAGAGATGGCAGCGTGACAGCACAATCGGTTCCTACTGCAACCGCGACGGTTGCAACCGCGACGGTGAGCACGCCGACGACTGAGCCGTCGAACTCGCCGACGGGCACAGCGCAGCAAGGGTCGCCTATTCAGCTGGCGCGTCTGTCCACCTCCGGCAGGTCCTTTCAAGCCGTTCCGATTCGAGGCACATATCGCGGTGGACCAAACACGTTATTGCGGATTCAGCGCGAGGAGGAAGGCAGCTGGGTGGACTTTCCGACGCCGACCGTGACCGACGCGTCGGGCAAGTTCAGCACCTTTGTCGAGCTTGGGCCGGGTCGTTACCTGCTTCGAGTGCTGGACCCTGCCTCGGGCATCACGTCGGCAACGTTCGTGCTGGTCATCGAGGGCTGATCGAGCTTGGTCTCAGCTAGGAGCCGATTGCCGAAAGTCAGACATAGACACAAGTCCAGCATGGTATATAGGTGGCTCTGCGATGACGGATTCGAAAGGTGCTTTCGATGTCCAGGGGCATCGACTTGCTGATATCCGGGGGAATAGATGATGAAGTTGCGCAACTCATTCGTGCTGGCAGCCGCCTCGGCCATGCTGTGGATACCGACGAGTGCTGAGGCCGACACGACTGTGAAGGCAAAGCTGGTCGAGCAAAATGGCAGCGGCGCCAGCGGTACGGTCAGCCTGACGGCGCTTGATAACGGTGGTCTCAAGGTGGTAATCCGTTCCGAAGGCCTGGTGCCCAGCCAAACTCACGCGCAGCACCTCCACGGGGCGGTGGGCGGTAAGCACTTCGCGTGCGCGACTGTGGAAAAGAACGACACCGATGGCGACGGAGTGCTCACCAATGAGGAGGCGGGCGGCGAGTACGGCGGTGTCTTCATGCCGCTGACAGTCGATGGTGGTAAGCAGATGCCGGTTGCCGACTCAGCGGGCCGGGTCAATTACGAACGGACCTTTAGCGCCAAGGAGGTTACCGACGGCGTGCTGGAGCACCTCTCGTCATTGCATCTCGTGCAGCACGGCATCGACGTCAACAACAACGGCAAGTACGACGTGGAAGCCTTGGGTGTCTCAACATTTGCCGAGAACCAGGGACGGCCCGGTGTACCGGAGGAGGAAACCAACCCGGCTACCTGTGGCGTGATCGAGGGTGCCGGCATGCCGCATCGGCCGCGCGGTGGGGTCGAGACCGGCGGAGCCCCAGTGTCTGATCTGAATCCACCTCTTGCTGCAGGAGGGGCTGCTCTCCTGGCGCTGTCTGTCGCCTTTGCTGTTTCCGCGGGCCGTTCGCGCCATCAGCACAGTGTGCGCCGCGGGACTGAGGTCAGCGGCAACTAGGATCCGGGCGGCATCACAACTCCGGCGGCCGCGTGTACGGCGGCGGTGCGCGAGTGACGCCAAGCTTTGGCAATCGGTGCAGTGTTCGGCAGATGTTGGCCAGGGTCGGGCCGTTCAGCCCGGTCAGCGCGTACGGCGGAGCAACGCCCGTCGCGCGGTCGACGAATCAAGCATCGCGGTGAGCTCGGCACACTCGGCCTTCCGGCCCACGAACCGGGTGAGGTAGGTGGGCAGGACATCGCCGAATAGTTCGGCGTCAATGGTCATGCGTTCAACCCCCGAGACCCCAGGCTCCTCTACCATCAAAGGCTGAGCTCCCTTTGTCTCGATACGCGTTACAACGTACGCACACCTGGAAGTACTCGTGTGTCTCGGGGTTCTCCCGAAACTCCCACCTGTGGAGTCGCAAGCGGCACTTCAATGGTTTAGGCATGACGGCAATTGTCCTCGTCGTTAATGACCCATGGGAAGGTCAGTCTCCTGACCTGTTGAGCGGGCAATCGCCTCAGGCGGTCATGGCTTGTGTGGCGGTCACCGTAGCGGGGTACTACGGGCTGTGCGAAGGAGGAGGCCATGATTGTGTTCGGCATGTTTTTACTGGTCTTGGCCATTCCGTTAAAGATCGAATTCTTGTCGACCGTGGGTCTTATCTCTTTGATCATCGGGGGCGTTTTATCTATTTTGGGTTATTTGGGTCACCCTGTAGGTGGACGCAGATATTGGTATTAATGAATGAGAGCAACTGAATACCTAGCGGTAAATGGCGCGCAGCCGCACATGGTCCGCGCGAAGATCGGGCACCCGCGTCACACCAAGCAGGGCGAGCGTCGAGGCAACCTCCTGAATCAGGATGTCGGCCGCCCGCCGCACCCCACGCTCGCCGCCCGCCATCAGCCCGTAAAGGTATGCGCGTCCTACCAGGACAGCCCGCGCCCCCAACGCCACCGCGGCGACTACGTCGCTGCCTGACATGACGCCTCCGTCGACGTACACCTCGACCCGGTCGCCCACGGCGTCTACCACGGCAGGCAGTGCCTCTAACGGAGTGTCCGTCCGGTCGAGCTGTCGTCCCCCATGGTTTGACACAACGACGGCATCCGCTCCAGCGTCGACGACGGCCCGGGCATCGGCCGCGTTGAGTATGCCCTTGACGATCAGCGGCCCATCCCAGATGGAGCGGAGCCAGACGAGGTCGGCGATCGTCGCGGCCGGGTCGAACAGGCGACCGGCGAGCTCGGCGACGGTGCCCTCGAAGCGCCTGAGCGATGCGAACTCGAGCGGCTCGGTCGTGAGGAGGTCGAACCACCACGAGGGGTGCAACGCGCCCTCCGCCAAGGTTCTTAGCGACAGGGACGGCGGGATGGTCAGGCCGTTGCGGACGTCGCGCAGCCGCGGCCCGGCGATCGGGGTGTCGACGGTGAGCACGAGCGCCTCGTAGCCGGCAGCCGCGGCCCGGGCCACGAAGTCGCGGCTAGCCTCGCGATCGCGCCACAGGTAGAGCTGGAACCACCGCCGCCCGTCCGGGGCAGCTGCGGCTAAGCCCTCGATCGACGTCGTGCCCATCGTCGACAATGCGTACGGGATGCCGGCCCGTTCAGCGACGCGCGCGACAGCCGCCTCCCCGTCAGTGTGAATCATCCGGGTGAAGCCGACGGGTGCGAATCCGAACGGGGCAGCCGCCGGTCGACCGAGGATGACGGTGGAGCTATCCACCGAAGACACGTCCCGAAGCACGTGTGGGCTGAACGCGAGTCTCTGGAAAACCTGTCGAGACCGACGAAGAGTGAGTTCGTCACCGGCGCCGCCATCGGTGTAGTCGAAGACGGCGCGCGGAGCTCTGCGACGGGCCAGCACTCGCAGGTCGGCGATGGACGCCGCGCCAGCCAGCCGCCGATCGGTTGGGTTGAGCCCCGCAGGCCGCAGCCGAAGCAGAGGTTTCACCTCGGACCATCGCGGCACGCGTCGAGCGGTCATGATCGAGTTCTACACCCCGCACGGCGTCGTCGGCTCGGCGGTCACGGGCGAGACACCGTGATGGCTGTCGATTTGTCGCCGGTGCAGGCCGGGAGTCACATCTAGGTAGATCAGGGCGCGTAGAAATGCTGGTAGTCGGGGTCGTTCCAGACGCCGCCCCACTCCCAGCCGATCCGCTCGAATGCCCGTACCACGACATCGCCCGCGACGATCACTCCCCGGGGAGCATCGGCGTCCGATGAACGGTCGACGTCGACGAATGAGCGACCTGCGGAGGGCAGGACGTCGTCGGCGGTGACGTACGGATTCTCGACCGGGTTGATGTCGACCGCCGCTCCGTAGGCGTGGGCGGAGAAGGTGCTCGTGCCCGCTACCGTACGGCAGTTATAGGCCGAGGAGTTGTCAGCGGCCATCGAGCGGTTGTCGTCACCGCCGTAGGCGTCGACGAGTTGCATCCGGCGGATGGGGAATCTCTCGTCGTAGAGCTCCCGGAAGACGTCCACGATGTCGCGGGCGTGTCGGCGGTGCACGACCATCTGCCCGATGTGCGGCTTGCGGTCGAAGCCCACATAGCGCATGGTGAGCAGCCGTAGGTCGGTCAACCTGACCGGACAGCTTGACGGGTCATGGCTGCTGCCGATCATCCGACGCCCGAGCGCGGTTGGAATGCGGTCGATGGAGAAGATGTACGCGGGTGTCCGATCGTCCGCGCCAGCTCGGTCCGAAGCCGTCCTTTCGCCCGGCCCGGGCCCGAGGTCAGTGCATCCGCGCAGATTGCGCCACTCGCGGATCGCGTCGTCGCGAGCCGAACCGGTCAGAGGGCGGGGCGTGCCGCCCGAGGGTCTGATCTCCCCGGGCACCCAGTCGTCACGAACGATCTTGCCGTCATCAATCTGCAGTCGGAGTACGCCGGTGGCCGGCGGCCTGCCGTGGTACCAGAGGAAGTTGCCGAGGCCGTAGCTGACATAGGTGTCGTCCAGCATGCCCGCCCCGAGCAGGACGTGGGCGTGCGTGCCGACGACGATATCGGCCCCGGCGTCGGCCAGTCTCTGCGCCAACCTGCGCTGTCCGGAGATCGGGCAGGGCTGGTTTTCCGCGCCCCAGTGCAGGTAGACCGCGACGACATCACTGTAGGCATTGGCAGCACGGACGGCTGTCAGCAGCCGGGTGTCGTCATGGGCTGCGGCCAGGCCGGGACCATCGGGTCCGACATCCCAGATCGAATCGTTGCTCTCCAGCGGTGAGGCGTCGGCGGCGAGCACGGCTATCTCGACGCCGTTGATGGACGTGTGATAGGGGCGGAACGCTTGCTCGGGATCGCGCCCGACCCCGATCACGGCGACCGGACTACTTCGGGCCAGGCGCAGCGTGTCGCGCAGCCCGGCGGCGCCATAGTCGGCGCCGTGGTTGTTGGCAAGTGACACCACATCGACGCCAGACCGATCAAGAAGGTCGAGGGCCGATGGCGGACTGCGGAACCAGTAGCGGCGCGATGGGTCCTCGAGCTCCTTCGGCACGGGCGAACCACCGGAGGTGAGGGCGCTCTCGAGGTTAACCACGGCCAGGTCGGCACTGCGCAGAGCTGATGACATCGGGCCCAGGGTTGCGTCTCGTCGGTCCAGCAGGGCCGCCACCCCGCCCTCGAAATGGACGTCGCCGGCGAAGGCGAGTGTCACCGACCCCCGTTCTGCGCCATCCGGATTCTCCAGGTCAAACACGTTCTCGGCCCCGCGATCGGCACGGCCAGGGGCCACGGACTCCTTGGCATCCTGGGGTCGCGGGCTGGCCTGGATCTGGCAGCCCGAAAGGACCAGGACCACCGTGATCGCCAGCAGCCCGGCCCGATGCCCCGAGTTCGAACAGACCATTGGCCCACTTCCTCCCCTCCACTGTGCCTGGACCGGACAAACAACACCTGCCGCGGGCCGCGAACCCTGCAGCTCTTCGACTTGGAGCAAGATCGCCGGTCCCCGCGCGAGCGTGGCCCTCCGTACGGCTCCAGATGGTCGCTGACATCCCGGCCGGCAAAGAAGCTCGGCTTGGCGCGTCCCCTGCTCAAGACGGCAAACAGGTGTCAAATGGCGCGAAAAGGCACACATTTGCCGTCTCGCGACGGCAAATGTGGATTGGGCTTTACCGCTTGTGGCGGGCGTCCTGCTCCGTCCCGGGACGCAGCCCGGAAGCCCGGAGACGCTATCCCGGGACTGGGATCCCTGGGAGGCCCGTCAGACCGTCGGCCAGCGCCGCTTCCTCGAACTCGATCTCCGGGAGGCGCCGCGCCAGGAAGTCGTCGTAGGCCTGCATGTCGAAGTGCCCGTGACCGCAGAGGTTGAAGAGGATGACCTTCGACTCGCCGGCCTCTCGCGCACGGATCGCCTCGTCGATCACCGCCCGGATGGCGTGGTTCGGCTCGGGGGCCGGCACGATTCCCTGAGCCCGGGCGAACTGTACGCCCGCGTCGAACACCTGGTTCTGCGTATATGCCCGAGCCTCCATGTGCCCGTGCTTCACCAGCATGGACAGCGAGGGCGCGTCGCCGTGGTACCGGAGCCCGCCCGCGTGCACCGGCGCCGGTACGAACGTGTGCCCCAGGGTGTACATGGGCACGATGGGCGTCGTCTCCGCCGTGTCGCCGAAGTCGTAGGCGAACTCACCGCGGGTCAGGGTCGGGCAGGCCGCCGGCTCTGTGGCCACGAAAGTGGCATCGAGCTTCCCGGCCAGTTTGTCGGCCATGAACGGATAGGAGAAGCCTGCATAGTTCGAACCCCCGCCGACGCATCCGATGATGTAGTCCGGGGATTCGCCCGCCATCTCCATCTGTTTCTGTGTCTCGAGGCCGATCACGGTCTGGTGCAGGAGCACATGTCCTAGCACGCTCCCTAGGCAGTAGTTGGTGTCGGCATTGGTGGCCGCGACCTCGACCGCCTCGCTGATGGCGATCCCCAAGGAGCCCGCGGAGTCGGGCGTATCGCCGAGGATTCGCTTGCCGACCTGCGTGGTGTCGCTGGGTGAGGCGTGGACCGTCGCCCCGAAGGTCTCCATCATCACCCGCCGGTATGGTTTCTGCTGGTACGAGGCCTTCACCATGTACACAAGGCTTTCCAGCCCGAACATCTGGCATGCGAAGGCCAGCGCCGACCCCCATTGCCCGGCGCCGGTCTCGGTGCTGATCCGGCGTATCCCCGCTTCCTTGTTGTAATAGACCTGAGCGATAGCCGTGTTCGGCTTGTGGGAGCCGGTTGGTGAGGTCCCCTCGTATTTGAAGTAGATCCGGGCCGGAGTCTGCAGCGCCTGCTCCAGGCGTCGGGCCCGATACAGCGGGGTCGGCCGCCACAGCCGGTAGACGTCCAGGACCGGCCCTGGGATGTCGATCCACCGCTCGGTCGACACCTCCTGCATGATCAGCGACTCAGGGAACAGCGGAGCGAGGTCTGCTGGCCCAATTGGTTCCCTGGTCCCGGGATGCAGCGGGGGAAGCGGCTGCATACCCGCGCCGACCATGTCGGGAACGAGGTTGAACCACGCCGCCGGGAGCTCGTCGGGCCCGAGGTCGAAGCGCACCGGTTCGGTCATGGTGTCCCCCTTCTTGGTCACACGCTGACCTGCGAGGCGCTCATTCTATTGGGACGGACGTCGCTAAGGCTGTACTGCACCGGCTCCGGCACCCCCACGGTTGTCCTGGGACCGGGTCTTGGCCAACTTTCCTATGGCAATCTTCCGCCACGGTCCCGGGACGAGGCGAGTTCCTGCCCTGCGGGTGGGCCATCCCCGCCTCGCTCTAACGCCGAGACGACCGAGGTAATGATCCGATCGTGACTGCGGCGGTTAAAGCATGGCCGGCGGTCAGCTCGGGAAAAGCGGGCGGTAGTCGCGGCTTAGCTGGTGAACCTTTCGATAGCCCATGGCGCCGAGCAAGATCGCGGCCGCGACAGTGGCGAGGACAACGGCGATGGTTCGCACCACGACCCCGGCGCCCAAGGCTTGGCAGACGACCGCGGTAAGCACGCCGGTGACTACCGCGTCGATGATGCCCACCATTACCGGCGATCCCGATAACCAGTGGGTTATGCCGACCCGACTTTGGAAGCTGTATGTCTGCAACATGCCCGGCGCGTCGTCATGAGGGCTTGCGACAAAGTACGGCTCCAGCTCCGGCGCGAGCTCGAGGTAGGCATGTCGTAGCCGGTTCATGCCGATCACCAGCCAAGCGTCCTCGATATCGGCCTCGACCAGGCGGAAGTACGTTGCCACCCCAATAAGTAGGACAACCGGCAAGACGAGGAGGGCGAAGGTCCTGAAGGCCTGCCCGAAGCCGGCCGCGTTCGCCACCAGCGAGAGTGCAATGACGGTGGCCGAGAGAACGGTTAGATAAGTGCCGGTCCGGCTGAAGATCTCGTTCCAGGTCATGCTGCGGGTGGCTAGCAGGCTCCAATGCTCAGTCGCCAGGAATTGCGCGTGCGGCGGGTTCCCGCTGACATCGAGGCCACCGAGGGATGGCGGCGTTCGAACCGGTGGCTGCTGCCTCATCCGATCTCCCATAGGTCGTATTGTCCCTCCGCGCCGCCATCCCCGCGTCAAGATCAACCGCACCCAGGACCGGGCGCACATGCACATGCGGCAGCTGAGCTGGCGAACACACCGCCACTTCGACTGCGTAATCCAGCAGGGCCATCGATAGGCCCACCTGACGTCCACAGCGCTCTGGCACGATCGGAGAGTGCCACCGTTGTCGCCAGCCATTCACTCTTAGGCTTAAGCCAATACCGGCACCGGGGAGCAGTCATCAGTTCAACCACGCACGTCATATCTGCCATCTTGTTGCTGATCTTGATCACGGTCATGTTCGGCGGCTTTTCACTCTTGTGGTTGTTGCGCGACCGGCTTCAGGGAGACCAGATTTCGAACTTCCGGGCCGGACACGCTCACGCTGGCGTCCTCGTGATCTTGACCCTGGTAGTCGTCAACATCGCTGATCGCGCCGAAGCATCTGGCCAGAGATTGTGGATGATCGCCGCCGCTCTCTTTATCTTCGCGCTGGCCCAGTCCGGCGGATTCTTTATTGCCTTGGGCAACCGGCCGCTGGGACGAGTCGTCACGACAGTCGGTGCCGTCGGCCTCGCAGCCACAGTCGTAGTTGTCGCAATGTGGCTGCTTAGCAACGCGTGATCCGCTAATCCAGCTCAACGTCGAGTGCCGATCCATCGAAGTGTCGCGGCGTATGCGATTAGGGCCGTTGGGGCCTCTGCGTCCGCCGGAGAGACTGAGGCGGCACGGGATCCGGAGACGAGAGTGCAGCGAGAAAGACCAACAGTGTTGCCCTCGTCCCTGCCGAGATCTGAGCCGAGGCCGAGACGAGATCCGATTGGCTCAGTGAACCGGAACGGCCACTTCGTCGCCTGCCACGGCGTCCGGCACGACCATCGGCTTCGGCCGCAGGTAGGCGCCTCCGATCGCGGCGGCCGCAGCCGCGAAGACTGCGCCGACCGCGAACGCGACCTGGAAGCCGCCGTGCAGCGACTCGAGCGAGGTCGGGTCGGCCTGCCCTCCGGTCCACCACGACGAGACCGCGACCAGGATCGCCAGGCCGAGGGCGCCGCCCATCATGAAGCTGGTGTTGACTACGCCCGAGGCGAGACCTGCTTCATGCGGCTCGACGTCGCCCATCGCTGCCAGCAGGACCGGGTTGAACGCGATCCCCGCGCCCAGACCGAGCAGGACCATTGCGGGGAGCACGTGGACGAAGTACTCGCCGCCGACTGGGGCAAGGGCGAACAGTGCGAGGCTCAGCGCGACCAGGCCAAGACCGATGGCCAGGGGAACCCGGATGCCGAGCCGCATCACCAGCCGGTCGGACACGCGCAGCGAGCAGAACGCCATCACCAGGCAGGCGGGCAGGTAAGCGAGGCCGACCTCGAGGGCGCCGTACCCGAGCACCTGCTGGAGGTACAGCGCCGACAGGAAGAACCAGGCAAACATGGCGCCGGCCCACAGCACGCCCAGGATCTGGGAGATCGCGACGTTGCGCAGCTTGAACAGGCGCAGCGGGACCAGCGGATGCTCGACGCGCGCCTCGCGGACCACGAAGGCAACCATCAGCACGGCAGCGACCGCTAGCAGTCCGAGGGTCTGGAATGACGTCCAGCCAGCCTCATTACCGCCGACTACGCCGTACACGGCGATCATCAGGGAGAGCGTGACCAGCCCGGCACCCGGTACGTCGAGACGCTGGCCGCCGTCGTGGACCTCGTCGGCGGGGAGCACCCGACCGGCCGCGAGCCAGAGGCCGACACCGATCGGGACGTTAACCAGGAAGATCCAGTGCCAGTTGAGCAGGCCGGTCAGGACGCCACCGGCGAGCACGCCCACCGCTCCGCCACCTGACACCACGAACCCGAAGACACCCATCGCCTTGGCCCGCTCGGCCGGGTCAGTGAACAGGCCCATGATCAGGGCGAGTGCAACCGCGGACACTGCGGCGCCGCCCAGGCCCTGGACAGCGCGGCCGACGACGAGGAATAGCGGGTTCGGGGCGAGTCCGCACGCGATGCTTGCGGCGGTGAACGCGACGACACCACCCAAGAAGACGCGTTTGTTGCCGAAGAGGTCCCCCAGCCGTCCCGAGAGCAGCAGAAAGCCGCCGAAGGTCAGCATGTAGGCGTTGACGACCCAGGCCAGCGCGGTCTGGGAGAATCCCAGGTCAGCCTGGATGGATGGCAACGCCACGTTCACGATGTTGGTGTCGAGCACGATCATCAGGTCACCGAGGCAGAGCACATAGAGCGCCAGCCAGCGGGCTTGTTTGTCCTTCATGGTCCTTCTCCCTGCTCGATGGGTCTGTCACCCTCGCTACGAACAGACGAGAACGAATACGACATCTCATCGGAGAAAAAGAGATTCGGATTAGTTGTCGTATCCGGGCTGGCCGATTCGTGGAGCAGGCGAGACCGGGCCTGACAAGCGGGCCTGGAACGGACAAGGATGGCGGTGACAGCCGCACTCCAGAAGGAGGAACGCCATGCCCCAGTACATGCTCTCGGTGGTCGAAGACGGCACCCAGGCCTTCGACAAGATGCCGAAGGAGGAGCTGCAGCAGATCATGGCCGACGTCGACGCCTTTAGCGACACGGTCCGCGAGGCCGGCAAGTGGGTCTTCGCCGGAGGCCTCGAGCCGATCGAGGCCTCGACGGTCGTCGACGGCAGGGGCGAGTCGCCGGTGATTACCGACGGCCCGTTCTCGGAGTCCAAGGAGTACCTCGGCGGGTTCTGGATCATCAGCGCCGCCGACCTCGACGAGGCACTGGACTGGGCGGCCCGCGGGTCCAAGGCCTGCGCCGCCAAGGTCGAGGTGCGCCCGTTCGACGAGGCCACCGGCTGAGGTAGCGGTTGACCGACGTCGAGGAGGTCTTCCGCGCCGAGTACGGCCGGGTCGTCGCCGGGCTGGTACGCCGGTTCGGCGACATCGACATTGCCGAGGAGGCACTCGCCGACGCGCTGGTCATCGCTCTCCAGCGGTGGCCGCGCGACGGCGTACCACCCAACCCGGCGGCCTGGCTGACCCGGGTCGCCGGCAATAAGGCGATCGATCGGCTGCGGCGCGAGAAGGTCCGCGACGACAAGTACGCCGAGGCTGCCATGCTCACCGACGACACTCCTGCCGAACCCACCGGACCGGTCACCGACGACCGGCTCCGGCTCATCTTCACGTGCTGCCACCCAGCCCTCGCATCTGAGAACCGGATCGCGCTCACGCTACGGCTGCTCGGCGGCCTCACGGTCGCGGAGATCGCCCACGCATTCCTGGTACCGGAAACCACGATGGCGCAGCGGATCACCCGCGCGAAGGCGAAGATCAAGCAGGCGCGGATCCCTTACCGCGTGCCCATGGGTGACGACCTCCCGAACCGGATGGCCGGGGTCCTTGCGGTCCTCTACCTGATCTTCAACGAGGGCTACCTGTCCACGACCGCCGCGTCGGTACGCGAAGACCTCTGCACCGAGGCGATCCGGCTGACCCGGCAGCTGCGTGAGGCTAGCGTCGCTCTCGGCCCGCCGATGGATCAAACGCAACCTGAGGTGCTCGGGCTGCTCGCGCTCATGCTCCTGCTGGACGCCCGGCGGCCGGCCCGGGTGCGCGATGGCTTACTCGTCACTTTGCCCGACCAGGACCGCTCCGCCTGGAACTCCGATCAGATCGAGGAGGGGCATGCGCTGGTCCGCCAGTGTCTCGCCCTAAACCGGCCCGGGCCCTACCAGATCCAAGCCGCGATCAACGCGGTGCACACCGACGCACCCGACGCGTCGGCGGTCGACTGGTCGCAGGTGGTGGCGCTGTACGACCAGCTGGCGGCGCTCACGCCCTCACCGATCGTCGCGCTGAACCGCGCGGTCGCCGTGGCCGAGCTCGACGGACCGCAGGTGGCCCTCGCCATCGTCGACGACCTGGACCTCGGCTCGTACCACGCGTTCCACGCCACCCGCGCCGACCTGCTCCGCCGACTCGGCCGGTACGACGAAGCCCGTGAGGCCTACGGTCAGGCGATCGCGCTGACCGAGAACGAGGCCGAGCGGGCCTGGCTCGCCAGCCGTCAGGCTTCGTGCGGGTAGCGCCCAGGAGGCCCGCGGTCGTACCGCTAACGGTGGTGATGGTGGCTCGGCAGCCTGGACGCTTGCTGTCCGGGACTGACGACCACAAATTGGCCCATCATTCCGTTGTCCTCGTGCCGCAGTAGATGGCAATGGAACATGTACGGCACGGCAGGATCGGTGTGCCTGTTGAAGCGAAGCAGGAGGGCTGTGGTGGCGCCCGGCGGGATATAGGCGGTGTCTTTCCAGCCGGTCAGGTGCGGTGGCGGCGAACTGCCGGCATATGTTGCGAGCTTGAACTGAACGCCGTGGATATGGAAGTTGTGCGGGTTGCCCGATGCGTTGCGGATTTCCCAGATCTCCGTGGTGTCCACGGTGACGGTGTGATCGATGCGGCCGAGGTCCATTCGCAGGCCGTTGATAGTTACGCTGTGGTCGAGCTCGAACCGTCGCGTGGCGACGGCGTCGGTCGGGTCGAGTCGTTGATGGTCGATCAATCGGTCAGGGACCTCCGGTGATACGGCGAGGTTCGCGGCCGCTCGGATCTCGAGTAGATCGAACGTGTCGTCCGCGCCAGCGAAGCGGCCCTAGAAAAGTTAGCAGCGGGTTGCCGAACGACAGTCGGCCGACGGTGCCGACATCGGCGCGTGCCCACAACCAGGCCGACCGCGGACAGGCCGAGCACGAAGGTCAGGCCGAGGACTGCGGCGCCCGCCAGGATGCGCACGAGGATCCGACGTCGCCGACGGACCGGCGGCCGGCGCTCCGACTTGGCGCCGTCAGGCGTGTTGATCATGGTCGGAAAAGGATCGAACGCGTCACACCGATCAGCGTCTGGACCGGGTCGGCCGCGCTGGCGGTTGATTGCCAGGCGACGAATCCGTCCGGCCTGACAAGCGACGCTCCGTCGTCGCTGATCCCGTACGCGGAACTGACGTCGGATCCGAACACGTAGCCGTCGACGGCCACGTCGAGTTTCCCGGCGGCGGCAACCCATGATTCACCGGCCGGCCCAGCCAGTAGTACCAAGCCGGAGCCGTACAGGTCGAGGGTGGACATCGCCCGACCGGAGAGCGTGATGGGCACGTGTGGTGCACGGTTGCCGGGTTGGCCGGCCAGCTGGCGTGGCGGCAGGGGCGTCAGGTCGTCTCCGGCCAGGGAGGGGTATCGGTAGCCGATGGAGACGGCGCCGTAGTCGCTCACGCCGGGCCCGTCGCCGGACGACATTCGGGTACCGAAGCGTGACATGGCCTGGCCCATCGTGAACAGGCCGGTTGGTCGCCGCTCCGAGTCGTAGGTGTCGAGGAGTGCTGGGCCGGCTGACTGGTTGATCACCATGGCGAGCTTCCAGGCGAGATTGTGCGCATCCTGAATCCCGGCATTGGCACCGAGCCCGCCGGTCGGCGGCCAGACGTGAGCCGCGTCGCCGACCAGGAACACCCGGCCCGAACGTACGACCGGGCGACTGGGCGCCGATCGGGAAGCCAAGCACCTTCAGGTCCGTGCCCGGCACTTGCGGACGCAGGCTGACCTGCACATCGGAAAGTCCGGCCGCGGCCCCGACCATGTCCGCCACCCTCTCCTCGGTGTAGTCCTCCAGTGACTCACGCTCTGGGTCGTCGCCAGTCCCGAACACCCAGCGACGGCCGGCGTCGTCGTGTGCCATGAGGATAAAGGGAAGCTGGCCCTCGGCTACGAAGCCGATCTTGCGGTCTTCGCTCCAGACCAGGCTTTCGTCGTCGATGCCGCCAGACTCCACCACAAGAATCCCCTCACTCCCTACCAGGGCAGGACGCTCTTAGGGATGGTGCGGCGTACGTTCGTGCGTGGCAGGGAGGTGGATTTTCGTCGAACCGCACGGCCAGTTGCTGCGCCGTGGTCAGGTCTGAGGTTCGCTCGGTGCCACAGGCCTGGTTGAGGAATCTTTCAGCGCCCGCCTGCCCTGCGCTCATCTACGGCCGAGAAGCCAATCGCTAGCGATGCGCCGTCCCATATCGTGCAGCAGCGTCGCAGCGTTGGACATGCTCCTGTCGACGTCCGGTTCGATGTCGGCGAGTCGGTAAGCCCGGCTAATGCCGGCAGAACGTAACCGCTCGTCGCTCAATAGGCTGCGTCCAGCCACCGCTACCGTGGTCACTCTTGCTCGCGCCGCCGCTTTCGCCACTCCCACTGGGGCCTTGCCGGCCAGCGACTGCTCATCCAGCGAGCCTTCACCGGTGATCACTAGGTCAGCTCCCTGGAGTGCGCGGTCGAAGTCAAGCCATTCCAGCATCAGCTCGATACCCGGCCGCAGCTCGGCGTTCAGCAGAGCCATAGCTGCGAAGCCGGTCCCCCCGGCCGCACCCGCACCTGCCCGGCTTGCGAGGTCGGTTCCGGTCGCCTCGGCCACCCGCTCCGCCCACACCGTGAGGGCTCGCTCGAGCTGGACGACGTCGGCAGGGCTGGCTCCCTTCTGAGGGCCGAATACGGCGGCGGCCCCCCGCGAACCGAGGAGGGGATTATCCACATCGCTGGCGACGACAATTCGGACATCGCCCACGGCGTGCTTAAGCCCAGTCAAGTCGACGCTCGCCAGGTTCTGCAGCGCGGCGCCGCCACGCGGTAGATCGCGGCCTTGCTCATCGATCAGCCGAGCGCCCAAAGCCTGGACCATTCCGCCGCCGCCGTCGGTCGAGGCACTGCCTCCGATGCCGAGCACAATGTCCGTCGCGCCATGGGTGATGGCGTGTGCCAGCAGCTGGCCCAAGCCGTAGGTCGAAGCTCCGAGCGCGTCTGGTCGCCGGTCGGGCAGCAAGTCGAGCCCACATACACCGGCAAGTTCGACCACCGCCTGGTAATCGTGCCGGGCGTAGGTCGCCGAGACCGGCTTACCGGTCGGCCCCGAGGCCTCCACCTGAACCGCCGTGAAGCCGCGGGAGAGGGCCGCGGCCACCGTCCCATCCCCACCGTCGGCGATGGGCACCCTCATCACGGCGGCGTCGGGTGCAACGGCTAGCAACCCTGACGCCACGGCATCGGCCACTTCGGCGGCGGTCAAAGATCCTTTGAACTTGTCGGGTGCAACGACAACTCGCATTGATCAGTCCAGCAAGACCGGCGCGGCGATGGAGGCGATGTCGACGGCCTGGAAGTCCTCCTTGTGAATCCGAGCGACCGGCGCATGACCGGTGATGCACAGGATCGGGACCGAGTCTGCCGCCGCGGAGTAGAGCCCGGTGATCATGTCGGTGCCAGCAGGGCCGGAGGTACCGATACAGACGCCAATGTTGCCCAGCTTGGCCCGAGTGAATCCCTCAGCCATGTGGGAAGCGCCCTCCACATGTCGGGCGAGGATGTGCCGGATTCCGCCGTGCTGACGCATGGCGTCATAGAACGGGTTGATCGCTGCGCCGGGCAGGCCAAACGCCTGCGTCGCGCCTTCCAGTTCCAAGATCTTCACGGCCGCGTCGACCGCGCGCATTTTGCTCACTGTCCACTCACTTTCTGGCCGGAGAGCCGTTCCACGCCGCGCAGCAAGGCCGAGTGGTCCAGCCCGCCATCCCCCTGTGCCCGCAACGCAGCGATCAGCTGGGCCGTGACTGCGCCCAGTGGAATGACCACCTCCTTGGCCCGCGCCGCGTCCAATATGATGCCCATGTCCTTGTGGTGCAGGTCGATTCGGAAGCCGGGTTCGAACTGGCCTGCCAACATGCTGGCCCCCTTGCGATTCAACACCGTGCTGCCGGCAAGTCCGCCCGCCAGCACCTTGAGGGCAGCTTCGGTGTCCACGCCGTACGCCCGGAGGAAGACAATGGCCTCGGCGACCAACTCGTAGTTTCCGGCGACGATCAGCTGGTTCGCAGCCTTGACCGTCTGGCCGGAGCCCGGTGGGCCCACCAGCACAATCGTGCTGCCCATGGTTTCGAGAATGGGCTTCACCTCGTCGAAGTCGGCCGGTTCGGCGCCGACCATGATCGACAGCTTCGCCTCCTTGGCCCCGGCTTCCCCGCCGCTGACTGGGGCGTCCACGACACGGATGCCGGCCTTCTTGCCGGCCTCGGCCAGCTGCACCGATACGTCAGGGCGGATGGAGGACATATCGATGTGAATCGCCCCCTGCTTGGCATTTGCGTAGATCCCGTCCTCGTTCAGGGCCACATCCTGCACATCCGGAGAGTCAGGAACGATCGTGATGATCACGTCGGCGTCGCGGACCGCCTCGGCCACCGAGGAGGCTCCTTGGCCGCCGGACTCGATCAACTTCTCTACTGGTCCCCGGCTGCGGTTGTATCCGATCACGCCGTGTCCTGCCTTTACCAGGTGTCCGGCCATGGGGGCGCCCATGATGCCGAGCCCGATGAACGCGATGGTTGCCATGCGTGCCTCCTAGCTCTTCAGGTGAGGGAACGGGATCGGCGCTCACGGGGGAGCCACCCAAGGCTGTCCACTGTCGCGCCCGTAGGGATGTGTTCCAGTGCCACATGGCCCGCGTAGCCGCCGTCTTCGATGCGTCGCAGGTACTGGTCCAGGTCGAGCGTGCCTGTGCCTGGCTCGTGGCGGCCTGGGTGGTCCGCGATCTGCACGTGGGCAATCCGGTCGCTGTATCGATCCAGCGCTTGATCAAGATCATCGCCATTGTTGGCAAGGTGGAACAAGTCGCACAGGAAGCCGACGTTGGTCACTCCGCTGTCCGCCCGGTCGAGGACGGACACCACATCCGAGGCGGTGCGCAGCGGGTAGGGCTTGGGCCCGCTCACCGGCTCCAGCAATACAGTTGCCCCGATTCGAGCTGCCGCCTTGGCGGCCGCCGTCAGCTGCTCGACCCCCAGCTGGTCCTGCTCTTCCGGAGAGGAGTTGTCGACGCGGTTGCCGTAGAGGGCGTTGAATGCCCGAGCCCCGAGGCGCTCCCCGATCCCCACGGTGACGTCAACGTTGTCAATGAACTCGCTCGCTCGTCCGGGAATCGACAGAACTCCACAGTCGGGCCCAGCCAGGTCGCCAGCAAAAAGGTTCAGCCCAACCAGGGATACGCCGGCGTCTTGCACAGCCGCCACGAATCGGTCGACGTCTTGGTCGGCCGGTACGGGCTGATCCGGCCAAGGCCACCAGAACTCCACCGCATCAAATCCAGCCTCGCGGGCAGCGGCTGGGCGCTGCAGTAGGGGAAGCTCGGCAAATAGCAGGGAACAGTTGGCAGCGTAAGGTAACCCGTGGTCCATGCTTCCACCTTACGAAATAAAGATTTTGTCAAATGAAAAAGTATCAAGAGAAGCCTCCTGGGATCAACTGGCACCGCAGTCCCTGCACGAGGACTTGTTGTCCCCCACAAAGTGAATGAGAGTTTCTACCAACCGGGTATTCTATTCCACATGACGGAAGACGGCGGTGGCGCAAGCGAACGCGTTCGGTCAGTGGACCGAGTGTTCCAGCTGCTAGAGCATCTGGCAGACAATGGCGGCTCCCGTAGCCTCTCCGAACTGACACGGCTCACCGGCCTCCCTATGCCGACCATTCACCGCCTGCTTCGTTCGTTGATCAACGACGGATACGTACGGCAGGAGTCGTCGAAGCGCTACGCACTCGGTCCCCGGATGATCAGGCTGGGAGAGTCGGCCAGCCGCACGCTCGGCTCCTGGGCTATGCCGCATCTCGCACAGGTAGTAGCCAGGTGCGGGGAGACTGCCAATATGGCAATGCTCGAGGGCGACGCATGCGTTTATATCGCCCAAGTGCCTTCTCCTAACTTTGTCCGTATGTTCACCGAAGTCGGTCGAGTAGTGCCGCTGCACTCCACGGGCGTGGGCAAGGCCTTGCTGTCGACCCTTCCCGATGAGAAGGTCCTCACGATTCTGCGTCGGGCAGGTATGCCTTCGATCACTGAGCACACCCTCACCACCACAGATGCGCTGCTCGATGATTTGGCACACGTCCGGAAAAACAAGTACGCCATCGATGATGGTGAGCAGGAACTTGGCGTGCGCTGCATTGCTGTGCCACTCGAGGGCCTCCCTTTCACAGCGGCGCTTTCGATTTCGGGTCCCAGCAGCCGCATCCGTATGGCCGATGCACGGGTCATCGCATCGCAGCTTCACGCCGCAGCCGCTGATATCAGCGCAGCCTTCGATGCCACTCGGGCGCGTTCTGTGAGCTAACCGGCAGTCCGCTAGCCGGCCGAACTATAGCGGGTGCACCTCGTAACGACGGGCGTCTTCGACGATGAGGATTCCCTCTCCCTTCCCGAGCGGAGCGATTACTTGACCGGTCAGTCCGCGGACCGCTGCCTCGTTCGTCGGGCTGTGGCCGACTATCAGCGCCCGGCCCTCGTCTGGCAATGCCTCGACGATCCCCTGAAGCGCCTTACCGAGCAGCCGACTTTCATGCTCGACAAGATCAGGATCAACCGCACGCATCTCCTCGAGCGAAGCGCCCTTGCCGGCCGCCTTGGCGGCTTCCCGCCACCGGTCCTCGACCGCCGACCGTAGCGCGGTCCCTGTGATAATTTGCGCATCCTCCTGGCCGGCCGCACGGCGCAAAATGCGGACCATTTCGTTGGCGCGCTCCGCGCCGGTAGAGACGAACAACGCGTACGGCGGGTGCAGGCCGGTTCGGCCAATGGCTTCGGCGTCCGCGATACCCTGCTCGCTCAACCGGTCGCCGTCGTTGTCGGTGTGCCGACGCAGCTCGACATATCGCATGTCTCCATCCTGCTCAACAACCAGGCCGGCTGGGCAGAACTGGGCAGCAATTGGCCTGCGGCTGAGCCGCAATGAAGTGCACGCTGGTGCTCCTGACCGGGTCAGCGGCCGCACGGATCTCGTCGCCGAGCACATGGCGAACGTCCTCCTACAACAGCGGACGTTGGCCGCATCCATGCCAAGCGACAGCGCGCAGCCTGCTGCGTGGCGTTCGATGCAAGTGCCAGGGCCACCACGTCACTCACAGCGCAGACCGCTGTTAGCCGCAGACAGCCCATTGAACAGTTCACGCCTCATAGGACCTTGTCGAGGGTGATCGGCAGGTCGAGGACGCGTTTACCGGTGGCGTGTCGCACGGCGTTGGCGATGGCCGCGGCGGCGCCGGTGATGCCCACCTCCCCGACCGCGAGCAGGCCTAGGGGCATGGTGGGGTCCGGCTCGTTCAGGTAGTGCACGTCGATGCGGGGGATGTCGGCGTGCGCCGGCACGTGGTATTCGGCCAGGCTCGGATTCATGATCCGGCCGGTGCGCTGGTCGATCAGCGTCTGCTCTGACAGCGCCATGCCGATGCCCATGATGATGCCGCCGCGCAGCTGGCTCGCGGCTGTGCGCGCGTTGATCACCGTGCCGACATCGAAGACACCGAGCCAGCGTGACACCCGGACCTCGCCGGTGTCGGGATCGACCCGGATCTCGCAGAAGTGGGCACCCGTTGAAGCCCGCATCCGGAATCGGAGGTCGCGGATGGTCCGGGCTAGGTAGGTCGGCAGGTTTGGCTTGAACTCCGCCTCCACCTGGTTGAGACCGGCGGCGGCGAGGATCTCGGTGTAGGTTTGGCCGCCGCTTGGGTGGTAGAGCCCGCCGTCGCGGGCTACCAGCTCCTCCAGCTTGCGGCCCTTCAGGGGTGAGCCGGGTGTGCGTCGGGCCAGGGTGAGCACGGACTTCTTCAGTTTGGTGCAGGCGGCCAGCACGCTCGTTGCGACGCTCGCAGTCTGGACTGAGCCGATTGCGCCGGCGCTCGGCGGCAGGTCGGAGTCGCCGTAGTCCACGCGTACGGACTCCAGCGCCACGCCCATCTGGTCGGCGGCGATCTGCGCCTGCACGGTCGCCGCGCCCATGCCCATCTCGTGCAGGCCGCAACGCACCACGACCACGCCGTCCGCGTCGAGCCGGACGGTGACACTGGCGGGCATCCGCATCGAGGAGAGGTGGGCGGTGGCCACCCCCATGCCGACCAGCCACCGGCCGTCGCGCATCGCGCGCGGTCTCGGGTCGCGGTCGCGCCAGCCGAACCGCTCCGCGCCCAGCGCGTATGCCTCTCGTAGCATCCGGTGCGTGATCCTCTGGCCACCAACGGGGCCTCGGGCGGGCTCGTTGAGCATCCGAAGCTCGATCGGGTCTATCCCGAGCTCGCAGGCCAGTTCGTCCATCGCCGACTCCAGGGCGAAGCTACCGAGGGACTCGCCGGGGGCCCGCATGAAGGTGTTGCTCAGCAGATCGAGCTGGACAATGTGTTGGCGCAGGTGGATGTTCGGCGCGGCGTACAAGTGGCGGGAGACCGTGGTGATCTGCTCCGGTATGCCACCTACGCGGCCGGTCCGGGAGACGCTGGTGTGGATGAGCGCGGTTAGCCGGCCCTGCGCGTCGGCGCCCAGCGCGACCCGCTGCGTGCTGGCAGTGCGCCCGCCGACGCTGTGGTAGACACCCGCACGGGGAAGGGCCAGCTTCACGGGACGGCCGGTCGTCCGCGCGGCCATGACGGCGAGCAGGGTGCCGGGCCAGGGCCGCCCCTTGCCGCCGAAGCCGCCTCCGACGAACGGGGACAGCACCCTGATCGCCTCCTCGGGCACGTCGAACCGCAGGGCCAGATGTTTGCGCAGCCACGGGATGTTCTGCGTGCCTTCGTGCAGGGTCAGGTGGTCTCCGTGCCACACGGCGGTCGTCGCATGCGGCTCGATTGCGTTGTGGGTGTACTGCGGCGTGCTGAAGTCGAGGTCGACCGCGAACGGGGCGGCGGCTAGCGCAGCCGCCGCGTCGCCCTTGTCGGCTGGGCCGCCGAGCAGCGGAATGCCCTTCTCCGGGACGGCGTTGTGCGCCTCGGCGGCGAAGTCCACCGCCGCGGGGAACTCCTGGTAGGTCGGCCGTACCAGCGACGCCGCGTACCGCGCGGCCTCCAGCGTCTCGGCGACCACGACCGCGACCGGCTGGCCGTTCCAGTGCACCTCGTCGGTGGCCAGCAGGTTCACCGACGTGCTCGTGGCGACTGAGGCGGGGTCGAGCATGCTCACCTTGGGGGCCGGTTTCATGGCGGGCGCGTTCTGGTGGGTGAGAACCTCGATCACGCCCGGCACCGCGCGGGGGGCGGCGATGTCGATAGCGGTGATGCGGCCCCGCGCGATGCTGGAGTGTACGAGCGCGGCGTAGGCCAGGTTCGGGTACGGGTGCTCGGCGGCGAAGCGGGCACGGCCGGTGGTCTTGGCCGGCCCGTCCAGCCGCGCAACCGCGCGGCCAACGTATCTGCTGGTGCCGGCCGGCGCCTCGGTCTCGGCGTCCTCGATGGTCATTGTGGCGCCTCCTCCATGTTCAGCTCGCGCAGCACAGCGACGATCGTGGACGTGGCGAGGGCGACCTTGAACGCGTTGCCTCGCCGGACCGTCGCGGCGGCCAGCTCGGCCTCGGCGGCGCGGCGGTACGCCGACTCGTCGGCCGAGCCACCGAGAAGCAGCCGCTCCGCCTCGCGGGCCCGCCACGGCTTGGCGCCTACACCTCCCAGGGCGAGCCGGACCTGGGTTACCGTCTGGTCATCCACCCGCAGGGCAGCGGCAACCGAAACGAGCGCGAACGCATAGGACGCCCGGTCGCGAACCTTGCGATAGCGGGAGCGGGCTGGGAGCGGTGCCGGCAGCTCTACCGCGGTGATCAGCTCCCCCGGCGCCAGCGCGTTCTCGATCTGCGGGGTGTCGCCCGGAAGCCGGTGGAGGTCGGCCAGGGCAATGCGGCGGATGCCGGTGGTGCCGCGCACCTCCACGGCGGCGTCCAACGCCGTCAGTGCCACGCACATGTCGGAGGGGTGCGTGGCGATGCAGCTGTCGCTCACCCCGAGGATCGCGCAGCCGCGGTGGAACCCGTCGAGCGCGTCGCAGCCGCTACCCGGCTGCCGCTTGTTGCAGGCCGCCGCGGTGTCGTAGAAGTACGGGCAGCGGGTCCGCTGCAGCAGGTTCCCACCCACGGTCGCCATGTTGCGCAGCTGGCCGGAGGCGCCGGACAACAACGCCTCAGA
>Ga0081538_10000445_pt1 | contig 46521 bp, 45 predicted proteins | sample TabmetS5T2R1_FD_71022 | JGI IMG/M metagenome (GOLD analysis project Ga0081538, IMG submission 71022) | Tabebuia heterophylla rhizosphere microbial communities from the University of Puerto Rico - S5T2R1 | ecosystem: Host-associated > Plants > Roots > Rhizosphere ... | reverse complement strand
AGGTGGCACTGCCAAAGCGACTCCTGAGATGCGCGCCACCGCGACGGATTCATATCTGCGGATCACGCTTGAAGCGCTTCGACACATAAAGAGGGTCGGCTGGCACGCGAAGGGCGCAACCGAAATTGTTGGCGTGGTTGCAGACGGTGGTTGGAAAGCGAACGAGGTCGGCTTAACAAGCTGCGAAGACAGTAGCGTCGTACGCTTCTTTGACCGATCAGGCAAAGAGGTAACCCCCTCGACTAATCGGCGCTACGTTCAAGCGCTGAAAATCGTGAAACGCAGCGGTCGATGGAAGGTATCAGAGGCAATAACCACCAAAGTGACCAACTTCGAAGGACAGCCGTGCAAAGCCTGACGAGACACCTCGTTGCGATCGGCGCCGGCGCAGTTCTCGCCTCGACAATCTCGGCGTTCCCGGCGTGGAGTGATGAGAATGTAACCTGCACCGATTCCGGTCTTTGCATCAATTTGGCAAAGAAACCGGAGCGTGCAATTCAGGGCTCAGATGATCAAGGTGCCGCAGACCGGAAACGGTCCGACGCCAGAAAGAAGTTCGAGGCCGCACTCGCTGTTTATGATCGCCAACTCGCCAGTTATAGGCGATGCTTCCTAGCAAACCCGAACGGCGCCGGCTGTGGCCGAGTACCCGAATCGCCGTGGCTTGGTGGAGACACCTTCTCCGGCCCAGGAAATCCAACGATCACTGCGAGGCAGGCTGCCGCAATCGCGGTCGCTCGACTGCAACTACCCGCCATCGCGCCAGGCATCGGTCCATCGCCAGAGCTGAATCCATGGAAGATGGCTGCGGTCGGATATCCCTTGTGGCTTTGGGCGGACGGTCCTACGCAGGTGGGCCCAATTTCGGATTCGGTCGCGGGTCTCTCGGTATCACTCGATGCCAAAGTAAATAGCCTGACGTTCCGGATGGGCGACGGCCACTCGATCACCTGCGCCGGATCAGGCCATGAGTGGACCCCAGCCGTGCAACCCGGTGCAAAGTCGCCAAGCTGCGGTTACTCCTACGCCAAACCGTCACTACCGGACGGCAGCTACACCGTGTCAGCCGTAGCCAATTGGGCAGTCACTTGGACAAGCAACGGCCAGACGGGCGTGATCAACGTTCCTGCAGTTGATACCACCGAACTCCCAGTCGGAGAGCTGCAGGTGCTCGTCCGGTGATCATTTCAGACCAACCGCGAGAAGATGCCGCTCGCGGTCAGGTAATTCCCTTAGGGCTTCATGATCATGAAGCCTGCCCCCCGAAAGGAACTCCATGAAGGTTCAGCATTGGGCCGCCGCCATGGTGGGACTATTCGTCCTGCTCAAGAATCCTCCATCACGCGACGAGCGCGGCCTCAGCCAGTCGGCTGAGAACGCCATTCTGCTCGCTGGTGCCGTCACAGTGGCCGGGATCGTAATTACGTTGATCACCGCCTACGTTCGCGCCAAACTCCCCAAGCTCTGACCTGTGCAGGTAAGGGCCCGCGACGAGCGCGGCCTGAGTGAAAGCGTGCAGTGGGCGGTTCTCTGGCCCGCTCTGATGCTTGTCACCCTCGGCATCATCCAGGCTGGCATCTTTCTCCATGGCCGCAATGTCGCCCAACGAGCAGCAACTGCTGCAGTCGATCTTGCCCGCGGCAGCTATGGCTCTGTCGCCGACGCTCAACACTTGGCTACGAACATCGCCAACTCAGGAGGACTGGAGAACATTTCCGTACGCGTCCAGCGGACCGGTACGACGGTCAACGCCGCAGTCTCCGCAACTGCGCCGATGATCTTCGATCTTCGACTCGGCCGAATCAACGAGACCGCGACCGCACCCCTGGAACGCGTCACCCCACCATGATCACCATTTCAATGCAGACCGTACGCGACCAGCGTGGCGCTGCTGCTGTCGAACTCACGCTGCTCGTGCCTGCTCTGCTACTAGTGGTCGGGTTGTTAGTGGCTGGCGGACGTCTCTGGTTCGCGCGTACCACGGTTAACGAAGCTGCCCAGACCGCGGCTCGTGCTGCATCCCTTGCGCGCTCGGCCGATGATGCCAGCACCGCTGGACGTGACGCCGGATCGCAGTCACTTACCACAGCCGGGCTGCGTTGCAGATCGACATCAGTCTCGATCAACACTGCGGCCTTTGGAGTGCCGGCCGGAACGCCATCGACAGTCACATCGGCCGTCTCGTGCGTAGTCGACTTCTCCGACGTCTTCCTCCCCGGTTGGCCCGGTTCTACCGAATTCACTGGTCGTGGATTCGCCGCCCTCGACACCTACCGTAGCCGATGATCATGGCGAAGCCGATCATGAAACAGGCAGGGATGAGAGCCCGCGATGAGCGCGGCCAGTCGATCAGCCTTTTCGTGCTGGTGATCATGGGTGCCTTGATCATCACTACTGGACTCGTGATCGACGGTGGTCAGAAGGTGGCCGCAACAAGTCGAGCCGAGTCGGCAGCCGCAGGTGCAAGTCGTGCTGCTGGAAACGCGGCTGCTACCCAACAGCTGGGCGCCGCCGATCCCGCCAGCGCGGCAGTGCTTGCTGCGAAGGCCTATCTTGCCGGTCAGCCTGGCGTCGAAGGGACAGTCTCCATTTCGAACGGCGTCGTTGCGGTAACTACCAGCGCCGAGGAACCAACAATCTTCCTGTCAATCATCGGCATCGGCTCAGTCAGCGGACAAGGCTCAGCTCGAGCCAACATCGTGCCTACCGGAGACTCCCGATGATCATGCCAGCCCTCAGAACCTTGGAACTAACAAATGACCATTGACATTGAGCCGCGCACCGCCGCCTCATCCAGCAAGGCGAGGAAACGAAAAGGCAGTCCGCCAGCAGAATCGCCGGTTACGCCGCAACCGCCTCGGCTACCCGGTCGGCGCAATCCCAAATGGATTGCCCTCGGCATTGTGGCACTGTGCCTCGGCGGGTTGCTGTCGTACGTCATCTATGCGCGCCTGGCCAGCGAAACAGCTGTCGTGGCTGCGGCGCACACCGTCTATCGTGGGGAAACCATCGAACGAGGTGATCTTGCCACAGTCACCCTGCGCAGCGGATCACTACCGAACGCGATTCCCGCTCGGCAGCTGAATGATCTCGTTGGCAAGCGCGCCGCTTTTGATCTTGTCGAAGGATCGGTGATTTCCTCGACTGCAGTCACCGATACGGCGATTCCGGCTGAAGGACGAGCAATCGTCGGCATCAAGCTTGCACCCGGCCGTGCGCCCGGCAATTTACTGCAACCAGCTTCGCGCGTACGCCTGATCGCGATGCCAGCCGCCACTGACAGCTCCACAACGGACAAGCTCGCCGGAAGCATCTTTGTCGGAAGCGTGATCGACCAATCACCGGCGGCCGACGGCATGTCGATCTTGGTGAACGTCGATGTTGATGCGGCTGCAGCGCCGACAATCGCGATGCTGGCGGCTGAAGATCGAATCGCCATCGTGCGTGATGCGGGCAAGTGATCAAAAGTGGCGATACTGCTGCTGACCTCAACCGGCGGATCGCCCGGCGTCACCACGCTGGCGGTCGGCCTTGCCCTCATGTGGCCGCGCCCCATCCTGCTTGCAGACTGCGATCCAGGTGCACATCAGGCCGTCCTGGCTGGTTACCTTGCCGGTCGCTCCGCTGGTGGCAAGGGTTTGCTGCGTGTGGCGGAGGCCCATCGCGACAGGCGACCGCTTCGCGAGGTCGTGCTCGACCAAACGGTGCCGCTGTCGTCGGAGGATGGGAATCGCCGACTCTTTTTGCCCGGCTTCACCAAGCCCGGCAGCGCGTCGCATTTTGGTGCTGTGTGGGAAGATCTCGCCGAGGCCCTTGACCGGCTGGCCGATGTCGAGATTGACGTGATCATCGACTGCGGCCGGATGGGGCCGGCAGGTCCGCCAGCGCCGCTTCTCGAACGCAGTGCACTCACGGCTGTTGTACTCAGTTCGACTCTGCGATCTGTCATGAGTGCTCGGGTACATCTGCCCACGCTCCGTGATCATCCGCGGCTTACTTCGACTGATCGCAGACACCTTGGTTTGATCGTCGTCGGTGAGGGCCAACCGTACCGAAGCAATGAAATTGCCAAGGCCTTGGAGGTACCGGTGATCACCAGCATCGCTCGTGATCGGCAGACAGCCGCACACCTGTCCGATGGACGTCCCAGACACCGGCGGTTCGAGGTATCACCGCTGGTTCGCTGCATCCGAGATGCCTCCTTCCAGCTGTCGAGCACCTTGGAACGCTCGGCAGAGCTCGTCGGTGACCGATCATGAAAGAGCACAACTCGGTTGACCAGCCTGCTGCTCTGGCAGAGATTCCGATTCTTGCGGAGTATGAGAGGGAACTTTCGAAGCCCGATGGCCAGCCAGGGCTTAGCACGGCGGCGAATCGTCGCACGCCATTCGGGATTTACAGCTCCGAGGAGCTCATCTCCAGCCGGGCTGTGTTGCCAACTAATGATCTTGACTGGTCACAGGTTGTAGAGCTTCGCCGAGGTGCATCAGAGATCATTACTAGTGAAGCCGAACGGTACTTCAGCTCAACTGGTCGACCACTTGCCAGTGAAGATCGACTATTACTGGGCCGTTCAATCATTCGGCGGGTAGTAGCTGACCATGTTCGGTCTCTCCATCGCAGTGGCGCTGAGCTTTGGTCACCTGCTCAGGAGGAGGCCTACGTCACGGCAGTCGAGAACGCGGTGTTCGGCTACGGAAGGCTGCAGCCGCTACTGGAGATACCGGATGTAGAGAACATCGAAATTCACGGCTGTGATTCTGTTGTGGTCCAGTACGGGGACGGTAGGCGCAAGCGGATGCCACCAGTCGCCGACAGCGATGCCGAACTTGTTGAGGCCATCCGTTTCCTCGGTCAGAACAGCCAGCCGTCCCGGCCATTCGATGACACCCATCCCACCATGACCCTGGCTCTTGGTGAGCGATTCCGCTTGCACGCAATGGCTTTCGGCTTGTCGTATCGGCCCAGCATTGTCATCCGCCAGCACACGCTCACCGATGTCTCCTTGGCTGATCTTGCTGACGGCGGTCTGATGCCGTATGAGGTTGCGCAGTTCCTCGATGCCGCGATCTTGGCTCGAAAGTCAGTGGTGATCTCTGGTGATCAGGGTGCTGGTAAGACGACACTGCTGCGCGCCCTGATCAATGCCATCCCGTTCAATGAGCGCTTTGGCACCTTGGAAACCGACTACGAGCTGATGACGCACCTGCAACCCGGCCGGCAGAACATCTTGGCGCTGCAGGCCCGTGTCGGTCACGGTGAAACGTTCGGCGGCAGTCGGATTGGTGACTTCACGATCTCTGCGCTTGTCCCGGAAGCCTTGCGGCAGAATCTGTCGCGGTTGGTGATCGGGGAAGTGCGCGGCGGCGAAGCGGCGGCGATGTTCGAGGCTATGCAGGCAGGCACCGGCACGCTCAGCACCACTCACTCGCACTCCGCGGAGTCAACGATGGATCGCTTGGCCTCTCGGGTCGCCCAAGGTGGAGTGTTGTCGGTCGAGGAGGCATATCGCCAGATTGCTCACAACATTCACCTCTTTATCTACGTGAAGCTCGTGGATGAGACCTGGAAGGGTGGTACGCGTCGCCGATATGTGTCCGAGATCCGGCAGGTAACACGCGCGATCGAGTACGGCCGCCCGGTTACGCACCTGACCTATCACGCTTCAGGAACTGCCGGTCAGCCTGCCGGGTTCTTTCCCGATGCCGACTTCGAAGCGGAGCTGCTCCAGTTTCGCCGTGATCTTCCTCGGTCGACACCACCCCGATCGGACGCAGAGCTATGACCAGCATATTGGCGATCGCAGCCGGTTTGTTGATCATTGGAGGTCTGGTCGGGATTGGATATGGCCTGCAGCGACAGGCCCGACTCCCCAGTCGACGATCGGAATCAATCCAGGAATGGTGGACGAGGATTACCCGACGGCCCACTGGATCCCGCGGCCGCCAGCGTGACCTGATCTTGCTAGGCAGCATGATCATGGGTTTCGTCATGGCAATGCTCACCGGCTGGTTGATCTTGATGATTGTGCTGCCGGTGCTGGCACTTGGTCTGCCATACTTGCTGATCCTCCCCACGCATCGTGACATAGAGCTGCTCGAGGCACTTGATCGCTGGGTGCGGTCGCTGGCGGCGACACTGGCTACCGGCAAGTCGATTACTGATGCGATCCGCATTTCGCGGCGCACGGCTCCACCGTTGCTCGCCGACGAGATCAACTTGCTGGTCACCAGATTGAACAATCGCTGGGAGACGCGCGATGCACTAATGCGCTTTGCCGACGCCATTGACTCACCCGATGCCGACGGCGTTGTCGCTGCGCTCATCCTGGCGTCACGTCGCGGCGCCAATGGGGCTTCGGTGACGCTGCAGGCGCTAGCCGACTCCATCCAGGCACAACTCAAGGGACGGCGGGCTATCGAGGTGGAGCGATCCAAGCCGTATGTTGTGGTCCGCCAAGTGACAGTGATCTCCCTGTCCACGCTCGTGCTCGTCTTCCTGCTCTCACCTGAGTTCTTCGCTCCGTACCGGACGCCACTCGGTCAGGCCCTGCTAGCAGTGCTGTTGATCAGCTATCTGGCCTCGCTGCTGTTGATGCGGCGCAAAGCTCACCAGCCCGACAGACCCCGCATCCTGGTAAGCGAGCACCGGTGATCATCGGCGCCGCATTGATCTCCGGCATCCTGCTCGCAGCGGGGCTGTGCTGTCTAGTGGTCGCATTCGCACGCTCCACTCCTCGGCTACAGGCTGCTTTGGAGCAGATCAGCACAACCGAGGGCATCGATCGCCTACCGTCTGGCGATGTCGGCCCGGTCAGGAGCCGTTCGGAGCGTCTTGGCGCCTTCCTGTACCGCATTGTGCCCATTGCGCTATCCAACGGACAGCGGCGCGCGCTGCGACTGCAGGACAAGTCGATCGCGGAGTTCTACGCCGACAAGGCTGTGATGGCGATCATCGGTGCGGTGCTACCAGGGCTTGCGGGCGGTGCCTTCACCTATCTCACGGGAAATCTCAGCCCGATCCCAGCAATTGCCGTTGTTGCCGGTGGCGTGATCGGCTTCTTCGTCCCGGACTTGCTGCTACGCCGGACCAGTGACAACCTCCGGACTGGCGCGGCTGAGGCGCTCCTGGTTTACATAGATTTGGTGACGCTGGAGAGGCTAACTAACGCTTCCGCGACCCAGGCTCTACACAATGCCGCCGCGCTCAGTGACGTGCCGCTTTTCGTCCAGATCCGGACGGCATTGGAACGGGCGCGGCTCGAACAGCAGTCCCCGTACGCCGAACTCCGCAGGTTGTCAGAGGAGCTCAAGTTGCCCGAGCTGGCCGACCTCGCCGACGTGATGCAGCTGGACGAGACCGGCGCTGCTCTCTCTGGCACCCTGCGGGCCCGGGTTCGCGAGCTTCGCGATGCCCACCTGACGCGCGAGCAGATCAAGGCCAGTGCGGCGGCCGAGGGCATGACGATCTATATGACATTGCCGGCACTCATCTTCGGCCTCATCTTCCTGGTCGCCGCGATGCTCAGGATTCTGGCCAGCTGATGTTGAGACGGACAACACCTCAGCCGAACGGACAACACTTAGCCGTTCCCTTCGCCGGTCGAGCACGGAACAGTAGCGGGAGGTGTTCCTGCAGCGAGCGATTCGAGAGAACAGGAAGGGGATGGGGGCATGGATAAGCGAGTGATCCGTTGATGGCTCGATTGGCTCGAGGCCTAGGTTCACTCGCTGTCCTGCTCCTCGGTATCGTCGGCGTCCCGCTGGCGCTCGCATTTCTTGGCGGTAACCCACTGCCACACGAGCCGACCTGGAACGCTGTGCGAGAGGCGCTCTTCGCGCCGCTCGATGGAGTAGTTCTAGTTGGACTGATTACGATCATCGGCTGGTTAGCGTGGCTGGTGTTCACGCTGTCGGTGATCAGCGAACTGGTAGCGATGGTTTCGCGGCAGCGCATTCAGATACGCCTGCCCGGCTTAGACGCGCCGCAGCGATTCGTGGCCGGACTATTGATTTCAGTAATCACAATGATCTCGGTGCCACAGGCGGTGCAGGCCGAACGCTATCCCCCCGATCCGCGCGCTGTCGAGACATTTGCTCCATCGGAGTCTGTTGGTTTGATCATGGAGCCGGCCGAGGAGCCGACGCCACCAGCTCCGTCCGCTCCACGAGCACGCCGAGACGATGACGGCGGACATCGCCACGTGGTGCAGGCGGGTGATGATCTGTGGAGCCTGGCCGAGCGGTTCTACGGAGATGGCCGAGTTTGGCGCAAGATCGCAGCGGCAAATCCGACCGTGTTAACCGGTGGGCCAGACCGGCTGGAGATTGGCTGGCGACTGAAAATTCCTGATCTTGAAGATGACTCCGCCCCCACAAGTCAGCGCATGATCACCGTAGGTCGTGGCGACACCCTTTCCTCGATCGCGGAGCGAGAATTTGGTGATGCCTCCCGATGGTCGGATATCTTCCGCGCCAATCGGGCCCAGCTCAGCGACCCCGATGAGCTCGCGGTTGGTATGGAGTTAGTGCTGCCGAAGCAGAAGAGCTCGGACGCTAAGTCCGCCGTAAAGCGCAATGATCAGCATCGAAGCGCCGAGAGACAGCGGCATGAGCGACCTGCGTCGCCGGTCGAGCCCTCAGTTTCACCCAGTCGGCCACCAGCCTCACCGGATCCACCCTCGGCCCAATCGTCAGCCCAACCAAGTCAGCCGGTCAAGAACTCACCCCAGGTACCCACGACCACGGCTCCGGCAGTTGACGTTCCGGCCGTTTCGCTTCTCGGAGTCGGCGGTTTGTTGGCGGCCGGTGTGATCAGTGGCCTGGCGTGGCGGCGCCGCGTGCAGCTGCAAATTCGGGCGCAGGGTCGACGGATCATCCATTTGCCGCCAGCTGCTCAGGCCGTCGAGGTAGCGCTCGGGCAGCGGCAACGGCCGCTGAGCCTGCGTACCCTCGACCGCGCGATGCGAGCAGTCGCCGCGCACTGCAAGGACGCCGGCACCGCTCCACCGCCTCTGCAGCTGGCCTTGATCAGTGACGGCGAGATCGAGCTGCGACTAAGAGAAGCGTGCTCCAACGCTCCGGTTGGCTTTACGGTTCATGGACGTTCTTGGTTCCTTGATCAACATGACGTGGAGTACTTGAAGTCGGTGCCAGGCCTGAGTGATGCTGCGCGTCCCTGGCCGGCCTTGGCCACGCTGGGTCGTGATGATCAAGATCGACTCGTGCTTGGTGATCTTGAAGCATTCGGGTTGCTGGAGCTGCAGCCAGGCTCTGGATTAACGGTGGCTGATCTACTGGCTGCAATGGCAGTCGAGCTCTCCTTCTCTCCGTGGGCCGACGAAATGATCATCACCCTGTTAGGTGGCGGTGAGCGACTCCCGCAGGCTCTCGGCAAGCACAACGTCATTCACACGGAGGACTTTGAGGGCTTGCTGAACAGACTCGAGCAGCGTGCCGCCAGGCAACGTGAACATCGCCGCTACGAGGTGCTGAGTCAGCATCGCATCGATCCGGATTTGGCCGATCCATGGGCTCCCGAAATTGTGCTGGTGGAGCAGGAGCTGACCGCTACACAGCAAGACCGGCTGCACGCGCTGATCAATGCCGAGCCTAAGGTGACGATGGCTGCTGTGGTGGCCGGACCGCTGCCCGGTGCGGCATGGTCACTCCGCGGTAATGGGTCCTCAGCTCAGCCTCGAGTGGTGCTAGAGCCGGCCGGCATCTTGTTATCGCCCCAATTATTGGAGCCCTCCGAGCTGACGGCAGTAGTTGATCTGATCGAAGCCACTGGCAGGGAAGAGACCACCCCTGCTCCATGGTGGAGCGAGGTCGAAGTGCAGCCCGAGCCGCCGCCGGACAACGTGACCTACCTAGACAGCAGATTGACAACGTGGGGCACAGCGAACGAGGAAGAAAGGGCCTTGATCATGGAGGCAGCGATGGAACCGGGCCGCACGGTCCACCATCCCGTCCTCCAGCTGCTTGGTCCGATCGAGCTGCTGGGTGCGACCGGCCCTGTGCCGCCACGAGCTGCGAAGCAGTGCCTGGAGTACTGCGCCTGGCTGTTGGAGAATCCGGGCACGACCGCCCAGGCCATGGTCACAGCGCTAGCAGTGGCCGAGGGTACCCGGCGTTCCAACATGAGCCGACTGCGCAGCTGGCTTGGCACCAGTCCGGATGGAGAGGCCTACCTCCCGGACGCGTACTCCGGGCGAATCAGCTTGCATCCGGCCGTTAGTTCAGACTGGCAGTGCCTCCAGATCCTCACCTCGACCGCCGTCAACCGGGCCAGCGACGAGAGTCTGAAGGCAGCGCTGGAGTTGGTTCGCGGTGCTCCGCTCGCTGACGCCGCACCTGGTCAGTGGCATTGGGCCGAGGAGCTACGCACCGACATGATCTCTTGCGTACGCGACATCGGCGTCGAGCTGGCGGACCGGGCGCTGCTTGCCGGAGACCTGGAACTCGCTCGCTGGGCTGCGTCACGAGCGCTGTTGGCGGCACCTGGCGATGAGCTTTTGCTTGCGACGCGAATCCGAACTGAGCACGCCGCCGGCAACGCGGTGGAAACCGAGCGGCTCGCGCTGCAGCTAGCTGCCCAGGCTCGTACGCTCGGCGTGGACCTCGATCCCGAGACGGTGTCTCTACTGCAAAGAGTCATGGAAGGACAAGTCAGGGCCCGGCTGGCGTAGGGAACCGCCTGTCGTGAGTGATAACCTCGCGCCGCCATGCAGATCCAGACACCGTCGGCTTTTTCCGCCAGCCTTCAGCTGGAGGGACTGCCGGTGCTGGTCTGCGGCGGAGGGCCCGCGGCACTCTCAGCAATTCGAGGACTGCTCGACGCAGGTGCCGTGGTCACGGTGGTTGCACCGGAAATCGGAGCAACCGTGGTCGACCTGGCGGCGAGGGGACTGTTGATCATGCGACGGCGGCCGGCCGCGCCCGATGACTTCCGTGGTGCCGCGCTTGTCGTGCCGGCTACCGGTGTTGCGGAACGTGACCAGCTGATCGCCGCAGCCGCTCGTGATCATGGGGTACCGGTGGTATCCCCCTCACCGGCGGTGATGAAGCAGCGCACCGGACTCGGCACGGTGATCTTGGTCGGCGGCGGGCCAGGTGATCCCGGCTTGCTGACCGTCGCCGGGCTGGAGGCCATCAAGGAAGCCGACGTGATCGTTTGCGATCGGTTGGCCCCGCTTGCAGCACTTCAGCACGCCAGACCTGAAGCCGCACTCATTGAGGTCGCCAAGATCCCGCGAGGTGCCTCCACGTCTCAGGAACGGATCAACGAGATCCTCCTCGAGCATGCGTCAGCCGGCAAGACCGTAGTACGTCTCAAGGGCGGTGACCCTTTCATCTTCGGCCGCGGCGGGGAGGAGTGGCAGGCCTGCGTGGCTGCCGGCATCCCCGTCACTGTGATTCCCGGCGTCTCATCAGCGACAGCCGGTCCAGCGTTGGCCGGCGTACCGCTGACCCATCGCGAGCTCACCCAGGGCTTCACGGTAATTTCGGGCCACGCCCCACCCGGCGACCCCGCCTCAACCCTCAACTGGCAGGCCTTGGCGACGGCCAACACAACGCTGGTGATCATGATGGGCGTTGCCACGCTGCCGGCCATCTGCGCAGAGTTGATCAAGCACGGACTGGCAGCCGACACGCCGGCCATGACAGTCGCCGATGCGGCAATGCCCAGCCAGCAATCCGTACGCGGCACCCTCGGCGACATCGCGGCACTGACCAAGGAAGCGGACATCAAACCACCGGCGATCACCGTCATCGGCGCCGTCGCAGGTTTTGCGCCGACGGCTTGATCAACCTTTGAACCAGCTCCGGCTGAGGTGGAAGCCCTGCAGCCGATCGAGGGCATCCTGTCGTTGCTGGGCGTCAGGGACCGCACGCTCGTCCTCGCCAATCCTGCTTCGGTACAGAGCTCTCACAGCTTCTGATACCTCATGATCATCAATGGCGAGCTTGTCCAGGGCATGGGTGAGTGTGGCGCCTTCGGCAATCGCATGAAGTCCGTAGACCGAGCCGATCGCCTCACTCGGATTAGGAACTTTCGAGTCGACGACAGTTGTGGCTAGCAGCTCGGGCTGAATATTCCCGGAATCTCCCATGATCGCTTTCTGCAGGTCTGACACAGCGGCCATGTACTGCGCGTAGGAATCGACTCCGAACGACTGCCAGCTTGGCAGCAGCCCGCCTAAGTCGTCGCCCTTGTATCCGCGTACCAGTAGCTGTGCCGAAGCCCGAGCCCCTTCCAGCTCGACCTTGGCGGCGACAACCGGCAACGTCAGGGCACCACTTCCCTTGATCTCGGATACAACAACCAGCGCTCGCAATGCAACGCCGAACCGGTAGGTGTGCTCATTAGCGACAACGTCTTTCCAGCGAGATGAGCCGAACATCAGCGCATCCCGTTGAGCGCCGGCCGCGATACTTCCGACTGGGAATCCTAGGCTTGCAGCTGCGCTGACACTCAGGCTATAGGCCTCCTGCGCCCAGTTATCGAGGTCACCGGCTTCCGGTGCGGCCGGCATTTTTACATCCGATGCCATGCCGGCGGCGGCATGAACATCCGCGACCGACATGTTTACCGGAGTCATTCTTCCCATGTCACGCCTCTGCCCCCACGAGCACGTGAATCAACAGAGCCGCCGACCAGCTGAAGCTACGGGTGCCATGCCCTCGACCAGTTCGAGGATGGAAGTACTCCCGGAAGCCGGACTTTGCGACCAGCCCAACAAGATCATCATCAAGTCGATGAGCCAACTCCTGATGTCCGTGCACCTCAAGCCCGCGCGCCACCAGCCACGTGGTGTTCAGCCACGTCGGACCGCGCCAATAGCGCCGGGGCTCGTGGCGTACGTCGGTCAAGTCAAAGCTCGGCACACCGTGCACCTCAGGAGCGCCGACCCGGAACACCTCGCCGGTCGCTGTCGCAAGAAGCGCCTTGACGACCTCGGACGGCAAGCCCGGCAGCACAAGCGGAATGAGCCCTGCGACCGTACGCTCGGGCAGCAGACGGCCCGAGCGTACGTCCCGCGCGACAAACAGCCCGCGTTCTTCGCTCCACAACTGGTCTACCATCGCCGCGGTGATGCGCGCCGCCTCGGCCACATGCGCACTGTCATCACGGCCCAACCGACGCGCAATATCGGCCAGCGCCAGCTCTGACCAGGCCCACAATGCGTTGAAGGTCGGATCGACGACTACGAACTCGGCCTCCGCGCGGACCCAGTCGTCGTCGTAGCCGTGATCCCGGTACCTCAGCATGAGCCGGATATAGCGCGCGTAGTCGTCATTTGTCGGCCGCTCGCCAACCCCAGCATGAGCCACATCGCGCCGCGTGTAGGTCTCGAAGAGAGCGTGATCGGCCGGCACCGCGGCCAGCGGGTGATCCCAGGCCGGGGAATTGTCCAGACCGGTTTCCCACGGATGCACCAGCACGGCCAAGCCGCCGTCGACTGTGCGCCGCTGCCGGATATAGGCATTTAGATCAACCAGGGACGGATAGGCACGCTCGGCAAAGCGCCGCCCGCGTTCTTCACCAAGCCGCGGCACGATCGATGCGGCGGCGACCGCATGCACCGGCGGCTGGATGATTCCCGATGTGGCGATCGGCGGATGACCGTCGACCGCCGAGGACCGCCACACCGACGGTCCAGGGAAGTAAGCGTCGTCGGGCACCGCGGGATTGAAGACGATCTGGGGCACCCGGCCATCGGCCCATTGCGCCCCAAACAGGCTGAGCAGCTCGGTGGCGGCGCGCGCCGCTGAAATGTGCTGGAGGCCAAGCGCGATGAAAGCGGAATCCCAGCTCCATTGATGCGGATACAGGGTGCGGGACGGCACCGTCGCGTGACCGTGCCAGTTCTGCAGCAGCACCCGGACTGCCTCCCGGAGCAGCAGGTCCTGTTTGTCCCGCGCCACCGTGTCAGGCTTGGCGGTCAGGACCATGCCGCCTGCCTCATCCGCCGGACCGCCACCGGCAGCACGTCGTCCAACTCGCCGGACAGCCGGCACTCGAACGCGAGCTCCTTCTTATAGCCGATCGCCCACACTGCGTCGAGCATCAGGGGCCAGTCGATGTGGCCCGCCCCCGGCTCGAGCCGGTTGCTGTCGCTCAACTGGACGTGCTGGATCCAGGGCCCCGCCTCGATCAGGGCCTTTGCGGGGTCCGCCTCCTCGATGTTCATGTGGTAGGTATCGGCCGCGATCCCCAAATGCCGCGACCCGATGCGTTCGCAGAGCGTCTGCGCGTCGCCGAGCGTGTTGATCATGTGGTTCTCGTACCGATTTAACGGCTCTAGCCCCACGATCACCCCTTCGGACTCAGCATGCGCCGCCAGCTGCCCAAAGACGTCGAGCAAGATCTCGGCATCTTCCTCCTCCGACCGTGGCGGGACGAATGGTGGCAGCCGCTTGCTGAACATCCCGTACGAGGCCGGAGTCATGGCGAGCCGGCCGCCGATCTCAGCCATCACGGACAGCTGCGACTTCATCTGAGCCAGCGCATCGGCTCGCTTGTCGGCGTCGAAATCGCCCACGAAGTGCCGCATCTCCACGCAGACCGTTGGCATGACTGCTCCTTCAGCGGCCGCGGCCTTCAGCTCGTCCAGGCGTGCCGCAAAGCCACCGTCACCGGCTCCCCGCAGCTCAATGGCATCGAACCCCAGTCGGCGCGCATGATCCCACTTCTCGATCATGGTTGCCCCACGGAGGTATTGCTCTTGCACGGCCAGCCGGACGGTGTGTCTCACAGCGGCTCTCCATTGGGAGGCTCCGCCGAATCCCTGAAATCCAAGATCACTTGCAGCAGATCAGGCGGTGGCTTGTCTACTCGTTCGTACGCCTCGGCCGCCCGCCTCGCCGGGATTACATGCGTCACCAAAGGCATGGGATCCAGCCGGCCAGCAGCACTGAGCTTGATCACGGTTTGGTGCAGCCGTTCCCGACTCCACCGGTCGCGAAGCGCCAGCGGCAGGCTGCCAATCTGGGAAGAGACCAGCGTGACCCGGTTGTGGTGGAACTCTTCACCTAGCGCCAATGCGGTCGCCGGTCCCTGGTAGAAGCCAGCGGCGACGACAGTGCCGTCGACCCCAGCTACCCGAATCGCCTGGTGAAGCGCGGGATAGGCCCCTGTCAATTCGATCACTCGGTCGGCGCAGCGTCCCTGGGTGAGGTCCCGAATTACAACCGCAAGATCACCTTCTGCGGCCGACAGCGGCATCGCGCCGAACTTTCGTGCCAGCTCCAGGCGATTTGGCACCATGTCGACAGCGAAGACCTCAACGCCTTGTGCGACAAGCAGCTGGGTCGCCAGCAAACCGATGACGCCCTGCCCGAAGACAACCGCCGTCTCCCCAATGCGGGCGCCGGAGGCCAGCACGGCATTGAGCGCCACGGCGCCTACCCGGGCGAAAGTGCCGACCAGCGGGTCGACATTGCTAGGCAACGCATGCCCGACGAGCCGCTCGGCAGGCAACACCGCGGATGAGCGGTGGCACCACATTCCCCATACCACTTGGCCGACCTGGAATTCAGTGGCGCCATCGCCGAGGGCATCGACTTCTCCGACCTCGGAATAGCCCCAAACGTCCACGGGATAGGAAAACGTGGACTGACCTGGCAAGAACAGCCCCGCCTCGGCATCCCAATGCTTCTCCAAGTACGGGTTGGTACCGCGGTAGGTAGCGAGCTCGGTTCCAGCCGAGATGCCCGAGTACAACGTACGGACGCGTACCTCTCCAGCACCTGGCTCCGGCGTTGGATACTCCCGCAGGCCCACGACCCGCGGTTCGACCAGCTCCACAACGTATGCCATCAGGGCACCCTCGACTCCTGGACGTGCCGGCTCGATCCGAGGTTGGTCTCAGCAAGGGCTGTGGTGCGGCGCGCCAGCTCGGAGATCCGGGAGTTGTCATAGCCGAAGACCGCCGATCGGATGCGGTCCTCGAGCGGCTCGATGAAGTGACGTGGAAGCTGGTCGGCGCCTAGCACCGTGCCAACGACGGAGCCGGCAGTTGCGGCGTTCGAGTCGGTGTCCCATGCCCCTTGCACCGTTAGCCCGACTGTGGCGGTGAAGTCCCCCTCCCCCCAGAGCAGCCCGGCAGTGATCAGACAAGCGTTGTTGATCGAATGCACCCAGCTGTAGTGACCGAAGCGAGCTCTGATCTCCGCGATCGCCTCCTCCCACGTGCACCCGGTTCGGTGAAGATCATGAACGCTTCGAAGAGCCTCGGCCAGCCGGGAGCCGGCGGGGACATAGTCCAACGATTGCTCGACTGCCTCCCGGACCGTTGTCGCTGCACAAGCCAGTGACACCAGAGCGGCCGCCCACATGGCGGCGTAGATCCCATTACCCCGGTGTGAAAGCGATGCGTCAGAGTAGGCGAGTCGGGCAGCTGCGCCGGGACGGCCCGGAAGGCTCCAGCCAAACACATCGGCCCGAATCAGGGCGCCGATCCACTCCCGATAGGGGTTCCGCGTCTCACCGACCGCCGCAACCGGCACATTGTGCAGCAGATTGACCAGGACAGCCCGCTCCGCCGTGAACACTCGCAGATAGGGCAGAAAGGACAACCACGCGTTCGCGACCAGGGTTGGCGTGAGCTGAAACCCGTACCGCTCCAGCAGCCACACACTCAAGATCGAATAGTCGATGTCGTCGTCGCGAGCCGACCCTCGTACTCGACCGCGGGTGGTCTCGGGCCAGCTCGGGTGAAACAGGAAACCATCCGGCATGGGATCCAATGCCGGTATGTAATCACGGAGCGGATACGCGTCTGCCAAGTCCAGATACGCGCGAATCCGATCCGGGGTCCAAGAGTCGCCATTCTCCACAGGTTTGCCGAGATTGCAGCCTGCGATCCGTCCCAGCCAGCCGCCAAGTATCCGGTCGGCAAGTTCTGCGGCTGGCGGTCTATGAAGATCAATTGCATCGAGCTGGCGGGCTGGCATGGCATCGAAAATGTCCTCCAACAGCTCCGGCTCATGGTATGCCCAGTCTGATCTTCGCTGGGTCTTGATCAGACGCAGATAGAGCGCCTCCAACTGATCACGATCACCGGCCGGTGTGGCAGCAAGATCAGCCTCGAGACTGGAGATGTCGTACCCGCTTTCTATGCGTTGCCGCAGCTCGTCATGAACGAGATCGGCAACGCTGAGCGGGTCGAACACAGCTAGCCCTTCTCAGCCCCAGCTGTCAGGCCGCCGGTGAGCAGCCGCTCGGTGGCAAAGAAGATGATGATGATTGGCAGGGTGAGAATGACCGAGCCGGCCATCAGGACGGTGGTGGGCACCTCGACGCTGCCGGAGAGCTGAGATAGGCCAAGGGAGACGGTCCAGCGCTCCCGCCGATCGACGAGGAACAGCAGCGCGAACAAGAACTCGTTCCACGCGATCATGAACACGAACAAGCCGGTGGACATGATGGACGGCAGCGCCAGTTTCAGGCTGATCTGACGCAGCACACCTATCCTGGTCAGGCCATCCACCAGACCAGCCTCCTCGATGGCCTCTGGCACCGTCTCGAAGTAGTTCCGCAGCATGTAGATGGCCACCGGCACGGTTTGTGCCGTGTACACGATGATCAGTCCGACGAGATTGCCGCGTAATCCCAGCCGGGTGAATCCTACGAACAACGGAATGGCCATCAAGATCGCCGGGAAGAGATAGGCGGCCAGGAAGACGCCACTCACGTACCGCCGGCCAATGAACGGCAACCGGGCGATGGCGTAAGCGCCAGGGATCCCGATAAGCAGTGCCAGCCCTACGGAAGCCAGGGCCACTACGCCGCTGTTCACCAGGAATCGGCCAAAGCCTTGGCCTCCGGAAGCGGTTGAGGACAGTACGTCCACGTAGGTCTGCAGAGTGAACTCCGAAGGGCTGACCCACAAGGAGGCGGGATTCTGCAACAACGACCCGATCGGCTTCACCGACAGCAAGAGCATGTAGTAAAACGGCACCAGCGTCGCGATCAGGAACCCGATGATCACCACCCAGCGACCGATCCGGAAGACACGGCTCTGTACCCGATGCTTGGTCCCATGAGCCATACGGCGTGGCTCCGGTGGGGCGGCGACCTGGCTCGGCGGAGTCATAACGGTTTCGGCGCTCATACCCGCTCTCCTCTCCTGCGCAGGATCAGCAGATAGACCGCGAGCATCGCCACCAGCACCAATGCCATGATCACCGATTGCGCTGCGGCCTGGCCGACGTTGCGCTGCACGGTGAGGTAGTTGTAAATCTGCACACTCGCGACATTGGTACCTGCGGCACCGCCGGTGAGCAGGAAGATGTCGTCGAACTCATTGAAGGTCCAGATGGTACGGAGCACCGCCAGCAGACCGATGATCGGCATGAGTTGCGGTAGCACGATGAACCGGAATGACTGCCAGGGCGTGGCTCCGTCGACCAGCGCGGCCTCCTCCGGCTCGTCCGACATGGCCGCCAGCCGGGCCATCAGGAAGAGGAACGCAAACGGGAAGTAGCGCCATCCTTCGAACACAATGACTGTCAACAGCGCGGTGGGCACCGGGATCTCCAGACCGAAGAGATTCCATGTCCCCACCGCTTGAGACAGGAAGGGAATCGGCTCGTCCCAACCGAACACGTTCTGGCCGACGATATTGACGATCCCGAACTGCGGATTGAGCATCGTGCGCCAAACGAACGTCACGGCCACGACTGGCGCGACGTAGGGCAGCAGATAGGCGGCACGAACGAAGGTCCGGCCACGGAACGGCTGCCGTACCGCCATTGCCGCAAGCACGCCGAGGAAGATCACCAGCACCACCGAGCCGAAGGTGTATATGAAAGTGATCACCAGGCTCGACCAGAAGGCGCTTGAGCCAAGCACACGCTCGTAGTTGGCCAGCGTCAGTGGCTCAAAGAAGTCGGCCCGACCAATCTGAATCAGACGCATCCGCTGAAAAGAAAGCAAGATCGACCACAGCAGTGGGAAGATCACGATCACCAACACGACTAGCAGTGTCGGCGACATCAGCCACAGACCGAGGCGCGCGTCGCGCTGGGTGAGTGTTACTCGCTTCCCGGTTGTGTCTGTCTTGGTAGGGGGTTGCTTTGTCTCGGTAACCGTTGTCGACACGGTGCTCCCTCAAATGTTCCTATGTCCCGGCGCGCCAGGCCGGGTCAGTTCCTGAATTGCGTGGACCCGGGAGATCCCCGGGTCCACGAATTGGTTACTACGGCTAGCCGCCGAGGTCTGCCTTGACTTGCTCCGCGGCTTTCTGTGCCTCGTTCGCGGCGTCAGCAGCACTCGCACCGGAATTGAGCATCTTGGCCAGAGCCTGGGGAACAATGAACTGTCCTGCGACGGCTGCTGCCAGCTCGCCCTGCCCTTGCGGTATGCCCCACCGCTCGAAGTTCCCCGAGCTGCCAACGATCGTGTTGAGAACCTCGACTGGGTAGATCTTTGTCAGCGCTTCCTTCTTGTCTACGCCGGCGCTGAGTGCGATCCAGCCCTCTGAGTATTCCTTCGGATTAGCCGGGGTACCGGAACGCGCGGGCATCTTCCCTTCTGGGGCGATTGCCAGCCATTCCATGTAGCCCTCGCTCATCATGTAGGTGACCAGCTCATTGGTCCTGGGGGAGGCGTCCTGCAGCACGTTCCACGAAACGACTTCGCCCCAGGCGGCCGGCTTGGGGCCGCTTGGGCCCTGTAACTCAGTGAGAATGCCGGTGTTTTGGGCTAGCCACAGCGGATCCTTCTTGCATTGCGCGCAAGTGGGTAGCGCATCGCTGCGTAGGCCGGCGAGCTCGTCGAGCAGGAAGGACGACCAGATCACCATGGCGGCATCCCCCGCAAAATAGGTGGCTCTGGTGGTATCCGCGTCCTGGTTGCCGGGCTTCGAGTATTCCTTGATCAGGTTGGCGTAGAAGTCGAACGTCTCCTGGCACTGCGGGCTATTAAGGGTGATATTGCCGCCATCATCAACAAGCTGGCAGCCGTTGCCGACCGCGACATATTCAAAGGTCTGCTGGGTAAATGAGTCCGCCGGTGCGGTGGCGGCAACGATGCCGGCCATCTTGCCCTTGTTCAGTTCCTTGGCCGCCTTCTCGATGTCCGCATAAGTCTTCGGCTCTGGCAAACCCGCGGCCCTGAAAAGATCTTTCCGGTAGAAGAGCAGATTGGAGAATCCATCACTTGGCACGGCGATCTGCTCGCCGTCGGCGCTGGTCAACTCCAGGGTGCGCGCGTAGAACGTATCCCGACCCAATCCATCGACGATTTCCTTTGCTGCCTCGGGATCAACCAGGTCATCGGTGCGCAGCTGGTTCATGCCGTTGAGCGAAAGTGCGGCGATGGCATCGGGCATGTCATTTGCGGCTGCCGCCGAGGTGAGTACGCTCGTCAGCTGATCCTCCGCTATGGCAACCAGCTTGACAGTGGCGCCTGACTTTTGAGCCCAGGCGTCCATGATCTTCTGCTGGGACGCTACCCGATCGGCTACATCTTCGGTGGTCCAGATGGTAAGGGCGTTGTCTTCCTGAGAGCCGGTGTCGGACTGACCCCCGCTATCTCCTCCTCCACCACAGCCGGCGACGACCAGCATGGCGGTGACAGCAGCGCCCGCCAAGAAACGTGATCTGCGCAATTCAGGATCTCCTTCACTGAAGGTTGAGCTCAGCTGAGCATCAGGGGGAGCTGCTCAGCTGAGCATTGAGGGATCTTGCGGGTACCTGGTCCGCAACGTTAAGCTCATCAAATCGTTAATTAGGACTTATAGCAAGACTTAAATTGAGATTTACAAGATGAATTTCAATAACAGCCGCGGGTGTACGAGCAGGTGGCCCCGAGAAAGAACCGAGAAAGAAGGGGTTGGGTGTCGTCAGGACCCAACAGTGCCGGTGACTTGCTGCAGCTGTTTCGGACCGGCTCGGCTGCCACCCGCAACGAGTTGCAGCGCGTTACCGGGCTTGCGCGCTCGACCGTGACCTACAAAGTAGACGCACTGTTGGCGGCTGGGTACCTCGTTGAGGACGGCAGCATTGTTGACGGCCGGGGCAGGCCATCGACGCGGCTACGGGTCAATGATCATGTAACAACCATCCTGGTTGCGGACTTGGGTGCCACGCACGGCCGACTCGCGGTTGCCAACCCGGCAGGTGAGGTGCTGCTGGAGTCGGTGATCGAAAGCAGCATCCGCAAAGGGCCCGAGGCCGTGCTTGCCATGGTCACACGGAGGCTCGATGAGCTGCTGGAACAGTCCGGGCGTAGCATTTCCAGTTTGCGTGGCACCGCCATCGGCGTTCCTGGTCCGGTCAATTTGCACACCGGCGGGGTTGCCCGCTCCATCAGCATGCCGGGCTGGGACGGCTACCCAGTTCAAGATCATCTAGCTGACTACTTCGGAGTGCCGGCAGTCATGGACAACGACGCCAACCTGATGGGACTGGGGGAGCAGCGACGGATCTATCCGGATGCCCACCAAGTGTTGTTCGTCAAAGTGGGTACCGGTATCGGATCCTCGGTGATCATCGACGGCGAGCTGTTGCGCGGTACGGACTCCGCGGAAGGTGACATCGGGCACGCCAAGATCATCGGTGTTGAGCAGACCTGTATCAGCTGTGGTGCTCGTGGCTGCCTCGCTGCGATCGCCAGCGGACATGCCATGGTGCGTGACTTGCGTGGTCTCGGCCACGATCTCACAACTATGCGAGACGTTGTCCAGCTGGCACGGGTCGGCAACTCCGATGCCGTCGGGGTCGTCACCGCCGCCGGTCGGGCATTGGGCGACGTCTTGTCGACTGCCGTCAGCCTGCTGAATCCCGATGTCGTGGTGATCGGTGGAGACATCGTGCATGCCCACGAGCACTTTATGCATGGCGTACGCGAGACGCTGCTGGGCCGCAGCCAGCCACTGGCGACAGCGCGGCTGACTATCGCGCCCAGCGCGCTCGGTGATAGAGCGGGAATTATCGGAGCCGCGGCCAGGCTGGCTGATGTGATCTTCGGCAGCGTGGCTGTCGATGCCAAGATCAGCTAGGCAATATTTGATTGCTGCGCTCGCTTACGCTCGCTCCGCGAGGATCGCGCCTTGAAGCCGCTGCCTTCCTCTCTCACTCGCAGACGAAAAGCGTGTCTGCTCGCTCGTTCGTCCAGGACAGCGGCGCGCGATCCTGTGAAATCCTGCCTACTTCGTCGTCGCTTGCAGCTCTTGCAAGCGCCAGATCTGATCACTCCGCGAGATCAACAGCCGGCCTAGCGGAGCTAGGTCGATGCGGAAGATCACCTTAGGCTCAGCGCCAAGCGCATGTACGGCCACGGCTCGCGCCACCAGTGGGCTGACCACCACAACACTTCGGCCTTCTGGCCATGGATGATCATCAAGCACCCGACCGACGCGGTTGATCAACTGCGCCAGGCTTTCCCCGCCGTGCGGGGTGGCATGCGGGTCGCGCAACCAGGTATCGAGCCCGCCAGCGTCGATAGATGCTACATCGACCAGCGTTCGCCCGGTCCAAGCGCCGAAGTCACATTCGCGTAGCTCCGCTACCGGTTCGGCTTCTCCACCAAGATGTGCCGTGGTGACCTGGCAAACCTTCTCCGGTCCGCGGAACCAGGAAGCCACCCGCCCGCTTAGCCGCCGAATCTGTTGTGTCTGCGGCACACCAGCCTCCCCGAACACCAATGCCGGCGTTGCCGCCATTGGGGCGTGGGCAACCACGAGTAATCGCTGGGCCATCAGTGCTGGGCCATCAGTGCTGGGGGCGGCGCTTGTCGCTCGGGATCATCTGCCAAGCGATGGTAAGCCCGACCAATCGCGAGACGAACAGCGCGACATAGCCGACTCCAGCGATCTGTTCGATCATGACCACAGCGCGTGCTTGATCGGTAACCGGAATGATGTCTGACAGACCGGTGCTCGTCAGGTTCGTAAAGCTGAGGAACAGCAGTTCCATCCAGGTTCGTGGTTGGTCGGAGTCGACCGCCGCAATGAAGCAACCTGGCTGAAAAATCTGCAGCACCACGAATATGTAGGCAAAGCCCCAGGCAACGAGGGTAAAAGTGGCGCCGACGGCGTATAGCTCATCGGTGGTTACCGTGCGGTCCGCCAACATGTAGACCATCAAGCTGCCCGCGGCGTAGAAGTAGAAGAGCGCATGCAACGCCGCCGATGTGGCTTCCAGAGTGGTCGTGTGGTGGATCTCGTCGACAATTGACAGTGCTGAGGCGACGATAGCGAGGGTCACTGCTATCCATGTCGGTCCCCATGACTCGTGCACCGACCAGATCGCCAGCGCTAGTACCAGCGCGCCGAACACCTCGAAGAGGACACCTCCAACGCCTCCCTCTTCCATAAAGGGGTAGATGAGTACGCCGAGCAGCTGGACCACGAGCAGGACCGCGGAAGGGTGGCTCAGCACCTATCCCATCACTCCCTCGGAGGAAAGCACCCTCATGACCTGACCTCGCCGGAGAGGCTGGTTCCTGCTTGGCTCGCGGCCACATTCACACGCGCACGATACCTAGCAGCCGCCTTGGTAGCGCTCGAATCTCTCACGCTGCCGCGCGGATCGTTTTCACGACTGTGTTGGAAAACGTCCCCTTCGACTTGCGTTGCGGGGGTCGTCTTGACGGCTGTGTTGGAAAACGTGCCCAACCGGGTCCAGACGTACGGAAACGCTGACAACTCAGCGACGTGACGATACAGTGCAAAGGTTCGCGGAGGACCTGGAAGTCGGTGAGAATCCGGCACGGTCGCGCCACTGTGTGAGCTGGGCTAGCTGCCTAAAGAGTGTGCTCTAAGAGTGTGCACTGCTCGAGTCAGACCCTGCCTCCGACGAGCTCCGTTAACGCGGGTCGCAGGAACCCCAAGGAGGAATTGATGTCGCAAGAATTGATGTCGGGGCTTACCCACCCCAAGCCTGTCGGAGTCGCAGCTCCGCCGTTCTCATTCACTCAGGTGTTGCCCTGGTTGATCTTCGCAGCGATGCTGTTTCTGGTCGCTTGGTACTTCATTTCCGCCGAGCAAGGCGCGACCTCCATCTTCTCGGGGACGGCTGTGCACGAGTGGCTCCATGACGGGCGCCATCTCCTTGGCTACCCCTGCCACTGACCCGCGCGCATGTCCTCAGCACGCGACTTCTTAGTCAGAGGCCTGCTCGCAGGTCTGTTTGCTGGGCTCATAGCCTTCGGCGTGGCGTACGCGGTGGGCGAGCCATCGGTCAACACCGCGATTGCGATTGAAGAATCTGGCGCGATTGAGGAATCTGCCGGAGGCCACCACCACGGTGAGGAAGCCACGGCCAGTGAGGAATCAGCAGCGGCCGAGGTGCCACGCTCACTGCAGTCCACTATTGGTCTACTGACCGGAACCACCATTGCCGGTGTCACGCTCGGCGGCCTGGTCGGAGTACTCAGCGCACTGGCCCTGGGGCGACTTGGCCGGCTCGGCGTACGCGGGGTCAGCCTGGCGGTCTCGTCCATGGGCTTTGTCAGTCTCAGCCTGTTGCCCTTCCTTGCCTATCCGCCAAATCCACCAGCCGTCGGCCATCCGGAGACTATTGGTACTCGCACTGCGCTGTACTTCATCATGATCGCCATCTCGATCATCACTGCGGTCACAGCGCTGCTCGTTGGACGCCGACTTGCGGCCCGGTGGGGTGCCTGGTACGCCACCCTGACCGCCGTCGTCGGCTACCTACTGGTGACCTTTACGGCGATCGCCTTGCTGCCGAGCTACTCGGAGGTTCCGGCTGACTTCCCGGCGACGATTCTGTACCAGTTCAGAGTGGCAAGCCTGATGACCCAGCTCGCCTTGTGGGCCACACTCGGCGTCGCCCTAGGCGAGCTGCTGTACCGACTCCAACGTCGCACCACTTCTCGGGTTACCGAGCCTGAGTACGCGGAGCAGCGAATCTGACGTGATCACTGCACCTTCGTCCGGCGTTTACGCCGAGGCCCGCCGCCGGCTGGATGCCTTGGCGAAGCCGACCGGCGCGCTCGGCCGGCTGGAGGACCTGGCCGCGTGGGTGGCGGCCTGCCAAGGGAGCTGTCCACCGCGTCCACTGGATCGGGTACGCGCGGTGATCCTGGCCGGTGATCATGGTGTATCCCACGGCAGCGTCTCGGCCTATCCACGAGAAATCACGCCGGTAATGGTGCGCGCCTTTGTCGCCGGTGTGGCGGCCGCCAACAGCCTTGCCCGACAGCATGGTGTGGCGTTGCGGGTACTCGATCTTGGTGTCGATGATGATCTTGAAGAGCTACCTGCTGAGGTGTCGGTGTACCACCTAGGCCCCTCCGAACCTATTGACCAGGCTGACGCGCTATCTGCCGCCGACTGTCGGCAGGCGCTGCGCGCCGGGGAGGCGATCGCCCAGGACGAGATTTCTGCCGGTGCCGACCTATTGATCATCGGAGATATGGGGATCGGGAACACCACACCCGCGGCCGCGTTGGTGGCGGCGACCTTCGGGCTCCGCGCCGAGGAGGTGGTGGGCCGGGGCTCCGGTGTAGATGATGATCGGCTACGGAACAAGACACAGGTGATCAGCAAGGCGCTGGAGAGGCTTGGCCAACGTGCCGAGGATCCGCTGGATCGGCTTGCCGCACTCGGGTCTGCCGACATTGCTGCTGGGGTTGGCTTCCTGCGCACCGCAGCCAGGAGCGGGGTACCCGTGCTGCTCGACGGGGTAGTCGCGCTCGCCGAGGCCTGCGTTGCCGAAGATCTTGAGCCTGGCGTAGTTGCCTGGTGCGCGGCCGGCCACCGATCAACCGAACCCGCCCAGCAGCTGGCTCTTGACAAGTTGGGCCTAGAACCAGTTCTTGATCTTGGTCTGCGACTTGGTGAGGGCACCGGTGCGCTGACAGCGCTTCCGGTACTGCGCTCGGCAGTGCTCTTGCTAGTTGAGTTGGCGCTGCTTTCTGATCTCAGTCCTGTCAGCTGAAGGCGATCATGCTCGACGCGCTGCGGCTGTCGGTCGGGACGCTGACCATCGTGCCGTCTGGCACCATTGGCGACATCGATCGCCGCACCGCGGCCCGAGCGATGATCATGGCGCCATTGGCGGTACTGCCGCTCGCTGCTGTCGTTACGCTGCTTGGTTGGCTCGCCCAAGCCGCTGGCCTGCCTCCGCTGGCGGTCGGCCTGCTCGTTGTCGGTGGCTTGGCGCTTGGCAGTCGCGCTCTTCACCTGGATGGGCTGGCCGACACCGTGGATGGATTCGGCTCTGGATGGACTGCGGAACGCTCGCTAGCGGTGATGCGTCGCGGCGATGTCGGGCCGATGGGTGTTGTGACTTTGATCGTTGTGCTTGGTCTGCAGGCGATCTCCATCGGGGAGCTAGTCGACGGAATGGGCGGCGCGCTACTGGTTGCAGTGACGGTGTGTTGTTCCCGGGCGGCGCTGTGTCTGATCTGTTTACGCGGTGTGCCTGCTGCACGAGGGGAAGGCCTGGGCGTCGTGGTTGCGGACTCGGTGCCACGTACCGCAGCCGTAGGCTGCTGGCTTGCGGTGTTGTTGATCATGGCCGCTGCCGCCGCTGGCGCTGCTCATGGTGCCATGAGCGGAGCACTCGCCGCGGCAGCCGCTGCGACTGCTGTCGGTGTCCTGGTTTACCGGTGCGTACGCCGACTGGGTGGCGTCACTGGTGACGTGATGGGTGCCGGCATTGAGATTGCCTTCACTGTCATGATCGTCGTGATGATCATATGAGGTCACAATCGCAAGGGCCGTCCCGCGACGAGCATGATGACGTCATCACTTGCCGCGGCCATCTCCTGATTGACCTGCCCGAGCAGCTCCGTAAACACCCGGCCGGATCGATATGGCGACACCAGTCCCCAACCGACCTCGTTGGTTACCGCAATCGCCAGCCCGGTACGGGCCTGCCAAACCCGGACCAGTTCGTTGAGTTGATCTTGAAAGTCACCATGCCAGCTGGCCAGTGGCTGCTCCCACGTGCCGAGTCGGTCGATCATCGCAGTCAGCCAGGTACCCAGGCAGTCGATCAAGATCGCCCCCGACGCGGTACGCAGCGCGGCAACGATGTCAGTCGTCTCCAGCGTTCTCCAGTGCGCTGGCCGCCGCGCTCGATGATCGGCGATGCGCGCGGCCCATTCGGTATCGGCTGCCGGGTCAGGCAGCGGGCCGGCCGCGACGTAGGTCACCTCGGCAGCGTCGGTAAGCAGCGTTTCGGCGTAGCGAGACTTGCCGGAGCGTATGCCTCCGGTGATCAGGATGCGCCGCTCAGGTTCGGAGAGATCGGGATCGATGAGTGGGGTCATCGCCGATGACTCTATCGAGGCGATTGCAATCGGCACGGGGCCGATCGATAGAGGGCCGATCGACAGTGGGCCGATCGGCAGTGGGGCGATCGACAGGGGGGCCAGCGGCGGTGGGGCTCGCTCTGGGATACCTGGCCGACCAGATCTTTGGCGATCCCCGCCGCGGCCATCCGGTTGCCGCCTTCGGTGCGGCCGCTGCCTGGCTGGAGCGCCACTGCTACGCCGATCGGCAGGCCGCTGGTCTGCTGCACACAAGTGCTTTGGTTGGTGCGGCCACGGCGCTCGGTGTGGCGCTTGACCGGCTGATCGGCCAGCGGTCGGCTGTCGCGATCATGACCAGCGCGTTAGCAACCTGGAGTGTTCTGGGCGGCCAGTCGTTGAGCCGAGAGGCCGCCACTATTGCCGGGCAGCTGGCCAGTGGCGAGCTGATCGCTGCCAGGGAGCAGGTCCGCCACTTGGTGGGCCGTGACACGGCTGAGCTGTCGGCGCAAGAGGTGGCACGAGCCACTGTGGAATCCCTTGCAGAGAACGCTTCAGACGCGGTCGTCGCGCCCCTGCTGTGGGGAGCAGTCGCCGGGCTTCCCGGGTTATTGGGATATCGGGCCGTCAATACCTTGGATGCCATGATCGGCCACCGCTCACCGCGGTACCTGCGTTTCGGGTGGGCAGCGGCCCGGCTGGATGATCTGGTCAACTGGGCGCCGGCACGTCTGGCCGCGCTGGCAGCGGCAGCGTGGGCGCCCCTAGTCGGCGGCACTGCCGAAAATGCGATCGCTGTCGTACGCCGCGACGCCGGTCAGCACCCCAGCCCCAATGCTGGTGTTGTTGAAGCCGCATTCGCCGGCGCGCTGGAGGTGCGGCTTGGCGGGTGCAACACCTACCACGGGATAGCGGAGCATCGCGGGAATCTCGGTGATGGCAGACCTGTCGAGGTCACCGACATCGCACGGGCCAGCCGTCTGGTGACCGCAGTTTCGGTGAGTGCGTTGATCATGGCACTACTCGTTCGCTGGCTGCGTTTGCGCCCTGAGCCCTTCGGAAGGCTCAGGACGGCGCCTGTCGCAGGGCGCGCTTCGACGGGCTCAGGACACAGGGCACCATGACCATTGTGATCTTGGGCGGCACCGCAGAGGCGCGGCAGCTTGCCGCCACCCTGGTTGCCGATGGCGCCGACATCATCTCCGCGCTGGCTGGACGGGTAAGCGATCCCAACCTGCCAGCGGGACGTGTTCGGGTAGGCGGCTTCGGTGGTCCAGATGGTCTCGCCGAATACCTTCGCGATCCGCAGGTCACAGCCCTAGTGGATGCCACCCATCCCTTCGCGGCAACGATCAGCGCCAACGCGGTGCAGGCGGCGGACCGTACTGGTACGCCACTCGTCCGGCTGGAACGGTCCGGTTGGAGCGAGCACCCACGAGCTGCGTCGTGGGTGTGGGTTCCAGACGCCGCCGCGGCACGGGAGGCCGCCGACTCAGCCCGTCGGCCGTTCCTGACGACCGGAAGGCAATCGCTGTCGGATTTCGTTGCCTGGGCTGATCGAGATGTCCTGATCCGGCTTGTCGATCCGCCCAGCGAGCAGCTGCCGCAGCGCTGGAGAGTCATCATGTCGCGCGGGCCGTACAGCTATTCCGGCGAGTGTGAAATCCTCCGTGAGCACGCCGTCGATGTGCTGCTCAGCAAAGACTCGGGTGGCACGCATACGGTGGCCAAACTGGACGCGGCGGGCGATCTCGGCATCCCGGTGGTGATCATTACGCGTCCGAAACTGCCGCCGGCGAGGACATTCAGCACGGTTGCGGAGGCCGCTGCCTGGTGTCGCACATGTGAGAGTTTGGGATTCGTGGGACCATCGACTCTATGAGGTTGTTACTGAGACTAGTGGTCAATGCCGCGGCATTGGCAATCGCGACCTGGATACTGAGTGGCATCAGCCTCACTGGTTCGAGCACCGCAAGCAAGATCATCACTTTGTTGATCGTGGCATTGATCTTTGGGGTCTTGAACGCGATCATCAAGCCACTCTTCGCACTATTTACCGCGCCGCTGATATTGCTCACGCTGGGTCTGTTTCTGATCGTAATTAATGCCTGCATGCTGCTGTTGACCTCCTGGCTTGCTGGCTTGTTTGATCTCGGCTGGCAGGTCGATGGATTCTGGACGGCGGTGCTTGGCGCGATCATCATTTCTATCGTCAGCTTTATCTTGAACGTCTTCCTGCCCGATCCGGATGATGCGAGACGTGGCTGAACAATCGCCTGGTCGTCCAATACGCGTTGTCTTCGTCTGTCTGGGCAATATCTGTCGTTCCCCCATGGCGGAGCGGGTTGCGGAGCGGGCTGCCGCCGATGCGGGCATGACAGGCGTCGAGTTCTCTAGCGCCGGCACGATCTCTGAGGAGTATGACGATCCGATGGACCGCCGGGCGGCGGCAGTGCTGGAGCAGCATGGCTATCGGCATGCCGACCATCGGGCTCGCAGAATCAGTGAGGTTGAGCTCGAGTCGGCTGACCTGGTGATTGCCATGGAAGACCGTCATGTCAGCAGCGTTTTGGAACTGGCCACAGATCCGAGCAAGGTCAGTCTGCTCACGGACTTCGATCCGGCTGCGGAGCCCGGTTCCGGCGTACCCGACCCCTTTTTTGGCTCCGACACCGGCTTTTCTGACACCCTAACGGCCATCGAAGCCGCGATGCCTGGCTTATTTGATCGCATCCGCGAGCTGCAGGGGTCTAAGTCCTGAGCCGTGATTCATGCACTCGAATTGTTGCGGTTCTCATAAATCCCTCATAATTGCGAGCCTGATCATAATCTGCCGTTGAGTGGGTAATGCCCCTCAGCGAGTCCCGCGAGCCCTCACTGGTTTTTCATCGGCTCCGTGAAATTGTCGCCAGACGGGACTCGGGGAGGAACTCAAATGAATAGCAAACGCCCACACACCTGGCCGCTGGTCGTTGTAGCCGCTCTCATCTGCGCAGCGTGCACAAGCAATGGGAACGGTTCGTCCGCCACCAATCCGACCAGCCCACCGCCAGTGGACAGCCCGCCAGCCAGTCCGTTGGCAGTGCCCCAGCTCCCCGCCGGTGCGGATCCAGTCAATCTCGATCCGGCCGACTTCAGCGCCGACATCACCAATCCGTACTGGCCGATGAAGCCGGGCACTCGATGGGTTTACCGCGGCGTGGAGCAGGGCGAGCCGGCACAAGACATCGTCATCGTTGTGACCACATCCACCAAGAAGCTGGCCAACGGCATTACGGCCCGGGTGGTACGCGATACGGCCCGGGTGGAAGGCGAGATCATCGAGGACACACTCGACTGGTACGCGCAGGACTCGGCGGGCAACGTCTGGTACATGGGCGAAGAGACCGCCGAGTTCGAGGAAGGCAAGGTCGTCAGCCGAGCCGGTTCTTGGGAAGCCGGCAAGGACGGCGCCTTGCCCGGCATCATCATTCCGGCCCAGCCAGAGGTCGGTCAGCAGTACCGCCAGGAGTTCAAGAAGGGTGAGGCGGAAGACAACGGTCAGGTGCTCGCCACCAACCACCTGGTTGAGGTCGAGGCCGGACAATACAAGGGCGCGTTGGTCACCATGGACACCACCACGCTCGAGCCGGACGTCGTCGAGTTCAAGTTCTACGCACCAGACGTCGGACCGCTGCTTGCGCTGGACATCTCTGGCGGCGCCGGCCGCGAGGAGCTCGTGAAGATCGATAAGGCCACGGCCACGGATGGCACCGGTCCGCTCGGCAAGCCCAATCCCTGATCTACCGACGAGTCTGAGAGGCGCCAACAGCTTGTCAGAGTGCCAATCCAAAACTGCAACTCTGGCTCGCCGTCGATGATCGTGAAATCCTTGATGCTGTGCGTGTCCTCATCGTCGAAGACGAGCCCAAGCTCGGGAGCTTGCTGCGGAAGGGATTGACCGCACAGGGCCTGGCTGCCGACCTCGCGACTGATGCCGACGAGGCTATGTGCATGGCCACTGCTACCGCGTACGACGCGATCACCTTGGATGTGATGCTTCCCGACGTCGACGGCTTCACGCTGTGCCGCGATTTTCGTCGCAGCGGCGTAAGCACTCCGGTGCTGATGATCACTGCATTGGACACCATCCGTGATCGCGTTACCGGACTTGACAGCGGTGCTGATGACTACCTGGCGAAGCCGTTCTCTTTTGAAGAGCTGCTGGCAAGACTCCGAGCACTGGCGCGGCGCCCTCGTCATGTGCACATGCCGGTGCTCACTGTGGGGAAGCTGCAGCTTGATCCGGCCGCGCGAACGGTGCAATACGGCGACGTCCCGATCGAGCTGACTCGTAAAGAATTCGCGCTGCTCGAGGCGCTGATGCGACGCCCGGGTGAGGCAGTGTCTCGTTTCGACCTGCTGGAATGCGCGTGGGACGACAGCTACGACAATCGGTCCAACGTCGTCGATGTGTATATCGGCTACCTCAGGCAGAAGGTCGACCGTCCCTTCGGCACAGACACCATTGAGACGGTGCGCGGTCATGGCTACCGGATTCGGGCGGATGAGACCTCATGAACCGGCTACCCATTCGCTGGAAGATCACGCTTGCCTTCGCGCTCGCGTCGACAATCGTGCTTGCCGCTGTCGGTGTCTTCCTTTACGCCCGGCTCAGCGCCGACCTGGACAACACCATCGAAAGTGACCTGCGCATGCGCGCCGACCACCTCCATGAGCTGATCAACCAGCAGCAGCTTACGGAGCTACCCACCACGCAGGCAGAGGAACTGGAGTCCGACGAAACCATCGCGCAGATACTGACACCGACCGGCGGGGTAGTGGCGGCCAACGCGTACGCCGACGTCAGGTTGCTGTCACCGGAGCAGCTGCGAGCCGCAGTCAGCGGTGAGCTGTTCTTCGATCGGCCAGGCGATGCGGCAATCGACGAATCACTCAGAATCTTCGCCAGGCCGGCCTTTGCCCGCGGTGAAACCTTCATCGTGGTGGTCACAGACTCCCTGGACGAGCGGGCCCAGACGCTAGCGTCCACATTAGGTGTGGAGATAGTGGCTCTTGCCGCTGCATTGGTCGCCTCCTGCGGTGTCGGCTATTGGGTGTCTGGCCTTGCCCTGCGTCCAGTCGAGGAACTGCGGCAACGGGCCGCCGCGATCAGCGGTGACGACCTCGCCGATGCCAAACGTGCGCCCTTGCCTGTTTCACCGGTAGCCGATGAGATCGGGCGCCTCGGGCGGACCTTGAACGACATGCTGGACCGCATTGGTCGAGCTCAAGCCGCGCAGCGCGACGCCCTGGAGCAGCAGCGGCGGTTCCTGGCCGACGCCAGCCACCAGCTGCGTACCCCGCTGGCCATTATCAAGGCCGAGGTCGAACTCGCTCAGTCCGGAACCACCCAGGGTGATGATCTTCGGGCAGCCATGGCGTCGGTCGGTGAGGAAACCGATCGACTGAGTGGCCTCACCCAGCAGCTGTTGCTGCTGGCAGCGGCGGATGAAGAACGGCTTAGCTTGAGTCGGGAGCCGGTCAAGCTAGGCGATCTTCTTCAGGACGTGGCCGAACGTGCGCAGAGTCGTGCTCAACTACAGGGCCGAATGATCACCGTAGAGGCCGACGCGAGCATCATCTCAGCAGACTCGCAGCGATTGGAGTACGCGTTGGGCAACCTAGTGGACAATGCTCTTACGCACGGCGCCGGGGACATGGAGCTCATTGCGAAGCGCGATGGCGATGTTGTCAAGGTCCAGGTCCGTGATCATGGCGCCGGCTTTTCCGAGAGCTACCTTGCCCATCCGTTCGACCGCTTCGCCCCAGCTGCCAGCACCGGTCGAGGCACCGGCCTAGGACTGGCTATCGTACAAGCGATCACGGAGGCGCATGGCGGCGTAGTCACTCTAGCTAATGATCATGGTGCTACCGTGACGATCTCCTTGCCGATCAACCCAACGCGACCGGTTGCCGCACCTGGTAGCGGCCCGACTTCGCCAGCAACGGCCACTGATCAAGAACGGCAGTGGTCCGCGCACTGAAGCCGCGTCCGCCGGAGTACCTGATCAAGATTGAGACAGAACCGGTGCGTAGATACTCCAGAGCGAAGCGCTGAAACTCTTTGTTGCTGTTACGCGATACTCTCAGCTTTGCGGCAGCAGCCATGTCATGGGAGTGTCCGCCAAGATCAGCAATGAACCGGCAGTCGTGACGCAGATTGCGACTCAAGGTATTGCTCACCACTAGCGTTGTCGCATCATCAGAAGTGACGCATCCCGGCGCAGCCCCGGCAATGGACCGGAACTCTTGCGGAAGCCGTCGCCCAAAGGTGGTTGTTGCCCAGCCGCTGCCGTAGATCACAAGTGCGCCGGCCAGCACCAGACCGATAGCGATCTGCGCCGGTCTAGCTCGCACCAGGTCGATCAAGCAGCCGATCGCCGCGCCAACGGTCAGCGTCACTGGAGCTGCGGTGAAGCCTGCGAAATGCGGAAACCAGGTAGGCGTGGTAAGCAAGAATGCCCCTTGCCCCAGCATCAGCAGTACCGGCAGCCGGGCCTCCCGGTAGCGCCAGGCAAGCGCGGCGCAGCAAAGCAGCGCAGCCACAGCGGCGATGGTTATGGCGGCTGGGTAGGAGCGGCCCACAATGCCGAGGCCGGAGATTTGATCCAGCCGATCAAGGAAGGTTCTTTCGTCACCCGCGCGCCGGAATAACTGGTTTCGCACGATCTGGTTCCACATGGTCGTAGGCGCGAGTGCAAAGAACGGCAAACAGATCAGGATTGTGGAGGCCGCACTTCCGATCAAGAGGAGCACGGCCGCCCGGAAGCGGCGTATCAGCAACAGCCAACCGAGCACAATTAGCAGCGTGACCATGCCCCAAACCTTGATCGTGATCGTCAGCCCTATCAGCGCGCCAGCAGCAAAGATCTTCCAACGTGCCACCGAGCTGGAGTTGATCAAAGGCTGTAGCAAGAGGATGGCGATCAGCAGTGCCGTTGTCGCCGGGCATTCCAGCAGAGTGGACTTATCGGAGTAGACCGCTGGGTAGAACACCGCATAACTGAGCCCCCCGAACAACGCTGCGACGCCTCCGATGGGCTTGAGGATTTTCCAGATCAGTACCGCATTGATCGCTCCGAGTAGCATCCACGCCACCCGAGCGGCGGCGAAGCCGTACGAGTCACTGGTGAATTGCGCAGCGAGGGCGAACGGCGTCAAGAGCAGCGGCATTGCTGGTGGATGGAGTAGCAAAAAGTCTCGGTAGGGTAGCAGGCCGTGCACGATTCCAGTCGCTGCGGCGTAGTAAACCCCGTCGTCGTAGTTGCCGATGCCGAAGAGTCCGCCGCCGCGCAGCATCGGGACCAGCCTGATAACGAAGGCGATCGCAGCGATGGCGATTGCCCACATCCAGTGCAGGCTGAGCGGTCGGTGATCGGCCTGGGCCGGGGGATTGCCCATGGGTTAAGGATTTCCCGTCTGCTGCTGTGAGGAAACTGGGCACCGCGCCAGCACGCCGGAAGTTGTCAAGGCGTTATGTGTTGTGTGAAGGGCCATGCGCCCCGAGGCGGCAAGGGCCGCTGCAGTGGCTCGCGATGGGTGGCGTCTGGCACGCTTGAGAACATGCACATCCTCGTCGTCGATGATGATCAAGCGGTCCGCGACTCCTTGAAGCGATCCCTGGAATACAGCGGCTACGAGGTGAGCGCGGCCGAGGACGGTGTCCAGGCGTTGGCCCGGCTGGCGGCAACCCGGCCGGACGCCGTGATCATGGACATCATGATGCCGCGGCTGGATGGCCTGGAAACAACACGAATGCTGCGGGCGGCCGGTAATGACGTGCCGATCCTGGTGCTGACTGCTCGCGATGCGGTTGGTGATCGCGTCGACGGCCTCGACGCCGGCGGCGACGACTATTTGGTCAAGCCCTTCGCTTTGGATGAGCTGCTGGCTCGGCTGCGGGCACTGGTCCGGCGGGCCGGCACGGTAGCCGATTCCAATGACCCGTCGGCCCAGAGCATGTCGTTCAGTGATCTGGTGCTGAACACTCAGACCCGCGAGGTGTTGCGCGGCAACCGGTCAATCAACCTAACCCGCACCGAGTTCGCGTTGCTGGAGGCGTTCATGCGTCATCCGCGGCGAGTGCTGGAGCGTAGTTGGTTGTTGAATGAGGTCTGGGGGTTCGACTTTCCCACGACCGCGAATTCCTTGGAGGTCTACATCGGCTACCTGCGCCGCAAGACAGAGGCCGCCGACGAGCCCCGGCTGATCCACACCGTACGAGGCGTCGGCTACGTGCTTCGCGAGACGCCACCATGATCAAGTTCTCGGAGAGAGCGCGATGCTGCACCGGCTGAGGGCTTGGCTGCGGTCCTGGCCGCTGCAGCGCCGAGTGGCATACCTGACCACGATCGCGGTGGCCTTGGCTGTCGCGGTGACGAGCGTGGCCGGCTATGTCACGCTGCGCATCTCGCTATACCGGGCGCTGGATGCCGAAATGATCGAGACGGCGACCTCGCTGGCGGTAGTACCGGTTGCCCAGGACATTCGGACTCTCGGCGGCCTGACGGAGCGCGCGCTGCGCGCCGGCAATGTCAGCGTGGCTGCTATCCGCACCGACGGCGAAGCCTTCTTCGTCCCTGACGAGCGTGATCATCTGGTGCTTGGCGCAGAAGAGCTCGCAGTTGCTCGAGTGCAGAGTGGCTACTCCGCGCGCAACGGCGTGACATCTGGAGGTGACGCATACCGGATTGTCGCTGTGCCGATTACTGACTTGGGAAACTATGCATTGGTTCTTGGCCGGCCGTTGCAGCCAACGAATGACATCCTCAGCTCGCTGTGGCTGGCCTTGATCATCTTTGGGGTTGCTGGTGTGATCGTCGCGGCGGTCGTCGGTGCGTACGTGGCGCGCTCCAGTCTGCGTCCGGTACGCGAGCTGTCTGCCGCGGTGGAACACGTCGCGGTGACCAAGGAGCTGAGGCCGATCACGATCAATGCCACAGGCGACATCGCGGTACTCGCGGAATCCTTCAACGAGATGCTGCGGTCACTGGCGTCGTCGCAGGAGCGGCAGGCGCAGCTGATCGCCGACGCCGGTCACGAGCTTCGTACGCCGCTGACCAGCCTGCGTACCAACATTGAGTTGCTGGCTGCAGATGCCGAGAGCGGCATGCTGAAGCAGCAAGATCGAATCGACATCCTGGCCGACGTCAAGGCCCAGCTAGTGGAGTTCACCGAACTCATTGGTGATCTTGTGCAACTGGCCCGCGATGAGACGGCTGCCACGCCAGAGGCGCTGGACTTCCGCAACGTGGTCAACTCTGCACTCGACCGGGTGCGGCGCCGGGCACATGGGTTGATCTTCGACGTCGAGCTCAACCCGTTCTATGTGGTGGGCGACTCCGACATGCTGGAGCGGGCCGTTACCAACCTGCTGGACAATGCGGTGAAGTGGAGTCCGCCGAATGGCACCATCAGAGTCCAGCTAGAAGGCGACCGGCTGCGGGTAGCTGATCAAGGTCCGGGCATCTCTGACACCGATATGCCGCATATCTTCGACCGCTTCTATCGAGGCGACTCGGCGCGACAGACGGCGGGTACCGGACTGGGCCTGTCAATCGTTGCGCAGACGGTGAGCCAGCACGGCGGCCGGGTGAAGGCCGGTCGGTCGGCCCAGGGCGGTGCGGAGTTTACCATCCAGCTCCCCGGCGCGACGAGCCTCGAGGCTCTCACCAAATCAGCTGAACCAGCACAAGCGCATCCGCCGGCTGCTGCCGCCCCGCCTCCCGCGGCCCCACCACCTCAGTCACCGACGGACGCTCCCGTTGCGGGCACACCCCTTGCCGAAAGTGGTCGAAAGCGGCACGGGTGAACCGGGCCGATTCAGCCTCGTCGGCTATGACCGCTTTCGGAACGGGGCGACTTTCGGCAGTCGGCGCAAAGGCCTAAGAGAGCCGCGTGATGAGGCTCTACGAGAAAGCCGACGTCCTGATCAACCTGACTGATCAAGGAGTCCAGCACATCTACCGGGATGTCGATGACGTTCTGGCAGTTGGTGCACTGCAGATGTGCGTGTGTAGTGGCGGCCTGGGTCGTCGGCGCAGCGAGGTGATAAACGGTGGCCGAGCCTGCAACGTGGGTGTGGGTCACCAATCCAAGATCACCAAGCGTGGACAGAGCGCGATAGACCGTGGCTCGATGAACTCCGGGAGCTGATACCTCTGCCCGGGCGACAATCTCATCAGCTGCCAGGTGCTCATCAGTGCCATCCAGCACCTCAATGATCGCCTGGCGAGCTCTGGTCACGCGCTCGTGGCGGTCCCTAAGCAACGCCAGGGCAGCTTGGACGCGCGGCGGTGCTCCTGATTCCCGTCTTGTCACCTTGCCGGTCTGCACGTAAACGATTCTCTCGCGACTCCGACTTGCGACACTATCGCATGTGGCGTCAGATGCGATAACGTCGCATCTGGAGGCCCTATCGAGGAGACCAGCATTGTCAGCGCCAGGTATTGCGGCGGTCCGAGACATCCCCGCCCGGCTTCGCGACAAGCTGAGCCTGCAGGAGTGGCGTTCAATCGCGGGCATGGCTGGCTTCATCCTGCTGCTACACGCCATCGGCTGGGGCGTGCTGATCGGAATCGTGGCGCCGCAGCATTACCAGGTCGGAGCGACTCAAGTCTTGGGGGTTGGGCTCGGGCTTACGGCGTACACGCTCGGCATGCGGCATGCGTTCGACGCTGACCACATTGCTGCGATTGACAACACCACCCGCAAGCTCATGGCTGACGGTAAGCGTCCGTTATCGGTGGGTTTCTGGTTTTCGCTTGGACATTCGACCATCGTCTTCGGCCTGGTTGCGCTGTTAGCGGTGGGCGTACGTGCCTTGGCCGGGCAGATCGAGGACGACTCATCGCTGCTACAAGAGATCACCGGCGTTGTTGGCACTGCTGTCTCCGGTACTTTTCTCTACCTGATCGGGATCATCAATCTGATAGTGCTGGTCGGCATCCTCAAGGTCTTCCGGCGCATGCGGCGTGGTGCGTACGACGAAGCGGCACTCGAGGAGCAGCTGAACAACCGCGGCTTTCTGAACAAGATCTTGTCGGGCGCGACCAAGGCGGTGCGCAAGCCTTGGCAGATGTATCCAATCGGTGTGCTCTTCGGTCTAGGATTCGACACCGCAACAGAGGTAGGGCTACTCGTGCTTGCTGGTGGTGCAGCGGCGTTTGCCTTGCCCTGGTACGCGATCTTGACCTTGCCGATCTTGTTCGCTGCCGGCATGAGCTTGCTGGACACTATCGATGGCTGCTTTATGAACTTCGCGTATGGATGGGCCTTTTCCAAGCCAGTTCGCAAGATCTACTACAACATAACGATTACTGGACTCTCGGTAGCCGTCGCATTGATCATTGGCAGCATTGAGTTGATCTCGATTCTTACCGAGAAGGCCGGCATTACGTCCGGTCCGCTGGCCGCAATCGCGAACGTCAACCTGGACTTCGTGGGTTACGCAATCGTCACGCTGTTCGTGCTGACCTGGGTGATCGCAGTCACGGTCTGGAAGTACGGGCGGATCGAAGAGAAGTGGTCTGCTGGTCTGCAGGTTTGATCACAATTGAGCCATGAGACTCCTCATACTCGGCGGCACCGCGTGGCTGGGCTCGGCAATCGCCGCCGAGGCATTGAGCCGTGATCACAAGGTCACCTGCCTGGCGCGCGGCCGCTCGGGTCAGGCGCCGGAGGGCGCCACACTGGTACAGGCCGACCGCGAAACGCCAGACTCTTACTCCAAGGTTGTCAGCCAACCGTGGGATGCCGTTGTCGACGTAGCCAGGCAGCCAGGGCAGGTACGCCGCGCGACTTTGGCGCTCGAGCCAGTCGCAGCGCTGTATATCTTCATTTCCAGCGCCAATGTGTATGCCGACCAACAGACCTTGTATCAGGACGAGGACGCACCGCTGCTTTCACCGCTCGAGCAAGATCACATGGCGGATATGGCGCAGTACGGCCAAGCGAAGGTCGCCTGCGAGCAGGCAGTCGAAGCGACCTTCGGAACAAGCCGCAGCCTTGTGGTGCGGGCCGGGTTGCTCGGAGGTCCTGGTGACATATTCGGTCGCTCTGGCTATTGGCCGTGGCGGTTCGCTCATCCGTCCAACCTGGAAGAGGCTGTACTCCTCCCCGACGCAGCTGAGCGACCAACGCAACTGCTGGACGCTCGCGATCTGGCAGCTTGGCTGGTCTCTTGCGCCGAATCCGGCACCGTGACTGGTGTGCGCAATGCCGTTGGTCCACAGATCTCCTTCGCTGAGCACCTCGACGTTGCCCGACGGGTCGCCGGGCACACCGGCCCGGTGGTTGCTGTCCCGGAAGAGTGGCTGCGCGATCATGGAGTGCAGCCGTGGATGGGTGCCAGGTCCCTACCTCTGTGGCTGGACGATCCTGATTGGTTCGGCATGAATGCGCGCGATGGCAGCCGGGCTGTTGCTAGCGGGCTTCGTACCCGTCCCCTCGAGGAAACGCTGCAGGACGTGCTCGCCTGGGAGGTCAGCCGTGAGCCCCCCGGACCACATGGCGCCGGTCTTACCGACAGCGAGGAGCGCAGCCTTCTTTCCGCCTATCTTGGTCGAAGTGTTGCCGTAGGGTCGCCGCTATGAAGAAGCTCATCAACGACCCCCAGGATGTCGTTGCGGAGGCGCTGATCGGCATCGAGGCCGCTCGTCCGGAAGTGCGCGTCGATCATGCAAACCGCATCATCTATCGCCGCGATGCACCCAAGGCCGGAAAGGTGGGGCTGGTCTCCGGCGGCGGTTCTGGGCACGAGCCGTTGCACGGCGGGTTCGTCGGGCTCGGCATGCTGGACGCCGCGTGCGCGGGACAGATCTTCACCTCGCCGACGCCGGATCAGATGCTGGAGGCGACCAAAGGCGTCGACGCGGGAGCCGGCGTACTGCACATCGTGAAGAACTACACCGGTGACGTGATGAACTTCGAGATGGCAGCCGAACTCGCAGCCGCCGAGACAGGAATCACCGTCGACACCGTCGTTGTCAATGACGATGTCGCCGTCGAGGACTCCCTCTATACGGCTGGGCGCCGGGGCGTCGGGCTCACCGTACTGCTGGAGAAGCTGGTTGGCGCAGCCGCTGAGGAAGGACGTCCGCTCGCCGATCTTGTGGCATTGGCGCGAGCGATCAACGACTCCGGTCGCTCGATGGGCATGGCCCTGACGAGTTGCACTGTACCTGCGGCGGGGAAGCCGACGTTCGAGCTTCGTGACGCCGAGATGGAACTCGGTATTGGCATCCACGGCGAGCCAGGTCGGCGCCGAGTGGCATTGGGTAGCGCGCAACAGATCGCCGAGCAACTGACTGAGACGATCCTGGCCGATCTTGACTTCAGCTCAAGCCCGGTAATCGTAATGCTGAACGGGATGGGCGGTACGCCGCTAATCGAGTTGTATCTGATGTACGGCGAGGTCGACAAGATCATGAAGCAAGCGGGGATCACCGTGGCGCGCAATCTTGTCGGTAACTACATCACGTCTCTCGAAATGGCCGGGTGCTCGGTCACCCTGCTTCGGGTGGACCAGGAATTGATCAGACTGTGGGATGCTCCCGTGAATACAGCGGGCCTGAGGTGGGGAATCTAGCATCATGTTGCACACCATGATCACCGTCGGACAGCTAACCGACTGGCTGCGGCGGTTTCATCAGCTGGTGATCAAAAATCAAACTGAGCTGACTCAGCTGGACTCTGCAATTGGAGATGCTGATCATGGCATCAACATGGCACGCGGCATGACTGCAGTGATCAACAGGCTCGACGGAGAGCAGCCGACACACATCAACGACCTCTTCAAGACGGTTGCCATGACACTCGTCACGACCGTGGGCGGAGCCAGCGGGCCCTTGTACGGAACCTTCTTTCTCCGTTTCGCAAGTACCGCCGGACCGGCTATCGAACTTGACGCTGACACTTTGCATATGGCATTGCTGGCCGGGCTCGCCGGCATCGAGGAGCGCGGCAAGTCCGGGGCCGGCGACAAAACCATGGTCGACGCGTTGGCGCCAGCTCTCGAGGCCATGGAGACAGTGATCAAGAACGGTGGCGATCTGGAAGCTGCGCTGAATGCCGCGCGCGATGCTGCAGCCACTGGCCGAGATGCGACTGTGCCGATGGTCGCCCGCAAGGGCCGGGCAAGCTATCTTGGCGAGCGCAGCGCCGGCCACATGGATCCAGGCGCAGCCTCAATGGCTTTGCTCTTCGAGGCGCTGGCCGCCGAATTGTCAGGTTGATCGGCGATGGTCGGGATCGTCGTCGTTTCTCATAGCCTCAACCTGGCCAGTGAGGCGGTAAATCTGGCGCTGCAGATGGTGCAAGGTCCCGGTCCACGCATTGAGATCGCGGCCGGCGCGTCGGATGATCGCCTCGGTACCGATGCAGCGCGCGTGGCGGAAGCCATAGCCGCAGCTGAGGACGGCGATGGTGTCGTGGTGATCATGGATCTCGGCTCCGCCGTTATAAGTGCTGAACTCGCGCTCGAGCTGTTGCCCGATCCCTCCCCCGAGATCCGGCTGGTGCCAGCCGCCTTCGTGGAAGGCATTTTTGCTGCTGTTATCTCCGCTGCTGCCGGTGCCTCAGTCGACGTGGTCGCTCGGGATGCTGAGGAAGCGCTTCAGGCCAAGGCCGCGCAGCTTGATCAGGCACCACCTCGGACCGATGTTGCGCCGCAGGCCATCGCCCGCCCGGCGGTTATCGCAGAGGCCACAGTGGTGAATCGCGATGGCATCCACGCACGACCGGCGGCGCTCATCGTCGCTGCTCTGGCTTCGTCGGATGCCCAGGTCATGATCGGGACTGAACGCTCCGCCCCGGTGTCGGCGCGTAGCCCGACCGCCTTGATGTCACTTGGTGCCAGGACGGGCGCTGTGCTGCGGATTGAAGCCGATGGCGCTGGCGCTGCCGCCGCAGTTGATCAGATCCTTGCCTTGGTACGCGATGGCTTCGGTGAACAGCGCGCTGAGCCCAGGGCACAACACGCGCACGGCTCGGTTCCACTCGGAGTCAGCCCCGGGCGCGCCGTCGGCCCTGCACTGCGAATGCCAGATCCCATCCCCGAGCCGGACCCGGCTTTTCACATTCCGGAGTCAGAGCGGCCGGCTGCGCTGACACGCCTAAGCAGTGCCGCAAACGAGGTAGCAGAGCAGCTTCGTGGGCGGCGCACGGCCGCAGGGACCGTCGGGCAGCTGCTCGAGGCGACTGCTGCCATCGCCACGGACCCTGAGCTTCTTGCCGACGCAAGCATGCGGGTACGGGACCGCGGTCTTGCCCCGGAACGCGCGGTCTGGGAGGCAATGGAGGTTGCGGCCGACGCCATGCGGACCGCCGGACCTCGTCAGGCGCTACGAGTTTCCGATCTTTATGGCGTCCGCAACCGTATTGTTGCTTTACTTACCGGCCGGTCGACGGAGGGCGTACCCGATCCCGGACATCCGTTCGTGCTGCTCGCCGTTGATCTTGCACCTGCCGATGCTGCGGAGCTGGACCCTGGTCGATGTCTGGCCATCGTTACCGAGGAGGGCGGTCCGACTTCCCACACCGCGATCATCGCTCGCTCCCTCGGCATTCCAGCTGTGGTAGCCGCCCGTGGTGCCACCGCAATTCCTGATGGGACGTTGCTACTCGTTGACGGCAGCACCGGCGAATTGATCAAGGAACCAACTCTTGATCAACAAGCTACGGCGGTGACGGTTGGCACGCTACATCGAGAAAGGCTTAAGGGTCCGGGCAGCACGGCCGACGGGCACCGGGTGCCCCTGCTAGCGAATATCACATCCGTTGCAGACGTAGCCGCTGCTCTGGAATGCGGCGCGGAAGGGGTGGGCCTGTACCGCACCGAGCTGTGTTTTCTGGACCGAGCCGAGGCGCCCGGAATTGTGGAACAGGCCGGCGCCTACCGCGACGTGCTCTCAAGGTTTCGGGGTCGCCGCGTGATAGTGCGCACCCTTGACGCGGGCTCCGACAAGGCTTTGCCCTTCCTCGGTCATGCCGAGGAGCCGAACCCGGCACTAGGTGTTCGCGGCATCCGCACGGCAAACAACTATCCTGAAGTGCTTCATGATCAATTGAAGGCGATCAGGGATGCTGTGGCAGCGGAGTCTGCCGAGACTTGGGTGATGGCGCCTATGATCACGGCTCTCCAGGAAGTGCACAGTTTTGCTCGGGCGGCGCGTGGTGTAGGTTTGCCGGTGATCGGCGTCATGATCGAGACTCCGGCCGCTGCCTTGCAAGCTGAGCAAATCTTGGCGGAGGTTGACTTCGTCAGTGTCGGCACCAACGATCTTGCTCAGTACACCTTTGCGGCAGATCGACACTCTGCTGATCTTGCCTGGTTAACCGATCCGTGGCAGCCGGCACTGCTGCGCATGATCAACATGGTTGGCAGGGCCGGCGCTGCCAGTGGGAAGCCAGTGGGCATCTGCGGTGAGGCTGCCGCCGATCCGCTGCTGGCGTTGGTCCTGGTTGGTCTTGGCATTTCCAGTCTCTCGATGTCGCCGATGGCGCTCGCCGACGTTGGCCGCGGCCTGGCAGCAGTGACACTCGAGGACTGCCGTCAGGCGGCACAAGCTGCCTGTCATTCAGACTCACCGGCTGCCGCCCGAGAGGCCGTTCGCGAGATTGCGGGTGCTTCAGAGGTGCCCTAAAAACCTTGATAGCTCGGCTGCTGGAACAGAGGGACCACGATTTCGTCCACGATTGCGACGATCGAAGCATCAGGAATCGGTAGGCCGTGGAACAGGAATAGTTCACGCAACATTGCCTGCGCGACGTCTATGCGCAACGGCGTGACGGCGGCGGAGCTAATCTCGCCGCGCGCGACGGCGCGATTGACGATCTCCTGCATGACACGATGCCCCGTACCGCGGGAGTGCTTGCGGAGCTCAAGGGTGCGGGACCGGTCGGCAAGGGCGTCGCCGAGCAGGCCACGCAACGCTTCGCCTGCGGGTCCAGCCAGCAGGTCGGCTGCGCTCCGCATGAAGGCGAGCGCATCTTCGCGGAAGCTGCCGGTGTCGGGCATGTTAGTTGGGTCTGGGGCCAGACCGTGGACCGCCTCGAGAGCTAGCTCCATGCGGGTAGGCCAACGCCGGTACACCGACGCCTTACTGGCCCCCGCTCGCGCCGCGACCCTTTCCATGGTCAATCTGGCATAGCCAACCTCGGCGAGCTCATCAAGCGTCGCCTGGAAAATTGCGCTGTTCAGTGCGTCGCCGCGACGGCGGGGCCGCGTACGGTGGTCGATCATCGGCGCTGCCTGTCGGTATCGGCGGCAATGACTCGACCCGTGCTGCCATTCACGGTGACGAGCTGGCCGTCGGTGAGGGTGCTGGTCCCGATGCCGGTGCCCATGACAGCGGGGATGCCGTACTCGCGGGCCACGATTGCGGCGTGCGAGCCCGGCCCTCCAGAGTCCACGACCGCGGCCGCGGCGCGCTGGAACAAAGTCGTCCAGGCGGGATTTGTGTACGGGCAGACCAGTACGTCGCCTGGCGCCAGACGGTCGAACTCGGTGGGCCCGCGGATGACGGTGACGGGGCCAGTCGCAGAACCGGCGCTGGCTGGCGTACCGGTAATGAGCGCGTCGCCGCCATCGCGACGTGGAAAAACCGCATGTGGATCGATCAGCCGAACGCCCGCTAGCTCCTCGCGGCGGGCCGACCGCGTCCGTACGGCGCTGCGTAGTTTGTTGGCCTCGGTGCGCCCCGAGCCTGTCGAAGAGGCCGCGACTGCTAGCTCAGCCGGATCCTCAATTGCCTCCAATTCCTCAAGCCGCAAATGGAAGACGTCCTCTGGCTTGTCCAACACGCCGACATCGCGTAACCGGCAGCCCATCTCCAGCAATGAGCTGCGCAGGATGGGCAGCGGCATGAGGAAGTAGAAGTGGCTGTCCTCCCGAAATGCCATTCCGGCGCGAGCGGCTGAAACCCAATGCTCTATCCGAATGCGGGAACGACGACGGCGCAGTAGCGGGTGTTTGAGGAGCTCGGACAATGCATGATCAGGATCCGCCAGCTGGCGTGGCGGCTCGGCCGCGAGCACCTTGATCAGTCCGAGCACCGTCTCGGGCGCATCGCGTTGCGTGGGCGGGGTGACCAGAACGGGGCTCACAGTCTCGCGGTGGCCAAACTCGGCGAGATAGGAGGTGAACTCCTTGTCGAAGTCAGGAAAGTCGTCGAGTGCTCTTGGGTCGAGTTTGCCAACGGCGTCGAGGAGTTTTGGGTCTTCCCGCGCGCGAGCGGCGAGCGCCTCCAGTGCACGGTTGGCATCGGTGGTACGGGTGCGGGTGACGAGTAGGTCGGAGAACAGCGCGGATCGCCCTAGCAGGCGAAGCACGATGAACAGCCGGAGCAGCGTGAGGCCGGTGCGCGGCAGGTAGTCCATCCGCAGCTCGCCAATCGGATCGATCAAGTTAAGTGCCTGTCGCGGCATTGTCTTGAGCCAGGTCCACGGCATCATCGTCAGATCCTCTGCGGCAAGGTTGCGGACGCAAGCCAGGAATTCGGAGAACCGGGGATCCTCCGTCCATTGGGCGGGATCGTAGCGACGGGCGAAGCTTGCAAGGCGCCATGGGGCCAGCAGCACGCCAAGCGTGGGACGCGGCGAGACTGGAACGAATCGATCGACCACGCCGTACTCGTCCTCCGGGAGGAACCCCTGGAACGCGTCGCGGAACCCGAACGTCCCGATCACTTTCGCCATCATGCCCGCTGGGCCGTACGGGACCCACGTGCTCATGTCGATCGGATATGGGCGCACGGGAATGTAGTCCAATAGCACCGAGCCAAGGCGGCGTTGCGCTGCATTCAGCTTGACCGGTGGCGGTGGAAGCGCGGTCATGGGCCGTGCCTGCAGCAGCCATACCTGATCATCCGCGTGCGCCCACTCAATATCCTGCGGGCGCCCGAGGTGTTGGGCGACTGCGAGGCCGAGATGTGCCAGTTCTGCCAGTACTCGGTCGGGCAGTCGCTGAGTTCGATCAGGGTCGCCAGGCTGGAATTCCCGGAGCCGACCTTGATCATCGAGTACGTAATGATCCGGCGTTATAAGGCCTGAGACGACCGCCTCACCGAGCCCGCTCGAGGCGTCAATCATGATCGTATTTCGGTCACCGCTAACCGGATCAGCCGTGAACATGACCCCCGCAACCTCGGCGTTGATCATGCGCTGTATCACAACCGCGATCGTGAGGTTCTCCGGATCAATCTTGAGACGGCTGCGGTATGCGATGGCTCGGTCGGTCCACAG
>Ga0081538_10000444_pt1 | contig 46550 bp, 49 predicted proteins | sample TabmetS5T2R1_FD_71022 | JGI IMG/M metagenome (GOLD analysis project Ga0081538, IMG submission 71022) | Tabebuia heterophylla rhizosphere microbial communities from the University of Puerto Rico - S5T2R1 | ecosystem: Host-associated > Plants > Roots > Rhizosphere ... | reverse complement strand
TGTGGATCCAGCAGCAGGTGACCCTCCGGCCGCGGCCCCGCGGCTTTCATCTCGCGACGGACGAGATCGTCGACGGGGTGCCCGAGCTCGCATCGCTCGAGGTGGGGATGGCACTCGTGTTCATCCGGCATACGTCCGCCTCCCTCACGATCAACGAGAACGCCAGCCCTGACGTGCGCCGCGACTTCTCCGCCTGGTTCGACCGCGCGGTGCCGGACGGGGCCGGGTACTTCGCCCACACGCTCGAGGGGCCCGAGGACATGCCGGCCCACATCAAGTCGTCGCTGACCGGAGCGTCGGTCGTCCTGCCAGTGCGCGACGGCCGCCTGGGGCTGGGCACGTGGCAGGGGATCTACCTGTGCGAGCACCGCAACGACGGCGGCCCGCGCGACGTTCTCGTTACGGCCTACGGATCTGCGAACATGTGTTCGTGCGCTGGGACAACCTATCTACCTCATCGAGGGGGTCACTCCCCTCAGGAACTGGCGCGTCTTCCAGTACCGCTCGATCGCCCTGCGACGTCGTCGCCCGTTTGCCCGCCTGATGCACCGGATGCCAGGCCCGACTCATCGCTCGCCCCAGTCAGTCCTCTCCGGGCCTGAGCGGCTCGGTGGCGGCGCGTTCCCACACCGAATCCTGGTGTCGGATCATCGCGATCATCGTCGGGAGCGCGACCAGCGTCCCTGAGACCAGAGCCGCAGCCAGCGAGTGGTCGAAGATTAGGATCGCCGCCAGGGCGGCGGTCGAGCCGGCGAGCACCGCCGTAATCAAGGCGACCATGCCGGCGACAGTGCGGTAGCCCTGCCAGCGGTCGCCGGGCACTCGCTGCATGAGGAGCCGCTCGGCGAGCGGGACGCTCAGAAGATACGGAGCGATCTCCGGCGCGTGCCCGAAGTAGTAGCCGCGCAGCAGGGCGATCCGGCGCGCGTACTCAGTGTCCTCAATCGAGGACTGCAGCGCCCGCTCGAAGGTAACAAACCCGACGAACGCCAAAGTCGGAAGGAGAACCAGGGCGAACCCGTAGAAGGCTGACCCCAAGCTGCTCGCGGTCGCCACCAGGCCCAGGGCGACAAGGCCGCCGGAGACCGCCGCGAGGAACATGCTCGCTCGTCCGTTCGACTCGGCGATCGTCGCCGAGCGGGCTCCTTGGAGCACGAAGTGCTCCGTGGTCACGAACGTGACCGCGGCGGCGCGCGGGTCGGCCCCGTCGGTGGCATCTTGGTCGCTGACGGGAGTGATGGCGATTCGATGCTTTCACCGGTGACGGATGGCACGAGAATGGGAAGCCGCCCGTTCTCGCCGTGATCACGCCGTCCGAGAGGCTGGGCTAGGCGGAGGGCCAAAGCCAGCCGCGGCTGTCATTCGGTCGATGCGACTCGGCGGCCGACCGACGATGGTGGGCCCACACGACCGGAGCGATACTGCGCTCATGGCGGGACCGGACCGACGCAGACGAAGCCGCTCGGGCCGGATGGTCGATTCGGTGGTCTGGGGCGCGGCCCTCGGCGCCGCATCCGGCGCTGTGCTCGGTGACGCGATCGCCGGGGTCGGGGCCGGACTCGGCGCTCTGATCGGCGCCGCGCTCTACGCGCCGGCAGAGGTGATCACGAGCATCACGCGGGGGCCCGCGGAGCCGAAGCCGCACTGGTACCGCATTGTCAGCAGCGCCCTGCTGATGGCCCTGTTCGGCTGGCTGCTGGGCCTGATCTACGGCCCTGACGAGCCGTTGCTCACCGCGGTCATCAGCGGTGGGCTCATCGGCCTGCTCGGCCTGCGGCCGGGCAAGGCCCTGCTCGGGCTCGTGGTCGGCGCAGGCCTGGGCGCCGGGTTCCAGGCTCTCGACGACGGTGTTGAACCGGCGCTGGTCGCAGCGGCGGTGACGCTCACCTATCGTGTCATCGCCGCGATCGCCTATCGCGGGCGCGAACTGGTGCGAGTGATGGCCGAGGAGGTGCCGACCTCGGAGCTGCGCTACGTCGTGCCCTTCGAAGCGCGCTCGAGGTATGTCGGCGGCGACTATGTCGAGCAGCTCGCGAAGGCCCGCGGCGGCACCTTCCGCCGCAACCCGCCCGACGTCGGAATCCTCGCCTCGCTCGAGGGTCTGGAGGGTCCCACCTTCGACGCGAGCCGGGTGCACCCGCTGATCCGCGAGTTCTACGAACACACAAGCCGCTTCCGGCTCTCGATCGTCCCCGAGTGGCGGCGCTGGATGAAGCCCGGATACGAGCTCTTCAAGCTCGTGGTCGCGGAGCCGCTCGGCCAAGCGGCGATCCCCTCCAATATCGAAGAGGCCCAGCGCGGGATGGTCAGCACGATCGACACGATCACCCTCGACGGCGACGAGGAAATCGACATCCGCGGCTGGATCCGAACGTTTGCGGACTCCGGCAAGCCGATCTACGTCGGCATCTACACGAGCTTCAGACACGACGGCCGCGGCTACGTGAGCGTCGGCTTTCCGATCCCCAGCGCCAACTTCACCGCCACACTCCTGCCGAGCAACGCCGGCGAGCACGACTTCCTCCTGACCTCACGCACCGACCTCGAATTCCCCGGCCACTACCTGAGCTCCGTCGACAGTGAGCGAGACGCCCTGACCGTCCTCAAGCTGCTCTATTTCCAGGAGCGGATCTTCGTCCACGTCGCCGACGGCGAGCTGAAGACCGACCACAGCTTCTACCTCGCCGGCCAGCGCTTCCTGACGCTCCACTACGAGATCGAGCGCCTCGCCGAAACGCGCGCGTGACACAGACAAGGGTTCCCTCGCGCATACTGCCTGAGCGATGTCGCAGGAAAACGTCGAGATCGTGCGCCGGTCGTTGCAGGCGTACGCGGACGGTGACGTCGAGGAAATGCTCTCCTACATCGATCCGGAAGGCGAGCTTCAGTCGGCGATCATCGGCGGCGCCGAGGGAAGGGTGTACCGGGGCCACGATGGCGTCCGCAGGTGGTTCGCCGAGACGCAGGAGAGCTTCGAGGACCTCAGAACGGAGTTGACGGAGTTTCGCGATTTAGGGGATCGCGTCGTCGGCTTCGGACGCATCCACGCCCGCGGACGCGAGAGCGGGCTGGAGCTCGACTCGGCCACGGGCTGGCTATTCGAGCTACGCGGCGGCAAAGTGATAAGGGCCCAGGGGTTCCTGAATCCGGCGGAGGCCCTCGAAGCTGCGGGACTCGGGGAGTAGACGGCTGATCCTGTAATTAGCCAGGGCAGCGCGCGAGGACGATGCGAGACACTGGGACGCCGTGTCACACGAGAACGTCGAACTGGCCCGCCGACTCTACGCGGAGCTTGCGAGCGAGGGCTCTCCACAAGAATTCGATCAGCGCATGTCCGATGACGCTCTCGCCCGCTTCTTGGATCCGGAGATCGAGTGGGTCCCGGTGACAGGGTCATTGCTTGCCGTCGACAGCTACCGCGGCTTTGACGGCGTGCGGCGCTTCTGGAGTGAGTTCCTCTCGGCTTGGGAGAGCTACCGGGTTGAGCCGCTGCGGTTCGACGACGCCGTTGATCAGGTAGCGGTCGTCGTGCACATCATCGGCCGGACGCACGGACTCGAAGTCGATGAGACCCGATCCTCGCTCTTGACCGTCCGCGATGGGCGGGTCGTCCGTGTCCAATCTTTTCCCGACCCCGACGGGGCGCGCCAGGCCGCCGGGTTCCCACCATAGGCGGAACCCCGGGCGTGCCGCGTGGCGCGAAACGGGGAGCCTGGGCTCGTCATCGGGGACGCACGAACCCGTCGAGCATCCTTCCGAGCTCGATCTTCGCGGTCCCGGTGGTGACTACCGGATCGCTCGCAGCGAATGCGCGCACCTCGTCCTCGTCCTCGGCCTCGATCACGCCGAGTCCCCAGGATCCGCTGCCATCGAGCACCGGGCCGAAGACAACCATTCGACCCGAGTCGATGAACGGCTGCCAGTAGGCGGCGTGGCGGCCCATGATCTCCCGCTCCTCGTCGGTCATATCGAGGGCGAAAGTTGGACGGGGAGCCTCGAGCCTGAACACGAAGGTGCGGATGAGCTGAAGTCTATGGGCCGTTGTGTCCCCCCGACCCTGACGCTGTTGCCCGCCGGAAGTCCATCGGCGATCGTCTGCTCGTCGGGCCCGCCTACGCCGAGCCGCTCGGCGCCCGGTTGCCTTCGGTGACCGCATCGGCGATCGCTACGGCGACGAGCACGGCGGTCGCCGCCGCGATCCCGGCGATCAACGTGAGCGGCGCGGTCGCGACCGCCAGGATCGCGAGTCCCCCCAGTCCCAGCAGCCGTGAGCGCGGGGCCTGCGCGATCGTCTCGAGCAGGAAGAAGAACTGGGTGAGCAGGAAGAGGGCCGGCCCGCCGAAGGTGAGGATCGTGAAGCCGAGCGTCGCTCCGTCGCCAGGATGGGCGATCGCGAGCTCGTCACCCACCGCGATCGCGATCAGCGCAAGCACCATCAGCGTCAGCGACCACGTGCCCCGCCAAAGGACGGCGCCTGCATCCTCGGCGGTCTCCGCCGCCTCGGCCCCGATCCTCTCGACGCGCCAGAAGTACAACCACCAGAACGCGACGGTCCCCGTGAAGCCGATCGCCAGCGCGAGCAGGCGCTCGAGCTCGAAAGGCTGGTCGGTGAACGCGGCGCCCATCGTCAACACCGTCTCGCCGAGGGCGATGATGAAGAACAGCCGGAAGCGCTCGATCAGATGGCCACCCGCGATCTGGGTATGGCCGAGGTCGATGGCGCGGCCACGGCCGGGCAGCCAGTGGAGGCTCGACACGCCGGCGTAGGTCACCAGCACGGCGAGCGCCCAGAGCACCAGACGCGCATCATCATCCGCGATCGCACCGGCCACCCAGAAGACGCCGGCGAGCAGCTCCCAGACCAGGTCATTGACGAAGTGCTCGCCGAGCGCCCGGCCGCGCAGGGCAACGATCAGGAAGGCCGAGCGCCCCACTTGAAGCAGCAGGTAGCCGGTGACGAACAGCCACGCGCGCCCGTCGAACGCGTCGGGGATCGCGACGGACATGAGCAGGCTGGCGAACATCAGCCCCACGAGCAGCATCCGCACCGGCAGCCTGTCCGGCTCGAGCCAGTTCGCCCCCCACGCGGTCATGTACCAGGCGTAGACGACCGCGAGCGCCATGATCACCGTCTCGGCCCCGGTCCGCAGATCGACATGCTCGAGCAGGTGATGCGAGAGCTGCCCGATCGCGAACACGTAGACGAGGTCGAAGAACAGCTCCAGCGGTGTGACCACGCGCTCCACGCCGGGCGCCCGCGAGACGGCGATCCTCATCGCGCGATCCTACGCCGGGGCTGCCAGGAGAGCGCCCGGCCGCCGGGTTGCCTCATCACCCGATGCGGGTGAAGAACGGGTTCGCGGCGGCTGGAAGTGTGGGCCGGCCCATCAGCCGGGGAACGCCGACTACTTTGCCGAGGAGGTTCGGGCATGACTGAAGAGGGGATTGCGATCCGGCTGATCGTCTCGGCGCTGGCCTGGCTCGTGGCGGTCGTCCTGGCGTTCTACTTCGTGGGCGCCGTGGCCGGGGTCCTGGTCATTCTCGCCGGGGCCTGCCTGTTCGGCTGGTGGCTCGCGCGCGTGATCAAGTCGGAGCCGCCGGCGCCGGGATCAACCGGGCGTTGACCAGCGCCGTCGGAGCGGGCCGCGCTCCCGCTTCCGTGTCAAGCGTGGCTGCCTCGGGGCGCAGTATGAGCAGCTCGCCCGGCGCGTCTTCCAGCACGAGTGTCGCCGGCGCACACGCCAATGGTGCCTTACGGCTCGGAGGCTCGACAGAATGCACCGGGTGTGGATCCAGCAGCAGGTGACCCTCCGGCCGCGGCCCCGCGGCTTTCATCTCGTGACCGACGAGATCGTTGACGGGGTCCCCGAGCTCGCATCGCTCGAGGTGGGGATGGCCCTCGTGTTCATCCGGCATACATCCGCCTCCCTCACGATCAACGAGAACGCCAGCCCTGACGTGCGCCGCGACTTCTCCGCGTGGTTCGACCGCGCGGTGCCGGACGGGGCCGGGTACTTCGCCCACACGCTCGAGGGACCCGAGGACATGCCGGCGCACATCAAGTCGTCCCTGACCGGGGCCTCGCTGGTCCTGCCGGTGCGCGACGGCCGCCTGGCGCTCGGCACGTGGCAGGGGATCTACCTGTGCGAGCACCGCAACGACGGCGGCCCGCGCGACGTTCTCGTTACGGCCTACGGATCTGCGAACATGCGTTCGTGCGCTGGGACAACCTAAAGGTCGAGACCGAGGAAAGCCGGACCCTGCCCGGCTACCGCGAGCCGGCGGCGATCCGGACCTTCGACGCGCCCGAGGCGATGAACGTCCGTTTCTACGAGGTCCAGGCGAAGTCGATCCTGAACCGGGTGCCGAAGGCGTCGCGGATGCCGTTCCGGTGGACGATCAATCCGTATCGGGGATGTACCCATTCTTGTGCCTACTGCCTCGAAGGGGGTACACCAATCCTTATGGGCGACGGACGCACGAAGCGCCTGGCCGACGTCAGAGAGGGCGACTACGTCTACGGGACAGTGCGACGCGGGCGCCATCGCCGCTATTTCGTGACCCAGGTGTTTGCCCACTGGTCGACGATAAAGCCTGCCTTTCGGGTGACGCTCGAGGACGGAACGGAGCTCGTCGCCAGCGGAGATCACCGGTTCCTTACCGGGCGCGGCTGGAAGCACGTCACCGGCGCCGAGTGTGGTCCCATGAGGCGACCGCACCTGACCCTGAACGACAGGATGCTGGGCACGGGCGCCTTCGCCGAGCAACCGCAGCACGCACCCGACTACCGGCGCGGCTACCTGTGCGGCCTGATTCGAGGCGACGGCCATATCGGCGCTTACGAGTACGGGCGCCGGTTTCGCCTGGCGCTGACGGATATGGAGGCTTTTACTCGAGCGCAGAGCTTCCTCGAAGCGGAACTCGGACTGGTCCTGCGCGAATTCGCCCCCGCTACGCAAGGCAGGCGGTCGATGAGTCAGATTCGATCGGGGGTGCGGGACGACGTCGCGGCTATCTCTGAGCTGATCGTCTGGCCACGGGGGGCGCGATCGGAGTGGTGTAAGGGGTTCCTCGCCGGCATCTTCGACGCCGAGGGCTCGCACAGCGAGGTGATCCGGATCCCAAACTGCGACCCGGCGATTATCGACTGGATCACCTGGTCTCTCCGGCTGCTCGGGTTCAGGTATGTGGTCGAGGATCCTCGTAGCGCGAATGGTGTGAAGTGCGTACGTCTGCTCGGCGGCGTCCCCGAGAAACTCCGCTTCTTCCTCACAGTCGACCCGGCGATCGAGCGCAAGCGTGAGCTGGAGGGCATCGCCCTCAAGAACCCGAGCGCCAGACTCAAGGTCGAGTCCATCGAGCCGCTCGGCAAGGGCTGGCGGCTTTACGACATCACCACCGGCACCGGCGACTTCATCGCCAACGGGGTCGTCAGCCACAACTGCTTCGCCCGCCCCACCCACACCTATCTCGACTTCAACGCGCGCGAGGACTTCGAGCGCGAGATCGTGGTCAAGGTCAACACTCCCGAGGTCGCGCGGGCGGAGCTGATGCGGCCCCGCTGGACGCGCGAGCACGTCGCGCTCGGCACGAACACCGATCCGTATCAGTGGGTCGAGAAGAAGTACGAGCTCTTGCCGGGGGTCTGGGAGGCCATGCGCGACTCGCGCACACCATGCTCGGTGCTGACCAAGTCGCCGCTCCTCCTGCGGGACATCGAGCTGTTCAAGCAGATCCCGAGCTTCGCGGCCAATCTTTCGATCCCGACGCTCGACGAGAAGGCGTGGCGGGCCAGCGAGCCGCACACCCCGCACCCGCGCAAGCGGATCGAGGCGGTTGCCGAGCTGAACCGGGTGGGGATCCCGACGGGGGTGCTGATCGCGCCGCTCATGCCCGGCATCAACGACTCGCCCGCGCAGGTCGAGGAGATCCTCGAGCTGTGCGCCGAGGCGGGCGCCGTGTCGATCGGCGGGATCTGCCTGCACCTGCGCGGCGAGGTCAGAGACATCGTCATGGACTGGCTGCGCTCCTACCGCCCCGACCTGGTGCCGCGCTACGAGAGCCTCTACGCGCGCGGCGCCTACGCGCCGAAAGCCGAGCGCGAGCGCATGTCGCGCCTGGTGCGCGAGGGACGGCGGGTCACGGCGCCGAGCCGCGACCCCGCCGGGGACGCCGACGCGCCGGACGCCGAATCGCTGACGGCCGAGCCAGCGGAGCACGAGCCGGAGATGGCCGCCCCGCCGGCGGAGCAGCCGACGCTCTTCTGACCCAAGCCGCGCCCGCTCGCCTAGCCTTCGCCCCCGCGTGGCGTCCCGATGGGCTGATCGGTCTCGTCCGCTGGCACCGCGGCCATACAGGGGTCCAACAAGTTGCGGCCACATGCTCGCCGCAACTTCAGGCACCCCCTTTCCGAACGGCCTCCCCCAGCCGCGGCCAAGTCCCTGCCGACCGTCCTCCCGGGTCGCCCCCACGACGCCGGCGACCCGCGGCCGCCATGCGGACGAAGGGCGGCCCCCGGCGTCGAGAACCTCACGATGGTCGAGCTACGCCAGACAGCCGACGGCCTCAGAAAGCCCAGCCGGAAGCGGCGGACAAGCTCCGCTAGTCCCGCCCCAGGGACTCGAACTCGCCCGTCTCCACCTCGCGCTCGATCTCGTGCTCGATGTCCTGGTCGCTGAGGGCGGGGAGCTCGCCGGTCTCGACCTTGCGCCTCAGCTCCACCTCGCGGAAGCGCCTGAACTTCAGGATCTCGAGCACGACGACCAGGTAGACGCTCGAGGCGAGGGCGATCAGGCCGAAGCCGATCATCACGGCGGTCCACCCGGTGTGGAAGCGGCCGAAGTCGTTGGAGTACGGCACGAACCGCAGCGCCAGGGCGAGTGCGGCCAGCGCGAGGGTCCAGGCGTACAGGTAGAGCACCGTCCTTCGCTGCGAGAACCCGATGTTGGCGAAGCGATGGTGGAAGTGCCAGCGGTCGGCGGCGTAGACCGGTCGCCGGTACTTGATCCGTTTGGCGATCACGAAGCCGGAATCGAGAATCGGCACGGCCAGCACGACGAGCGGGAACACCAGGGCCACGACCGCGTTGGTCTTCAGCGCCCCCTGCACGGCTATGACCGCCAGGAGGTAGCCCAACAGGTTGGACCCGGAGTCACCGAGAAAGATCGACGCCGGGTGGAAGCCGTGGCGTAGATACCCAAGCGCGGCCCCCGCCGTGATCGCGGCCAGGATGCCGGCGGGCATCCGGTCGAGCGACAGCGCGATCGTGCCGAGCGTGATCGCAGCGATGGTGCAGACGCCGGCTGCCAGGCCGTCCACCCCGTCGATGAAGTTGACCATGTTCATTACGGCGACGATGCCGATCACGGTGGCCGGGTAGGCGGCCACGCCGAGGTCCACGTGACCTGTGAACGGCAGCGTGAAGGTCTCCACGCGAACCCCGCTGACCACGGGAATGAGGGCGGCCAGGATCTGGCCGGCGAACTTCACCTCGGCGTCCAGCTCGAGGATGTCGTCGGCCGCGCCCACGAGTGCGATCGCCGCGGCACCGGCGACGATGGCCCAGGTCTGATCGTTGTGCGGGAGGTAAAGCAGCGCTGCCGACAGGACGCCGGCGAGCACGGCGAGCCCGCCCAGTCGCGGCGTGGGGAAGCTGTGCAGCCCGCGCTCGCGCGGCGTGTCAATCGCGCCGAGCCGCCAGGCGATCCGGCCGGCGATCGGCGTCAGCACCCAAACCACGATGAGCGCCAGCCCGAAGGCCTTGGCCGCGGTTCCAAGGTCGGTCACAGGCTCGGAACACTAGTTGTCGGATCTACGCACGGGCGCTATCCCGTTCGCGCCGGCGTCGTGCCTTCCTCCCTCTGGGGAGCCGGGGACCGCCCCCAGCGCTCGAACCACAACGTGAATGAGATGAGGCCCCACAGCTGGCGGCTCAGGTCCGCGCGCCGCCGGACGTGCTCGTCGAGCAGGCGGCGCGGCACGTCGGGGCGCAGCAGGCCCTGGCGCGCGAGCAGCGCGGGATCCAGGACCTCGCGGGCGAAGGGCTCAAGCTCCCCGCGCAGCCACGCGGCGGCCGGGATCGAGAAGCCCTGCTTCCGCGCGCGCAGCACCTCGGCCGGCACGAGCGGCTTCAGCGCGCGCCGCAGCAGCCGCTTCTTCTCGAGGCCGCGCACCTTGAGCCGTGCCGGGAGCGCCAGCGCCATCTCCGCGACCACCGCGTCTAGATACGGCACTCGAACCTCGAGCGAGTGAGCCATGCTGGCGCGATCGGTCTTCACGAGCAGGTCGTCCACGAGATAGACGCGCAGGTCCACGTCCTGCATCCGGGCGAGCGGGTCCGCGCCCTCGGTCTCGGCGTACCGCTCGCGCCAGATGTCGAGCGGATCGAACCGATCAGGTGCACGCCTGACGAGCAGCTCTGCGCGGGCGTCATCGGAGAAGATCTCCTTCCAGGCGTGATGACGCTCGAGCGGCGGAAGCGCGGCCCCTGCCGCAAAGCGCTTTGCGCGGTAGTCGAAGCTCACCTTCGCGGACGAGCTCGGCAGCAGGTCCACCAGTGGGCGCATCGCCGCGGCCGCTCGCCCGACGCGCGGCGCCAGCATGTCGGCGACGTAGGTGTAGTAGCCGCCGAAGAGCTCGTCGCCCCCCTCGCCTGACAGGACCACCTTGACGTGTTGCGAGGCCAGCTCCGAGACGAGGTAGGTGGGCAGCGCCGAGGAGTCGGCCAGCGGCTCGTCGAACACCTCCGCCAGGCGCGGGAGCAGCTCGGCGGCGTCCGGGCGGAGGACCAGCTCGTGGTGGTCCGTGCCGTACCGCCGCGCCACCCGTCGGGCGAGCGAGAGCTCGTCGAAGGAGCGTTCCCGGAACCCGATCGAGAAGGTGCTCACCGGGGCCGGGCTCTCCTGCGCGGCGAGTGCCGTCAGCCCGGCCGAGTCCACACCCCCGGAGAGCAGCACGCCGACCGGCACGTCCGCCACGAGGTGTGCACGCACGGAGTCGCGCAGCCGTTCCCGCAGCTCCGGCGCTAGCGCCTCGGCGCGCCCCTCCCGCATGGCATCCGCCGGTGTCGGCGCGGCGAAGCGTCGGATGTGCACCTCGCCGTCCTCGAGCGTCAGCACGTGCCCCGGAAGCAGCTTGCGCACGTCCCGGAAGATCGTCAGCGGACCCGGGATCGAGTTGAACGTGAGGAACGATTCGAGCGCGCGCAGGTCGACCTCGCGCTCGAAGCCCGGCACCGGGGTCAGCGCCCTGAGCTCGGAGGCGAAGGCCAGCTGCGCGCCCCGCCGCCACCAGTAGAGCGGCTTGATCCCGAAGCGGTCCCGGGCCAGCACCAGACGCCGGCGGCGGGCGTCCCACAGCGCAACCGCGAACATGCCTCGCAGCCGCTCGGCAAAGCCAAGCCCGTGCTCCTCGTAGAGGTGGACGATCGCCTCGGTGTCACAGCGGGTGCGAAAGAGGTGGCCCGCCCGCTGCAGTCCCCGGGCCAGGTCGGCGTGGTTGTAGATCTCGCCGTTCTGGACGATCGTGACCGACCCGTCCTCGTTGGAGATCGGCTGGTCCCCGTGCTCGAGGTCGATGATCGACAGCCGGCGGGCAGCCAGCCCGACCGGCCCGTCGACGAAGGCGCCATGGGCGTCCGGTCCGCGGTGGGTCAGTGACGCGTTCATCCGCCCCAGCACGCCGGAGTCGGCGCCCTCAGGCGCCCACAGGCCACAGATCCCGCACACGCCTAGATTGCCTCGCGCGCGCGCCGGGGCAGGTCGGCGAAGGTGTCCCCCACGATCGTGAGATAGAGCCGCACGGAGCGGTCGGCGATGTACTCGAGGTCGTGCGCGAGCTTCTCCGCCCAGGTCATCTCGCGGGTCATCCGCATCTGTGCGAATCCGGTGATCCCCGGCGGCACCACGAGCCTCTGCCAGTACTGTGGGATCTCCTCGCAGAGCTGCTCGAAGAACGCCGGTCTGATGGGGCGCGGCCCGACGATGCTCATGTCTCCGGCGATCACGTTCGCGAGCTGCGGCAGCTCGTCCAGGTGCGACGCGCGCAGGAGGCGGCCCACACGCGTGACCTCGTTGTCGGTCAGCCGGGTGAGCTCGGCGCCGAGGTACGGCCCCAGCCGCTGCTCGGCGTCCGGCGCCAGCGTGCGGAACTTGAACATCGTGAACAGGCCGCCGGCCCGCCCGACGCGCAGGCCGCGGTAGAGGACCGGGGCGCCCGACTCGATCCGGATCGCCAGGGCGATCAGTGCGGCGAGCGGCGAGAGCACGAGGAGCGCGACGCCCGCGATGGCCAGGTCCAGCAGGCGCAAGACGATGTCCACCCGCAGCGGCTCGTAGCCCTCGTGGGCCATCCGGCTGTAGCGCGCAGCAAGGCTCTCGCCTTCACGCGGCTGTGCCTCGGGCGGCGGCGCCACCACCGAGCTGAGGCGGCGGGGCCCCGCGCGGCGGAACCTCTGGTGGACCTTCACCGCGGCGTCTCCAGGATCAGCGATGCGAGCACCTCAGGGTCCCGGCGGACGCGGTTTCCATTCGCCTGTGCGCGCTTTTCGAGGCTGAGCGCGCGCGGGCTGGTCAGAGGCCGCAGCCGGCCCTCGCAGATCAGGGCCTCGTCCACCCCGCCGAGGCGGCCCCCGTAGGTGGTGTACACCGGGGTGCCGAGCGCGACCGCTTCGCGGTTCATGGTGCCGCCGGCCGAGACCACGAGGTCGGCGCACGCGATCAGGCTCTGCGCGTCGACCGCCTTGTCGGGCACGATCACCGACGGCAGCCCAAGCGAGCGGATGTAGGTCCGCTGCGCCTCGGTGCGCGGCAGCACCACGGCGTGGGCGCCCTCGTGACTTCCGACATGCCGGAGCACCTGCGGAAAGAGCTTGTTCGACTTGCGGTGGTAGAGGGAGACATCCGGCGGCGGCCGGATCACCACCGTTACCCGCCCTTCGTCGACGTCCAGGCGCCGCATGATGCCGCGATCGGGCTCGAAGTCCGCCAGGTAGTACTCCTCCTTCAGCCCGGCGTACTGCACGAGCTTGGGCGGCTCGGCGCCATAGCGCCTGAGCCGCTCGGCCGGGATCCGGTCCGGGACCATGACGCGGCGCGCGAGCCTGCAGCCCACGTGGTGCTGCTGGACGGCGAACTCGTAGTCGAACGTGTTGACCGCCGGGATGCCGAGCGTTGCGGCGGCCAGCGCCAGGTCATTCGAGCCGTGGGCCACGGCGAGGTCGAACGCGCCCCGCCGAGCGAACCGGCGCGCCCGCAAGCCGCGCGAGAGCAGCGCCTGAAGCTTTCGGGACCGCGACGCGCCGCCGTGACGACCGAACACCTGCGCATCGAGCCCGTGCAGCTCGAGCAACTGCACCGTCTGCGCGTAGTCACGCGCGGTGACTCGCACGTCGTGGCCGCGCCGGCGCAGCCGCTCGATCACCGGCCGGAACACGAGGACGTGCGCCGGTGCCGTCATGTCCATCCAGATTCTCATGCCGGCCGCCCCTGCGGCACCGCCAATCTACCGGCGCCACCCGACAGAGGTCGCGCTCAGGCTCACGCGTCCGGCAGCACGAAGAACGCGATCACCGCGTACTGGAGCGCCGCCGCGGCGATCACGAGCGCGTGGAAGATCTCGTGGTAGCCGAACACGGCCGGCGCGGGGTTGGGACGGCCGAGCGCGTAGACCACCGCGCCGGCCGTGTACAGGAGCCCGCCGGCGACCAGCATGGCGGTGGTCGTGACGCCCAGATCGGCGAACAGGTCCGGGAAGGCGGCCACGGCCACCCAGCCGAGCACCACGTAAAGCACCGCCACCAGCGGCTTGGGAGCGTCGATCCACACCAGCTTGAGCACGATGCCGCCCAGCGCGCCCGCCCAGACGACCACCAGGATCACCGTGGCCAGTGTGCCCTCGAGCACGAGCAGCGCGAACGGCGTGTAGGTGCCCGCGATCAGCAGGAAGATCATCGAGTGATCGAGCCGCCGCATCCAGCGGCGCGCGCTGGGCGTGGGCCAGGTCACCCGGTGGTAGAGCGCGCTCGTCCCGAACAGCGCCGCCACGCTGACCGCGTAGATCGCCGCGGCGACGGTGGCCTCGCCGCGGGGGGCGGTTGCCACGAGCACCGTCCCCGCAACGAGCGAGAAGAAGAAGGTCCACTGGTGGGACACGCCGCGCAGGCGCGGCCTCGGGGTCGGAGCGATCACGGTGGCGGTTCTCTGAGCTGGTGGGCTGACGTGAAGAATCCACGGTATCCGAGCGACACGGAGATCAGCGCGGCCAGCGCCACGCTGCCCAGTAGGACCCAGAGCAGGATCAACTGAAGCCGCACCGCGTCGATCGGCTCGGCGCCGGCGATCAGCATGCCAACCATCGTGCCGGGGAAGAACACGATCCCGGTCGTCTTGGTCGAGTCGATCAGGGGGATCATCCCGGACCGCAGGCTGCGGGTGACGAGCCCGCTAGCGGCCTGGCGGGACGTGGCCCCCAGCGCGAGCATCGCCTCGATCAGGGGCGCCTGGCCGTGCACCTCGTCCGCCAGGCGGTTCAGCGCCACCGCCGCCGCGGTCATCGAGTTGCCGATCACCATCCCGCCCACCGGCACCATGTAGCGCGGCGTGGCCTCGAACACTCCGAGCGCCACCACCAGCCCGAGCGTGATCGCGGCGGCCGCCGTGAGCGCCAGCAGGAGCGGAGCGAGCACGCCGGGCACCGCCTTCGCCCGCGAGCGGGCAGTGAAGGCGCCAAAGCCGATCATCACGGCGAGCAGCCCAGCCACGAGCCAGAGGCTGTCCGAGTCGAAGATCGCCTGGATCACGTAGCCGATCGCCGTGAGCTGCACAAAGGAACGCAGCACCGCGACGGCCAGGTCCTGCTCGAGCTCGGCCCGCCGCCAGAACGAGACGCCGATCGCGACCGCGATCAGCGCCAGGCTGGCGGCCACCTCGGTCAGGGAGATGTCGATGGTGCTCATGTGCCGAGCTCGACCACGCGCTGCGCGAGCCGCTCGGCCTGCGCGCGCTCGTGGGTCACGAGGACGGCGGAGCACTGAAGCCGGCCGAGCGTCTCCTCCACCCCGCGCTTGGCGCGCTCGTCGAGGGCCGCCGTGGGCTCGTCGAGGAGCAGCACCTCGGGGTCGAGCGCCAACGCGCGGGCGAGCATGACGCGCTGCTGCTCGCCCACCGACAGCCGGGCACAGTGGCGGTCGGCAAAGGAGGCGTCGAGCCCCGCCAGCTCGAGTGGGGGAAGCGGGTCGACCTCCTCCCCGTGAAGACCGGGCCCGTAGCGCACGTTGTCGGCGACGCTCCCCGGCAGGGGCGCCGGCAGCTGCGGGACGAGCACCGCGCGGCGGCGCAGCTCGAGCGGGTCGAGCCCGCGGACGTCGTGGCCGTGAAAGCGCACGCTGCCCGCGTCGGGGTCCGCCAGGCGGTTGAGCAGGCGGAGCAGCGTGGACTTGCCCGACCCGGACGGGCCCAGGATCGCCGTGGCCCCCGGCTCGATCGCGAGATCGAGGTCGCGAAGCACCGCCCGGCCGTCGCGGGCGAGCGAGACGCCGTCGAGCTCGAAGAGAGTCAGACCGCTGCGGGCGCCAGGTGCGGGTACAACGGGTAGCGCTCCGCCAGCGCCCGTGTGCGCTCGGACAATTCCGCCCGCTTGTCCTCGCCGAAGTCGCCGGTGAGCGCCTCGCCGATCACCCGCCCGATCTCGCGGAAATCGTCGGCCCCAAGGCCGCGCGTGGCGAGCGCCGGCGTGCCGATCCGGAGGCCGGACGACACCGCCGGCGGGCGCGGGTCGAACGGCACGGCGTTGCGGTTGACGGTGATGCCCACCTCGGCGAGCCGGTCCTCGGCCTGCCGGCCGTCGAGCTCGGAATCGCGCAGGTCGGCGAGCACGAGGTGCACGTCGGTGCCCCCCGTGAGCACGTTCACGCTGGCGGCGAGCATCTCCTCCGCCACCACCGCGGCGCCCTCGCGGGTGCGCCGCTGCCGCTCCCTGAACAGATCTGATTGCGCCACCTTCATGGCCACCGCCTTGCCGGCGATCACGTGCATGAGCGGGCCGCCCTGGTGGCCCGGGAAGACGCGCGAGTTGATCTTCTTCGCGTACTCCTCCTTGCAGAGGATCAGCCCGCCGCGCGCACCGCCGAGGGTCTTGTGGGTGGTGGTGGTGACGACGTCGCTGTAGGGGACGGGACTCGGGTGCTCCTCGGCGGCCACCAGGCCGGCGAAGTGGGCCATGTCGGTCATCAGGATCGCCCCGACCGAGTCGGCGATCTCGCGGAAGCGCTGGAAGTCGAGCCGGCGCGGGTAGGCCGACCAGCCGGCGAGGATGAGCTTTGGCCGCGAGTCTTCGGCGAGCTGCTGCAGCTCGTCCATGTCGAGCCGCGAGTCCTCCTCGCGCACGCCGTAGGCGACGATGTCGAAGTAGAGCCCGGAGAAGTTGATCTTCATCCCGTGCGTGAGGTGGCCGCCGTGGTCGAGCTTCATGCCGAGGATCCGGTCACCGGGCTCGAGCAGCGCCATGTAGACGGCCGAGTTGGCCTGGGCGCCGGAGTGGGGCTGCACGTTGACGTGCTCGGCCCCGAACAGCTCCTTGGCGCGGTCGATGGCCAGCTGCTCGGCCACGTCGACGTGCTCGCAGCCGCCGTAATAGCGCTTCCCCGGGTACCCCTCGGCGTACTTGTTGGTGAGCACCGAGCCCTGGCAGTCGAGGACCGCCTGGGGGACGAAGTTCTCGGACGCGATCATCTCGAGCGTCGACTCCTGCCTGGCGGCCTCGTTCCGGAGCACGTCGGCGATCTCCGGATCGACGTCGGCGATCGGTTTCGTGAAGTAGTCGGGCGTGAGGTCGCTCATCGGGTTGACCGTACCACTGCTATCCGAGGGCATCCCGGATCGCCCGGTCTGACACGGCGCCCTCCCGGACGATCTCGAGGCGTCCGTCCTCGTGGTAGGCGGTCAGGTCCACGACCGTCGAGGGCGTGCCCGGAAGCTCGCCGCCGTCGAGGATCACGTCGACGCCGGCGCGGATGCGCTCGTCGACCTCCGTCACCCGCTTGGCCTCGGCCTGGCCGGAGGGGTTGGCGCTGGACTGCAGGACCGGGAAGGGCAGCGCTTTCAGCGGCGTCAGCGTCTCGGTCAACCGCGGCACCCTGAGGCCCAGCACGTCCCGGTTTGGCTCGCACGCCAGCGGAAAGCGATGCGCTTCGTTGGGCAACAACAGGGTGACTCCACCGGGGAGCAGGCGCTCCGCCGCTTCGCGCGTGCGCCGCGGCAACTCGGGGAGTGCCTCGAGGGCGAGGTCGACGTCGAAGAACATGACCGCCGCCGGCCGGTCCGGCGGGCGGCCCTTGAGCCCGTAGAGGCGCTCGATCCCCTTCCGGGAGCCGGGGTCTGTGGCGAGCCCGTAGACCGTGTCGGCGGGGAACAAGGCGACCCCGCCGACGGAGATGCAGCGCGCAAAGGACTGCACCCCGCCGGCGGTTACGGTCTCCGTCACTAGTGGACTACTCGTCGCTGAACATCTTCACGACGAACTCGCCGTCCTCGGTCACCCAGCCGCGGAACATGCCGGTGGTGTTGAAGGGCGTGGCGAGCCGGCCGCGCCGGCCGAGCGCGATCACGCCGCCGTCGCCTCCCAGGTCACCGACCTTGTCGATCGCGGTCTCCGCCGCCTGGCGCACGGACATGTCCGCGTAGTCGATCAGAGCCGAGATATCGTGGGCCACGGCCAGCCGGATGAAGAACTCACCCGTTCCGGTGGCGGACACGGCGACCGTGTCGTTGTCCGCGTACGTCCCGGCACCGATGATCGGCGAGTCGCCGATCCGGCCGGTGGGCTTGTTCGTCAGGCCGCCCGTGGACGTGCCTGCCGCCAGGTCCCCGTCCCCGTCGAGGGCCACGGCCCCGACCGTCCCCAGGCCGAAGTTGAACTCCGAGTTTCCGGCCTTCGCCGCAAGCAGGGATTGCCAGCGGCGATCGGTGTGGAAGTAGTCCTGGGTGACCAGGTCGAAGTCGCGGTTCATCGCGAAGAGCTCCGCGCCGTACCCGGCGAAAAGCATGTGCCGGGACGCCGTGCGCACGGTGTCTGCGAGCATGATCGGGTTCTTGATGTGCTCGACCCCCGTGACGGCGCCGGTGTCGAGCGTGTCGCCGTCCATGATCGACGAGTCGAGCTCGTGCTTCGCGTCGGTCGTGAAGACGGCGCCCTTGCCGGCGTTGAAGAGCGGGTTGTCCTCCATCGTGACGACGGCCGCCTTGACCGCGTCGGTGGCCGGCTCACCGCGCTGAATCACGGCGTAGCCGGCCTCGAGCGCCTGCCTGAGCGCGGCGCGGTACTCCTGCTCGAGCGCGGGCGGGATGCTCTCGCGTGTGATCCCGCCGGCACCGCCGTGGATGGCGAAGACGACGTCGCGCGCCCTGTCGGAGCCCTGCGCGCGGGCCTCGCCGGACCGGTCGCCGGATCCGCCGAAGCCGAGCCCGGCGATACCGGCGGCGAGCACTACGCACAGCAGCAGCAGCAGGATCGAGCGGCGGAGCGTGGGACGCCGGCCGCTGGCGCGTACATTCATGGCACACCTCCTGTGATGTGGTTCCGTAACTGAGCGGTACCCGGGGCCGACTCAGTCGGCTCGCCCCACAGTCACCCGCTCGCGGCCGGCCAGATCGCGGTGCGTTCGGGCGTCGTCGAGCAGGGCGCGGAGCGCGGCGGCCTGGGCCGGGGCGTGCTCCAGCGCCAGCCGCGTGCCGGCCGGGGCGGCGGCGCACAGCCCGCGGATCGCGTCGAGGCCGTCCACGCCCGACACGAGCGCCTCGCGCGGCTCATAGCGACGGATCTCGGGGGCGAGCCCGTTCCATTCGTCCTCCCGCACGTAGGGCAGGTTCGCAAGCACGAGGTCGAAGCGGCCGGCGGGCATGCCGGGCTCCACCGAGACCTCGAGCGCCAGCCCGAGCCGGGCCGCGTTGGCGCGGGCCACCTCCGCGGCGGCGGCCGACGCGTCCGAGGCGCTGACCAGCAGATCCGGTCGCTCGTCCAGCAGGGCGAGGGCCACCGCCCCGGAGCCCGTACCCACGTCGTGCACGCGTGCGCCCGCGGGCAGCTCCAGCGCCACCTCCACCAGCAGCTCGGTCTCGGGGCGCGGGATCAGGACGCGTGAATCCACCAGGACCTCGATGCGCCGAAAGCCGCGACGCCCGACGATGTACGCCACCGGCTCGCGGGCCACGCGCCGCCTCACGTGCTCGCCGGCGAGCCGCGCCTGGGCGCCGGTGATTGCCCGATCGGGCGACGCATGGATGACGGCCCGGTCGGCGCCGAGCGCATCGGCGATCAGCAGCTCCGCATCGAGCCGCGGCGTGGAACAGCCCGCCGCGGTCAGCGCGGGGACGGCAGCGTCGAGCGCGTCGCGGATCGTCAAGCCGCGGTGACTTCGAGCATCCGCCGCTTCTCCTCCGCCTCGAGCGCGGCCGTGAACTCGTCGAGCTCCCCCGCCAGGATGGCCGGGAGGTTGCCCTTGGTGAGGCCCACGCGGTGGTCCGTCACGCGGTCCTGCGGGAAGTTGTACGTGCGGATCTTCTCGGCCCGCTCGCCGGTGCCGACCTGCGCCAGGCGGGCCGCCGCCACCTCGGCCTGCTGCGCCGCCAGCTCGCGTTCCAGCAGGCGGGCGCGCAGGACGCGCATGGCCTTCTCGCGGTTCTGCAGCTGAGACTTCTCGTCCTGCATGGACACCACCAGCCCGGTCGGCTTGTGGGTGATGCGCACGGCGGAGTCGGTCGTGTTCACCGACTGCCCGCCGGGGCCGGAGGAGCGGTAGACGTCGATCTGGAGGTCGTTCGGATCCACCTTCACGTCCACCTCCTCGGCCTCCGGCAGCACCGCGACGGTGGCCGTCGAGGTGTGGATGCGCCCCTGCGACTCCGTCTCCGGCACCCGCTGCACCCGGTGCGTGCCGCCCTCGTACTTGAAGACGCTGTAGGCGCCGTTTCCCTTGACGGCGAAGGTGTAATGGCCGTCGCCGAGCTCGAGCGGCTCGGGCTTGAAGCGGCGCCGCTCGGCGTAGCGGGAGAGCATGCGGTAGAGGTCGCCGGCGAAGAGCCCGGCCTCCTCCCCGCCGGTGCCGGGCCGGATCTCGACGATCACGTCCTTCTCGTCGTTCGGGTCGGGCTCGACCATGGCGAGCCGGATCTCCTCCTCGAGCTCGCCGAGCCGCTCCTCGGAGCTCCGCAGCAGATCGCGCAGCTCGGGGTCGTCGCCGTCCTCGGCCAGCAGCTCGCGCGCGCCGGCGGCGTCGTCGGTGGCGCGCCGCCACTCGAGGGCGAGCGCGTGGGCGGGCTCGAGCTGCCGGTAGGCGCGGCCGACCTCGGCGTAGCGCCGCTGGTCGCCGATCACCTCGGGGTCGGCCATCTGCCGCGAGAGCTCGGCGAACCGGCTCTCGATCTGCTCGACGAGCTGCTCGATCACCCCGTAGAGGGTAGGGCCCCTTCGGCCGTCAGCGCGGCCGCGACCGCGGCCTGCCCGTAGGAGATTCCGCCGTCGTTCGGCGGCAGCCGCTCCGGCACCAGCACCCGCAAGCCGGCGTCCTCGAGCGCCGCGACCGTGCGCTCGAGCAGCAGGCGGTTCTGGAAGACGCCCCCGGAGAGGACGACCGTGTCGAGCCCGCGCGCAGCGGCGACCCGGGCGCACGCGATCGCGGTGGAGGCGGCGACCGTGTTGTGGAAGCGGGCACTGACGAGCGCCGGCCCCGCGGACAGATCCCGCAGGATCGCGAGCACGGTTTCGCGGGTGTCGAGAACGAGGCCGGGGGCGCCGCCGGGCGCCGGGGGCTCCCCCGAGCAGAGCGGCACCGGATACGTCCCCCGCTCGCTCCGGTCCGCGATCCCCTCGAGCTCGGCCGCGGCCTGGCCTTCGTAGTTGACGGCCGTGCGCACCCCGCAGAGGGCGGCCACCGCGTCGAAGAGCCGCCCCATGCTGGTCGTGACGGGCGAGGCCGGGCCGCCGCGCGAGAGCGCGGCCACCTGCGCCCAGCGCTCGGGTTCCACCCGCCCGGCGAGCGATGCCGGCATCGCCGGGTCGCCTTCGGTGGCGGCGGTCAGCCAGGCGCACGCCATCCGCCACGGCTCCTTGATGGCCCGGGCGCCTCCCGGCAGCCGCACCGGCCACAGCCACCCAACGCGCTCGAAGCCGGCCAGCCCGCCCACCAGAAGCTCGCCGCCCCAGATTGTGCGGTCGGGGCCGTACCCGGTGCCGTCGAAGATCGCCCCCACGGCCGGGCCGTGCTCGCCGTGCTCCGCCAGGCACGCGGCCAGGTGAGCGTGGTGGTGCTGCACGCCCACGTGGTCCACACCCTCGCGCTCCAGCGCGTCCTTCGTCGAGAGGTAGTCCGGATGGAGGTCGTGCGCCACGATCTCCGGCTCGACCGAGAACAGCCGCTCGAAGTGCGCGATGCCCCCGCGGAAGGAGCGAAGCGTCTCCCAGTTCTCGAGGTCGCCGATGTGATGGCTCACCCACGCGCGCCGCCCCTTCGCCGCGCAGAACGTGCTCTTCAGCTCCGCGCCGTACGCCAGCATCGGCCGCGCGGCCTCCACCGGCAGCGCCGTGCTGTCCGGCACGTAGCCGCGCGAGCGCCGCAGCACGACCCGCCCCCGCACCACGGAGTCGTCGGTCCTCATATGGATCGGGCGGTCGTGCATGAGAAACAGATCGGCGATCCCGCCCAGCCGCTCGACGGCGTCCTCGTCCTCGTACGCAATCGGCTCGTCGGACACGTTGCCGCTGGTCATCACCAGCGTGCGGCCCACGTCGTGCAGAAGAAGATGGTGCAGCGGCGTGTAGGGCAGCATCACCCCCAGGTCGGGTGAACCGGGCGCGACCGAGCCGGCGGCCGCCGCACCCGGCCGCCGTCGTGCCACCACGATCGGCCGCGCGCGGCCGATAAGCAGCGCCTCCTCGGCCGGGGTCAGGTCGACCAGCGACCGGGCGGCCTCCAGGTCGGGCGCCATCAGCGCAAAGGGCTTGTCCTCCCTGTGCTTTCGCCCACGCAGCGACGCCACGGCGGTCTCGTCGTCGCAGCGGCAGGCGAGGTGGTAGCCGCCCAGCCCCTTGACGGCGACGATCCGGCCGGCACGCAGCGCGTCGACCGCCGAGGGCAGCGGCATCGAGAGCGAGGGCCCACACTCGGGGCACGCGTTCGGCTGCGCGTGGAAGCGCCGGTCGTCCGGGTTCTCATACTCCGCCCGGCACGCCTCGCACATCTCGAAGCCGGCCATGGTGGTGAGCGGCCGGTCGTAGGGAACCCCGCGCACGATCGTGAACCGCGGACCGCAGTTGGTGCAGTTGATGAACGGGTACCGGTAGCGGCGGTCGGCGGGGTCGAACAGCTCCCGCAGGCAGTCGTCGCAGGTGGCGCCGTCCGGGGAGACCGGGGCGTCGGCCGGGCCGCCGCGCTCACTCGCCACGATCGCGAACCCGCGGTCACCGGTCGCCGCCAGCTCCTCGGCTGTCACGCTCTCGACGGCGGCGAGCGGCGGCGCGTCGGCCGCCAGCCGGCGTATGAAGCTGTCCACCGACCCGGCCTCGCCCTCCACCTCGAGCAGCACGCCGCGCTCGTCGTTGAGCACCCAGCCGGACAGGTCGAGCTCGCCCGCGAGCCGGTGCACGAACGGCCGGAAGCCGACCCCCTGAACGGTCCCCTCCACCCGCGCCCTGACGCGGATCACTCTTGCGGCCGTCGGCGGGTCTCCGAGAGGACGAAGCCGTAGAGGAGGTGGTCGGCGGCCAGTCCGAGCCGCTCCACGGGCCGCACCTGGTGAGCCTGCTTGAGTCCCAGGACCGGCGCCAGCGCGGCCTCGAAGCCCAGCCACACCACTAGGCCGTACACCGGCCCGGCCCAAGCCCGGCGCCGGATTCCGTCCGGCAGCGCGCCGAACACTGCGCCGCCCGCGGCGCCGTAGGTCCAGTGCATCAGCTCGACCGCGGCGCGGCGCTTCTTCCGCGGGACCTTGCGCAGCAGGCCATGCGCCCGCTGGCGGAGGATCGCCTGGGGTGGCGTCTCTTGCACGATGCCCACGTGGACCGTGAAGGCCCGCATGCCCGTCATCGCCATCGCCGCGATCGCGCCGCGCAGGGCGGCGTGGGCGAGCTCGTGCGGGGCGAGGCTGCTGCCGGTCTCGCTCTTGACCGGCTCGCTCCGGCCGGGATCGCCATTGCCGGCTTCGCTCACGATGCCTCCACCAGCTCCCGGAGGGCGTGGTAGGCGCTGGCCTGCGCCTCCTGGATGCGCGGGATGTGCTCGGAGCGGCTCACCACCACGTGGTCGGCCAGCCCTTCGGCGGCCACCCGCCCGCCGTCATAGCCCACCATCGCGACGGTGACCATGCCGCGGCGGCGCGCCTCCGCGAGCGCGGCCAGCACGTTCTCCGACCCGCCGCTCGTGGACAGGGCGAGCAAGGCGTCCCCCTCGCGCCCGTAGGCGATCACCTGGCGCTGGAAGATCGCCGCCGGGCCGATGTCGTTGGCGAGCGCGGTCAGGATGGCCGCGTCCTCGGTCAGGTCCAGCGCCGCCCGCGCCGGCCATCCCTGGGGCGCCGCCCGGAAGTCGGCCACCACGTCCATCGCGTCCGTGGCCGAGCCGCCGTTCCCGAGCGCGAGCAGCGTGCCGCAGCGCCGGAGCGCGTCGGCGGCGGCGATCAGCGCATCGCGGTTCTCGGTCAAGGTCTGCTCCCGCAGCCGTTCCACGTCGCCGGCCTTCATCAGCACGGAGCCGCGCACGTCGTCCACGACCTTCTCGATGTCGCTCTCCGGCTCGCCGAGGAACGGGTAGAGGAAGCTCGAGGCTCCCGTGCCCCGGCCGCCATGGCCGAGGTGCTCGAAGAACACGTGGCAGAGCTCCCAGAGCAGGTGGTAATGGGTCTCCGCCAGCTCCTGTCGCACGAACGGATCGTCGCTGGGCGGCTCGAACTCCCACTCCGCGCCCAAGACCGAGTACGCGATGGTCAGACAGCCGCGCTCCCGCGCCGCGGCGAGAGCCGGGCCGGCCCCCGGGTCGAAGCCGATCACGATGTCGTCGGGCCGAGCCACGAGCTCGACCTGCCGCTCGAGCGAACCGCCCTCGCGGGACAGCCCGATCGCGGGCAGCGCCCGCTTGCCGACTATCACCGGGTGCACGAACTCGACCGCCACGTGCCTCACGTCGGAACGCGCCTGGGGCGACTCGCCGAGGGCCACGAGCCGCCCGCCGCGCGCGAACCGCTCGGCGAGCCGGTGGCAGAGCCGGGCGATCCGCTCGGCCTCACGCTCGAAGAAGAGGGCGTTCGCCCTCGTGCGTCTCTCCAGCAGCTCGTCCAGCCGGGTGGCGATCACGCCTGCTGAAGCCAGCCGCGCACCCCCTCCACGCCTTCGCCGGTGCGCGCGCTCACGAGCATCCTCTCCACCCCCGGGTGGACCTGGTCGAGGTTCCCGAAGAACCGGTCGACGTCGAAATCGAGGTGCGGGAGCAGATCGATCTTGTTCAGGATCACGAGCTCGCACGCCCGGAACATCAGCGGGTACTTGAGCGGCTTGTCCTCCCCCTCGGTGACCGAGGAGACCATCGCCCGCACGTCCTCGCCCACGCGAAACTCGGCCGGGCAGACCAGGTTGCCCACGTTCTCGATCACCAGCAGGTCGATGTCGTCGAGCGGCAGCGCGGGAATCGCGCTGCGCACCATGTTCGCGTCGAGATGGCACTCGCCGCCGAAGCCGTTGCTTGTGTTGAGCTGCGCCACCGGCACGTGGAGCACCGACAGCCGATCCGCGTCGTATGAGCCCTGCACGTCGCCCTCGAGCACAGCGGCGCGTAGCCCCGGAAGGACCCGCTCGAGCAGCGTTGTCTTCCCCGCCCCCGGCGCGCTCATGAGGTTCACGACCCGAACGGAGGCGCGGTCGAAGTCCTCCCGGTTCGCGCGGGCGATCGTGTTGTTCGCGTCGAGGGCGTCCTCGACGACCCTCACCTTGGTCCGGTGCACTACATCTGCCTGATCTTCATGTAGCGCCTCAGCTCAGGCAACTGTGAATACGCGAGCGCGGCGCTGCCGGCGGCCACGACCACTGCGAGCAGCTTGCCCATCATTCTCCTTCCGAGAGCTTCTTCACCAACGATTTCACCATCTCGACGGCGGCGGGCACGGCGGCGCGCACGGGCTCGCTCAGCTCACCGACCAACTCCTCCTCGTCCCCTGTCATCCGCACCGCGGGCTCGCACCCCACGATCAGGATCCGCTCCGGCACGCTCCCGATCTGGCGCGCGAGCGCGAGCACCTTCACCGGGTCCATCCCGTGCGCGTCGAGCGTCGCCTCGCCGCCGTCCACCTCGGGCTCGATGATCGAGAGCGTGCCCGCCGGCTCCCCGCGCGGCACGGCGTCCACGAACACCGCGGCGTCGTAGCCCTCCCCGAGCGCGTACATGAGGTCCACGCCCCGGATGCCGAAGTCGGCCACGTCGACCCCGGCGGGCCAGTCGAGCTCGGCCAGCCGGCGCGCCACCTCCACGCCGAAGGCGTCGTCGCCCATGAAGATGTTGCCGATGCCGGCCACGAGCACGCGCACCGCGGGCTGCGCCTGGCCCGCGAGCGGCTCGATCTCGTCGGGCGAGAAGAAGAAGCGGTGCCCCGGCTGGCGCATCTCGCCCAGGTCGCGGCCCGGGTCGTCCTCGATCACGACCGCGAGCTGCACGAGCCCCTCCATGTCCTCGTCGACCCGGTCGACCACGGCGACCTTGCCGGCGATGGCCCGGTCGAAGATGTCGGCGCCGGCGCCGGGGCGCAGCACCACGCGGCTGCCGCGGCCCACCTCCACGCCGGACACGGTCACCGTTCTCACGGGCGCACCATGCCGTGCAGCCTCATGAGCTCCTCGGGCGTGAGGGCCTCGGTGCGGTCAAGGATCTCTCGCGCGCGCGGGTCGGTGGCCCGCATCTCGGCCTTCTCCTCGTCCGTGAGGCCGAGGATGTTGAGGGTCAGCAGCTGGTCGATCTCACCGCCGTCGAACAGGTCGCCCGGGCTCTCCGGCGCGATCCGCGGGTACTCCTCCAGGATGATCCGCGAGGACAGCATCGTGTGCCGGTCGCCCGGCTCGCCCACCAGCACCGGCCAGGTGCCCTCGTTGCGGCAGGCCTCCGCGGCCTCCGGGTCGAGGGCCGACACGAAGCTCCCGCGACTCACGCGCAGGACGGTGTGCGTCGAGCAGAGCGTGGCGGCTTCACCCGGCGTCGCGTTCGAGATCTCCACGCGGACGAGGAACATCCCCGGCCGCAGCGGCCGGACCTCCACGGCCACCTCACCCTCCAGCGCGCACCAGCTCCGAACCACGGACGCGTCCTCCGACAGCCGCTCCTCCACCCTGCCCGCGGGGATGGCGATGGGGACGCGGCCGGCGCCCTGGATCGACACCTCGCGCTCGGTGGCCTCCTCGAAGGAGAGATGTCGCTCGCCGTCCACGGTCAGCTCGTCCACGGGCTCACCGTCCCGGTGGGGCTGCCGGTGGACTGCCTGCAGGAACCGCACCGTCACCTCGAGGCCGTGCTCCGGACCGGCCTCCAGGAGCACCTCCGTCCGCATCGGCTCCTCGGGGGTCACGCCGCCGAACGTGAAGCGGCGCGTGTTCTTGAGCGCCGAGCGGCGGTAGGGCCAGAGGAGGTAGCCCTCATAGAGCACGGCGTCGGCGATCTTCCGAACGGCGTCCATCAGCTCAGCAGCGCCTCGAGCGTGTCGTCCCAGTTCAGGTGGGCGTTCCGTGCCCTGTAGGCGTGGAGGCGGTCGAAGGTCCTCCGGTTGAGCCGCAGCCAGGCGCTGTCGGGGAAGAACCGGTCCATCATCTCGCGCCAAACCGAGACCGGCAGCCGGTACCGGGCCTCAGCATTCCATGAGATGGGACGCACCTGGAGCGGCTCTCCGTAGAAGAGCGTCCCCCCGAAGAGGAAGTCGAGCGGCACCTCGCCGTCCTCGAGGCCGGTCAGGTACTTCGCCGCCGTGACCTCGAGGTCGTACGTGCAGGTGACGAGGAGATCGACGAGCGTGCTGCCGCTGAACGCGGGGACCTGCACCGCGAGATTGGTCCAGTGCAGGCTCTGAAGGCTGCGCCCCCACTGCTCGGTGCTGCCGAACAGCTCGCGCAGGGCGTCCTCCTCCGCGTCCGAGTACGTGCGCTGGGTGGCGGCGATCCTCACCTGCACGCTCAGCGACAGCGCGCGCACGTCCTCGTCGCTCTCCACCCGCAGCCCGAAGCGCAATGTGGGCACGGCCGAGTGCGGGAGCACACCGCCGTCTTCGATCGCGAACGTCTCCACGCGACCGCTATCCCGGCGAGAGGTTGGGCATGCTCGGGTCGATCGGCTCCATCGCGTCCGGGTTGACGCCGGTCGACCGCTTGGCCGTGGACCGCCCGTCCGTGTTGTGGCCCTCCTGCTTCTCGTAGTTCCCGGGCGCGTTTCCCTGAGCGACGCCGCGGGTGTGCGCGGGCAGGTCCGGCTTCACGTCCGGCTTGCCCGTCCTTATCTCTGCCATCACGCAACCTCCTCGAAGAAACGTTCGATCTCCTTCCACACCTCTTCCCCGCCGGTCAGCCCCCGCCACCGCGTCCGAATGAGCCCCGCCAGGCGGTAGCAGTCCTCGATCGGCACGACGAAGTACCGCCGCGCGCCACGCGCGCGGTTGACGAGCAGCGCCTCCACGTCGGGCTCCAGCGTGTCGAGGATCGGGTTGTCGCGGACCAGGTCCTCCCACGCCCCCAGCTCGAGCAGCGACTCGGTGGCGCCCATCGGACCGGGGTAGTACGCCTGCACCCGCTCGGCCTCGCTCGACCAGAAGAAGAACGCCATCTCCACCGGGATCCGCAGGCGCGCCCAGGCCACGTCGTCCATCACGAAGCCCTCGAGCTCCAGCCGGCGGTCTGGCACGAGCCGGTAGTGGGCGCCGGCGCCGCCCGCGGCGGGGCGCTCGAACAGCAGCTTGCAGGCGCGACACGCGCACATCAGCTCGCGCGAGGACAGGTCGAGCAGGTGGCGGTGATCGGCGGGGATCGGCTCGCCGCAGAGGTCGCAGCGCTCGAGCTCCTGCTCGCGCTGCTCGGCGCCCTCGCGGGCGAGCCGCATCAGCCTCGTGGCCGTCACGGCTCAGCCCACACCCGCGGCCAGCGCGACCTTGACGATCCCGGCATCGTCGGTGAGCAGCGGAACGGGCTCGAGCGACAGGTGCGGCTCGTCGAGGCAGCGGCCGGCGCGCCGCACGTCGAAGCCGAGCCCGCAGCCGGGACAGCCGAGCTCGCCGTTGCCGAGCGTGGCGCCGTCGAGCGAGCCCTCGCAGGCCGGGCAGACGTCGCGGTAGGCATAGAGATCCTCGTCCAGCGCCATGAACACGAGGTCGGCGCCCGCCACCCGCTTGACGAGGGTGCTGCGGGTCCTCAGCTCGGGCAACCCACCCACGGTCTCCCAGTCGCCGCTCAGCGCGTCGGAGACCTCGAGCTGCAGAAGCCCCGGCTCTGACACGCCCTCGGCCTCGACTCTTTCGACCTCGGGCGCCATCCGCTGGATCGCGTCCTCGATCGCCAGCTTGAGCGTCATGGTCGACGACGGGCAGCCGTTGCAGCTGCCGTGCAGCCTCAGGCGGACGACGGGGCCGTCCATCGCCAGTACCTCCACGTCACCGCCGTGCGACTCGAGATACGGACGCACGCTCTCAAGCGCCTCGCGCACCCGGTCCTCGACCGGGACCGGGTGCAGGTCGTGGACGAGCAGCAGGTGTGAGAGCAGCTCGTCCTCGGCCAGGGCCCGCGCGTCGACTCGTTCGACGATCCGCCGGAGGCCCTCCCCGTACATGTCGAGGATGGCCTGCGCCAGTTCGGTGCCGGTCTCGTCGACCTCCTCGAGGAGGCGCTCGACGTGCGCTACTCGCTCGTCCATCCGAACATCGGCGAGTGCGTTCGCTCGAGCACCTTGCCGCCGCCCAGGTACATGTGGACCCCGCACGGCAGGCACGGGTCGAAGCTCCGCACCGCGCGCATGACGTCGATGCCGCGGAAGTCGTCCGGACCGTTCTCCTCGAAGATCGGCTGGCCGGTGACCGCGTCCTCGTACGGGCCGAGAGTGCCGTAGGAGTCCGTCGGGCTGCCGTTCCAGGGCGTCGGCGGGTACGGGTGGTAGTTGGCGATCTTGCCGTCGCGGATCACCAGGTGATGCGAGAGCACGCCGCGCACCGCCTCGTGGAAGCCGCAGCCGATCGCCTCGTCGGGGACCTCGAAGTCCTCGAACACCTTGGTCACGCCCGACCGCACCTCGTTCAACCCCTGGTCCACGAAGTGGAGCGCCATCGCGGCCGCGTAGGCGATGAAGTAGACCCGCGCCCGGTCGCGCTCGATCGCGTTCGACCACTGCGGGATGCGCCACTCGAGCTTGGCCTCCGGGGTGTCCGGGGTCTGCGGCAGGGTGATGTCCACCCCGTCGCCGACCGCCTTGACGAACGGGGTGTCGACCTTGTTCGCCAGCGCGGTGGCCCACAGCCGCGCCAGGGCGCCGCCGCCGGTGTCCAGCGCCAGGTGGTCGCCGCTGCGCTTGTCGAACCAGCGCGGGCTCATCACCCACGAGTAGTTGCCGCCCTCGAGGTCGCGCTTCTGCGGCTTCGGGATCGTGGTCTGGTTCCAGGGGTGGCGCCTGTCGACCGGGTTCCCGAGCGGGTCCTTCTCGACGAAGGTCTCCTCGTTCTCCCAGTCCTCGTAGTACGAGCTGCCGAGCAGGATCCTGATGCCGAGGTTGATGTCCACGAGGTTCGTGGTCACGAGCTCGCCGTCCACCACCACGCCCGGGGTCACGAACATCTCGTTGCCCCAGCCGTCCATGTTGCGGTAGTCGTAGTCCACGTGCGCGGGGTTGTTGAACGCGCCCCAGCAGCCCAGCAGCACGCGGCGCCGCCCGACCTCCTCGTAGCCCGGCAGGGCCTCGTAGAAGAAGTCGAACACGTCGTCGTTCATCGCGACGGCCTTCTTGATGAAGTCGAGGCAGCGCAGCAGCCGGGTCAGGTAGTCGGTGAACAGCGTCGGCGTGGCCACGGTGCCAACCCCGCCCGGGTAGATCGTCGAGGGGTGCACGTGGCGCCCCTCCATCAGGCAGATCATCTCGCGCGTGATGCGGCTCATCACGAGCGCCTCGCGGTACGTCTCGCCCGTGAACGGGTTGTACGAGCGCATGATGTCGGCGATCGTGCGGTAGCCGTGCACGTCGCCCCGCGGGGCCTCGGCCTTCTCGGCCTTCTCGAGCACGCTCGGATTGGTCTCCCTGACCATCTGCTCGCAGAAGTCCACGAACACCAGGTTGTCCTGGAAGATCGTGTGGTCGAAGACGTACTCGGCCGCCTCGCCGAGGTTCACGATCCACTCGCCGAGCGGCGGCGTCTTCACCCCGTAGGCCATGTTCTGGGCGTACTGGGAGCACACCGCGTGGTTGTCGCCGCAGATGCCGCAGATGCGGCTGGTGATGAAGTGGGCGTCGCGCGGGTCCTTGCCCTTCATGAACACGCTGTAGCCCCGGAACATCGACGAGGTGCTCTTGCAGCTCACCACCTCGCGCTGCTTGAAGTCGATCTTCGTGTAGATGCCGAGGTTCCCGACGATCCTCGTGATCGGGTCCCAGGCCATGTCCACGACCTGGCCGGCTTCGGGCTTGATCTCTTCACGAACGGCCATGCTGCAGCTCCTTTGGCTCGTAGCCCGACGTGAGCTCGTCGCGGTTGTGCCGCCACTTCGGTTCCTTGTTGACCGTCTTGTTTGTGATCCCGCGCAGCTTGCGGACCATCCCCCCGTAGCTGCCGGTGAGTGCGGTCGACACCGCTGACCCGGGCGGCGCGTCCATGAACGGCATGAACTTGTCCGGGAAGCCCGGCATCGTGCAGCCGATGCAGATCCCGCCCACGTTGGGGCAGCCCCCGACACCGCCCATCCAGCCGCGCTTGGGCACGTTGCAGTTGACCACCGGGCCCCAGCAGCCGGCCTTCACCAGGCACTTGGGCGAGTTGTAGTCCTTCGCGAAGTCGCCCTGCTCGTAGTAGCCGGCGCGGTCGCAGCCCTCGTGCACGGTCTTCGAGAAGATCCACTGCGGGCGCAGCGCCGAGTCGAGCGGGATCATCGGCGCGAGCCCCGCCGCCTGGTACAGGAGCCAGGTGACGGTCTCCATGAAGTTGTCCGGCTGCACCGGGCAGCCCGGCACGTTCACGATCGGCACGCCGGCGGCGGAGCGGAACTCCCAGCCGAGGTAGTCGGCGAGCCCCATGCAGCCGGTGGGGTTGCCGGCCATGGCGTGGATGCCGCCGTAGGTGGCGCAGGTCCCGATCGCCACCACGGCGAAGGCGCCCGGGGCCAGCCGGTCGATCCACCAGGGGATCGTCAGCGGCTCGCCCGTGGCCTCGTCGTTACCGAACGAGCTCCAGTAGCCCTCGCCGTTGATGTTCTCGTTCGGGATCGAGCCCTCCATCACGAACACGTAGGGCGCGTCGAGCGTGCCGTCGGCGGCGGCGCGGAAGGGCTTCAGGAACTCCTCGCCGCCGAGCGTGGGCGAGAGCACCTTGTTGTGGAGGTTCACCTTCGGCAGGCCGGGGACCGCGCCGAGCAGCACCTCCTCGATGCTCGGCTGCGAAGCCGCGGTGACCGACACCGAGTCCCCGTCGCAGCTCATCCCCTCCGAGATCCACAGGATGTGGACCTCCTCTACGCCCTGTGCGGCTTCCATCTCACCCTCCGCTCCTCGCCAACTGACTCTCATGGAGCTCCAGGGCGTCCACCAGGAGCTCCTCTCCGCGCGTGATCTCCACGTCCGGGCTGCCGCAGGTCCGGCAGCAGAGCGGGAAATCCGGCAGCGGCGTGTCCGTGCCGCAGCTCCGGCAGCGGCCGGCTGCCGGCACCTCCTCCATCCTCAGCTCGGCGCCCTCGAGCGCCGTGCCCTCCGCCACCAGCTCGAACGCGAACTCGAGCGCAGAGGGCACCACCTGGCGCAGGTGGCCCACCTTCAGGTCCACCGCCGCGACCGGCCGGCCGCGCGCGTGGCGGAGCGCCACCTCCACCACTCCCTCGGCTATCGAGAGCTCGTGCATCAACAGATCCTCGGCAGCGGGTCGCCGGCCAGCAGGTCCATCACCCGCCGGCCGCCGAACGCCGTGTCCACGAGCACCATCCCGGGCGGCTCCGTCCTCACCTCGCCGATCTCGGCCGCCTCCTCGCAGCCGTCCACCGAGCGCAGCGCGTCGAGCGCGGCGCCCGCCGCCTCCGGCGCCACGAAGGCCACGAGCTTGCCCTCGTTCGCCACGTACATGGGGTCGATGCCGAGCAGCTCGGCCGCCCCGGCCACGGCCGGGTGCACCGGCACCGCCGCCTCGCTCACCAGCATCGCCACGTGCGACGCCCGCGCCAGCTCGTTGAGGGCCGACGCCACGCCGCCCCGGGTGGCGTCGCGCATGCACCGCAGCGACGGCCCGGCCTCCTGCAACAGGGCGTCCACGGCGGGCCACAGCGAGCGCGTGTCGGACTCGATCTCGGCCTCGAGCTCGAACTCGTCGCGCGCCAGCATGATCGCCGTGCCGTGCTCCCCGATCGAGCCGGACACGATGATCCGGTCACCAGGGCGGAGCGCGGCCGTCGCCGTCGAGGCCCTTGGGTCGACGACCCCGACGCCGCTCGTGCAGGCGTACATCCCGTCCGCATGGCCGCGCTCCACGACCTTGGTATCCCCCGTCACGACCGCGACTCCGGCCCGCTCCGCCGCGTCCGCGACCGCCTGCACCTCCTGGCGGAGCTGGTCCGCCGGGAGGCCCTCCTCCAGGATCAGCGACAGGCTGAGCGCCAGCGGCCGCGCGCCGGACACCGCCAGGTCGTTGACCGTTCCGTTCACCGCCAGCTCCCCGATCGACCCGCCCGGGAAGCGGAGCGGCTTCACCACGAAGCTGTCCGTGGTCAGGGCCAGCGAAGCTCCGTCCACGGCGATCGTTCCGGCGTCCCCGAGCGCGGCAAGCGCGTCGTTCTCGAGCGCCGGCACGAGCAGGCCCTCGATCAGCGACTGGGTGGCCTTGCCGCCCGCGCCGTGCGACATCGTGATCTGCTCGTCGCGGAAGCGCGGGCGCTTGGCGCGCGCGGTCTCGATGATCCCGAGGATCCGCTCTTCGCGGGACTGCGGCGGCGCCTCGGTCACACCACCTCCCGCTCGCGCGCGTAGCGGCCGTAGTTGTAGTAGGCCGCGCAGGCCCCCTCGGGGGAGACCATGCAGGTGCCGATCGGGCGCTCCGGCGTGCAGGCCGTGCCGAACACCTTGCACTCCCAGGGCTTGATCACGCCCTTCAGCACCTCGCCGCACTGGCACGCCTTCGGGTCGGCCACCCGCACGCCCGGCACCTCGTAGCGGCGCTCGGCGTCGAGGTCGGCGTAGGCGTCGGAGAGCGCGAGCGCGCTCTGTGAGATGAAGCCGAGCCCGCGCCACTCGAAGTGCGGCCGCAGCTGGAAGACCTCGGACATCACCTCGAGCGCCCGCAGGTTGCCCTCGTACGGCACGACCCGCGTGTACTGGTTCTCCACCTCGCAGCGGCCCTCGGCCAGCTGCCGCAGGATCATCTGGATCGACTGGAGCACGTCGAGCGGCTCGAAGCCCGAGATCACCACCGGCTTGCCGTAGTCGGCCGGGATGAACTCGAACGGCCGCGCGCCCACGACGGTCGACACGTGGCCCGGCCCGATGAAGCCGTCCAGGCGCAGGTCGGGCGAGTCGAGCAGCGCGCGCAGCGGCGGCACGATCGTCACGTGGTTGCACATGCAGAGGAAGTTGGGAACGCCCTCGGCGCGGGCGCGCTTCAGCGTGAGCGCGGTGGACGGCGCGGTGGTCTCGAATCCGATCGCGAAGAAGACGACGTCGCGGTCGGGGTTGCGCTTGGCGATCCGCAGGGCGTCGAGCGGCGAGTAGACCATCCGCACGTCGGCGCCCTCGGCCTTCGCGTCGAGCAGGCTGCCGTTCGAGCCGGGGATCCGCATCATGTCGCCGAAGCAGGTGAAGATCACGCCCGGCTGCTTGGCGATCGCGATGCCGTCGTCCACGCGGCCCATCGGGATCACGCAGACCGGGCAGCCGGGGCCGTGGACCAGCTCCACGTTCTCCGGCAGCAGGTCGTCGATGCCGTACTTGTAGATCGAGTGGGTGTGGCCGCCGCAGACCTCCATCACCTTGTAGTGGCGGCCGGGCTCGACGCTCGCGAGGATCTCGCCGGCGAGCGCCCGCCCGAGGTCGGGGTCGCGGAACTCGTCGACGAAGCGCATGCTCATGCCTTCTGGAGCGCGGTACCGGCGTGCACCAGCACCGCGTCGCCGGGGGCCACCGGGCCGACCAGCCCGACCTCCACCGTCTCCTTCTCACCGCCCACCTCACACAGGGCGAGGCAGCGCTCGTCGTCCACCCGCAACACCGTCATCTCGACCGCGACGTCACCGCAGGTGATGCAGTGCTCGTCGTGGTCGCAGCGCATCACTCGATCACGCTCGCCTTGAGCTCCTCGAGCTCCTGCTCGTAGTCGGCGCCCATGGCCTCGAGCATCTTGCGCGTGGCCAGGGCCTCCTCCTCGTCGACCTTCGACAGCGCGAAGCCGACGTGGATCAGCACCCAGTCGCCGGGTCCGGCGCCACCGCTCCCGTCATCGTCCAGCAGACCGATGTTGATGGTCCGCTTTACGCCGGCGACGTCGACCTGGGCCAGGCGGTTGGCGTCGTCGACGACCTGCATGATTTGGCCAGGGATGGCCAGACACATGGTCGTCGACCCTCTTCCCACGGGGAACGGGATGTACCGACCTGTCTAGCACCTTGCCCCAGACGTTGCAAGCCCCCGATTCGGGGCAAGTTTTCAGGCGGTTTCCGCGCGACCCCAGCGCGCCCGCTCGGCGAATTCGACCAGGCGATGGAAGTACCCCTCCACCGGAGGGGCCGGCCCGAGGCGGCGGTCGTCGAAGCGAACGCGCATCGAGAAGTAGGGGAAGTACACCTCCATCCTTCGCACGCCGCTGTACTTGCGGCGCAGCCAGGGATGGAGGAGGCGGTGATAGGCGGTGGGCGGAAGCACGGTGGGAGGCTTGCGCCCGAGCTGTGCCGCGGCGAGCTTCAGCAGCCGGCCGACCGTCGTCGCGTTCCGGCCGGCGACGAGGTGGAAGGTGCCGTTCGGCCCGCTTTCCGCCAGGTCCACCGTCCGGTCGGCCACGTAGTCGACCGGGACGATGTCGACCGGCGAGGAGCGCCGCGCCGGGATGGCGGGGACGGCGCCGAGGGCGAAGGCCTTCAGCGGCCCGTAGAGCACGTTGAACGACGACGTGCGGCCCGTGCGGCTGTCGCCAACGATGATGCTCGGCCGCAGGATCTGCAGCGGCATCCCGTTGCCGCGCTCGCGCAACATCCGCTCGGCCTCGAACTTCGAGCGCTCGTAGGGGTTGCGGAAGGGCTGGCCCACGTCGAGCTCGTCCTCCTGGAAGAGCCGCCGCGGCTCACCGGCCACGTATGCGGTGGAGACGTAGCTGAGCCGCTCGAGGCCCTCGCAGCGTTCGGCCAGCTCGAGCACGTGGCGCGTGCCGTCCACGTTGACCCGGCGCGACTCCGGGAGCGAGAGGTCGAAGGACACCGAGGCGGCGCAGTGGACCACCGTCGTGACCTCCTCCGCGAGCGCCGCCGCCTTGGCCTCCGCCAGGCCGAGGCCGGGGCGCTCGATGTCGCCCGCCACGGGCGTGAGACGGGCATGGGGCGCCAGCCGCCTCGCCGCGGCATCGTCGTCCTTGGCGCGCACGAGCGCGAAGACCCGCCGTCCCCTTGAGAGGAAGCGGCCGAGGATCTCCTTCCCAACGAAGCCCGTAGCGCCGGTGAGCAGCACGGCGCCCATATTTGTGCCCTCTCCAATGGGGGTGGATCCGAAACGTCCGTGGCTTAAGCCACGACCTCCATGCCGACCTTGTCCTCCTCCGAGGCGGCAAGGGGGTTCTCGACCGACAGCACCTCCTTCAGCGCCACGATCGCGACGGCGAGCTGTGAGAGGTCGGGCTCGCGGGTGGTCAGGCGCTGCAGCTGCATGCCGGGCCACATCAGGACGCGGGCCCAGCTCTTCGTGCGGTTCTTGCCGAACCACTTGATGAGCTCGAATGCGAGCCCCGCGACGATCGGGATGCCGAGCACGCGCGAGATGAAGAGCCAGTGCCAGTCGAGCTTGCCGAGCGGCGCGAAGACCACGATCGCCACGATCATGACCAGCAGCAGGAAGCTCGTGCCGCAGCGGGGGTGGAAGCGGGAGAACTTCTGGGCGTTCTCCGGCGTCAGCTCCTCGCGCGCCTCGTAGCACGAGATCGTCTTGTGCTCGGCGCCGTGGTACTGGAACACGCGCTGGAGGTCCGGCATGCGCGAGATCAGCCACAGGTAGCCGAGGAAGATCGCGATCCGGACCAGCTTCTCGATCACCACGAAGACGATCGAGTTCGGGATCTGGTCGGAGAAGATGTTCGTGAGGCCGGCCGGCAGCAGGAAGAACAGGCCGATCGCGAACAGCAGCGCGAAGACGATCGTGCCGACCCAGGCGCCGCCGCCGATCTCCTGCTTCTCGCCGTCCTCGCCGGCCGGCATCTGGGCGTTGGCGGAGATGCCCAGGGCGCGGAAGCCGATCTTGAGCGACTCGGCCAGCGCGACCACGCCGCGCACGACCGGCAGGCGGAGCAGGCGGTGGCGCTTGGTCCACGAGACGAGCGGCTCGGAGATCACCTCGATCTCGCCCTTGGCGCCCTCCTTCGAGTCGGCCCCCCCGGACGCGACCTGCTCCTCGGACGGCTTGCGCACCGCCACCGCCCACACGGAGACGCCGCGCATCATCACGCCCTCGAGCACTGCCTGGCCGCCAATCGGCGCGTCTTTGGTGGCCTCGCGGGCGCTCACTTCACGGATGGTATCGGCGCCCGTCGCTCAGGCTTGACAGTCGACCGTGTGCTCGTTGTCGTCCTCCGACGACTCGACGATCACCCCGTCGGGGTCCACGATCGATGACACGGAGCTGGTGCAGGCCGGTCCCAGGACCGCCACGTCGCGGCTCGCGCCCGGCTCGAGCGTCGGGATCGTGACGGTGTCCACCACGCCCCCGTCCACGCTGAGGCGCGCCTCCGCCTCGACCGCGGGGGCCTCGCCGGTGTTCGCGATCCGCATCAGATAGCGAACGACTCCCGGGACCTTCGTCGGCTCGTAGCCGGCGACGGCGCTGGTCAGGTTCGGCACGTCGTCGAACTGCCGGCACACGCGCGAGGTGCGCCGGGTCCGTTCGATCAGCTCCCCGGTGGCCGAGTACCAGCGGAAGCTCACCCTGGCGCGGTAGGCGCCGCCGGGCTGGAGACCCCGCACGGTCTGGCGATAGCCGAACGCACTCACCCCCGGGTTCGACTTGTGCCAGCGCGACAGGCCGCGTACGCGAAGCGGCCTGTAGGCCCCGTTGTGCCGCTCCTCCACCGTGAAGCGCATCCACATGCGCTCGGTTTCGGGGACCGGGCGCATGCGCGCGTAGAAGGAGGCGGACTCATCCTCGACCGAGCAGTCGGCCAGCTTCACGGTGGCCGGCGGCGCCGGCAGGACGGCGGCCAGGATCATGAGGGGCACCGCGAACATGCCCCGTCAGAACAAGCGCGGAGGCCGGTAGTTGCGGCCCTGCGGGAGCGGCCGCGACCATCGCGGCTGACAAGTCGAGGGCGCCCGACCGATTCGCCTGCCCCGCGATAAGTCGGACAGTCGAGCTGGGTCCGAAATACAGCGGCCATAAAGGGGGTCCAACAAGTTGCGGCCGTATGTTGGCCGCAACTTCGCTCACCCCCCTGGACGGCCTCCCCCAGCCGCGGCTCCAGTCATCGACCAGCCCAACGACATGCGGGAGACGGGGTTGCGGCTAGTTGCGCCCAGCGCGCGCCGCGCGGCGGCGGAAGCGCTCGACCCGGCCGCCGGTGTCGACCAGCTTCTGGCGGCCCGTGTAGAAGGGATGACAGTTGGAGCAGATCTCCACGTGCAGCTCGGGCTTCGTGGAGCGCGTCCAGAACTCGTTGCCGCACGTGCAGCGCACGTGGGACGGTCCGTACTCGGGATGGATTCCGGCCTTCATTCTCAGATCGAGTCTAGTGACCGCCTGGCGAAGCCGTCCGCCGGCCGCCGTGAAATACGGGTGTGGCCGAGCTCGCCGACTACGAGCGGCGCTTCCGGAGGGCGGGCCTCCCGCTCTTCATCGAGGACTACTCGGCCCGCGAGGACGTGTGGACGCGCGCAGCGCCGCTCTTCGCGCTCGTCTTCATCGGCGAGATGCTCGGGGCGGTCGACCTCGACTGGTCCCTGCTCGCGAACCTCGCGGCGGCGTTCGGCGGGCTCGCGATCCTGCTCGGCGCGTTCGGCCTGCTGAACCTGGCTCGGGGCCGACCCTTCTGGTCGCTGCCGCACGACGTCGGGCCCGCCGAGCTCGCGGCCTTCGTCATCGTGCCCGCCGCCCTGCCGGTGATCTTCGGCGGCCAGTGGGGCAGCGCCGCGCTCACCGCGGCGACGAACCTTCTTCTGCTGCTCCTCGCCTTCGGGGTCATCCGCTACGGCCTGTTCGCGATCGTCGTGTGGACCGGGGCGCGGCTGTTCGAGCAGCTCGCCGCCTCGCTGTCCGTGATCTCGCGCGCGGTCCCTCTGCTGCTCGTGTTCGCGCTGGTGCTGTTCATCAACACCGAGATGTGGCAGGTGTTCTCGCGCATGCCGGACGCCTTCCTGATCCTGGTCGGCGTGCTGTTCGTGCTGGCCGGGAGCGTGTTCATCGCGGGGCAGATCCCGCGCGAGGTGCGAGAGCTCGAGGAGGGAGCGGGGTCGGAGGGCCCGCCGCTCGAGAACCCCCAGCGCTTCAACGTCGGGCTCGTGATGTTCGTGGGCCAGGCGCTCCAGATCCTCGTGGTGAGCCTGGCGATCGGCGCCTTCTTCGTGGTGTTCGGATCGCTCGCGGTAGGCGCCGACGTGCGCGAGGCCTGGGAGGTCGAGCACGAGGGCGTGTTGGTGAGCCTCACGTTGTTCGGCCAGCCGCTCCAGGTGACCGAGGCCCTCCTGCGCGTGTCGGGCGGGATCGCTGCGTTCTCAGGCCTGTACTACGCGATAGCGGTGCTCACCGACTCCACCTACCGCCAGGAGTTCCGCGACGAGCTGACCGAGGAGATGGCGGACAGCTTCGCGGCGCGGGCCGAGTACCTGGAGCTGCGCGGGGCCTAGCGCGCGCCCGCGTTCAGCGGCCGCCCTCGTCTTCACGCACAGTCGCTCCAAACAGTGCATACTCCCGAGGCCAGGCAGCTTCACGGGAGGGGCCGTTGAAGGGCGTGCGCGGGCCCGGGACGGCGTTTCTCGTTGACGCTTCGCGGAAAGCCAGCGTAGGAGGGGGCATGAGCAAGTTCTTCCGAGTGTCGCTCTTGGCGTTGTTCGCGGTCGGGATCATGGCGTTCCCGGTCGCGGCCAGAGCAGGGCACACCACCGACCCGAGGACGCCGAACCTGGTGCCCAGAGGTCACATTGTCGAGCCGGCGAGCCTTCTCAACCCGGCGATCGGCAACACCGACGTCCACACCGACATCGCGTTCTGGGGGAAGTTCGCGATCCAGGGGAACTGGGACGGGTTCAACATCCGCAACATCCAGGACCCGGACAACCCGACGCAGGTCGGACGGGCGTTCTGCAACGGCGACCAGGGAGACGTCGTCGTCTACAAGGACATCGTCGTCCGCTCCTGGAACTCGAACGCTCCGGGCACGACGACCTGCGGCGGTGAGCTCGTGCCGGCGGGCTTCGAGGGACTGCACATCTTCGACATCAGCGACATGACGAGCCCAGAGCTCGTCGGGTCGGTCGACCTGCCCTGCGGCTCGCACACCGCTACCGGGATCCCGGACAAGAAGAACAAGCGTCTCCTGATCTACAACGGCAACTCGGGCACCGCCTGCCCGTGGATCGACATCGTCGAGATCCCGCTCAAGGATCCCGGTGACGCGAGCCTGATCAGGAACGAGCCGTCCGACCACACCTGCCACGACATCGGCGTCATCCTCGGCAGCGCGATGAAGGCTGCCTGCGCCGGCGGCGAGGGCGTGCGCGTGTTCAGCCTCGGCGGCCCGAACGGCGGCTCGCTCGAGGATCCTGAGCTCCTGTACCACGTCACGGAGCCGGGCGTCACGATCGGCCACTCGGCCGCGTGGACGTGGGACGGCGAGGTGCTGATCTTCGGCCACGAGCCGGGCGGCGGCGTCGCACCTGAGTGCCAGGCGACCGACCCTCCTCTCAACTACACGTACTTCTTCTATGACGGCGACACGGGCGCGAAGGTCGGCTCGTGGACGCTGCCTCGGCCGCAGGCCGCGACCGAGAACTGCACGCTGCACAACCTGAACACGGTCCCGCTGAAGGACGGCCGCTACGTGCTCGTCCACGGCAGCTACCAGTCGGGGACGAGCGTGGTCGACTTCACCGACCCCGCGAACGCGGTCGAGCTGGCCTGGTCCGACCCGCCGCCGATCGTTCCGCCCGACCTCGGCGGCGCGTGGTCGTCCTACTGGTACAACGACTACATCTACGAGACGAACATCACGGAGGGTCTGAACATCTTCGAGTTCACGGGCCCGCAGGTGCGCAGGGCCTTCAACCTGCGCTATCTGAACCCGCAGACCCAGGAGTTCACGATCAAGGCCAAGCGCAAGTAAGACCGTTGGCTCCCGCGAAATCGAGGGCGGCCTCCGGGCCGCCCTCGCGGGTCTCGGCCCCTCAGGTGGCCTGGTAGTTGGGGCCGTCGCCACCCTCGGGAGGGGTGAGCCGTCCGCCCTTCGCGGTGATGGCCCCGCACTGCACGCAGTTCGAGGGGGTCACCTGCAGCGCCACCTCGTGCTTGCCGTCCAGGTTGCCGTCGCGGCGGGCGGCCTCGAGCTCCTCCTCGGGCACCTCGTACACCTGCGCGGGGCACATGTTCTGCCACATCAGCGCCACCTCGAGCGGCACCTTCTCCTGAATGCGGATGTGGTTGGGAGCGTCGTCGCGCGTGGCGTTGCCGCTCGCGAACACCGAGGACAGCTTGTCGAAGGTCGTCTTGCCGTCCGGCTTCGGGTAGTCGCGCTCGGGGCCGACGAACACGTCCACGGTGGCGTCGTCGTGCGTCGCCCAGCGCCCGCCGGGGATGCGGCCGCCGGAGATCTCCATCAGGTTGGCCACCGCGCCGCCCACGAAGAAGCCCTTCGCGAACGGCTGGCGCATGTTGCGCGAGCGGTACTGGTCCTTCTGGATCTCCGACTCCTCGACCTTCGCCTCGTAGCTCGACAGGTCGTCGCAGTTCCCGCTCGCCTTGAGCCGCTCGTAGATCGACTCCGCGGCGAACATGCCGGCGTGCATGGCGTAGTGCACGCCCTTGAGCGTCGGCACGTTCACCATGCCGGCGCCGTCGCCGCAGATCGCCATGCCCGGCGCCCAGAGCCGCTTGGGACGCGCCCAGAAGCCGCCCGACGGTAGCGTCTTCGCGCCCCACCCGACCCGCTTGCCGCCCTCGATCAGGTCCGCCACGAGCGGATGGGACTTGAGCTGCTGGAGCGCGTCGTGCGCCGAGAAGCGGGCGTCGCGGTAGTCGAGCCCGACCACGAGCCCCATCGAGATCCGGTCCTCGCCCATCGGGTAGATGAACGAGCCGCCGAACTCGCGGTACTTCGCGGCGAAGCGCAGCGGCCAGCCCATCGTGTGGATCACGCGGTCGAGCGGCTTCTCGACCTCCCAGACCTCCTTCACGCCGAGCTCCCACTGCTGCGGGTCCTCCGACCCGATCTCGAAGTGGCGGATGGCGGCGCCGGTGAGGTGGCCCTGGGTGCCCTCGCACAGCACCGTCGCCTTGGCGATCAGGTCCGCGCCCGGCTCGAAGTTGGACAGCTCCTCGCCGTCGCGCCCGCGCCCCTTGTCGCCCGACCGCACGCCCACCACGCGCCCGTCCTCCACGAGCAGCGTGGCCGCGGCGGTCTCGCCCAGGAGGTACACGCCTCCCTCCTCGACCTTCTCCCCCAGCCAGCGGCCCAGCTGGGCCACCGAGGTCACGTGGTTGCCGTGGTTGCGGAACGGCGGCGGGGTGGGCTTGAGCGGGATCGCCCGCTTGCGGTTCGGCAGCAGATAGACCGCGTCCGTGTCGACCGCGCCGTAGGTCGGCCAGTCCTCCTCCGGGAGGTCCGGGAAGAGCTTCTTCATCGCCGACGGGTTCATCATCGCGCCCGAGAGCAGGTGCGACCCCGTTGTCTTGCCCTTCTCGACGAGCGCGATCGGCACCTCGCCGAGTGCCTCGAGCATCGCCTCGTCCTCGGCCAGCAGCTGGGTCAGTCGGATAGCGCAGGCGAGCCCGGCCGGCCCGCCGCCCACGATCACTACGCCGACCTCGATCCGCTCGTCCTCCGGGTCGGTCGGCGCCGCGATGAACTCCTTCGCCGAATCGACCGGCGGCGGGAACTCGACCGGCGCGGTGCTCACGCGGCTATCCCTTCTTCGCCTTCACGGCGTCGGTGAGCTTCGGCAGGATCTTGTTGAGGTCGCCGACCACGCCGAGGTCGGAGAACTCGAAGATCGGCGCGTTCGGATCCTTGTTGATCGCGACGATGTTCTCCGAGTTCTGCATGCCGACCTTGTGCTGGATCGCCCCGGAGATGCCGGCCGCCAGGTAGAGCTTCGGCGCGACCGTCTTGCCGGTCTGGCCGATCTGGGCCGCGTACGGGTACCAGCCGGCGTCCACGACCGCGCGGGTGGCCGCCACCGCTCCGCCGAGCGCCTCGGCCAGGGCCTCGGCGAGCTCGAAGCCCTCGGCGTTGCCGAGCCCGCGGCCGCCCGCCACGAGGATCTCGGCGTCCTCGATGTTCACGTCGGCCCCGCGCTGCTCGCCGCGCTGGACCATCACCGCCTTGGTCGAGTGCTCCTCGAGCTGCACGTCCACGTCGATCACCTCGGCCGCGCCGTCGCCGTCCTCGGCGACGTCGAACGCGTTCAGGCGGCCGATGACGATGCCGGGCTCGCCCACGTAGCCGACGTCGACGATCGCGGAGTCCTGCAGGATCGGGCGCTCGGCGACGAGCTTGCCGTCCTGGGCCTTGACCGCGGTGACCTCCATGGTCACGCCGGCGTTCAGGCGCGCGGTCAGGCCGGCGCCGATCTCGAAGCCGAGCAGGCCGCCGCCGAAGAGGGCGTACTTGAAGTCGTTCTCCTGGATGACCTTGGCCATCACGTCGACCACCGGCTGCGCGAGGCCCTCGGGCGCCTTGGCGCGGAACACCTTGGACGCGCCGTAGTTGCCCAGCGAGGCGCAGAGGTCGTCGGTGAGGTCGTCGCCCTCCCCGACCACGACCGCGGCGCATTCGCCGCCCAGCTCCTTGGCCAGCTTGCCGCCCTCGGATACGGCGCCGAGCGAGTTCTTGTTGAACTCGCCCTCGTAATGGAGTGCGTAGACGAGGATCGCGCTCATGCCAACAGCTTCCTTTCCTCGAGCCAGCCGACGATCTTCTCGACGGTCTCGTTCGTGTCCTCGTCCTCGATGATCTCGCCGGGCTCCTTCTGGGCCGGCGGGTTGACGGCGAGGACCGAGGTGCGCGAGCCCTCCTCGCCGACGCGATCGGGTTCGATCCCCACTTCGCCGGCCGACTTGGTGTCGAGCTGCTTCTTCTTCGCGCCCATGATCGCCTTGAGCGACGGATAGCGGGGCTCGTTGATGGCGTCGCCGACCGAGATCACGGCGGGCATCTCCACCTCGACGGTGTCGTAGCCGTACTCGGCCTGGCGCTCGCAGCGGAGGTTGCCGCCCTCGACGTCGATCTTGATCACCTGGGTCAGCGACGGCATCTTCAGGTGATCCGCCACGACGGCGCCGATCGTGTAGCACTCGCCATCGTCCGACTGCTGGCCGAGCAGCACGAGGTCCGGCGACTCCGACTCGAGCACGCGGGCGAGCGCGTATCCGGTGGCGCACACGTCGGAGCCGGCGAGCGCCTCGTCGCTCAGGTGGACCGAGCGGTCGGCGCCGAGCGAGACGGCCTTGTGCAGCGCGCGGAAGGCCGACTCCGGGCCCATCGTCACGGCGACGATCTCGTCCACCTCCACCGCGCCGCCCTCGCGCACCTGCATGGCGGCCTCGATGGCGTGGGTGTCGAACGGGTTCAGGTTCTTCTCGCCCGACCGGTCGAGGCGCCCCGTGGCGGGGTCCATGCGCTTCTCGACGGCCGCGTCGGGCACCTCTTTGACGAGGACGCAGATCTTCACGGAAGGTGTCTCCTTTGGCTATCCGAGGCGGGGGACGGGCGTCCTCCCCGCCGGGCCGCGGATGATACCTACCCGGTTGACTGACGAGTCAATCGCCTACTCCCCCCGGGGGGAGGGTCAGACCCTCACCCCGGGGTGAGGGTCTGACCCCTGCTCCGCTGCTGCTGCGCCTAGGCGGCCTCGGGGACCGGCTCTCGCTCCATGTGCGGTGCCTCGACCTCGATCGGCTCGGCGCGCTCGATGTCCTTCTCGCGCACCAGCCAGAGGGCCACCAGGGCGCCCGCGATCGAGAGGATCCCGCCCAGCATCAGGATGTCGTTGAGGCCGGCGAGGAAGCCCTCGTTCGCCGCGTTGGCCACCTGGTCCCGGGCGCCCGGCGGCACGGCCGCCAGCGCCTGGTCGAGGTTGCCGGAGGACACCGCCTCCACCAGCTGGCGGGGCCGCTCGCCGGTCGCCGCGGGGGTGCCGGCGGCCAGCTGCTCGACCTCGTTGGCGCCGCGCCCGAGGAAGATCGCCCCCCAGGCCGCGATGCCGACCGCGATGCCCACCTGGCGGAACGTGTCGTTGATTCCGGCCGCCATGCCGCTCTGCTCCTTCGGCACCACGGACACGGCCACGTCGGCGATGACCGGGTTGATGAGGCCCACGCCCGCGCCTCCGAGCAGGAAGCCGCCGAGCAGGGCGGTCCATCCGTCGGACGGGTCGAGACCGCCCATCAGCAGGAGCCCGAGGCCGGTGATTCCCAGCCCCGCGCTGAGGAGTACCCGCGCCTGCACCCTCGAGATCAGCGCCCCCGTCGCGGCAGCGACGAAGAAGTTCACGACCGTGAAGGGCAGGTAGCGCAGCCCCGCCTCGAGCGGGTCGTGGCCGAGGTAGCCCTGCAGGTAGAACGTGAGATAGAGGAACAGCGCGAACATCGAGGCCGACACCGCGAGCGCCGCCAGTTGCACGCCGGTGAAGGCGGGCTTGCGGAAGAAGTGGAGCGGCAGCATCGGCTGCTTCACCCTCGACTCGACCGCGATGAACAGGGCCAGCAGCGCGCCCGCGCCCGCGAGCAGCGAGACGATGAGCGGAGAGCCCCAGCCCTCCTCGTTGCCGCGCAGCAGCCCGAGCACGAGCAGGAACAGCGCGCTCGAGAAGGTCACGAGCCCCGCCCAGTCGATGCGCGACGCGTTCGGATCGCGCGACTCGGCCAGCTTCGCGTACGTCACCGCGATCGCGGCGATGCCCACCGGCACGTTCAGGAAGAAGATCGACTCCCAGCCGATCCCTTCAACGAGCGCGCCGCCGACCACCGGGCCGAATGCCACCGACACGCCGATCGTCGCGCCGTAGACGCCCATCGCCATGCCGCGTTCGCGACCGGCCTTGAACTCCTGGGCGATGAGCGCCAGCGAGACCGCGAACATCACGGCGCCGCCAACTCCCTGCAGACCCCGTGCCAGGTTCAGGAAGGTCGGATCGGGGGCAAAGCCGGCGAGCAGCGAGGCCACGGTGAAGATCGCGAGGCCCACGGCGAACACGCGGCGCCGGCCGAGCCGATCCGCCAGCACGCCGGCCGTGAGCACGAGCGCGGCCAGCGAGAGGGTGTATGCGTCGATCACCCACTGGAGCTCGGTGAAGCTCGCGCCGAGGTCTTCCTCGATGGCCGGCAGCGCGGTGTTCACCACCGTGATGTCGAGCAGGAGCATGAATGTCGCGACGCTGACCGCGATCAGCGTCCACCACTTGCGATGCATATCTTGAATCCTCCGGTACACTTGGTCAGGCCACTTTATAAAGCAACCTGACTAACAAGTCAAGCACCCTGACGAAGTTGCGCTGAAAGTGTCCGTGGATCCCGATAACCCGCCGCGACCGCTTCCCGCGGTGCTGGCTCAGCTCAAGAGCCTCGCCGTGCAGGAGATGTTCGGTCGCATGGCCAGCGCGGGCTTCGACGACGTGCGCGAGGGCCACGGCTGCGTGTTCGGCTTCATCGACCTCGAGCACGGGTCCCGCCTCACGGACCTGGCCGATCGCTCCGGCCTCACCAAGCAGGCCGTCGGGGAGGCCGTCGCGGAGCTCGAGCTGAAGGGCTACGTCGAGCGCGTGCCGGACCCGCTGGACGGCCGGGCCAAGATCATCAAGCTCACCGAGCGCGGCCACGAGGCCTGCCTCACCGGCCGGCGCCTGTTCGCCGAGATCGAGCGCGAGTGGGCCGACCGCTACGGCGAGGAGCGGATCTCCTCGCTGCGCGAGTGCGCCGAGGAGATCGCCGCCGA
>Ga0081538_10000443_pt1 | contig 46582 bp, 41 predicted proteins | sample TabmetS5T2R1_FD_71022 | JGI IMG/M metagenome (GOLD analysis project Ga0081538, IMG submission 71022) | Tabebuia heterophylla rhizosphere microbial communities from the University of Puerto Rico - S5T2R1 | ecosystem: Host-associated > Plants > Roots > Rhizosphere ... | reverse complement strand
GGCGTCCACGATCGCCCTGACCTTCTCGGCCGCGGTCGCGGCGGCCGACTGGTTGCGAGGCTCGTCCGTCACGGGGAGCCAAGCGTACCGGCGGCCCTACCCCTTGACGCGGAACGCGCCGCGTACGAACGGACGTGTGCCGGTCGAGACGTGGTGCACAGACTTTTGTGGGTCAGAGGACCAAAAGCCTGGGCACCGTGCCGTCATTTGGCCGAGAGCGTCAGGCGGCCTCCGCCTCGGCCTCCTCGAGCTCGTGCCGCAGGGCCTTGATCTCGTCACGGAGCTTTGCCGCGTACTCGAAGCGAAGGTCGTCGGCCGCGGCGAGCATCTCCTCTTCCAGCTCCACGATGGTGCGGCGGATCTCCTCCGAGGACATCCCCTCGGTGTCCCGCCGGCGGCGGCCCCGGCCGGTGGGTACGCGCGACTCCATCATCAGGAAGTCGGTGATGTCGGAGATGCCCTTCTGGATCGTCGCCGGCGTGATGCCGTGCTCCTCGTTGTAGGCGACCTGGATGGCGCGACGGCGGTTCGTCTCGTCGATCGCGCTGCGCATCGCCGCGGTCTCCTTGTCCGCGTACATGATCACGGTGCCGCGCACGTTGCGGGCGGCCCGGCCGATCGTCTGGATGAGGGACGTCTCGCCGCGGAGGAAGCCCTCCTTGTCGGCGTCGAGGATGGCCACGAGCGAGACCTCCGGGAGGTCGAGCCCCTCGCGAAGGAGGTTCACCCCGACCAGCACGTCGAACTCGCCGAGGCGCAGCTCGCGAATGATCTGGATCCGCTCGAGAGTGTCGACCTCGGAGTGCAGGTAACGCACCCGGAATCCGTACTCCAGCAAGTAGTCGGTCAGGTCCTCGGCCATCTTCTTCGTGAGCGTGGTGACGAGCGTCCGCTCGCCGGCCTCGACGCGCTTCCGCACCGCGTCCATGAGGTCGTCGATCTGGTTCTTCGTCTCGCGCACGTCGACCTCGGGGTCGACGATCCCGGTGGGGCGGACGATCTGCTCGACGATCCGCGTGGAGTGCCCGCGCTCGAACTCGCCGGGGGTGGCGGAGACGAACACGATCTGCGGCGTGTGCTGAAGGAACTCGTCGAACGTCTGGGGCCGGTTGTCGAGCGCGCTCGGGAGGCGGAAGCCGTACTCGACGAGCGTCTGCTTCCGGGACCGGTCGCCCTCGTACATGCCGCCGATCTGCGGCACGGTCTGGTGCGACTCGTCGATGAAGCAGATGAAGTCGTTCGGGAAGAAGTCGAGCAGGCAGTACGGCCGTTCGCCGGGCCGGCGGCCGTCGAGGAAGCGCGAGTAGTTCTCGATGCCGTTGCAGTAGCCGAGCTCGCGCAGCATCTCCATGTCGAACTGCGTCCGCTGGCGCAGCCGGTGCGACTCGAGGAGCTTGCCCTGCTCCTCGAGCTCCTTGCAGCGCGCCTCGAGCTCGTCACGGATCTGGCCGATCGTGCCCTCGAGCGTCTGGCGGTCGGTGGCGTAGTGAGTGGCGGGCCAGATGCCGACGTGCTCCCGCTCCTCGAGGATCTCCCCGGTGAGCGGGTCGAAGTGCTGGATCTGCTCGATCTCGTCGCCGAAGAAGATCGCCCGGTAGGCGGACTCGGCGTAGGCGGGGAAGACCTCGAGCGTCTCGCCCTTTACCCGGAAGGTGCCGCGGGCGAGCGCCGAGTCGTTGCGCGTGTACATGTTGTCGACGAGCTTGCGCAGAACCTCGTCGCGATCGGTCATCTCGCCGCGCTTCAGAAGCACCACCTGGGCGTCGTACTTGGCCGGCGACCCGAGGCCGTAGATGCACGACACGGAGGCGACCACGATCACGTCGCGGCGCGCGAACAGCGCGCTGGTGGCCGAGTGCCGTAGGCGGTCGATCTCCTCGTTGATCGACGAGTCCTTCTCGATGTACAGGTCCTGCGCCGGGACGTAGGCCTCGGGCTGGTAGTAGTCGTAGTACGAAACGAAGTACTCGACGGAGTTGCGCGGGAAGAACTCGCGGAACTCGTTGCAGAGCTGCGCGGCGAGCGTCTTGTTGTGGGCGATGACGAGCGTGGGGCGCTGGACGCGCTCGATGGTGAAGGCCATCGTCGCCGTCTTGCCTGAGCCGGTGACCCCCAGAAGCGTCTGGAAGCGGTCGCCCCCGCCGATTCCGCCCGCCAGGTCGATACGCGCCGTGGGCTGGTCGGCCACCGGCCGGTAGGCGGGGTTCACGCGGAACTCGGGCACGACCAATAGACGTTAGCGGCGTACCCGGACGGCTCGGCTTTGGGGGTTGACCCGCTATCGGGGAGCGGGCTCGTGCGCCCGTTGCTCACCGGCGAGGCCGCACACGCTCGCGCGGCGCTGGCCCGACGCGCCGTTCTGGAGCCGCCGCTGACCAAACGCGTCGGAGTAGCGCGTTTACCACAAGCCTGCGCATATACCCTGACCGTCCGGAGGACCTAGATGAGCACCCACGCCCAGGACTCCCCGCGTTCGCACCGTCCCTCGCCCGCGGCGATCCTCGTCGTCCCGCTCGCCGTGGCCGTCGTGCTGACGTTGTTCGCGTGGCCGAACGCCCGGCTCGAGCCGCGCGACCTGCCGGTGGGCGTCGCCGGCCCGCCGCCCGCCGCGCGGGCCGTGGAGCAGCGGCTGGCGGCACGCGAGGGCGCCTTCGACATTCGCCGCTACGCGGACGAGGCGGCCGCCCGGCGGGCCATCGAGGACCGTGAGGTCTACGGCGCGTTCGTGGCCACGCCGGCCGGCGCGACGGTACTGACCGCGTCGGCGGCCAGCCCCACCGTGACGCAGCTGCTCACACGCGCGGCGAGCGAGGCCAGGCCGCGGGCCGCTCGGGTGCAGGATGTGGTTCCCGCCACTCCCGCCGCCCCCGCGCTGCCCGCGTCCGTGCTCCCGCTCCTCATCGCCGGCATCCTTACCGGCGCGGCGGGCGCCCATCTCGCATCCGGCGGCTTGGCTCGCATCGGCCTGATCCTCGCCGGGTCCGTCCTCGCCGGCCTGGCGGCGGTCGTGATCGTGCAGGCCTGGCTCGACGTCGTCGAGGGCGACTGGGTCGCCAACGCGGCCGCTCTCGGCTTGACCGTCCTCGCGATCGCATCGCCTATAGCCGGCCTCTTCGCGCTGCTCGGCGCGCGCGGCGCGATCCTGGTGGCGTTGACCATGATCCTGATCGGCAATCCCTTCTCCGCGGTCGGTACGGCTCCCGAGCTCCTTCCGGAGCCGGTTGGAGCGATCGGGCAACTGATGCCGCCCGGCGCCGGCGGGAACCTGCTGCGGAGCACGGGCTACTTCGACGGCGCGGGCGCCGGCGAGCACGTGCTGGTGCTCGTCGTGTGGACGCTCGCCGGCATGGCCGCCCTGCTCGCGGCGTCGGCACGCGGCCGGCGGCCCGCTCCGGCCGGCGCGGCGCTCCCCTCGCAGCCCGGCCGGGCCTGACCGACCGCGCCCGCCGTGTGTGACGATTTCCCGCATGGCGGTCGTGATCGCGAGCGCGCTGGGCAAGGACGTGGCGGGGACGCTGCTCTTCCGCGGCGTCTCATTCAAGCTCGAGCGCGGCGACCGCATGACGCTCGCCGGCCGGAACGGCGCCGGCAAGACCACGCTGCTCCGGATGCTTTCCGCGGAGACCTCCGTGGACGGTGGCGAGCTGGCGTTCGAGAAGGGCGCCCGAGTCGCGCTCCACGACCAGCGCCCGCCGCGCGAGCGGGGCCTCAGCCTGCGTGACTATGTGCTGGCCGGCTGCGCCGACCTGGTGTCCCTGGAGGAGCGCCTGCGCCGGCTCGAGGAGGAGATGGCGGCGCGGCCGGATGACCGCGACCTGCTCGACGCCTACGCCCGGGCCCAGGCCCGGCTCGAGCACGCAGGCGGCTGGAACTGGCGCGTGCGCGCCCTCGCGCCGCTGCACGGCCTCGGCTTCCGGGACGAGCAGCTCGACCGCTCGCTCGACACGTTCTCGGGCGGCGAGCTGACGCGCGGGTCGCTGGCCCGGACGCTGGCCGGCGACCCGGACCTCCTGCTGCTCGACGAGCCCACGAACCACCTCGACATCACGTCGCTCGAGTGGCTCGAGGACTACCTCGTCGGGCTCGACGCCGCCGTGATCCTCGTGGCGCACGACCGCTGGTTCCTGGAGGCCGTAGGCAGCTCGGTGCTGGAGCTGGAGGCGGGCCGGGGCCGCTTCTTCCCGGGGCCTTGGCACGTCTGGCGCCGCGAGGCCGCCGCGCGTGAGATACAGCTCGGGAAGGCGATCGAGAAGCAGGAGCGCGAGCTGGCGCGCATGGAGCGCTTCATCGAGCGCTTCCGATACAAGGCGACGAAGGCGCGCCAGGTGCAGTCGCGGATCAAGCGGATCGAGAAGATGGACCGCGTAGAGCGCGACCCGCGCGACACGCGGTCGCTCGGCTTCAGCTTCGGCGCGGCCGAGCGGACCGGGCGCGTGGTGCTGGAGCTCGAGGACGGGCGGCTCGAGGTGCCCGGGCGCGTGCTGCTCGAGCACGGCGACTTCTGGCTCGAGCGGGGCGAGCACCTCTCGCTCGTCGGCCCGAACGGGGTCGGCAAGACCACGCTGATCGACGCGCTCGCGGGGCGCCGGCCGCTCGACCGCGGCCGCCTGCGCACCGGGCACAACGTGAAGCTCGGCTACCTCACGCAGCACGCCGACGACCTGGGCACACGCGGTACGGCGCTCGAGGCGGCGCAGCGGGCCACCGGTCTGACCCCGGGGAAGGCGCGGGCGCTGCTGGGTCGGTTCCTGTTCAGCGGCGAGGAGGCGGAGAAGCCGCTCGACGGGCTGTCGGGCGGGGAGCGGCGGCGTCTCTCGCTGGCGATCCTGGTCGCCTCCGGGGCGAACGCGCTGGTGCTCGACGAGCCCACGAACCACCTCGACCTGGACGCGCGCGAGGCGCTCGAGGACGCGCTCGGCGCGTTCGACGGCGCGGTGCTCCTCGTATCGCATGACCGGGCCCTGCTCGACGCCGTCGGCACCCGCACGGTCGCCTTCGAGGACCGCCGGCTGCGGAGCTACGAGGGCGGCTGGGCCGAGTACGCGCGGGCGCGCGAGGAGCGGCGTGAGGCGGAGGCCGCCGCCGCGGCGGCGGGCCGCCGCCGGGGGCGCGAGCGGCGGCGGACGGACGGCGCCGCCACGCGTCGGCCGGACCCGGGGCGGGCCCCGTCGAAGAACGCCCAGCGGCGGCTCGCCGAGCTCGAGCGCGACGTGGTGCGCGCGGAGGCCGCGCTCACCGAGCTGGAGGACGAGCTCGCCGACCCCGCGATGTGGAGCAGCCCGTCGCGGAGCGAGCGCGCCGCGGCGCGGCATACCGCGGCCAAGAAAGCCGTCGAGGAGGCCTACGCCCGCTGGGAGCAGGCCTCCCCGGACTGACTCCTCCGTCGGTCACCCTCCGATCACGGCCAATCAAACCTCCAGGCGCTTCTTGATGACCTTGCCCATGGCGTTACGGGGCAGACCATCTACGAATCTCACCTCGCGCGGGCGCTTGTGCGGCGCGAGCTGGCCGGCCACGTGGTCGATCAGCTCGTCGGCCTTCGTCTCGCCGTTGCCGGCTACGACGAAAGCGACGATCCGTTCGCCGAGGTCGGGATCGGGGGCCGCGACGACCGCGGCCGCCTCGACGCCGGGGTGTCCCAACAGGGCGGTCTCGACCTCGCCCGCGCCGACCTTGTAGCCGCCCGTCTTGATCAGGTCCGTCGAGCGGCGGCCCACGATGCGCCAGTAGCCGTCCGCCGCCCGGGCCGCCAGGTCGCCCGTGAAGAACCAGCCGTCGCGCATCGCGTCGGCCGTCGCCTCGCGGCGGTTCAGGTAGCCCGAGAAGAGGTTCGGCCCCCGCACCGCGACCTCGCCGATCGTCGCGTCGTCCGAGACCTCGACGTCGGTGCCGTCGTCGGCCACGAGCCGCATCTCGACGCCGGACAGCGGCGTTCCGACATATCCAGGGCGGCGCTCCCCCTCGGCGCGCACGGCGGTATTCATGAGGGTCTCGGTGAGCCCGTAGCGCTCGACGATCCGCTGGCCGCTGAGCTGCTCGATGCGCTCGAAGTCAGGCACCGGCAGCGGGGCCGACCCCGAGACGAGCAGGCGGGGACGCCCGAGCGCTGCCGCGAGGCGGCGGTCGGCCGCGGCCTGCTCGGCAAGGCGGTGGTACATGGTCGGCACGCCCAAGACCATCGTCGCGCCGTCCTCCAGGGCGTCGGCAAGGGGGCCGGGGGCGAACCGCCCGAGATGCCGGAGCTCGCCGCCGCGACGTAGCGGTCCGAGCACGCCGAGGACCAGGCCGTGCACGTGGAAGAGCGGCAGGGCGTGGGTGAGCCGGTCGTTCCCGGTCCATTCCCAGGCCTCCGCAAGCGCGTCGAGGTTGCTCGCAACCGCCCGGCGGGGGAGCACGGCGCCCTTGGGGAGGCCCGTGGTCCCCGAGGTGTAGACGATCAGCGCCGGATGCTCGGCGCCGAGCCGGTCCACCGGTAGCTCGGCCCGCGCGTCGAGATCGACCTCCGACAGGTCGGGCGGGCCGTCGAGCCCCGCCACGGCCTCCCGAGGCGCGCCGAGAAGGAGCTCGGGGCCGCTGTCCTCGAGCACGTGCCGGCGCTCGGCGTTGCCGAGCTTGGGGCTGACGGGCACGACGGCGGCGCCCGCCGCCAGCGCGCCGACGATCGCGGCGCAGGCTTCTAGCGTCGACTCGGCCCAGACGCCGACCCGCTCGGCGCCCTCCACCCGGACTGCCACGGCACCCGCGGCGCCGCGCAGCTCGTCGTAGGAGAGCGCCCTGTCCGCCACGCGCAGCGCCGGCTGGCGGCCGCGCTCGTGCAGACCGCGCAGAAGCGGCTCGCCGTGGGCGTCGCCGGGCGGCGCTGGCTCGCCGTTCCCGGGCATCGCTCCCTACAGCCCCAGGTCGTCCGCGTAGTGCTCGCGGTACTGCTCGCGTCTCGCGGCCACGTTCTCGACGTAGGCGCGGGTCTCCGGGAAGGGAATGTGGCGCGCGGAGTCGAAGCCGTCCGGACCGCCCGCGCGCGTGACCCAGCGGTCCACGTTCGTCTGACCGGCGTTGTACGCGGCCACGGCGAGCGTCTCGTTGCCGTCGTAGTGGCGGATCAGGTAGCGCAGGAAGTACGACCCGTAGGAGATGTTGATCTGGGGATCGGCCAGGTCCTCCTGGACGAAGCGCGTTCCGCCGGAGCGGCGGGCGATGAAGTCGGCCGTCTCGGGCGTGATCTGCATGAGCCCGCGCGCGCCCGCGTGCGAGGTCTGGTCGCGGAACCGTGACTCCTCGTTGATGACGGCCGCGATGAGGGCCGGGTCGAGGTCCTTGTCGGCGGCCTGCTGGCGAATGATGTCGTCGTGCTTGAGCGGGAGCGTGATCTCCCGCACCGCGTCGCCGATCGGACCCACCCCGGCCACGACCGCGGCGATCACCGCGCCTAGGGCGGCCGCGACCGCCACCGCGACCAGCCGGCGACGCCGGACACGCGCGCGGCCCCTGGAGGACCGGCGGGAGACGTGTGCGGTTGCCGAGCTCACGTGGGTTCGATCTTCGCAAGGACGCGGGACAGCGACCGTTTCAACTCGTCGATCGTCCCGTCGTTGCGGACCGTGAAGTCCGCACGTTGCGACTTCTCCTCCTGCGACAGCTGCCGGCCGGCGCGCTCCGCCACGCCGGCGTGGCCGCGGGCCGCGGCCCGCTCCGCCCGCACGCCCTCGTCCGCGACCACCGCGATCGTCGCGTCGAAGGCCGAGTCCATGCCGGATTCGAACAGCAGCGGCACCTCCACGACCGTGGCGCGAGGCCGAGGGTCGGCCTCTTCGAGCGCCGCGCGCCAGGCGGCCACGCGCGCTCCGACCCGAGGCCACAGCGTGCCCTCGAGCCAGGCGCGCGCCTCATCGTCGCCGAAGACCCGCTCGGCGATCAGGGAGCGGTCGAGCGCGCCGCCGGGCGCCACGCCGTCCCCGAGCCGGTCGACCAAGGCGTCGCGCAGCTCGTCGCTCGCGAGCAGCTCGTGGACCACGGCGTCCGTCGAGAGCGTGGCCGCCCCGAGCTCCTTCAGCGAACGAAGCGCTTCCGACTTGCCGGCGCCGAGGCCGCCCGTGAGCCCGATGAAGGGCACCCGGCTCTCCACCGGCTACTCGGGGCGAGATTGCTCGTCCGGCGGCTGCTCGGCGGCGTCCTCGACCGGCGCCTCGGGCGCGTCGGGAGGCGCAGCGTCCGCCGGCGGTGGCGCCGTGGAACCCTCCTCCGTCGCGCTCTGCCTGGCCTCCGCCACGGCCGCCCGCAGGTCCTCGGCCCCGCTGACGTCGGGACCGGCGAAGACGTCCTCGGACAGGCCGAGGTCCGGTACGTCGCCGATCTCCTCGCTGTCCTGCCCCTGGCCCGCCCGAGGCGGGCTGCCCGTACGGATATGCGGCAGCTGCTGCTGCACCCGCTTCACGCTCAGTGAGAGGCGGCGCCGCTCGGAGTCGATCTCGAGGATCTTGACGCGGACGTCCTGCCCGGGCTCGACGATCTCGCGCGGGTTCTCGACGTGGTGGTGCGCGAGCTCCGAGATGTGCACCAGTCCCTCGACGCCGTCCATGATCTCGACGAACGCGCCGAACGTGACGACCTTCGTGACCTTGCCCTCGAGCTCGTCGCCGACCCGGTAGGTGTCGATCACCCGCTGCCACGGGTCCTCCTGGGTCTGCTTCAGCCCCAGCGAGATGCGCTGGCGCTCGCGGTCGATGTCAAGCACCTTGACCGGAACGACGTCGCCGATCGAGAGGATCTCCGAGGGGTGGTTCACGTGGCTCCAGGAGAGCTCCGAGATGTGGATCAGGCCGTCGATCCCGTCCAGGTCGACGAAGGCTCCGAAGTCGACGATGTTCGAGATTGCGCCCTCGACGACCATCCCGGGCTGCAGGCGGTCGAGGATCTGCTGGCGGACCTCCTTGCGCTCCTCCTCGAGCACCGCGCGGCGCGACAGCACCACGTTGTTGCGCGACCGGTTCAGCTCGATGACCTTGCACTCGATCTTCGTGCCGAGGAACTCGTCGAGGTTCTGGACGCGCCGGATGTCGACCAGCGAGGCGGGCAGGAAGCCCCGCACTCCGAGGTCGATTATCAGGCCCCCCTTCACGACCTCGATCACGGTGCCCTCGACCGGCTCGCCGGACTCCGCGGCCCGCTCGATCTTGCGCCAGGCCTTCTCGAAGCGGGCCCGCTTCTTCGAGAGCACGAGGCGCCCGTCCTGATCCTCCTTCGTCAGTACGAGCGCGTCGACCTCCTCGCCGAGCTCGACCTCGTCGTGGGGATCCACCGACTTGCGGATCGAGAGCTCGTTCATCGGGATGACGCCCTCGCTCTTGTATCCGATGTCGATCAGGACCTCGTCCTGGTCGATGCGCACGACCCGCCCGGTCACGACATCGCCCTCCTCGAACGGGACGAGGGTGGCGTCGTAGTTCGGGACGATCTGACCGTCGACCTCGAGCAGGAGCCCGTTCGAGCCCTCGACGGCGTGAGGTTCAGTAGACGTCTGTGTGTCCGGCACGGAGAGGTCAAGCCTAGCTACTCTCAGCGCATGCCGACCCGCAGGACCGCGCGCGGGGTCGCCCGGACGCGCCTGGCCCGGAACCACGACGTCCTCGTCTGCGGCGCCAGCTTCGCGGGACTGGCCGTGGCGCGGGAGCTCGCGGGCAGCGCGGCCAGTGTCCTGGTCGTGGATCGGTACGAGATCGGCGAGCGCCAGACGTCGGCGTGTGGCATCCCGACCGAGTGGCTGCGGGTGATGGGCCTCATGGGCGCTCACCGGCAGCGGTTCGGACGTCTCGTGGTCCACACTCCACACGGCACCGCCCGGCTCGAGCTGCCCTGGACGTTCTCGACCTTCGACTACCCGGAGCTCTGCTCGCTGCTCTGGGAGCAGTCGGACGCAGCGTTCGAGACGGCGACCGTGAAGGGCCGCACCGGCGGCGTCGTCCACACCGATCGCGGCGACGTCTCCGCCCCGCTCGTCGTCGACGCGCTGGGCTGGCGACGAGTGCTGGGTCGCGGCCACCAGCCGCCCGACGCGCCGCTGTCCCGGGGCCTCGAGGTGCACCCGTGGGGCGCCGGCGACGAGCTCGAGATCTGGATCGATCGCCGCTATGTCCCGGCCGGGTACGGCTGGAGCTTCCCGGCCCGCGACGAGCTGCGGATCGGCGTCGGCTCCTTCGACCCGCGGTTCCACGTGAAGGACACCACCGTGCTCCTCGCGGAGGACCTTCGGCGGGAGCCGGTCCGCTACCAGGGCAACTGGATCCCCCACCGGCTGCGGGACGCCACCGAGGACGGGATCTTCTTCGTCGGCGACTCGGCGGGCCATTGCCTGCCTCTGACGGCGGAGGGGATCCGGACGGCGTTCTACTTCGGCATCGCCTGCGGGCGCGAGCTGAGGGCCGTAGTCGAGGGTCGGCGCACGGCGGCCCAGGCGCTGACTCGCTACCACGACTTCTCGGCCGGCCACGCGTGGAAGTTCCGGTCGATGCTGCTCGCCCAGCGGCTCGTGCCGCGCGTCCCGCCGCGGCTGCTGGCGCGGGCGATCCAGGCGATGCAGTGGAGGCCCTTCGTCGACTGGTCCTTCGGCCACTACCTGCGGATCGCCCCGCCCGAGTTCGCCGTCGGCGGGCCGCCCCGGGTTCCCCGGCGGCGCCTCGAACGCGCCGCGGCCTGACCCGCTAGTGGTCACCACCGAAAGTACGGTCGATGATCGGGCGAGCCAGCAGCGCGGCTGGCGCCGCACGCGGGCGCAGTCGATGCTGGAAGCATCGGCGAGCACCGCGGGTGGCGCCCAGGCGTGGTGCTGGCCGACCGATCGCGACCGTAGTTGAGGTGGTGACCGCCTAACGCAGCCGGCTCGTCAGGCGCCTGACGGTCCGGTTGCCCGCCGCATCCACTGCGGTCACCCGTATCCGGGCCCGGACCCGGCGGCCGTTCTCGAGCGCCCGGCGTACCGCCGCGCGGCCCCGCCGGCCGAGCGTCAGCCCGAACCTGACGCTGCCGCCCTGAGCGAGCTGGGCGGAGGCCCCGCCCAGGCGGAACCGCCTGGCGCGGCCCGCTATGAGCACCGAGCCGGCGGCGCTCACCCGGCAGGCCTCGGAGGCGCGCCGGACGCGCAGGAGGACCACCCCGCCGCGACGGAGGCGCCGGCCGGCGCGAGCCTCGACGGTCGGCGCCGTCAGGTCTGCGGCCGACGGCGGCGGAGGCGCCGCCGTCGTGCTCGCCGACCACGCGACCGAGTACGCGCAGCCGTCCGCCTCCGAAAGGGTTCCCGTGACCTGCTGGGCCTCGCCGAATGTGCCAGAGAAGGCGGCGCCGTCCGAGGGCGGGCGCGAGAAGGCGTGGTCCACGATCGGGAGGGTGCCCGCCACGCTCACGCTGACCGTCCCGCACGCCGTCGGGACATCGGCGGCCTCGAAGCGGGTAACGGCGGCGCCGTCCGCCCCTACGACAACCCGCACTGTTCCGCCGGTGGCCGCCGAACCGGTATAGGTCGCCCCCGGGATGTGGTTGGCGTGCGCGGGCACCGCCGCCACCAACGCGAGCGCTGCCCCCACCAGCCATACCCCAAATCGCCGCGACATCGCACCTCCTTCGGGTCGATCCCAGCCTACGACGGCTGGCGCGCTACGTCGAGGCCGTGCCTATCGCAACCTTCGCTCGTCCCGCCACAGCCCGCGCCAGGCGTGTGCGAGCCAGAGGACCGCGAGGGCGAGCACGACCGCGGTCACCGCGACGGCGTCGGCCGGATCGATCGCGCCGAGGGCCGCGAGCAGGATGAAAAGCAGGACGACGGCCGCGCAGAAGCCCCAGAACACATGGAGCGCGGCGCCGAGCCGCGGGTGCTCCTCGCGCTCGAAGTGGGGCAGATGCAATGTGGCCATCGCCGCAAGGTCGATGGTACCCGGCTCAGCCCGTGCAGGCCCGGGACAGCGGAACCACCACGAACTCCTCCTGGTCGGCATGGAGCGGCCGCGGGTTCTCATTGCACCAGGCCACCGCGCCGGTGGCGAGCTCGACCCGCGCGCGGAAGCGGTGACCGCTCACCAGGGCGCGCCCGCGGTAGACACCCCGCTCGGTGCCGCGCTCCGCGACACAGGTAAGCACCAGGAAGCCGGGCTGCCGCGAGCGGCGGCGGACGGGCTCGCAGCTCGTGGCGCCGATCGGGCCGCGGAGATCGCCCGCCGCGGCGCGGTCGCGGGCGTCGTCCGTGACGAGTGGCTCGACCCGGGACGCGACCTCGGCGGGGGCGGCGTTCGCTGGGAGCGCGAGCGTCGCGCGCCGCGGCCGCTGCTCCTCGACGAGGGTGCGGCGGATGCGCTCGAGGTTGGCCGCCGCGGCGCGCCGCTCGTTCTCGCGATTCTCACCGGCGTTGTCGAGGGCGGGCGGGACGAGCGCCACGGCGAGCACGGCGGCCGCCGCGAGGAGCAGCCCGACCGCGACCTTTCCGAGCGGCGGCAACATGCGCCAGAGGCGGGCCGGGAGACGCAGCACGTTCGGGAGCGGAGCGCGCAGCTCGCCGCCCTTCTCCTCGACCGGAGCGGGCGGCGCGACGTGCCGCGCGAATATCTCGCGGACCTCTTCGCGCGTCCTGCTGCCCGCGCCCGACCAGGGGTTCTCCTGCGTCATTCGACCGACCTCGAGACGGTACACCTCACGTGTTAGCGCCCTGTTGAGAGGTCGTTTGCCCGCGCCGCTCGGCGGGAAGGCAAGGGGGATGGATCGCAGGTCGGCCACCCCGGAGGACCTCCCGCCGCTCGAGCTTCGCAAGCTGCGCGACCTCGAGGTGGAGGAGCCCTCGGGTCCCGGACGGCCGCCCCACCTGAGCGCCGCGAGCGGGGTCGTCCGCCGGTCCGACTTCGTCTACGTGATCGGCGACGACGAGCTCCACCTCGGCGTCTTCAGGGTGTCGTCCGGCGAGCCCGGGCGGCTCCGGCGGGTGCTCGCCGGCGAGCTCCCCGACGGGCACGGCGAGCGCTCCCGGGAGAAACCCGACCTCGAGGCGCTCACGCTGCTGCCGCCGTTCGAGGGGCATGCCCACGGCGCGCTCCTCGGACTGGGCTCCGGCTCCGCGCCGAAGCGCGACCGTGGGTTCGTCTGCGCCCTGGCGCCGGACGGATCGCTGGCCGACGATCCGCGCGAGATCGACCTCGAGCCCGCGTACACGCTCCTGCGCGACCACGTCGCCGAGCTGAACGTCGAGGGCGCGGCGACGATGGGCGACCGGCTCTGGCTCCTCCAGCGGGGCAACTCGGAGCTCGGCTCGAACCTCGTCGCGGAGCTCTCCCTCGAGCAGGTGATGCGCTCGCTGCGCGAGGACCTGACGATCGACGCGCACGAGCTCGAGAACGTCCGCGCCTACGACCTCGGCGACATCGACGGGGTCGAGCTCACGTTCAGCGACGCGACGCCGATCGCCGAGCAGCTGCTCGTCTTCACCGCCTCGGCCGAGGCCGACGACGGCGGCATCCGGGGGTCGGTCGTGGGGACGCTCGAGCTCGACGGCACGGTGCGGCGGCTGCGGACGATCGACCGCCGCTGGAAGGTGGAGGGAGTCCACGCCGCGATCGACACCGGCGTCCTCGACTTCACGTTCGTCTGCGACCAGGACGACCCGGATACGCCCTCGCCGCTGCTCTCGGCCACGATGCCGGTCGAGGGCCGGCTCGAGTACGTGCGTTAGCGCGTATCCAGCACCACCGCGGCGGAGCGGGTCCGATCGCCGCGGCGGTACTCGACCACGACCCGCGCGCCGGGGCGACGATCGGCGATCGCGGCGGCGAGCGCGTCGGGACCGCCCACCCGCCGGCCGCCGACGGCGACGATCACGTCGCCGGCGCGGAGGCCGGCCCGGCTGGCGGGGGCGCGCGCGGCCACCTCCACGACGCGAGCTCCCTCGGGCGCGTTCTCGGTCGTGACGCCCAGGTAGGCCCGCCGGACGCGGCCGTGGCGTTCGAGCTCGGGGGCGACGCGCCGCAGGGTCTCGATCGGGACGGCGAACGAGATGCCGTCGGCGCGGCCCTGGGAGACCACCCCGATCACGCGGCCGCGGGCGTCGAGCAGCGGCCCGCCCGAGTTCCCCGGGTTGATCGCCGCGTCGGTCTGGATCGCGTTGCGGATCGGGAAGCCGTCGGGCGCCTCGATGCGGCGGTGGGTCGCGGAGACCACGCCCACGGTGATCGTGCGGGCGAGGCCGTAGGGGTTGCCGATGGCCACCGCTTGGTCACCCGGGCGAGCGCTTCGCGACTCTGCGAGCGGCAGCGCCTCCAGCCGCCGGCCCACCGCCGGCCGCACGCGGACGAGCGCGAGGTCGGTCGACGGGTCGCTGCCTACGACGCGGGCCCGGACTCGGGTGCCGCGCAGACGGACCGCGACCTCGTCGGCGCCCGCGACGACGTGGTGGTTCGTGACTATGCGGCGGTTCCCGATCGCGAAGCCCGAGCCGGTCGCGATCCCGTCGTCCTCGCGCGGCGGGCCCTCCGGCCAGGGCACCCCGGCCTGCCGGCCCTCCACCACGACGACGCCGTGCCGGGCCCGCTCGTAGAGGTCGCTGAGCGACGGCTCGGCCGGGGCCGCGGCGGGTGCGGGCGACGCACGGGAGGCGCGCCGGCCGGGATCGTCGTCCCCTATCCCGCCGGTCGCGACGAGGACCGCGACGACGGCCGCGCCGGCCACGAGGCCGCCGGCCAGCGCGGCGATGAAGGGAGGCCCAGGACGCACTCGCGCCACCGTAGGAGGCGCCGTGTCAACGGTGGATAACGCGGGGGATGCCGGTCAGCGCACGACCGTGACTTCCTCGGCGAGCGGGCCGCCCGGACCTACTCCCGCAGCCCGGCCGCCTCGAGGGCTTCATGCTCGGTGCGGAAGAAGGCCGACCACTTGATGCGGCCGTCGCGGATCTCCGCCACCTGCCAGATGTCCCGGTCGAGGGGGATGCCGCTGCCCGTCCCGTGCCCCTCGGCGCGGGCGCGGGACAGGACTCGCCGCCCGAGGTCGCGTGTGTCCAGGAGCTGTGGGTTCCAGTCGGGGAATACCGCCAGGACGCTGGCCCACCACGAGCGCATCCCCTCGTGCCCGTGGTAGATGCCTTCCACTTCGAGCACCAGCGGTCTGAACTCGACCTCAGGGTCGAAGCAGCTTAGGAAAGCGTCCAGATCGCGCATTCGGAATGCTTCGAAGCTCGCGCGCACGACTTCCGCGTTCTGCTTAGAAATGTCCGCTCACCTCGCCTCCGGCGTCGCGGCTTCGAGCGTAACGCTTCGGCCGAGCCCCTTGAGCTGCCGCACGAGGCGTTGGGTGATGCGTTTCTGATCTTCTCGCCGTAGGAAGTAGTCGCCGCCGAGCTCCTCGTATAGCCGGCACTGGGCGGGCCTGGTATCGCCTACCCCTGCAGCCCCACGGCTTCGAGGGCCTCAGCCCTGGATGCGAATGCGCGCCACCAGACGCACTTCCCGCGGCGCCACCGGCCCGCGTGCCAGAGCAGGTCCTCGAACGGCACGTCACTCCCCGCGCCGTGCCCGAGAGCTCGCAGGGACGCCAACGTCACGTCCCCGAGGTCGCGCACCTCGACAACCTCGATGTCGTAGTCCGGGAAGGCCGTGAGCATGGTCTCCCACCAGCGGCGCATTCCGTCCTGGCCGTGCCGGCCACCCTCGATGGCGGCGATCCGGGTCACGATTTCCACGTCGTCATCCATCAGCGCGACAAAGGCATCCCAGTCGCGCCGATTGAAGGCGTCATACGCTCGAAGGACCAGCTCCACGTTCTCCTGCGACATCGCCCGCCAAGTATCCGTCGCTCAACGGGTAGCGTCCACGACGTCTTAAGCTCCACTACCGTCGACGATGAGCACATCGGCATTCGGCTGCGACCTTTGGGCATGCCGAGGTCCGCAACGCCTTGCGGCTCTATGTACTATGTACCTCTATGCATAGAACTGCGAGTGATGGCGGAGGCTCGTGCGCATCGACAAAGACCTAGTCGCGGCCTCGGCGACCCCGCTCGTGCTCGCAATCCTGGCGGAGGGTGAGAGCTACGGCTACGCGATCCTCAAACGGGTGCGCGCGCTCTCCGGGGGCGAGCTCGAGTGGACCGACGGGATGCTCTACCCACTGCTCCATCGCCTCCGTCGGCACGGGTATGTGACGACGGATTGGCGGACGCCGCCGGAAGGGCGTCGCCGCCAGTACTACATGCTCACCGACGAAGGACGAAGAGCGCTCGCCGACCAGCAACGGCAGTGGGTGACCGTCACCCGTGCGCTGAATGACGTCTGGCCGGGCTCGGGTGGGCCGTTGACGGCTCTCGGCGAGGCCTGAGCCATGGAGAGCGCGGAGTCACAGATCGCAGAATGGCGGGCCTATGTCGCAACCGCCCCGGGCCTCAACGGCCACGACGTCGATGAGCTAGAGGATCATCTTCGCCACCAGATCGCCGATCTCAACGCGGTCGGCCTCACGGCCGATGAGGCGTTCCTGGTCGCCGTGAAACGGATGGGCGAGCTCGACAGCCTGTCCCGAGAGTTCGCACGCGAGCACAGCGGCCGACTGTGGAAGCAGCTCATTCTGAGAGATGAGGATGAGCCGGCCCGCAAGTCCAGCGACTGGTTCGAGACGCTCGTCTTCGCCGTGGCAGCGGCCGTCGTGGTCCAGATCGCACGCCTCGCTGCTCACTTTCCCGAAGAGGAGCCAACCTGGTTGGCGCGCAACAGCAGCATGTTCGTGTTGCCCTTCCTGGCCGGGTACTTCGCCCGCAGGCGGCAGCTCGACGCGCGGCGATTGCTGCTGACAGCGGCGCCGTTCGTTCTCGCTGCGCTCATGGTCAACCTCTATCCGTATCGTGAGGACTCGGCCACCGACGTCCTCGTCGCGCTCCATCTGCCCGTTGTCCTGTGGTTCGCCGTCGCCTATCCGTACATGGGTGGCACGGTCGGATCGCACGAGCGGCGCATGGATTTCGTCCGCTTCACGGGCGAATGGTTCATCTACTACGTGCTGATCGCACTCGGCGGTGCGGTGCTCACGGCGCTGACCGCGCTCATCCTCGAACCCACGGGTATCGACGTCGAGTGGCTCCCCGAGTGGGTGTTGCCGTCAGGCGCCGCGGGTGCCGTGATCGTGGCCGCGTGGCTGGTCGAGTGGAAGCAAAGGGTCGTGGAGAACATGGCGCCGGTGCTCACGATGCTCTTCACGCCCCTCTTCGCGGTGATGCTGGCCGGCGCCGCCGTCGTATACGCCGTCACCGGGCTCGGCGGCGCGTTCGATCGCGAGCTCCTCAGCGTCTTCGACGCCCTCCTGCTGGTCGTCCTCGCGCTGGTTCTGTATGGGATGTCCGCGCGGGACCCGTCCACGTCGCCGGACTGGATGGACCGCATCCAGTTGGTCGCCGTCGTCAGCGCCCTCGTGCTCGACGTGATGGTGCTCGGCGCGATGATCGCTCGGATCGGCGAACTCGGGTTCACCCCGAACCGAACGGCAGCTCTCGGCCTCAACCTCGTCCTACTCGTGAACCTGGCCGGGGCCGCCTGGCTAGCCGCCCGATTCCTCACACGACGCAGCAGGCTCCACCGGCTCGAGCGCTGGCAGACCACCTACCTTCCCGTCTTCGCCCTGTGGGCCTGCTCGGTCGTGCTCATGCTCCCACCACTGTTCGCCTTTACCTGATCGCATCGCCGATAAGAGGCCCTCGACGCCGGCCGACCAAGGGTTGATTCGGCGGTGCCGCGGGCAGCCGCGCGCCAAAAGCACGCGGGCTGGTGGAACGTTCTGCCGCTGTGGGCCGTCAGCACGGTCCGGCCTCGCAAGGGGTTGCCGCAAAGGTCGCCGATAGCCCGCACGTAGCCGCTGCGCACGGCGATGCTGTTGTCGAACAGGGGCATGTCGGGCATGCCCTCACGCAGCAGGCGCCATCGGGATCCGGAGCGCGGCGCAACACCCCCCGCGCGCGGGACTCACTCCCGGACGATCAAGAGCGTCCCGAGCGCCAGCATCGCGATGCCGAGCACCTTCTCCCAGGTGATCGCGCGCTCCTCGAGGCCGAGCACGCCGAGGCGGTCGAGCACCACGGACAGCGCCAGCTGACCGGCAATGGTCGCGGCGGTCACGCCGCCCGCCCCAAGCTCCCGGACGGTGATCAGCGTGATCGTCACGATCGTCACGCCTGCCAGGCCGCCGAAGACCCAGTAGTACCAGGCCGGCGACTGCACGCCCTCGTCGCGCTCGAGCCCGCCGGCGAGCACGAACGTGATCGCCAGGATGCAGACGGTCCCCACGAGGAAGTTCACCGAGGCCGCGCCGAAGCTGCCCAGGTGCTTCGACAGCACGTTGTTCGCCGGCGCCTGGGCCGCCACCACGCCGCCCGCGGCCACGGTCGCGAGCACGGCGAGCTCTTTGCTCACTTCGCCTCGAGCCAGTTCTCGCCCACGCCGAGGTCGACGTCGAGCGGCGGGTCCATCTCGAACGCGCCGGCCATCTCCGGACGGACGATCTCACACGCCCGCTCGACCTCCGCCTCCGGCCCCTCGAACAGCAGCTCGTCGTGGATCTGGAGCACGAGCCTGGTGGACAGGCCGGCGGTGCGCAGCTCGTCGCGGCAGCGAACCATCGCCATCTTGATGATGTCCGCGGCCGTGCCCTGGATCACCATGTTCACGGCCAGCCGCTCTCCGAGCAGCCTGGTCTGGCGCTGGCGAGAGCGCAGCTCGGGCACCCGCCTGATGCGGCCGAAGAGGGTCGCCACGTGTCCCTCCTCGCGCGCGCGCTCGATCGTCTCGTCGATGAAGCGCTTCACCTGCGGGAAGCGCTCGAGGTACCGGTCGATGAACTCCTGCGCCTCCTCGCGCGAGATCTGCAGCCGATCGGCCAGCCCGAAGGCCGACAGCCCGTAGACGATCCCGTAGTTCACCATCTTCGCCTTGGAGCGCGTGCCGGGATCCGTCCTGCCGCCGAGGATCGCCTCGGCCGTGGCCGTGTGCACGTCCTCGCCGCGTCGGAAGATGTCCTTCAGCACGGGCTCGTCGGCGATGTGCGCGAGGAGCCGCAGCTCGACCTGGGAGTAGTCGGCCGAGATCAGCCGGCATCCCGGCTCGGCGACGAAGCAGGCTCGGATCTCGCGGCCCTGCTCGCTTCGGATGGGGATGTTCTGCAGGTTCGGATCGGTGCTCGACAGCCGGCCGGTCGTGGTGGCGGTCTGGTTGAAGGTGGTGTGCAGCCGGCCGTCGGCGGCGATCAGGTCGGGGAACGCGTCGAGGTACGTCGACTTGAGCTTCGTGACCTCGCGCCACTCCTCGATCGCCGGGATGATCTCGTGCTCGTGGCGGATCGCCTGCAGGACGCGGGCGTCCGTCGAGAAGCCGGTCTTGCCGCGGCGCTTGCGGGACAGCTTCAGCTTGTCGAACAGGATCGGCGCCAGCTGCTGGGGTGAGCCGATCGTGAATTCCTCGCCCGCGAGGTCCCACACCCGCCGCTCGAGCTCCGCCGCCTGCGTCCCGAAGCGCCCGCTGATCCTCTGGAGGCGGCCGACGTCGATCTTCACGCCGGCGCGCTCCATCTCCACCAGCACGTCCACGAGCGGCAGCTCGATCTCGTGCAGGAGCCGCGTGAGGCCGTCCTCGTCGAGCCGCTCGCGCTGGCGCTCGGCGAGGAGCCGGGTCAGGACGGCGCGCTCGGCGACCCCGTCGGCCCCCTGCACGCGCACGCCGAGGCCCGCCTCCGCCGCCAGCTCGTCGAGCGGGTAACCGCGCCGCGCCGGATCGATCAGGTAGGCGGCGACCATCGTGTCGTGCGCGAGGGGCAGCGCGTCGCAGGGGTCGTCCGCCATCGCGATCGTCTTCCAATCGTGGGCCGCGACGGGGCGGCCGTCGCGCGCGAGAACGAACGCCGCGAGCGTCTCGGCCTCCGCGACCTGCACCTCGTCGCCGGCGAAGGCGGCGACCGTGAGCGGTCCTCGAGACGGACCGTCGAGATCGAAGGACACCTGGCGGGCGGGCCCGTCGGAGCTCGGCGCGACGGGCGCCTCTGTCGTTACCGGCTCGTCGGCGGCGACCGCCTCCTCCTCCCCCACGGCTTCCGCCGCGGCGTCCTCCTCGGCGGCCAGCTCGGCCTCGGCCTGGGCGGGGTCGAGCTCGTCCACGGCGCCCCCGCGGCCCGCGGTGTCGTCGGGCGCCTCGCCCGGGCGAAGTGCGGCGACGGCCACGAGCTCGCCGTCCAGCTTGCCGAGCTCCGCCAGCGCCACCGAACGGGCGGTGACGGTCACGAGCTCCTCGGGGCGCTCCGCCGGGGCCGCGCCGCCCGCGCCGAGGGCCTCCTCCAGCCGTTCGAGCGGGGCGCGCAGCTCGAACTCCCGGAAGGTCTCGCGCAGTCGCGAGCGATCCGGCTCGCGGGTGACGAGGTGGTCCAGGTCGACGTCGTGCTCGATCGCCCGATTGGCCGTGGCCAGGACCTTCGAGACGCGGGCGTCCTCGGCGTGCTCGGTCAGGTTCTGCTTGCGCTTCGCGCCCGAGATGCTGTCGACGTTCCCGAGCACCCCCTCCAGGTCGCCGTACTCCTGCAGGAGCTGGGAAGCGGTCTTGTCGCCGATGCCGGGGACGCCCGGGATGTTGTCCGAGGTGTCGCCCTTCAGCCCGACGAAGTCCGGGATCAGCTCCGGCGGGATCCCGTACCGCTCGACGACGGCGTCGCGGTCGTAGACCTTCGTGTCGGTGATCCCGCGGCTCGTGGCCATCACGCGGATGCCGGGCTCGATCAGCTGGAACAGGTCGCGGTCGCCCGTGACGACCATCACGTCGACGCCCCTCTCGCGCGCCTGGCCGGCGATCGTCGCGATCACGTCGTCGGCCTCGTAGCCGGGGACCTTCAGGTTCTCGTAGCCGAACGCCTCGACCAGCGGGTGCAGGTGCGGCCACTGCTCCGCCAGCAGGTCGGGGCGGTCGCGGCGCCCCGCCTTGTACTCCTCGTAGACCTCGTCGCGGCCGGACATCCCGGCGTCCCACACGACGAGCGTCGGCTTCACCCCATGGTCGGAGATGATCTTCACGAGCATCGAGGCGAAGCCGAAGATCGCGTTCGTGGGGAAGCCCTTCGAGGTCGCGATCGACTCGGGCAGCGCGAAGAACGCGCGGAAGACCAGGCTGTTCCCGTCGATCAGGAACAGCTCGCGCGGGTGCTCATCGGCCACGAGCTAACCGTACCGACGAGGCGGGCGGCGTCAGGCCTTCGCCGCGAGCCGATCGCGGATCGCGGCGGCGATCGCCTCGGGGCCCGGGAGGAACGCGTCCTCGAGCGTCGGGCTGTACGGCGCGGGCGTCTCGTCCGTGTTGAGGAGCCAGCAGTCGTCCAGGTCGTGGAGGCCCTCCTCGGCCACGATGCCGAGCAGCACGGCCGCCCACCCGCCGGTCCGGGGGCCCTCCTCCACCACGAGCAGGCGGTTGGTCCGGGCGACCGACTCGAGGACCGTGTCGCCGTCGAGTGGGCGCAGCGTCCGTAGGTCAACGACCTCGGCGTCGATGCCGTCGCCGGCGAGCTCCTCGGCCGCGGCCAGCGAATCCGGCACGCCCTTGAAGGCGGAGGCGATCGTGATGTCGCCGCCCCTGCGCACCACGTTGGCCCGGCCGAGCGGCACCGTCTCGTTGGCCGGCGCGGGGCCCTTGGTGGAGTAGAGGCGCTTGTGCTCGAGGAAGACGACGGGGTTGTCGTCGCGGATCGCGGACTTCAGCAATCCCTTCGCGTCGGCGGGGGTCGAGGGGGCAACCACCTTGAGGCCCGGGATGCCCTGGAACCACGTCGCGTGGATCTGCGAGTGCATGGCGCCGAAGCGGCCGCCCGCGCCGACCGCGGATCGCACGACGAGCGGCACGCTCGACTGCTCGTTCGAGACGTACCAGTACTTCGCGGCCTGGTTCACGAGGCTGTCCATCGGCAGGGCCATGAAGTCGCCGAACATGACCTCGATCACCGGGCGAAGGCCCGTGACCGCGGCGCCGAAGGCGGCGCCGGCCATCGCGAGCTCCGCGATCGGCGTGTCGAACACGCGTGCCTGGCCGTGCTTGTCGTGCAGGCCCGGTGTCGTCATGAACACGCCGCCGGGCTTCGCCACGTCCTCGCCGAAGAACACGACCGTGGGGTCGCGCTCGATCTCCTCGTCGAGCGCGTCGCGGATCGCCGTGCGGAACTCGAGCTCGCTCATTCCTTGAACTCGGTGCCGCGGTGCTGCCCCGGGTCGGGATAGGGAGCGGCGAGCGCTGCCTCGACCGCGCGGTCCATGTGCGCGTCGACCTCGGCCTCGACCGCGGCGAGCTGGCCCTCGTCCACGCCCAGGTCGAGCAGCCGCGCGCGGGTCAGGTCGAGCGGATCGCGCGCGAGCCAGCGGTCGACCTCTTCGGGCGGCCGGTACTTGGCCGGATCGGACTTCGAGTGGCCGTAGTGACGGTAGGTCTGACACTCGAGCAGCGTGGGGCCGGCGCCGCCGCGCGCCCGCTCGACGGCCTCGAGCGCGGTCTCGCGCACCGCCCACAGGTCGTTGCCGTCGACCACGCGCGAGGACATCCCGTACGCCGTCGCCCTGATGCCGATCTCGCCGCCGGCGGTGACGCTCCCCATGGGGGTGAACTCGCCGTAGAGGTTGTTCTCGCAGACGTAGACGATCGGGAGGTCGAACACCTCGGCCCAGTTGAGGCACTCGTGGAAGTAGCCCTGATTCGCGGCGCCGTCGCCGAAGAAGGCGACGGCGACCCTGCCCTGCCGCTGCGCCGAGAGGGCGGCGCCGGTGGCGGCGGCGATGCTGCCGCCGACGATCCCGAAGCAGCCGACGAGGCCGTGCTCCAGGTCGACCACGTTCATCGATCCCGCGCGGCCGCCGCACACGCCGGTGGCGCGGCCGAGCATCTCCGCGGCGAGCGCCTCCGGATCGGTGCCCTTGGCGAGCGCGTGGCCGTGGCCGCGATAGGTGCCCGCCACGTAGTCGTCGGGCTCGAGGGCCGAGCACACGCCCACCGGCACGGCCTCCTGGCCCGCCGACAGGTGGGTCGTCCCGTGCACCTCGCCCTTCAGGAACAGCCGGTGGATCTCCTGCTCGAAGCGGCGAATGAGGCGCATCCGGCGGTAGCGCTCGAGATAGTCGGCGGGCGACTCGTCGCGGGCGGGTTTCTGGGCCGGTTGCGTCGCCTCGTTCGCGATCCCCTTCGTCTCGGCGCGCGCCATCGCGGCCAGGTTATCGCAATCGATTGCAGGCGGCGCGGCGGCGGCGCTCGAGGAGCGCCCGCGCGCCGCTCGGGGGCGAGCGCCATCGGCGGGGTGGCGCTCGGCGGGTTTGCGGTGAGGTTGGCCGCGCTGGGGGCGGGTTAGGGGGTCGGTCCGCAGCGGTGCCCAGGGTTTTGGGGGCTATAGAACCAAAAGTCTGGACACCGCCCACCCGACCCACCCAACCCGTGCGGCCGCTCCCGACCGCGCCGCGGGCGCTCGGTCCATGCCTAACCAGCCCCAGCCCGGCCGGACCTTCCGCCTACCCCGCGAGCGCCCGTGACGCGCGCGCTGCCAGCGCCTCCCGGACCCGCATGACCGGTCGTGCAAACGTTTGCAAGATGGAAGTCGCCGCCGCCAGCCCCGCAAGGCGCTCGCCCGAGGCCGGGCAAGGGCCTCTGGATCGCCATCCCTACGCCCTTCACGGCCGATGGTCGGCAGGTTGACGAGGACGTCCTCGCCGCGTCGGTCGAGCACTACGTCGCCGGCGTGCGGGTGGACGGCATTTTCTGCGGCGGGGTCATGGGCGAGTTCTGGGCGCTCTCGCTCGACGAGCGGAGGCGGGTGCACGAGACCGTGGTACGCGCGGTCGCCGGCCGCGTCCCGGTGATGGCGCACGTTGGACATCACGTCTTCGCCGAGGCCGTCGAGCTGTGTGAGCACGCGCTCGCGGAGGGCCGCCGAACACGCCCGCCGGGTCCGTCCGGGCCTGGTACCGGGCGCTCGCCGACGCCTCCTCCCTTCCGCTGTTCCTCTTCAACACGACCTACTCCGGGTGCACGCTCGCGCCCGAGCTGATCTCCGAGCTGGCGGACCTCGAGACCCGCAGGGGCCCGACCACCTCCTGCGCGTCCAGCAACTGGCCGGCGACCGGATCGTCGTGACGGACGCCTCGGAGCGCGATTGGCTCGACCTGCACGTCGAGCATGGTTTCCCGGCGCTGATGTCCACGCCGGCGCTCGCCCTGTATCAGCATCCCGGCGACCTGCCCGTGGCCGACTACACGCGACTCGCGGACGCCGGCGACCACCGCGCCGCTCGCGCGATCAGCGACCGGCTGGGCACCGCGCGCGACGCCTTCGACCGCTGGATGCGCCGCCCGTGGGTGGAGGGTGGCGTGATCCCGATCGCGCAGCTGAGGGCCTGGCTCGGGCTGATGGGACTGCCTCAGGGGCCGGTCCGCGCGCCGCTCGTGCCGCTGACGCGCGACGAGCAGGTCGCCTTGGGGCGCGGGCTGACGGGACTCGGTCTGGTCTAGGAGCGCCGGCCGCGGTCAGCCGACCTGCCGCGCCGCGGCCACGCCCACCTTGCCGTCCTCACTAAGCCCGTCGCTCACCGGCACGTTCTCGGGCTCGAGCTCGAGCGCGGATGCACGCGCCTCGAGCTCGAGCAGCGCCATGAAGTCGGTGCCCTCGTAGCCGAACCCCATTAGCGTCTGGACGACCTGCTGTGCGGCCGCGGCGACGGGCATCGGAACCCCGTGCTCCTTCGCCGCTTCGAAGCCGAGGTCGAAGTCCTTGTAGAGGAGCGCCGGCGTAAACGTCGGCGTGAAGTCGAGGTTCACGATCGCCGGGGTCTTGTAGCGGGTGAACATCGACCCCATCACGCTCTTGTTGAGGAACTCGAGGAAGGCCGCGCGCGAGACCCCGCCCTTCTCCGCGAGCACCGTGATCTCTGCAAGCGACTGCGCGACGACGCCGAGCATCAGGTTGTGGCAGATCTTGACGAGACGAGCCGCGTCGCCGTCGCCCACGTACGTGGCGCCCGCGCCGAACAGCTCGAGATAGGGCCGCGCCTGCGCCCAGGCGTGGTCCGGCCCGGAGACGACCAGGGTCAGCTTGCCGGCGTCTACCACCGAGGGGTTGCCGCTGACCGGCGCGGCCAGCAGCGCGACGCCGCGCGCCTCGGCCTCCGCCCGAACCGCGAGCGACGTGTCGGGCGACACGGTGGACGAGTCGACGATCACGGTCGGCGCCGTGTCGGCCCTCGAGAGCAGGCCGCCCTCGCCCACGACGACCGACCTGAAGTCCTCCGAGCCGGCGACCATGGTGAAGACGATGTCGCGGTCGGCCAGGTCGGCCGCCGAGTCGACGACCGTCGCACCGAGCTCGGAGAGCGGCTCGGCCTTCGAGCGCGTGCGGTTGTAGACGCTGACGTCGCAGCCCGCCTCGAGCAGGCGGGTCGCGAGCGCGTACCCCATACGCCCGGTCCCCACCCAGCCCAGCGTCTTGGCGTTGAAGTCGAAGTCCGGCATCGGCTCTCCCAGATCTCGCGAGTCCAACCTCCGGCGATCGCGAGCTCGCGTTGCAAACGTTTGCAGGAACCGTAGAGCACCGGCCGCGAGGCTGTCAAGCCGGGCGGAGATACCCGCTCCAGCCGGGCGCAGACGCCCGCTCGTCGAGCGGGGCGGCGACGTGTCGCGGCGGTGCGGCATGTTGGTGCCGGCCGGTGATGGGCGAGGTCGACGCGGACCCCGACTGAGCTTGCGTTGCGTGGGGAGGGCGCTTGAGGATCGGCGACATGCCTGCCGGACGGGCGCCGCTTGGCGCGAGGCCAGCCAAGGTCTCGGCCTAGCGCCGTGGATCGAGGGCGGTAACGATCGGCCGCCCGACCCGCTCGAGCGCGGCCGCGCCCGGCCGAGTGTTCCGTACCACATTACTGTTGCCCTGCAACAGTCAAGTGCCACGGTGCACGGAAGTTGCTCGCGCAGCCGCTCGGGGCTAACGCGGCGGCCGGGTCGGCGATCGCCGTCAGTGCCCGGGCCGGGCACCACGCGCGGAGGTTGACGCCCGCGCACCGGCCGTGCAATCGTTTGCAGCAGTCGTGAGCGGGCGAGCAACGCAACGGGCGAGGTGACCGGGATGGGACTGCACACCTACGGGACGATGGGCGTCGACTGGGAGGAGCGCGTCCGGTTCGACCGTCTCCGCGAGGAGCGGCTCGCGCGCGTCTCGTCGCTGCTGGCGGAGTCGGAGCTCGGGGCGCTGCTGTGCTTCGACATGACGAACATCCGTTACATCACCGCCACCCACATCGGCACGTGGGCGCAGGACAAGCTGAACCGCTTCTGCCTCCTCCCCCAGGGCGACCAGCCGATCATGTGGGACTTCGGCTCCGCCGCGCGGCACCATCAGCTCTACAACCCGTGGCTCGGCGACGGGCGCTCCCGGGCCGGGATATCGACGCTCCGCGGCGCGATGTCGCCCGAGTCCGGCCGGGCGGAGAACGTCGCCGAGAAGATCCGCGTCGAGCTCGAGCAGCGCGGGCTCCTCGGCGAGCCGGTCGGCGTTGACGCGCTCGAGCCGGCGGTGATGTTCGCGCTTCAGCGCGCCGGCGTCCAGGTCGTCGACGGACAGCAGCTCCTGCAGCAGGCGCGCATGATCAAGACCGAGGACGAGATCACTCTGCTGAACACCGCCTGCATGATGGTCGACGCCGCCTACGAGGAGCTCTACCGCGCCATGCGGCCCGGCATGCGGGAGAACGAGTGCGTCGGGCTCGTGAACAAGGTTCTCTACGACATGGGCTCCGAGTTCGTGGAGGGCGTGAACGCCATCTCGGGCGAGCGCTGCAACCCGCACCCCCACGTCTACACGGACCGGGCGCTCCGCCCGGGCGACCCGGCCTACTTCGACATCCTCCACAGCTTCATGGGCTACCGCACGTGCTACTACCGCACGTTCGCGGTGGCGAGCGCCTCGCGCGCGCTGGTCGATTCGTACAAGCGTTGCCGCTACTACCTCGACGCCGCCATCGACATGATCCGCCCGGGGGTGACGACCGGCGAGGTAGCGGAGGTCTGGCCGCGGGCGGAGGATTTCGGCTTCGCCGACGAGGAGGCCGCGTTCGCGCTCCAGTTCGGGCACGGTGTGGGCCTCGCGATCTGGGAGAAGCCGATCTTCAGCCGCCTCGTCTCGCTCGACCATCCGGAGGAGATCGAGGAGGGAATGGTCTTCGCGCTCGAGACGTTCTGGCCGTCGAGCGACGGCTGGTCCGCCGCGCGCATCGAGGAGCAGCTCGTCGTGACGGCCGACGGGTGCGAGGTGATCACCCGCTTCCCGGCCGAGGACCTCGTGGTCGCGGGCAAGCCGTACTACACGACGGGCGGCGCGCTGCCGCTCGAGCGCGACCACCAGTCGAACCGCAACACCCGCCTCGACGCCGGCACCCAAGAAGCGGTGCCGGGGAACGGCCGGATGCCCGCCGGCGACCCGGTTCGCCTGTAGGTGCGCGCCGCGGTAGTCGAGGCGCTGGGCCGCCCGCCGGCGCCCGTGGACGTGCCCGTCCCGCGGCGGCGGGCGGGTGAGGCGCTCGTCCGGATCCGGGCCGCCGCCCTGAATCCGGTCGAGCTGCACATCTGGAACGGGCACTTCTTCGACGGTCCGCCGCGACCGCCCTACGTGATCGGGCTCGAGGGCGCCGGCGTGGTGGAGGAGGGCGAGCGGCTCGCGCCCGGGACGCGCGTGCGGGTGGAATACGTCCACCCCGGTTACGGGCGCGACGGCGCGGTCGCCGAGTACGCGCTCGCGCCCGAGCGGCCCGACGCGTCCGACCGCGCCTCGCAGGCATCGGTGACGCCGGTCGGCGACCCGCTCTCGGACACGGAGGTCGCCGCCCTCGGCGTCCCCGTGTTCACCGCGCTCATGTGCCTCGAGCGGGCGATGGCGGCGGGCGCGTCGCTCGACGGCGGGCACGTCCTCGTGACGGGCGCGACGGGCGCCGTCGGGCTCGTCGCCGTCCAGCTCGCAAGGCTGATGGGGGCGGCCCGCGTGGTGGCGGCCGGGCGCAGCCCCGAGCGCCTCGAGCTGGCGCGGGCGCTCGGCGCCGATGCCACGGTCGAGATCGGCGCGGGGCTCGGCGCCGCAGCGCTGCGCGACCGCTTCGCGGAGGCCGCCGGCGGGCGCCTCGACGTGGCCGTCGACCCGCTCTGGGGCGAGCCCGCCCGCGCCGCGATCGAGGCCCTGACCCGCGACGGCGTCTACGTGAGCTTCGGGCAGGCGGCGTCGCCGGTCGCCGAGCTCTCCGGCATACCGATGCGCAACCGCCGCGTCACGGTGGTGGGCCATTCGGGCGCGTGGGCCACGCCGCAGGAGCGCCGGGCGGCGCTGGAGCGGGCGTTCACGCTCGCCGAGCGGCGCGGCCGCCCGCTGGCGCTCGACACCGAGGAGCTCCCGCTCGACGAGATCGGGGACGCCTGGGAGCGGCTCTCGCGGTCCGGCGGCCGCCGGCTGGTGGTCAGGCCGTGACGACCGCAACCGGGGCGCTCCCATACCCGCGCTTCAGCGACGCCGAGATGGCCCGCCGGCGTGACGCGCTGGCGGCGGAGCTCGACGCCGCGGACGCCGCCCATGCCCTCGTGTACGGCGCGAACCGGGCGGGGCCCGCGGTCGGCTGGCTCACGCGCTGGCCCGTGACGCGGGAGGCGCTGTGTGTGTTCACCCCCGGCGAGCGCGACCTGCTGCTCGTGAACTTCTACAACCACGTCCCGAACGCCCAGCGGATCGCGACCGAGGCCGACGTGCGCTGGGCCGGGCCGAGGCCCATGGCCGCCGCCGTAGATGAGCTCGACCGGCGCGGCGCGCGCCGTGGGCGCGTCGCGGTGATCGGCCCGCTCGGATATCGACCGTACGCCGCGCTCGCCGCGCTCGCCGTCCCCGTCCCCCTCGACGACGCGTACACGCGCCTGCGGCTCCGCAAGTCGGCCGAGGAGCTCGACTGGCTGCGGGTCGGCTGCGGCTTCACGGACGACGCCATGCGGGCGGTCCACGAGGGGGCCGGGCCGGGAACCGACGAGCGGGACCTCGGGAACCTCGCCGAGCGGGCGTACGTGGGCCGCGGCGGCACCACCCACATCCACTACTTCGGCGCGGGCGTCCCCGCCCAGTGGCCGGCGGCCCGCACGCTGGAGCGCGGCGAGGTGCTGAGCTGCGAGCTGAGCGCCTCGTACTGGGACTACACGGGCCAGCTGCTGCGAACGTTCGCGGTCGGCGCCGAGCCGCCGACCCTTCATCGCGAGCTCCACGAGGTGGCGGACGCCGCCTTCGACGCGATCCTCGCCCGCGTTCGGCCCGGTGCCACCGCCGCCGAGCTCGTCGAGGCCTCGGCGGTGATCGGCGCGGCCGGGTTCACCACCCGCGACGACCTCGTCCACGGCTTCGTCGGCGGATACCTGCCGCCGGTGCTCGGCGACACCACGCGGACGCTCGAGGAGGTCCCCGACTTCACGCTCGAGGAGGGCATGACGCTCGTGATCCAGCCGAACGTCGTCACTCGCGACGAGGCGGCCGGCGTGCAGACGGGCGAGCTCGTGGCGGTCACCGCCCACGGCGCCGAGCGGCTCCACGACTACGAGCGCGGCCTCCTGAGGATCGGCTGAGTTGCGGATCGACTGGGACGTGCCGATCGAGATGGACGACGGCGTCGTCCTGCGCGCCGACCTGTTCCGGCCGGAGGACGATACGCGGCACCCGGTCATCCTCTCCTACGGACCGTACGCCAAGGGGCTCGCCTTCCAGGAGGGCTACCCGAACCAGTGGAAGCGCATGGTCTCGGAGCACCCCGACGTAGCGGCCGGCTCGTCCAACCGCTACCAGAACTGGGAGGTCGTCGATCCCGAGAAGTGGGTCCCGGACGGGTACGTCTGCCTGCGCGTCGACTCGCGCGGGGCAGGGCGCTCGCCGGGGCGGCTCGACCCGTTCTCGCCGAGCGAGACGAGCGACCTGGCGAAGTGCATCGAGTGGGCGGCGGAGCAGCCCTGGTCGAGCGGCAAGGTCGGTCTGAACGGCATCTCCTACTACGCGATGAACCAGTGGCACGTGGCCGCGCGTCGCCCGCGCGGGCTCGCCGCGATGTGCGCGTGGGAGGGCGCCTCCGACTGGTACCGGGACGCCACCCGCCACGGCGGCATCCTCTGCACCTTCTTCGGCAACTGGTACGAGATGCAGGTCACGACCGTGCAGCACGGCCTGGGCGCGCGCGGCCCGGTGAACCCGAACACGGGCGAGGCGGCCTGCGGGCCGGAGACATTGCCGGACGAGGAGCTGGCCAACCGCCGGGCTGACTTTGGCGCCGACGTGGCCGCCCACCCGCTCGACGACGACTATCACCGGGCGCGCTCGGCCGACTGGGAGCGGATCGAGGTGCCGCTCCTCTCCTGCGGCAACTGGGGCGGCCACGGGCTGCACCTGCGCGGCAACGTGGAGGGCTACGTGCGCTCCGCCTCCCGCTCGAAGTGGCTCGAGCTGCACGGCCTCGAGCACTGGACGCACTTCTACACGGACTACGGCGTGCGGCTCCAGAAGCGTTTCTTCGGGCACTTCCTGAAGGGCGAGGACACGGGCTGGCTGGAGCAGCCGCCGGTGCTCCTCCAGGTCCGGCGCGTGGACGGCACGTTCGTGGAGCGGGCAGAGACCGAGTGGCCCATCGGGCGCACCCGCTGGACCCGGCTTCACCTCGACCCCGCCGCCTCCGCACTGTCCGTCGACCCCGTCGCGGACGGCGGCTCGCTGTCCTACGAGGCGCTCGGCGAGGGCTTGACCTTCATGGGTCCGCCGCTCGAGCGCGACGTGGAGATCACCGGCCCGTCGGCCGCGAAGCTGCTCGTCTCGTCGAGCACGGCGGACGCGGACCTCTTCCTGGTGCTGCGCGCGTTCGACCCGAACGGCGAGGAGGTCGTCTTCCAGGGCGCGATCGACCCGCATACGCCGGTCGCGCAGGGGTGGCTCCGCGCGTCGCACCGCAAGCTCGATCAGTCGCTCAGCGAGCCGTACCGGCCCTACCACGCCCACGACGAGCGCCGGCCGCTCGAGCCCGGCGAGACGTACGAGCTGGACGTCGAGATCTGGCCCACCTCGCTCGTCGTGCCCGCCGGCTACCGCATCGCGCTGAGCGTCCGAGGCCGCGACTACGAGTACCCGAAGGCGGGCGGCGACCGGCTGACGACGTTCAGGAACGAGCTGCGCGGCTCCGGCCCGTTCCTGCATGACGACCCGGACGACCGGCCGCCGGAGGTGTTCGGCGGCACGGTCACGGTGCATTCGGGCTCGTACGTCGTGCTGCCGGTCGTCCCGGAGAAGGGCTGAGCCTGCGCTGGGACGTGCACAACCACGCCGTGCCGCGCGCGGCGCTCGACCTGCTGCGCCGCGGCCACGGCTACCCGATCCGGGTCGAGGGCGACGTCATGGAGGCGGACCGGGTGCGCGCCGAGCTGTCCCCGTCGTTCCTCGACCCCGCCGCCAAGCTGGACCAGCTTGCGGGTGTCGGGCTCGACGCGGCGGTCGTCTCGGGGTCGCCCGCCCTGTTCGCCTACGAGGCCGACGAAGAGCACGGCGCCGCCCTCTGCCGCGCCGTGAACGGCGGGCTGGCGGACTTCTGCACTTTTGACCCGAGCCGATTGCGCTGGTTGGCGCACCTGCCGCTTCAGGCGCCCGCGGCGGCGGCCGAGCTGCTGGGCGAGGCCGCCCGCGCGGGTGCGGTGGGGGTGCATGTCGGCACTTCGGTCGCGGGCAGACCGCTCGCCGACGCGGGGCTCGAGCGCGTCTGGGCGGCCGCCGTGGAGCACGACATGCCGCTGATGGTCCACCCGGCCTACAACAACCCCCACCCCGGCCTCGACGGGTACCACCTGCAGAACGTCATCGGCAACCAGCTCGAGACGACGGTCGCCGCCGAGCGGCTGATCGTGAGCGGCGTGCTCGACCGGTTCCCGGGGTTGCGCCTGCTTCTCGTGCACGCCGGCGGCTACATGCCCTGGCAGGCGGGCCGCCTCCGCCACGCCGCCACGGTGCGGGCCGAGCTCGCCGGCGCCGCAAGCGATCCCTACGCGTACTTCGGCCGCCTGGCGGTCGACACGATCACGCATGACGCGGCCGCGCTGCGCTTCCTGGTCGAGCGCGTCGGCGCCGCGAACGTAGTCATGGGGACGGACCTCCCGTTCGACATGGCGACGCCGGCGCCGGTGGCGGCGCTCGAGGAGGCCGTCGATCCCGAGACGGCGCGGCGGATCATGGAGGAGACGCCGGCGCGGCTGTTCGGCCTGTAGCACGCCCGATAATCAGCTCGGCTTCGACGACGGAATCCGGCCGGCGATGAGTTTTCGCGCCCGCGGCCGTCTGACGGAAGGAGTCCCGAGCGAAGGAGCACACTTGAACGTCTCACCCGAGCAGATCGTCCGAGCGAACGGCGTCGACCTTTGCGTTCAGAGCTTCGGTGACCGTGACGATCCGGCGATCCTGCTCATCGCCGGCGGGGCCAGCTCGATGCTGCACTGGAACGAGGAGTTCTGCGAGCGGCTCGTGGCCGGCTCCCGGTTCGTGATCCGCTACGACCACCGGGATACCGGTCGATCGGTCACCTACCCGCCGGGGGCGCCCGGGTACACGGGCCGCGACCTCGCCGAGGACGCGATCGGCGTGCTCGACGGCTTGGGCGTGGGAAGGGCGCACCTCGTCGGCATCTCCATGGGCGGCGCGATCGCACAGTACCTCGGCATCCACCATCCCGACCGGGTGGCGTCCCTCACGCTGATCGCGACCAGCCCGCTCGGCGCCACCGCGGACGACCCGGACCTGCCTCCGAGCTCCGAGGAGCTGTCCCAGCTCGGCGCCGCGGCGACCCCCGACTGGTCCGACCGGGAAGCGGTCGCCGAGTACCTGGTGGCCGACGAACGCTTGTACACCGCGAAAAGCCGGCCGGTCCCGGAGGAGTTCCTGCGCGAGCTCGCGAGTCGCACCGCCGAACGGGCCGTCAGCGTCGCCTCGATGTTCAACCACTTCGTGGCCGATCACGGCGACGGGACCGCCCGCGAGCAGCTCGCCGCGATCGCCGCCCCGACCCTCGTCGTGCACGGGACCGAGGACCCGCTGTTCCCGCTCGCCCACGGCGTCGCCCTGGCCGGCGACATTCGCGGCGCACGGCTCGTCACGCTCGAGGACACCGGACATGAGCTGCCCCCGGCGACCTGGGACGCGGTGATCCCGGCGATCCTCGCGCACAGCCGTCGGTGAGCGCGCCGGCGCTCATGGTTCGGGTAACCGAACCTCGATTGACCGGGAAGCCCCCCTGGCCATAGAGGCGCGGTGTGCCCACAGTGCATGACCGATGCACTCGTCTCACGACCACCGAGACCGGATGACGCCACAGGGGTGACCGATCGATGACGCGCTTCCTAGCCAACCTCGCCGACCTCGCCTACCGCCGCCGCGGCCGCATGGTCGTCGCGTGGATCGTCGCTGCGGTCGTGATCATCGGGCTCGGCACCTCGCTGGCGGGCGAGTACAAGGCCGACTACGACACCCCGGGATCGGAGTCGGAGGCCGCGGGCCAGCTCACCGAGGAGCGCTTCGGCGGTTATTCGGGGCAGGAGATCTACGTGGTCTGGGAGGACCCGGACGGCGCCAGGAGCCCGGAGGCTCGGGAGGGCGTTGACGCGTTCCTCGCGGAGGCCAAGCGGGTCGACCACGTCGCCGAGGAGACCCCGATCCGGGTGTCGCGCGACGGCACGATCGGCGCCACCACGCTGCCGTTGACGGTCCCCGGCTGGGAGGTGCCCAAGGAGGACGGCGAGAAGCTGATCGCCGCCGCCGAGGACAACAGCGGCGACGGGCTCCAGATCAAGCTGGGCGGGGACCCGATCTACGCCGCCCAGGAGGCGTCGAGCCCCGAGGGCATCGGGTTCCTCGGCGCCGCGATCGTGCTCCTGATCGCCTTCGGATCGATCGTCGCCGCCGGCCTGCCGCTCGCGATGGCGCTCATCGGGCTCGGCATCTCGTCGGGCGGCCTGATTCTCTTGCTCGCGAACGTCCTCGACGTCCCCGACTGGACCACGGCGGTCTCGGGGCTGATTGGGATCGGCGTGGGAATCGACTACGCCCTGCTCGTCCTGACCCGCTTCCGCGCGGCGATGAACGCCGGGAAGGACCGCCACGACGCGGTCGTCGAGGCCGTGACCACCGCCGGGCGCAGCGTGGTGATCGCCGGCGGCACGGTGGTGATCGCCGTCCTCGGCCTCCTCCTGACGGGCCTGCCCTACATGTACGGCGTCGCCATCGCCGCCTCGCTCGCGGTGCTCGTCGTGATGCTCGCGGCCATCAGCCTCCTGCCGGCGCTCCTCGCCTACCTCGGGCCGAGGGTCGACCGCCTCCGCATCCCCTTCCTCGGACGGACGCTCAGAGCCGAGGGCAACGGCCAGTCGCCCGCCGCGCGCTGGGCCCACGTCGTCCAGCGCCGGCCGTGGCCGGCCGCGATCGTGGCGGTGGCGATCCTGCTCGCGCTGGCCGCCCCGGCACTCGGGATGCGCCTCGGCTTCCCCGACGCGGGCAACGACCCGCCGGACACGATGACGCGCCAGGCGTACGACCTGAACACCCAGGGCTTCGGGCCGGGCACGAACGGGCCGCTCGTCATCGCCGTCGATATGCCCGACCGGGCGGCGGAGGCGGAGGTCGACTCCCTCGCGCAGCGCCTGCGCGACGAGCGCGGGGTGGCGTTCGTCAGCGATCCCCAGATCAACAGGGAGGGCAACGCGGCGATCGTCAACGTGATTCCCACCACCTCGCCCCAGGCCCCGGAGACGGAGAGCCTGGTCAACCGGGTGCGCGAGGACGTCGTCCCCGACGAGCTCGGCGGCACCGGCGTCACGGCCGAGGTCGGCGGCGTGACCGCGGCGCTCGAGGACCAGAGCGACTACGTGGAGGGGCGCATGCCGCTCTTCATCGCCGGCGTCGTCGGCCTCTCGTTCCTGCTCCTGCTGGTGGCGTTCCACTCACCGCTGATCTCGCTCAAGGCCTCGATCATGAACCTCCTCTCCGTGGGGGCCGCGTACGGCGTGATGACCCTGGTCGCGAAGGGTGGGGCCGTCGGCGAGCTGATCGGGATCGACCACGAGGTGCCCATCGCGCCATTCATGCCGGTGATGATGTTCGCGATCCTCTTCGGGCTCTCGATGGACTACGAGGTCTTCCTGGTCTCGCGCATCCGCGAGGAGTACCTGAAGCACGGGGACACGCGGCGGGCCGTCGCCGACGGCCTCGCGAAGACCGCGCGAGTGATCACGGCGGCGGCGGCCATCATGGTCGTGGTCTTCCTGGCCTTCCTGGCGGCGCCGGACACCTTCCTGAAGCTGTTCGGGATCGGGCTCGCCTCGGCGGTCTTCCTCGACGCCACCCTCGTGCGGATGGTGCTCGTCCCTGCGGTGATGCAGCTGCTCGGCAACCGCAACTGGTGGATCCCGAACTGGCTCGAGCGGGCCCTGCCGCGCCTGGACGTCGAGCGGGTGGCGACCGCGGAGGGCCGGCCCTAGGCACCGTGAATCGCGGGCGGGCGACCGCCGCCCGCCCGCGATATGGCACGCTCTGCGGCGTGGAGCTGATCGAGCGCCTGCTGCGGATCGACGTCTCGGCGCTCTCCGACGCCGACAAGGCGCTCCCGGTGGTCGACGCGGCGGTCGGGGCGATGATCCCCGACGTGCGCATGGCCGGGCCGGCGTTCACGGTCGTCGCCGAGGACGACCACCTGCCGGTGATGAGCGCCCTCGCTGAGGCGGCGCCCGGCGACGTTCTCGTGATCGCGGCGGGCGCCGGGCCGTACGCCGTCTTCGGCGAGCTGTTCGCGACCGAGGCGCGCCGCCGCGGGCTGGCCGGGATCGTCGCCGACGGCCACTGCCGCGATCTGTGCGGCCTGCGCCGGATCGGGTTGCCCGTATTCGCGCGCGGCACAACGCCACGCTCGGGGACGGCGCTGTCGCGCGCCACCCTCGGAGCCACGGTCGTCTGCGGCGGCGTCGACGTGTCGCCGGGCGACATCGTGTTCGGCGACGACGACGGCGTGCTGATCGCCCCCGCCGAGCGGGTGGCGTCCGCGCTCGACACCGCCGAGTCGATCGCCCGAAGCGAGCGGGCGATCCTCGCGGCCCAGGGTCGTGGCGAGGGGCTCCACGGACTGACGAATCACGACGAGCATGTCGCCGCGCTCGACCGCGGCGAGCCGAGCGCGCTGGCATTCCGGGTCGATGCCTGACTACGCCCGCTCCTTTGCCCACCGGACGCGGCTGCGCGGCGGCGGCGAGCTGGCCACGATCCTCGCCGGCAGCCCGCCCGGCGTCCTCTCCATGACGGGCGGGTTCCCGAACCCGGCGACGTTCCCCACCGACGAGCTCGACGAGATCGCCGCACGGCTCGTGCGCGACGAGCCCGCGGTGGCGTTGCAGTACACGCCGGTCGCGGGGCTCCCGAGCGTCAGGGAGTACTTTGGCCACCGGCAGGAGCAGCTCCAGGGCCGCCGCCCCGAACGCGACGAGCTGATCGTCACGAGCGGCGGGATGGAATGCATCGCGATGATGTGCCAGGCGCTGATCGACCCCGGCGACCCGATCGTCGTGGAGGCGCCCAGCTATCTCGGCGCGCTGATCTCGTTCGCCGGCGCGGAGGCCGACGTAATCGCGGTCCCGATGGACGGGGACGGCCTGCTCGTCGACGCGCTCGCGGAGCGCCTCGCGGCCGGCCTCCGGCCGAAGTTCGTCTACACGATCCCCGAATACCAGAACCCGACCGGCCGGACGCTCCCGCTCGATCGGCGCCGCGAGCTGGTCGAGCTGTGCCGCCGGTACGGCGTGCTGATCTTCGAGGACGTCGCCTACCGCGAGCTGGCCTTCGACGGCGCGTCACTGCCGACGCTCTGGTCGCTGGGGCCCGACGTCGTGCTCCAGGCGGGGACGTTCTCGAAGACCTTCTTCCCCGGCGTCCGGCTCGGCTGGGCCGCCGGGCCGCGCGATGTAATCGCGGAGCTCGCCGCCGTCAAGCAGACCACCGACCAGTGCGCCGGCGGCCTCGGCCAGCGAATGGTCGAGGAGTATGGGCGCGGCGGCGGCTTCGAGCGCAACCTCCCCGCGGCGCGGCTCCTGTACGAGTCGCACTGGATGGCCGTCTCCGCGGCGCTGACCGAGCACATGCCCGAGGGAGCCGACTGGACCGAGCCGAGCGGCGGCTTCCTGACCTGGCTCACCCTGCCGGATGAGATCGACACGGTCGCGATGCGGCCGGCCGCCCTGGCCGCCGGCGTGGCGTACGTTCCAGGTCCGCCGTTCCACGTCGGCGGCGCCGGCGGCAACACGCTGCGCCTCTCGTTCAGCCACCTCACCGTGAGCGAGCTCGCGACGGCGGTCGAGCGTCTGGCGAGCGTGATCCGCGAGGCGCTCGAGCGGGCCGGCGCCGGCGCGCGCCTCTAACGGAGGGCCAGCCCGCGCACGCGCACGGCCACGCGGGTCGGCCGGTTCGGCGCGGCGAGCGACAGAAAGTCCCGCACGGCCCCGGCGTGCCGGCAGAAGCCGCACGAGAACGGGTCGCGCGGCGACATGGCGCCCGCGCCGGGGAGGATCGGCGCGTCGCACTCCGGGCATGCAAGCGTGCCGTCGGCCAGGTGCCACGTGCTCTCGGCCCGGCGCCGCTCGTGGCGGCCGGCCAGGCGCTCGGCCGGCCGCGGCTCGAGCGGCTGCCGTCCCTCGATGTCGCGGTGTAGCGCCATCGGGCACCGAGTCTACGCAGCCGCGCCCTAAGCTTGTGTCAAAGCCGTCGAGGGAGGAGCACCATGGCCGGACCACAGCGAATCAGCTACGTGCCGTTCGAGGAGATGACGCCGGAGATGCAGGCCGAGATGGAGCGCTGCGCGCGCGAGGGGACGCCGCGGCCCGAAAGCACGGCGATTCGCGCGCACGTGCCGGCGGCCTTCTGGTTCTTCGCGAACGCGTGGAAGGACCTCTTCCGCGAGGGCATCGTCGACCATTCGATCAAGGAGCTCTGCCGCGTCTACGTCTCGCACAGCGTCAAGTGCGAGTACTGCGGCAACCAGCGCTCGGAGCGGGGCCGCGAGCAGGGCCTGCTCGAGGGGAAGTACGACGAGCTGCTGAACTTCGAGTCGTCGGAGACCTACGGCGACCGCGAGAAGGCCGCGCTCGCCTACGCGGAGGCGATCGTCTGGACGGGCGAGGCCGACGACGAGCTCTGGGAGCGCCTCTACGAGCACTTTACGGAGGCGGAGCTCGTCGAGCTCGGCTGCATGATCGGGCTCACGCTCGGGCAGCAGTCGTGGCTGCGGCTCTTGGGCATCGACCACCACCAGGTCATGCCGGGCACGAGCGCGGCGATGGCCCCGGGCTTCGAGACGGCGGACGCGCTCGAGCGGACACGCGCTCGAGCTCGCGCCTAGACAAGAGCCGCCAGTCTCCTGCGTCCCGCGCCGCAGGATCTCGATCGAATGGCTCGCCTCGATCGCGCGTTCGGCGATCTCCGCGAGCTCCTCCGGAGTCGGTGCGAACAGCACCCGGCTGGCGGCGACATGCCCCGTAGGCAGGAGAAGTGCCGCTTGTAGCGCGCAAAGGAGCAGTGGCCGCCTGCGCTACGCACGGCTGACAGCGGCGGCCGGATCGGGCATGGGGAAGAGCCGGACGAAGCGCTCCACCGCCGCCTTGTCGCCGTCGATTGTCATCTTCCCTGCGCGTTGCGCGTCCGCGAGCGACCGGTCGCCCCAGAGCACGGCGTCGAGGGTGCCGGTGTCGGTGTCAATCGTCGCATCGGCTTGATCAGCCTCCCCGCGAGCGACCTCGATCTCACTGTCTGCCACCTCGACCCGAAAGCCATCCTCCCCGAGGCGCACCTCGTAGCTCGCGCGTAGTCCTTGCGCGGCGCCTGCGTCGAACAGGGTGCGGAATGCCAGGGCGATCGAATCCACCCCGATCGGAGCGTCGCTCGGGCGCGACGGCGAGCGCGCGGCCCAGCGCCCGAGTGAGAGCACTATCTCCTCGAGCCCGCGGCCCCAATCGGTCAGCTCGTAGACGCGCGAGCCCGCCGGCGGGGGAAGCTTGCGTCGCCGGACGACCCCGGCACGCTCGAGTTCGCGCAAGCGCTCGGAGAGAACGTTGGGGCTCGCGTTGGGAAGGCCCCTGCGCAGGTCCGTGTGGCGCTTGGGCCCGAGCAGCAGCTCGCGGACTACGAGCAATGCCCACCGCTCTCCGACCAGATCGAGACCGAGCGCGATCGCGCAACCGTCACCGTATGTGCGCATCGTCGCCATACGAAGCAGAATCATAACGGAGGGTCCTGGTTATGGTCTAAATAGTTCTTATTCAGGATTTTTTAATCCTGCGAGTCATCTACTTAGTTCTGGCGATGAGTTTCCGCGATGGGCTGGGTCTTATACCTCGAACCGCCATCCCCGAGGAGGAAACGTGACCGCCCCCAAAGCGCAGATCAGCTCCAGATCAACAACGTGGGTCCTCGCCCTGGCCTCGGTCGCGTCGTTGATGGTTGCGCTCGACACGCTGGTCGTGTCGACCGCGCTAACCACGATCAGGTTGGAGCTCGGCGCGTCGATCGAGCAGCTGGAGTGGACGGTGAACGCCTACAACCTGACTCTGGCGGTGCTTCTGCTGCCCGCCGCGGCGCTCGGCGACCGTTTCGGGCGCCGGCGCATGTTCACCGCCGGTCTTGGTCTGTTTGTCGCCGCCTCGGCAGCCTGCGCGCTGGCGCCGGATGCCGGCTCGCTGATCGCCGCGCGCGCCGTCCAGGGCGCCGGCGCGGCGCTCGTGATCACGCTCGCCCTCGCACTCGTCAGCGCAGCCTTTCCGGCCGAGCGGCGCGGCTTTGCGATCGGGATCCTCGAGGGGATCACCGGGCTGGCGGTGGTCGCCGGACCCGTGATCGGCGGGGCAGTTGCCGAGGGGATCTCCTGGGAGTGGATCTTCTGGATCAACGTCCCGATTGGGCTGGCGGCGATCCCGCTCGCGCTCGCGCGAATCGAGGAGAGCTTCGGTGGCGACACCGCGCTCGACGTCGGCGGGTTCGCCCTGGTCGCCGGCGGCGCGCTTGGCGTCGTCTGGGGTCTCGTGCGGGGCAACTCAGCTGGGTGGGGTAGCGCCGAAGTCGTGGCCGCACTGGCGGTGGGCGCGGCACTGCTGACAGCGTTCGTGGCGTGGGAGCTGCGTGCTCGCGAGCCAATGCTGCCGATGCGCTTCTTCCGCTCCCGCGCGTTCTCGTCCGGCAACGCGGGCGTCTTCTTCCTCTTCGCGTCGCTGTTCGGCGCCGTCTTCTTCCTCGCCCAGTTCCTACAGACCGGTCTCGGCCACGGCCCGCTCGGCGCGGGCCTGCTGCTGGCGCCCTGGACTGGGACGCTGTTCGTCGTCGCGCCGATCGCCGGCGCCCTGGTGGACCGGATCGGCGAGCGGCCGCTGCTGGTCGGAGGGCTCGTCCTACAAGCGGTCGGAATGGCTTGGATCGCGCTGATCGCAGAACCGGGCCTCGCCTACGGCGAGCTGATCGGGCCGCTCGTCGTCGCCGGGATTGGCGCCTCGATGGCGATCCCGCCGGCCGCGAGCTCGGTCGTCGGCGCGGTGGCACAGGAGGAGGTGGGCAAGGCCGCAGGCGCCAACAGCATGCTGCGCGAGCTTGGCGGGGTGTTCGGAATCGCGATCCTGGTCGCGGTGTTCGCCGGGGCTGGGAGCTACGCCTCGGCCGGTGCGTTCAGCGACGGCTTCGCTCGCGCGATCGCCGTCTCCGCCGCGCTCTCCCTGGTGGGCGCGATCGCCGGCTTGGGCATGCCCGGACGCCCCCAGGCGACCGAGGCGGCCAGTCGCCCCGAGCCCGTTGCGGCATTTGAGACCGAAGGCCGAGGTTAAGCGGACTACCGCATCCGCGTGAGGCTGTCGCATAAAGCCGTCTGCGAAAACGCGCAGCGCATTGCCTAGGCCTCGGATCGAGTCGGTGCGTAACCGCGTTTCAGCCCGGCGACACGCCGGGTGGAAACTCAGCGGTGCGGGACGCGGCCTTCGTTGATCGCGTCAACGATCGTGACGAGCCGCTGGGCGTCGAGCGCCTCGACGCGCTGGGTCCCGTCCTGTTTCTCGGCGGTCAGCCAGCCGTCCTCGCCGTGGACGGAGAAGCGGAGAACCCACTCCTCGCCGAGCTCGGCCTGGAGTTCGTGCATGTCAGCCTCGAAGTCCGGCGGCTCGTCGCCGGCCTCAGTGTCCGGCTGGTCGTCGCCGGCCTCGGGGTCGGGCTGCTCGTCGCCGGCCTCGGCGTCGAGCTGCTCGTCGCCGGCCTCCGCGTCGGGCTGCTCGTCGCCGGCCTCCGCGTCGGGCTGCTCGTGGCCGGCCTCCGCGTCGGGCTGCTCGTCGCCGGCCTCGAAGTCCGCCTGCTCCTTGCCGGCGTGGGTATCTTCACCCTCCGGCGGCTCGGGCGGCTCCCTGCGGGCGATCTCCTTAGCGATGGAACGAGCGAGCAGCGGGATCGCGCCGCTGCTGAGTCCTGGCTTGATGCGCTCCTGCAGGTAGCCCGCGAGGTCCCTCTCGTATGCGGCCAGCTCCTGCTCGTAGCCGTTCTGCTTGTTCTCGTTGGCGGTCGTGGTCGTGGCCATGAGAACTCCTCCTGGTGTCGCGGTGGTTGGACTGCCATGTCGCGACGTAGCGTCCGGCTCCGTCGATTACTAGGCGGGTCCTGTCAGTCAGGCGGGCCCGTCGCAGTGCGCTCCGTTACAAACCTGAACCTCCTCGTCCCCGGCCCGATTCCGCCGAAACCTCCATGGGAACTATGCGACCGGTCGCGGCTAACGGCTCGGGCCCAGAGCCGCTGGGGCGGAGACGCAAGGGTCTGAGTGCTGCGCAGCCTGATGTCAGGTTCGTCGTCGTCGGCACATCGCCGCGTCGGGCACTCGAGCCGATCGTTACCGCGACAGAGCGGGAGCTGAGCGAAGCGGGCGTGACCGACTCAAAGACGATTTGTGCGAACCCTCGCGTGGTTGCGGGAGCGGGCACCGAGCCAGCGCGCGTCCGCGGGGTGCGAGGCGGAGCAAGGCCTCGGGCCGCTACTGGGCGCACGCCTGAGCGCGCCCGGCGCGGCGCCCGGCCGGGCGCATCGTGTCACCCAAGTGTTGCCCTGCAACAGTCAAGTGCCACGGTGCGCGACGGAGGGGCCTGCGGGGACGACCCAGGCCTACGGCACCACGAGCGCCCCGCGCGGCGGCTTTGCCCAGCGGGTCTCCGCCATCAGCTCGACGAACGCCCCGCCCAGCGGGCCCCACTGCTCGCGCGCGTAGACGGTCAGCTCGCGCCCGAGGGGCGGGTCGATCCGTAGGAGCGCTCCGTCGAGCCCGTCCGGGATGACGTTCTCCGGCACGAGCGTCGGCCCCACCCCCGCAGCGGCCAGGCGGGCGGCCGTCTCGACCTGCGAGGTCAGCACCGCGTGGCGGGGCGTGAAGCCCGCCGACGCGCAGGCGCTGACGATCAGGTCGTGCAGCCCGTTGCCCGGCTCGAACATCACCCAGTCGCGGTCCTTCAACTCCACCAGCCGGACCCGGCGACGGGCAGCACCGGGATCCTCGGGCGAGAGGACGACGAGGAACTCCTCCCAGCCGAGCCGGCGCACCGGCCCGGTCCAGCCGATCGGCGGCGGGCCGATCCCGAGGTCGCCCACGCCGGCGCGCACCGAATCCTCGGCGAGCGAACGGTGCGTGAACTCGTGCAGGCGCACGAACGTGCCGGGGTGGCGCTGGCGCCAGGACTGGACGAGGTCGGGCAGGATGCCCGCAGCGATCGAGCGGACCGTGCTGATCTCGAGCTCGCCCGTCTCGAGCTCGAGTGCGGAGCGGGCGGCGTGCCGTCCCCGCTCGGCCGCGCGCACGGCCGTCTGCGCGTGCGGCAGGAGCGCCTTCCCGGCGGCCGTCAGCCGGACGGAACGCGGCAGCCGCTCGAGCAGCTCGCCGCCGATCTCCTGCTCGAGCAGGCGGACCTGCTGCGAGAGCGACGGTTGGGCGACGTGCATACGAGCCGCGGCCCGCGTGAACGAACCCTCCTCCACCACTGCCAGCCAGTACGCCATCCGCCGCAGCGTTGTCATCGTTCGGCGATGATAAGCGCGTTTGCCATAGGCGAAGCCTATGGGCGGCGAGCCCACAAAGACTTGCTCCGGAGCGCCGCACGGGCGACGCTAGCGACCCGGAGAGAGGAGGACTCCGAAATGAGCATCAGCGACCGCGCCGAACGCCCCGCGCCACGCGACTACGAGCTGGACACGTCGTTCATCCAACGGCCTCACCACACCGACCCGCGCCGCCTCTACAGCCAGACTTCGACGGACTGGCAGCAGCGCGTCGACCACGACCGGCTCCGGCGCGACCGCCTCGCGCGCGCCCGTGCCGCGATGGACGATCACGTGCTGGGCGGGCTCATCATGTTCGTCGGCGAGAACATCCGCTACGTCACCGGCACCTTCCAGGGCAACTGGAAGCACAACATCTTCATCCGCTACGCCGTGCTCCCGCGCGACGGCGACCCCGTGCTGTTCGAGACGGTCGGCTCCGATTTCGAGTGCGCCAAGCTGGACGCCCCCTGGCTCGACGGCAACATCCGGCCGGCGTTCACCTGGCGCTGGGCGGAGGGGGCCGAGCCGATGATGGTCGGGCGGATGGCCGACTCGGTGGTCGAGGTCCTGCGCGACGCGGGCGTCGAGAACGAGCGCATCGGGATCGACACCGCGGACATGAGCGCGATGCAGGCGTTCCAGGAGCGCGGGCTCGACCTCGTGAACGCGTGGCCCGCGATGTCACAGGCGCGCCGCGTGAAGACGCCGGACGAGATCGAGCTCCTCAAGATCAGCTCGTCGCTCGGCGACGCCGCCATGTGGAAGATCCAGAACGAGTGGCTGAAGCCGGGCATCCGCGAGGCGGACATCACGGCGAAGGTGAACGAGTTCTTCTACTCGGAGGGCGCCGACTTCGTCTACGACATCATCTGCGCCTCCGGCGGCAACACGAGCCCCTATCGCCGCTGGCACACGGACAAGCTGATCCGACAGGGCGACCTCGTGATCGTCGACATCAACGCGGTCGGACCGGGCGGCTACTTCATCGACTTCGTGCGCTGCTTCCTCGTCGACGCGGAGCCGACCGACGAGATGAAGCGCCTGTATCGCGAGTGCCACGACTCGCTGTACGAGGCGCTCGCCGAGCTGAAGCCGGGCAACACGACGGCGGACGTAGCCTCGAAGTTCCCCGAGTACGACGACGACCGCTACGGCAGCGTCAGCCTCCAGCAGTTCGCGCACTCGATCGGCCTCTCGCTGTACGAGGGGATGTGGGTCTCGCGCGCGTACTCGCTCGACTATCCGGCGGAGATCGAGGAGAACATGTACTTCGCGATCGAGACGTTCGCCGGACACCCGGGCCTCCAGCAGACCGTGCGCCTCGAGGAGAACGTGCTGGTCGGGCCCGACGGGCCCGTCGTCTTCACCCTGCACCCGATGGACCACAGGATGCTCGGTTGAGCGTGAGCGTCCCCACCTACCCGGATCTGGCCGGCAAGGTCGCGGTGGTCACCGGCGGCTCGAAGGGCATCGGCGCCGCCACGTCCGTCCTGCTCGGGCGCAACCGGGCCCGCGTGGCGGTCTGCGGGCGCGACGCCGAGACGATTGGGCGCGTCACGTCGGACACGCGCGAGGCGGGGGCGACGGAAGCGGTCGGGCTCGCCGCCGACCTGACGACACAGGACGGAGCGGTCCGCCTTCGCGCGGAGGTGGAGGACGCCCTCGGCCCGGCCGAGGTGCTCTTCGCCTTCGCCGGCGGCTTCGGCGCGCGCACGCCGCTGCTCGAGACGGCGGTCGAGGAGTGGAACGACGTCGTCGAGTCGAACCTCACGACAACGTTCCTCACGCTGAGGGAGTTCGCGCCCGGCATGGTCGAGCGCGGCTCCGGCTCGATCGTGACGATGGCCTCCAACGCGGCGCGCTTTCTCGACATCAAGCTCACCGCCTCGTACGCGGCCGCGAAGGCGGGCATCGCGATGCTGAGCCGGCACGCGGCGCTCGAGCTCGGCCCGCACGGGGTGCGCGTGAACGTCCTGGCGCCGGCGACGATCCTCACCGAGCGCGTGAAGGGTGTGATGGACGAGGAGCGGCGGGCGCGCATCGCCGAGATGTCGCCGCTCGGGACGATCGGCGCGCCGGAGGACCCGGCGCTCGCCGCGCTCTTCCTGGCCTCCGATTCCGCCCGCTGGCTGACCGGGGTGACGCTCGACGTGGCCGGCGGCCGGATCATGATGTGAACGTCGCGGTCCTGGGGACGGGGATCATGGGCGGAGCGATGGCGCGCCGGGCCGCCGCGACGGAGATGCGTGTGGTCGGTTGGAGCCGGCCGCTGGACGACGCGCGCCGGCTGGCGGACGACGGAGTGCGCGTGGCGGAGACCGCCGCCGCCGCGGTATCGGGCGCGGACATCGTGGTGACGATGGCGCCCGACGCCGCGGCCATCGAGGGCTTCGCGGTCGGCGACGACGGCTTCCTGGCGGCCGCCGCGGCCGGGGCCGTCTGGGCTCAGTGCGCCACCGTCGGCCTCGACGGCTGCGAGCGCCTGGCCGCCCTCGCAGGCGAGGCCGGGATCGCGTTCGTCGACTCGCCCGTGCTCGGCACGCGCGAACCGGCCGAGCGCGGCGAGCTCGTGGTGCTCGCCTCGGGCCCGGAGGACGCCCTCGACCGCTGCGCCCCCCTGTTCGACGCGATTGGCGGGCGGACGCTGCGGCTCGGGCCGGCCGGCGCGGGGACGCGGCTGAAGCTCGTCACGAATGACTGGATCGTCGGCGCGGTGGCGGTCCTCGCGGAGACGATGGCGCTGGCGGACGCCCTCGGCGTCGACGGCGCCTCGTTCCTCGACGCGATCGCCGGGAGCGCGGTGGACATGGCCTACGCCCAGGTGAAGGGGCGCATGATGACCGCGGGCGCCTATCCGGCGAGCATGCCGCTGGCCCATGCGGCCAAGGACGCCCGGCTGGCGGTCGAGGCGGCCGAGCGCCACGGCCTCGCGCACGGGGTAACCCGGGCGGCGGCCGAGCTGCTCGAGCGCGGCGCGGTGCGCGCGGACTCGCCGGCGGACATGGCCGCGGTGTTCGGTGTCGCGGCGGAGCGGGGCCGGCGGCGCGCGCACCCGCCTGCTCAGCCCTCCGGCAGCTCGTAGCCGGCCGCCTCGAGCGACCCCGCGCCCTCCCAGCCCCAGATCAGCAGCACCTCCTCCTTCGACGTGTTGTTGAACCCGTGCCAGTGCCCGGCCGGCGTGAAGATCACGTCCCCGGCCTGCGACGGCTCGGTGCCCTCGTCGGTGTAGACCTCGCCGCGGCCGCTCATCACGACGAGGAACTCGTTGCAGTTCGGGTGGCGGTGGCGCTCGTGGCGCGCGCCCGGCGGGAGGATCGTGCGCCCGACCACGAGGCTCTGCGATCCGGCGCTTCGCTCGTCGATCAGGAACTGCACCCGCATGTCCACCCAGCCCTCGTCCTCGCGGAGCCCCTGCTCGAGCGGGACATCGTG